>Ga0207128_1041_pt1 | contig 32021 bp, 31 predicted proteins | sample Alteio_BWMinHeat_18_FD_153522 | JGI IMG/M metagenome (GOLD analysis project Ga0207128, IMG submission 153522) | Enriched cells from forest soil in Barre Woods Harvard Forest LTER site, Petersham, Massachusetts, United States -... | ecosystem: Environmental > Terrestrial > Soil > Temperate forest >... | reverse complement strand
TAGAGAGAAAATTTCTGTTAACATTGAAAAAATCAGCTTAATAATAATTTATAGGTATATCCCTTAATATGTCAACTTTTAGTATCATTCCAGAACAAAGCTCTTGAGCTCCAGGCCAGTCTAACGATAAGATCATCCAAAAATACCCGTTCCCATTCAAGGAGAGAAAATTGAGTTCGCATAGTCTGGCGATTCTAGAAGCCATTGCTGATTTAAAAGTCGAGAGCCAAAACAGATCAAATCTTATCGCTTATCAAAGTGATAATCAAAATGAAGAAGCGAGTCAAGCTGAAGAAAATAATAAAAAAGATCCCTTAGAAACCAAGGATATAAAAAACGTCCAAAATAAAGCAGAAGATAAGAAGGATGGAACTGAGAGTAAGGATGAACCTTCAAAAAATGATAAAGAAACCAGTTCAACCCCCACTTCAAAAGATTGTGGTAACAACGAAACGACTTCTACAGAACTCTGCTGTGAACCTAATCTATGTGGAGAGATCATTACCCCTCTGGTTTGGAGATGGCAAGATATACTGGTTGAAATTCATGGAGCGGCTGCGACAGAATTTAGCAAAACCAATGGTCAAGATAGTTCATTTGATCTTGTCGATTTTAATCCTCTTTTACTTGCCAATTATAAAGATTGGTTTCTGCTTCGGGCAGCTGTAGACTTTTCAATCACTGAAAATGGCGATACCGACACCAGCCTAGATTTTGCGAACATCAATTGGTTTATCAATGATTTTGTCAGCTTAAGCGCGGGTAAATTCGACAGTGGAATCGGTCAATTTGTGCAAAATATATCTCCACGCTGGATCAACAAACTACCTTCCGTTCCCATCGGTTTCGACAGTGACGAAGCGGCCCCCCAATCTGAAATTGGTATACAGATGCGTGGGGGTTTTCCAGTATGTGATATGAAAGTCAATTATAGTCTTTCTCTTTCAAATGGCCCCCGAGCTTTAATAGACACAACCAATAGTGTCATCGACCATATTGCAACAGGGGGATTTACTGCTGCTACTGGCAACTATGTTACTGGTGGAAGGCTTGGATTTTTACCCATTCCTCTATTAGAAATCGGCTTTTCCCTCGCGTCGGGAAAATTGGCACTTTATGATTTAGCAGACAACAGCACACTGCTACAAAAAGGGCGAGATTATAATGCTATCGGGGCGGATATCGCCTACCAATTGGCAGAGTTTAATTTTCGAGGTGAAATAATACGACAAAAGGTGAAAGCACAGATAGAAAGCATTGCCCCTCCAGCAAGTAAATGGCAAGCATGGTATTTACAATTAGCCTATCGGATCCCAACAACTAAATTGGAGCCCGTGTTGCGTTATGGCCGATACCGAACACCCTTTGATATGAATAATCAAAGACAATGGGTGGCGGGCCTTAATTATTGGTTTACACCCAGTATCGTTGCAAAATTTGCCTACGAACTTAATGATGGACAAGATGGCACAGTGAATGATGCTAACGTTCTGTTATTCCAACTAGCATTTGGGTTTTAATGAGGAGTAATCAAGACATGCAATGTAGTCGCCCACTAAAATTAGTATCGACGTTTATACAGATAGTATTATTGACCGGCATCATTCAAAATTATGCCTATTGTGAGGCAACAATTGATTCAAACAGTCTGACTCGTGGAGCCAAAGCCTGGGCTAATAATTGTGGTCGTTGCCATAATTTGCGTTCTCCCTCAGAGTTCTCCTCTGAACAATGGCAAACGATTGTTCTTCACATGCGTTTGCATGCAGGATTAACAGGACAAGAAGAGCGTGATATTTATAATTTTTTGTCGACTCAAAGTCCAAAGCCAAATGAAATGGTCGCTGTATCAACCGTCCAAACGGCAGAAAACACCCAGCTCAGCGATAATAATCAAACAAATGGAACAAAGACTGAAACACCCTCTCCTGAAATTAATCTTGAAGTCGGTAAAAAAATCTTTCATCAAACCTGTGTTGCTTGTCATGGAGAAAATGGCAAAGGAGCAATACCCGGCGTACCTGATATGACGAGTAGTAACAGCCCGTTATGGACATTATCCGATGATGAATTAGCAAAACGGATTGAAGAAGGGCACCAAAGTCCCAATTCAACTATGGCGATGCCCGCTAAAGGGGGAAATCCAAGCTTGACACGCGAGCAAATAAAGGCGGTGCTAGGATATATGAAACATTCTTTTGGGCATTAAGTTTTAGAATTGATGCATTTTTACCCAACGAGTGTGGCGTTCGCGTTTCAGTATTTCTGTTCTCACACGGATACACAAGACAGCAAGATAAAATAATCCAAAACCTGTCAGCATACTTAAGAGAGGATAAAGCATGACCGGTGCAATTTTGGGTCGCAGCACATTTAAACTTGAGCCTTGATGAAGAGTGGTCCACCATTCGACTGAAAAATGGACAATAGGAACGTCGACCATTCCGACGATAGCAAGAATGGCTGAAGCCCGTGCCGCCACTAAAGGGTTGGGTATAGCTCCTCGAAGACCTAAATAACCCAAATAAAAAAACAGCAATATTACTTCAGAGACCACCCGTGCATCCCAAACCCAATAGGTTCCCCACATAGGTTTGCCCCAAATAGCGCCTGTAATAAGCGCAATCAAGGCAAAACTTGCCCCAATTGCACTACTCGCCAAGGCAATCATATCTGCTATTTTGAGCTTCCAAACCAAATACAAACAGGAACAAAAAAACATAACCGTATAAACTGCTAAGGAAAAAATAGCGGCAGGCACATGGACATAAAGGATCCGAAACCCTTCGCCCTGTAAGTAATCGGGAGGAACTAAAAATACTCCCTTAACTACTCCAATACTTAAGAAAATAACCGCCCCTAACATTGTCCAAGGCATGCATTGCCCTAACAACTGATAGAAAGTACGTGTTCCCAAAAATCGACTAAATAGTTTCATGCTTATGCCTCAAGACTCACTTTTAATGCTGCCGCGATTGCGAAGGGTGCTAAGGAAACTGTGATGACAGAAAGCGCTGCTAATAATGCCAAGTAGGGTAACGTAGAAATACCCGCTGAAAGGGCAAAGACTGCGCTGGTTCCTAATAAAATCACGGGCAATACCAAGGGTAACACCAATACTCCTAATAGCGCCCCCCCGCGTTTCAAACTCAAAGTTAAAGCCCCTCCAATAGCCATGACTAAATTTAATGAAAACGTTCCTAACACCAAAATATTTATAAATTGCCCGAACTTTCCGAGATCATAGTCTAACATTAGGCCCAAGATAGGCGAGATTAATATCCAAGCTAATGAGCTGGCCAGCCAATGCGCTATCAATTTGCCTAATACGAACAGCGATAAAGGTAGCCCCATCACCACCCATTGTTCCAAACTCCCCTCTTCAAAATCCGTTCTGAATAGGCCTTCAATCGAAAGCAACATAGATAAACTAATCCCTATCCAGAGTAGAGTCGGAAACAGATCTCTTAATGCTTGAGAGGATAGCTCAGCAGCAAATGAAAATAGGCTTAAAATAATGATAAAAAATAGGGCGGGCAACAAACAATCCATAGGTCGCCGTCGATAGAGTGCCAGATCTCGTTTTACAATCGTTAACACTATTCGCCACATGGGGTTTCCAAACAAAGTGTTTGTTGATGGATATTCTGATGAATGTTTGCTTTGTCTAACAACAAAGGTGTGTGGCTCGCAAGTAATATGCTTCCTCCCCCTAAAAGATGTTCCACACACCAGGTTTGAAGCTTATATTTAGCCATATTATCCAGATAAGTAAAAGGTTCGTCCAAAATCCATAAACGTCTTTTTTGCGCTTTTAATCGAATCAGGGCAACACGACTTTGTTGCCCCTTGGATAAATTTTCAAGAGGGCTGTGCCTGACTTCGCTAAGATCCATTTCGGTTAAAAGTGAAAGCACACGGGGTTTATCAAATTCATTTTGAAACTCGAGCAACCATTTAAGATTTTCTAAAGGGCTTAATGTCAATTTAAGACCGTTATGATGTCCGAGATAGAGAACTTGGGATAGGTAGTCGGGATGATGAGGGGAGTGAATACGATTTTCCCAAAGGAAGGCCCCTTCTTGCCAGCTTAAAATACCGACCAGTAATTTAAGCAAGGTAGTTTTACCTGCACCATTGGGGCCGGTGATATGAAGCAAGGTGCTTGGTGCCAACGATAGCCGCACATTCTTCAAGATAAGCTGCTCACCCCTTCTGTAAGTTAACTGGTTTGCCTCTAACAAACCTCTTCCCCTTGCTATTTTAATCCCAGACGTTAGACTAACACGTTAACCCCCTCCACAGGAGCGCTTAGAACATCATGACTGAATTTTTCATGGATTACGGTTTGTTTACTGCCAAAGTTATCACGGTTATTCTGATTATTTTGTTGGGCGCGATTGCCTTTGCATTAGCCGTTTCAACACGACAACGACCTCGTGAAGCAATCGAAATTGATAAAATCAATGAGAAATTTGACAACATGCGAGATGTTTTCGAAGCCCAAATCTTAAGCAAAGATGAAGTCAAACACCTTGCCAAAGAGCGTAAAAAGGAAGCTAAGGCTGAAGAGAAAAAGCGTAAGCAGGCCCTGAAGAGTGAAGGAAAAGAACCTGCTAAACCTCGTTTATTTGTTTTGAATTTCAACGGGGATATGCATGCCTCCGCCGTAGACCATCTACGCGAAGCTGTCACGGCACTTCTCACTTTCATTAAACCTCCCAATCAAAACGATACGAATAATGAAGTCCGGGATGAAATCCTCGTCAATCTCGAATCTCCGGGGGGATTAGTGCATAGCTACGGGCTCGCCGCTTCTCAATTGAAACGGATCCGAGACCGCAAGATCCCTTTAACCGTTGCTGTCGATTTGGTTGCAGCAAGTGGTGGTTATCTCATGGCAGCTATGGCAAACAAGATCATTGCCGCCCCGTTTGCGGTGGTCGGATCCATTGGAGTGTTGGCCCAAGTTCCAAATATTAATCGATTGCTCGAAAAACATGATATTGATATTGAACAGCATACTGCAGGTGAATATAAAACAACCTTAACGCTTTTAGGTAAAAATACGGATAAGGCGCGCAAAAAATTCAAAGAAGAGCTGGAAGATACCCATGTGCTCTTCAAAGAATTTGTCTCTAAACAACGCCCTCAATTAGACATAGACAAATTAGCCACCGGTGAACATTGGTATGGCGAGCAGGCTATCGATTTAAAACTGATTGATGAAATTATCACAAGCGATGACTATTTGCTCAATAAAAGCAAAGATACGGACATTTTTGAGGTGACTTATATTATTAATGAAACTTTAAGTGAAAAACTCTCCTCTTTTCTTAACGACGTGACGGAGAGTCTTTATTTAAAGCTACAATCTTTCTTCAAAAAATCCAGCTTTTAAATCGGGCATGAAGTTTAAGGATGGCTTGAGCATGAATTTGACTTGCTCGAGATTCACTCACCCCTAATACTTCTCCGACTTGACGTAGATTCAGCTCTTCATCGTAATAGAGCTTTAACACCAGACGTTCGCGATCAGGTAAGGATTCAAGCCCCTTCATTAAGTTCAGCCGAAAATCTTCACGTTGTAATCCTTGGAGGGGTTCCAAATGCGCACTCGAGGTTGAATAAAGGCCATCTTCTGAGAGGTTGAATTCTTCAAGGGCATATAACCTTACACCGTGAGCATCCTGGACCATATGATGATAATCCTCGATAGTCACATTGAGGGCTGCGGCAACCTCACTGTCTTTTGCTTCTCGATTAGTAACGTTTTCAATTTTCCGAATGGCTTCATTGATTCGGCGCGTATTGCGATGTACTGAGCGTGGGATCCAATCTCCCCGTCGAATTTCATCCAACATGGCCCCCCGTATTCGAATGCTGGCATAGGTTTCAAAACTCGCGCCCTTTTTTAAATCATAATGAGAAGAGGCTTCGAGCAGGCCTAGCATTCCAGCTTGAATAAGATCATCTATTTGCACGCAAGGTGGAAGCTTGGCCATAAGATGCTGTGCTATCTTTTTGACCAATGACGAATATTGGTGAATCATATGTTGTGAGTTCTCAGGCTTCTGTTTCATCATGCTGGGTTAGACAACTTAAGTTCCGAAACCGTTCAGCCGATGAATAAAAAAACTTTTAGGAGAAGTTAGGCGAACTATGATGAAACAATATATTGCCTATATAATAATGTTCGTTTTGTGTGCCCCAGGGATTGGGCATGGGATCACTTTTGAACTGCCTCGTCAAGGTAATGTCGTTGGCTACTATGCAACGGCGACCGTCAAAAAAGGCACGACTCTGCTTGAGGTGGGACAAGCCTACGATATAGGGGTTCAGGAGCTCCTTAAAGCAAATCCTAAGGTGGGTCTTATGACGAAGCTTCCTGATAATTATAAAGTGAAGGTTCCCGCGGAATTTCGACTTCCTTCTGCGCCCTGGACAGGGATTATCCTAAATTTGGCCAAGAAAAGAATTTACTATTTTCATCCTGATGGCATCCATGTGAGTACCTATCCTGTAGGCGTAGGGAAGCAAGGTTGGGCCACCCCACAGGGTCAAACGCAAATTGTGGCCAAAGAAAAGAACCCAGCCTGGCGACCGCCAGCTTCCTTGCAGCGAGAGGCTGCTGGACGTGGCAAATCCTTGCCACTGGTTGTGCCTCCCGGGCCTAGAAATCCTTTAGGACAATATGCGATGCGTTTGGGATTTAAAGGAGCTATTCTCATTCATGGTACCAATCAACCCAGTTCAGTAGGTTTAAATAGCAGTCATGGGTGTATCCGCATGTATCCCGCCAGTATTAAAGAATTATTTGGGATGACAGAGCTTAATACCCCCGTCAGAATTGTGAACGAACCTTAAATCTAGAAATCATCTATGCTACAAGAGTAGGATGTATGTAGGTATGAAGTGTGTGGTTGCAAGTGGTTTAAGGATGCTGCACTGCGACGAGTAAATGAAGGAGGATGACCAATGACTATAACTTCCAGTCTTTCACCTGATAAACAGGAACTGACGATAAAAATTCAGGGTCGTTTTGATTTCAGCACCTTGCAGCAGTTTCGAAATGCTTATGAAAAAATGCCGCCTCCTAAGCCGAAATCCTTTGTAATCGATCTGAAAGAATCAGATTACCTGGACAGTTCCGCGCTGGGTATGCTGCTTGCCCTTCGGGACTTCGCCGGGGGGGATGAATCTAATATTCGTATCATCAATCCCAACCCCGATATTAAAAAGATACTAGTGATTACAAAATTAGACGAACTCTTTAAGATTGAGTAATTTGTCGTTTAATTCCATACTTCCGCATCTTTTCTACCAAAGTGGTTCGCTGTAAGCCTAAGCGTTTAGCCGCCTTTGCTACAATCCCCTGATGCTCTAATAGCGCCTGATGAATGTAGGCAGTTTCTTCCCGGGCGAGATAGGCCTTTAAATTAAAGCCTGATTCAGGAAGGGGGGCTGAGGGGGCCACTGCCAGGATGTTTAGGTCCTTTTCAGCGTGGATAAAATCCTCTTGAGGGGTGTTTTGTACTTCTAGGGCGTTTTGTGTTTCCATCATAAGATTCCATTAAGCTCACTTACTATGTCCATACTTTAAAAATTAGACCTTCTTACCCTGTTCGTCAAATGACCTGCATGCTATCCTAGGGGCCGTCCAATCAATATTGGCAACTTTAGCCCTTTAGGGGGGCCGTAGCTCAGCTGGGAGAGCGTCGCGTTCGCAATGCGAAGGTCGGGAGTTCGATCCTCCTCGGCTCCACCAAGACATGATTTAGGGGTGTGGTTAAGGGATTTTTAAGAGCCTTTAAGAATTGAGTGCAAACCAAGGGGTATATCTGTGGATTTAAAACGGATGGATTTAAAAAAATACTACACGTATGGTGTTACTTTATTACAATTGATGCTTATCATCGCTTTATTTGGGCTTCTTTTGACAGGGATTTACGAGTTTTGCTCCGGTGGCACAGCTGGATAGCGCAGTCCCCTCCTAAGGGACAGGTCGGCGGTTCAAATCCGCCCCGGGGCACCAATTAAATCAGGGGTCTGTACCGAACACATAGGTTAGCGATAATATTTTAGAATCCCCATACCGCATCATCTTATTGGGGGCAATTTAAAACTTCCTTGATCCTTTTTGGCTATAATAACATGTTTTTTGCCGTAATCATACCTTCAAAAATGGGTTCGTATATTTTACTCGGGAATTTGTTCGGTAATTTAGCAGATACTTGCGCTATCACCGTTTCCACTTTTCCTAACATATCATCAAGGGCTTGTTCGGCTCTTTGTGTAGGATAATCTGAAATTTTGGCAGTGCCTAGAAAATATTTACGCTTCATATCATACCAATGATAGTGATTTCTTGTGCCTTTCAAGGCCATGGCCATTTTGACTTTTCTTGCTTGTAATTGTTTTGTTTTCATCAAGGGGTAAGCCGACATAATATCATAGAGAGGGGTTAATCGATATTTGCCTTTTTCTGCAATATGTAGACTGAAATTTTTTGCATGACCATCTATCGCGGCTAAAAGCCAAAATAAAATTTGTGCGCGAAAAAACATATCTCTGTCTTTTGTTGATTCAATAGAACCTTGCAATAATCGCATGATATTTTCAATGCCAGGACCGCCATCCGCCTGATATTTCAAATTAGGAGATATGCCTAAGGCTTGGCAGATGTCCTCTTGAGGTAATCGAAAAAACCAGTTTTTGTCTTTTGATAGCTTACGATCAAATCTTTCCACGATAAGGACTTTTATATCTTCAAAATATTGAATCTCGCATTTAGCCACAGGCAATTCAAATGCTTCTGTGATTTGTGAACATAGCCATTCATTTTCACAACTATCGCTTAAATCCATATGTTGATGCTGAATATAGCCAATGGGTAATTTAAAAATATGGGTAGTGGGCGTTGTTTGTAAGGGTCTATTCCATCTGCCTTCCCAATAAAGAAAAGCAGATTTTTCTTGTGCGCCTGCAATAGAAATTCGGAAATCATTATGTGTTGACATGCCCAAAGGGCAGTTTTTCGTGTTGCGTAAAATAGCGGCTATTTCTGTTTCTGTTAAAGGATCAAAAAGAATCTTGTTGGTCAGTTCTGTTTTTTCATTCTCCAATATTTGTATCGCGCCAACGCAATCTTTTCCAATAATGGCGAGCAAATCAAAAGGTTGATTGGTTGCAATATGAAAACGAGTCTGAATATGTGATTTGATAAGCGGATTATCTGGCAATAAATTATCAAAAAAATTATAAACAACATCCCCAATAAAAGGTTTATTAATGAGTGGTAATGATAATGAAATAGGACGAGCCCCCGCTAGATTTAACCAGTTGTGATCATAGGTAAATATTAAGCCCCCTGACAGGGTCTTCTCGAGTGTGCCGACCAAGATACCATTCATAAATATATTGAGAATGCGCGTTTGAGTTTTCATTACCACTCTTCTTTCCATTGTGATTCAGTCTTGTCATTTTTCCTTGATGTTGTTATTTGTAGTTCCACAGCCGATAGAATGCGAAACAAGGTATCCAGTTTGGTGCTTTCTGGTTTATTTTCAAAGGCTGAAATCGTTGCCTGTTTTAATCCAACGAGCTCGCCTACCTCGGACTGGCTTAATTTAAGACTTTTACGCTGGCTTATCACCGCCAGTGCTAAGTGCTTAGGGTTATGAACAAGCATGATTGTGATACTCCTATTCTACGAAATATCCCTTATATAGGATAAAATTAATTATATACTTTATAGCGGATAAAATCAAATTTATCTACTATAGAGGATAAATATAAGAAATTGATAAAAGATCCCGTGCCTTTGAAACCATGGAAGAGACCATTATTGAAACTTCTCATTTAACAATCAATCTTATAACTTATTGGATCATCGGAAGGCTCCTAGTAATCGCTTAACTTGCCGTAGCTTATCCCCAATATTGCACCCGCCTGAGCTTGCTTTAAACGTTTTTCAGCTACCTTTTGGATAACCTCAAGTCGACCCAATTCATCAGCACTCATGCTAAAATACCCCTTCATAACTATGCCCTCCTGGCTAGTGCATTTACACATTTAGCTTAGGAGGGTTCCAAAAAGGGGACATCTCTATTTAGCAGAAAGGGGACATTTCTAAATGGGGCCTACACAAAGCTACTCAGCCTGTTGACTTTAATATTACATTTGGTTAGCATACTACGATTAATACTATAACCTTATACAGCCAAAATAATCTAAGAGCATATATATAGAGAGATGTAGGAAAGAGAATAATTATGTCAGTACCAGTCAAACAAGTACCCGCAATTGGAGATAAATCAGCGCCAGGAAGACAAGAAGAATCCAAGCAGCAGATGGAGCAGCAAGATTTACAAAAAATATTAACAAAAATGATGATATCTATTAGTCAAAGTGAAAACCGAGAAGAGGCATTAAAACAGGCCTTAAGTGAAGCAATCGCAATGAAGAATAACACTTTATTTAGCTCTCTCTCATATTCATTAAGTGCCTCGTCAAATGGAGCGTATGCTAAAGAAGCACTCCTAGTATCGATCGAACAATACGCTCAATCAATGAAAGGTAGTCTCCAATTAAATGCTCCTGAGAAAGTGATACTTTATTTATCAGTTGCTAAGAAATTGCTTGATAATCATTTTAATATGAGCGCGCTTGAAATTCAGAAGCGTCTAGAATTTGGTATTCAAGCAAGCTCATTACACGATGACATTCAAGCAGGCGATAAAGCGGATGATACTCTCCAAAGACTTGCAATCATTCAAGATTTATTAGAAAAAGCTAAATATTTAATAAAACCGACGAGCGGAGCAAGTGGTTTTACTGATGCTAATAGACTAAGATATATACTAATCATAGCACAAATAGAGTTGGATATAGAATCAGAAAGAGATAATATCAATCTTGCGAGGCAATTAGCACCCATGCTGACGGGGATATCAGAAGTAACAGTGACAGTACTAAATGTGGGTTCATCTCCTTCGGATAGATCCACACTACCTCAATTTGGATCACATAGCAGCGCTTCCGGAAGTTTGTCTTCCTTATCAACCGCACCAGTAGTCTCTGTAAACGCCAACTTAGCAACTTCTATGGCAGGCAGCGAAGTGGGAACAGCTGTACCGCCAGAAATGGTAGCGGGGTTAACCCTAGGGTCTTTAGCTTCATCGAGCGGAGCTGCACCTCAAATACCAGCAGATGAAGACCTCCATCCACTGGAACCGGAACTTATAACACCACCGCCTTCTCCGCCTGCTGCTTCACCTATTGCAGTACCTGCAGCTCCTGCAGCTCCTGCAGAACCAGGAGTATCCAGATCCCCAGCAACTTTCTGTGCTATTATTTGATTTAATTTTAGGCTACCGTTTTTTTGGTATCTTTACTCATTTTCTCATGGAAATTGGGCGTTTGTCTTTACCCTAAGATCTTCTTTTTGGACTATGGGTCCTTACAAGTCCAAGTCCGTTATTATCCGCTATCCATGCATCTTCACTGGAACAATTAATAAACTTTTTCTTTGAGGAATAATTAAAGGCATAGTTTTCTGCATAATTATCATCAGGTGTTCTAAAAACTCCATAGGATGCAGAAGGAGGTTCAGAACTTTCGCTTTCTGTCATTTTTTTAAGAAAGAAATCATGCCCCTTGGTCTTACGTAACGTGACTAAGGAGAAAATCAGACCGTTTGAGAATTTTACACCTACTTTCATTACACCTGGCTCTGGGCTACCAACATTAGTCATCATGACTGCCATTTTTCCTTTAGTGGCTGTTGTATGATAAAAAGTACCATCGAAACTCCTACCATCCTGAACAGTAGCCCTGGCTTCCATGACCTTGGTACTCCATTCAGTGCCCAGCATTTCTTCAGGAGGTCCATTTGAGAGTTGCTGCTCCAGGTCTGCTAACGCTTGTGACAGGTTCGTTGGTCGCGATTCTTCTGCTCGTTTTTTTTCTTCTTCTTCAGTACCCGACTGAACTTCCTTTATAGAACGACTCATAACAATCACTCCTGTAATGGGGTTGATTAGAATCCTATTGAATACTCAACTAAAACTATTAATGTAATTCCTTGGATACAGTCCCATCATGAACCAACAGAAAATAAAAAACAAATAACTTTTTCAATTAGTCCATTTCAAAGACCTCTCGCAACCTCATTACTTTTCAAGCAAATTTCAGTTTTTCAACTTCTTTGTTCTTAGGCTCTCTCTTCTTTGGAATATCGAGACTTGACCACTTGGTCAGACCCCTTGGTCAAAAAGATGATTGTTTTTTCAAGATCTTCGGTATAGATCAGGTTTCAGATCTATTCAACAATTCACCAAAATCAATGTGGTGAGCAAAATAATCAGCATTTATTACAGAAGTCTCTACCCCGTTGACATAAATCAAAACGGGTTTGCAAGAAAATCCCTTTGGCAATGAAAGTTTTTCAATTTTCTTTTTCATCTCTATAATTACATTATTTTTAATTGGTTCATGTGAAAATTTAATTTCACAGCAAAAAATAATATTATGTCGAACATGAATTAAATAATCAAACTGACATCCCGCCATTCGAACAGTTTTGCGTTGAAAAAATGGATTGTCAGAGATAATATCTTGTGGTTGTATATGTAATTTTTTCCAAATGGCTGTTCGGTTATTTAACACCAAGTTCTCGAACTGCAAACCCATTATGCTATCCCAACCAGGAAAATGAGACAGAGATCGATTTACAAAATATCCACTTTCTATTTTCCCCTTGTTAGGCTGTATATATTTAAGATAAAACCGCACATAATTATCACTTAATCGATCGGAGGGCTTCTAATTCCTCTTTTCGACCAACAAAAGGTAAAATGCTCATAGTATCTTCTTGCTCATTTAGGGCACATAAATTACAATTACCCTAGAATACTTTAGCGAACAGCCAACCGACTAAAAAGTAAGCGTGTAACGTCACAAAATTGCCAAACGCCTATCACTTTGCTAGAACTCAATTCTAAATTCAAGAGTTGAGACAAGCAGCTATATAAACCATGTATATATACATTTACGACTACGTTCATGCCTCCTAAGGGACAGGTCGGCGGTTCAAATCCGCCCCGGGGCACCAGATCTTATTGGTCTGTACCGAACACATGGGTTACAGTTTATAACGCTGCCACCGGGACCTTTTATCCCTTCAAAGGGGGTATTTTAAATAGGCCATTCTAAATTTTTCTTTACCTATTATTTCCCTCCCCTACCCCAGCCTCTACCTCTGGTTACCGGTTGTTTTATCAAAAGAGGCTGTGATGGCGCACCATTTACAACTCGGAAACCTTCCTTAGGAGCTTTTGAAACTTTCAAATATAACAAGGCAGGCTGGGTTTGCTTATTTGTCTGTTTACCTGACTGTTTACCGCTCCGTTTAGCCTCTTGTTTTATCTGCTCAACTTTTGACCCATTAACGTTTTTTTGAAGGGCCGTAAAACGCTCATGTAAAGTTTGTCGACAAGGTTTCGTGCTTGCTGGTGGGGTAGATGCCGATTCTACCGCAGGTGGGGTTGTCGCAGGGGGTGTCGGAGTTGTTGACTGTGTAGGTGATATGGGAGACGTCGAACTTGAAATTGAGGTAGAGGAAGTAACGCTAGAAGTAGGGATTGAGGTGGGGGTTAATGGTGCATCTAGAACAGAGGGTAGTGTTCCCACTATTTCCCCTGTTGCAATATCCTGTGAATGAAATGGGATCTCTTCGGAGTCATCTGTCTCATCTGGGTGGCCAGCAAAATATTTTTGCTTTATCAATAAGTATGCTTGATATTGATTATAAAAACCATATGTATCCAATCCAAGATCGTTTACATCTTCTGCAATAAGATCACGAATTTGATAATACAAACTATCTATTTTACAAAAATTCTCTTCCTGTTCTGTCCAAAGCCTTGCGACTCTTAGTAACGCATTGACAGTTTGAGCCCTCTCAGACAATTCTTTTTGTTCTGCCAAGGATAAAGGCGTAGAATCCCCTGCCATAGAACTGATTACAACCTCATCTATCGCTCTTTTCACAGCAAAAAATTCATTGCTTTGTCTAATATAACTCTCTATTTTCAGAGAGGCATTGCCAGAAACTAACTCCTCCGCTTTTTCATATAATGCATCAATTGCAACCAGGGTTCCCATTGTCTTTGGTGTTATTGTTAGTGCCGTTTTTTTCAATTCTGCTTCTAACAATTTAGCGACCATCAACAACTGATCTAATTGTTTTTGTTGCTCTACTGCAGTTTCTGTTGTTACTGTTTGTGGACTAATCGCCATATTTTTCTCCTATTTAATTACTATTTACGATTGACTTGTTTATTTTACAATCAACAATACTCTCAGAATCATTATCAACCACGCGGAAGAAAAAGAAAAAACACGGAAAGAAAAAATAGATAATCAGTTCCCCATTTGAAAATATGTAGTTGATTATTCATTAGTTTATCTCGTCATCATTGATCGGCAGGAGACGGAGGCCAACGAGGTTTGTCTAGTACAATCAATGTAGGCTCCCTTCTGGGCGGTGGTTCCGTCATATCAAGATAAGCCGCTAATAAAGGCAATATTGCTTTTGCCGCCCCAGAACTTCCCAAGGTTTTAGCAAAATCAGAATCTGCTATTGCAGCTCTGACTTTTTTGTGTTTTTCAGCTATGCATTCATCTAAATGTCTTTGAAGCTGTTGTTTGAGCGGACCCTCAGGCTCATATGAATTGTCTACCATGCTTACCGTGAGAACAAGACGAGTCAAGTTGTGGCAGGTTGAGATTAGTTTTGTTAACTCTGTCTGACACACCCCCGCCTCAGGCTTTACACCGGTAAAATCTGAAATAAGCCTCGAACCCAACAATTGAACTGTTTTTAAAGAAGGATGTCCATTCAATCCATAAACAAGATGAGGTAAAACCCGCCAAGTGAATCTTGTATTATTTAGGTTTAGATCCTCCAATTGCAAACAAGTCTTAAAAGTATACATGAGCTCTACAAACATATCCTCGCTAAAGGAAAAATCCGTATTGGCCAAGTTTAACTTTTTAATACACTCATTACCCTTCAAAAACAATTGAAAATGAAAAGCCAACTTAGGATCGGCAACCGAGGCACCCGGGACCTCAAGCGAGACTAAAGTTGTTTTTTTCTTTTGCAAGGCTTGCATGAAACCAAGAGACAAGGTGGGAGAGCTCCCTTGATCTCGAAAAACAAAATTTAATGTCAGTGAAAATAAAGACCGGTTTTCACCTAATTCTTTTGACCATGTGTCTGATAGATTAGCAAGCCTTTCTCCTAACACCAATACCTTTAAAACATTCCTACTCAAATATAATTTAATAGCTTGTAAAACCTTTTCATCATAAAATGCAGGATCGGCGCTAAGATTCATACTCTCAAGAGAAGGTCTTTCAAAACTCGCATTTCTGAATAAGGCTTCCCCTAAAGCTTGGATCTCTTCTACGCAAAATCTAAATTTTTCTTGACTTCCAGGCCTTTCTTGACGTTGAGACACGATAGCCTGCAAATCAAGTACTCGACATTGATTGCTTGTTAAAGCATTGCAAACCACAAGAATAGACGGTCTCACATCACTCAAGAGTAGCTTAAACCCGGGACGTGTTTGTTCCGATGACCATCCAAAAATTTTATAGGCGGTCCAGGAACCAAGCTCCCATTCAATATCACGTAAATCTAACGAAACAAGATGTTTTAATTCATTTGCTTTAAGCGTATCAACCAGAGTAAAACCCCCTTCAATCCCTTTCACACCCCGAAAAGAAAGTTCTGACACACGAGTTACGTTCAAATGAGCAATCAAAAAAGGAAAACCCTTACCCTTCGCTGTAAAAGAACAATAATCAAATCTAAGCACTTCTACTGTTTTATTATCTACTAAAAAGCGCCCCAAACTGGACAAACTACTTTTTTCGTTATCTTCTAAAATCAACCCACCCATCATCAATCTTTTCAAAGTGCCTTTTATTTTTTTAATAAAATCAAAAATAGAAGTAGATTGATTGAAACTTAATTCCCGTTTGCAGCCCACACTCAAACTTTCAAGATGAGCTTGCACAGGAAAAGAAAAGTAAAACTCACTTTCAAAATCCTTCACCCCTACACACTGCATATTAAACAAATGAAGTACACGAAGACTGGTGTTTGCTTTAAAGGCCTTTTTTAACTTTTTCATTATCACTTGTTCAGGTGAACCTAAATCCTCAGGATCCAACCAGGGGGCCGTATTATAAGCATCCGGTTCAAAGGTGACAGGCCGCCCTTTACCCAACTCTAAACTGACCTCAGTTAAATCAAGCAGTCTAAGAGATTGTTTTTCTAACAATTGGATAATGATATCCATCAATTTATTTGCGCTATTACTTCCTTCTTTAAACCCTGCAAGGTTCAATTCTTTTAAAGAAGGATGCTCTAACGAGGCATGTTCCGCCAAGGCTTGAAGAAAAAAAGACTGCTCAGCTTCAGTCATATTGGGATAGTCTTTTATATCAATTTTTTCGCAAAGATTCTTTTTGAGCTTTTCGCTTAAGTCTTGAAGTTCTTTTCGAATAGAATCTGCCAGTTCAGGTGGTGATGTAGCCATATAATCTCTCATCTGTTATAAATTTTATTAAAAATAGTTTAACACCTAAGAATATGACCTTCAATTATCAAGTTGAATGACTTTATTGTAAAGTACAAATATAATGATCCGGAACCTATACGTGTTTATTTCTGCAGGTCTTTTAATAAGTTAGCAATTGCATATAAGGGATAAGATATTATCTTGTTATGACTTGAGAAGTTATGTTCTGAAACTCGAATACCAAAATCGCAGGCTTGATGACTTTCTAGAAAAAGATCCATGCTTCTTAAAGTTTTACCTTTCTGGCTTTTAACTCCAATAGGAATTATTTTACCTTGCTCTTGGATGACATAATCAACCTCAGCCTGGCTATTTTTAGCCTCCCGATGCCAATAATGAAGATAGGCTTCATGAAAAGGGTTAGAATAAGCCAATAACTCCTGTCCCACAAATGCTTCGACAATCGCGCCTCTATTTCGAATACTGTCTCTAGGCGTCATCAGCCAATCGGATATTTTTGCTCCCAGCATTGCTTGAGAAATGCCTATGTCCACCAAAATAGTTTTAAATTTATTAAAATTAATTTGCCCCCTTAGAGGAAGTCCCTGAGCGCCAGAATGATATATAATGTGTGCAACATGTGCGTTTGATAACAAATCAAGAGCGGGAATTAGTTCTCTTTTTCTATATTCTCCAGGAATATTGCTGAACTTAAACTTCTGTGCTAATTGTTGAGGTATCTGCGAAAATACAGTCTCGACATATTTAATTTGTATCTTTTTTGCGTACTTTGGGAAATCGCTCTTGTAAGTAGCTATTATTGACTGCTGCTCGTTAGCACATCTAATGGGATCCTTATCTTTTACCCACGCTTGGACTACAGCAGGCATGCCTCCTATTGCTAGATATTCGCTTAGTTTTTCTAAGAAACTCTGATGGAGGAAATCATCCATAGGTTTATTGGAATCATGAGAGATAATTGCCTCATACATTTTTTCATTCCCCAAAGCTTTTAAAAACTCTAACCAAGACATGGGATAAATATGGCAAAACGATATTCTTCCCACTGGAACACCAACTTGCCCTATAGCTAAACTCAATAGAGAACCCGCAGCAATTACGTGGAGTTCTGGAATCTCTTCAAAAAAGTATCTAAGTGCAGTTAATGCACGAGGAGCTTCTTGAATCTCATCAAAAAAAAGTAGACATTTGCCAGGAACAATTTCCTGAGTAAACTCGGCACTCAAAATTCGAAGAATACGTTTGGGATCCAAATCCAAATCAAACAAGGATTTGTATTTCTCATTTTTTTCAAAATTTATCTCAATAAAGGTTGGAAAATCTTTCCCTAACTGGCGCACAGCAAAGGTTTTTCCCACCTGCCGGGCTCCTCTCAACAAAAGGGGCTTACGGTTTGGGTTTTTTGCCCAATTTTTTAGATGTAACGCTATGAATCTAAACAAGTTTTCCTCTTTTTTGGTCAAAATACAGGGTAATAATAGTAGAATTTTGGTCAAAATACAAGGTTATTTTTTAAAATTTTTGGTCAAAATACAAGGATGTTTGACCCTCCCCTCCCTGAAAATCAGCCTATACCTAGAGAAGGTTACTTTATTCAAATTATTATTTAAGTTATTTATTTCGTGGCCGATATTTTAGAGGATAGTGGTTTATTTTTAGGAGAAGGGCGATGTCTAGACCTAGAAAACCGACTGAAGAAGAAGTAAAAGAAATGTTAGAATCACTTCCCCGGGAAGAAAGAGAGGCTTTGGAAGAAGAATCATCTCTACCTATGGAGAAGATTAAAGCCCTTGTAGAAAAAGCTCATCAAAAATATTTAAGAGATCTAAAGAAAGATAAGTACGCCACGATGCCAACCATCTCTGACATAATGAAAGAAGAGAGCATTAAACAAGATAAAAAACAGAGAAAGGGCTTATCTCAAGCGGAGATAGAAAAATCAATTTTACAAGATTATAACAGACACCATTCACATGACAGAAAAGAGAACGAATCTGAGAAAAAATCAAATCATGATGATACTCGAAAACCTAAAGGATAAATCATGATTGCTTAATATTTTCTCATAGTAAAGGGAAGAACACCCTGCTGCTAATTACGCATCAAATCGGGGCATTGTTTATCGGGACATCATTTTTTTCCACTAAATATTTTAATCGTCTTAAGGCTTCACTTTGAATTTGGCGAACCCGTTCTCGGGTAATATTTAAATCTTCCCCCACCTCATTTAAAGTCTCGGGTTCTTCGCCCAATAAACCAAAGCGTTTTACGATAACAGCCCGAAATTTGGGGGGGAGCGTTTCCAACCATATCGGAATGTGTTTTTTTAGCTCTTCTATTTCTAGAGAGGTGAGGGGGTCGGGTGTTTTTTCATCAATGAGTGAATTTAATAAAGGTTCGTTCACAAAGACATTTTGTGGCTCATCAAAAGATTTTATTTCGCCTCTCTGCAACAACATTTTCTCTATTTCATCAGGAGTTTTATCTAAGACTGCTTCCAGCTCTAAAAGAGAAGGATAATGCGATTCTTCTCTCAATAATTTTTTCACTGCATGGGAGTAGTCATTCATTTCCTTTAGGAGGGCGGTAGGTAATCGAATAAGGCGTGTTTGTTTGCTTAAAGCCCGCTCAATCCCTTGTCTAATCCACCAAGTAGCATAGGTAGAAAAGCGAAATCCTAAATCGGGATCGAACTTTTCAACTGCGTGAATAAGACCTAAATTCCCTTCTTCAATTAAATCTCCAAAACTCATGCCACGATTCAAATAATGACGGGCTATTTTAACGACCAACCGTAGATTAGATTCAATCATCTTTTTCCGGGCAAGTTTGTCGCCCTTTTGGGTTTTTTTCGCCACACGATGTTCTTCTTCTTGGTCCATTAAGGAATGGTTACCAATGTCTGTCAGGTAAATTTGTGTAACATCCCGAAAATCATAGGGAGATTTTCCCCTCACATACGGCATAACATGCCTCACTTCTAATCTAACTTTTATACCTATTAGTTTGACCTATAAAGCGACTAGAAGTTTTAGGGGAGATTAAATTCCAGGTTTAATTGGGTTCTTTGGGTAAAAGTAGAAGTGGATCAATGGGTTTGCCAAGATACCGGATTTGAAAATGTAGCTTCACGCGTTGGCTCTCTGTGTTCCCCATCTTGGCAATCACGGAGCCTTTCTTCAATTCGGTGCCTTCTTTCACTAATAATTCGCGATTATGCGCGTATACAGATAAATATTTCTCATTATGTTTAATAATAATTAAGTTCCCATAACCTTTTAAGCCATTGCCACTGTAGACAACCTTTCCGGATTCCACCGCACGTATATGAGTGCCGGGTTGACCTGCAATATCCAAGCCGTTTGATTTAGGCCCAAAGCGACGGACAATGGGGCCGACTACCGGCCATCTTAAGGCTAAGGCTCGATGTTCGAGTTTGGAGGCTTTAATTGCTTTAGCAGGGTTTTTGTTAAGCGTTTGCTTAGATTTTGCGCGGGATTGCACGGGGGTATAGGATTTACCCGTGGTTGTTTGGCATCCTGTGAGTGTGATGATACTCACAATAAGAATGCTTACACTTAATGTTGATAGTTTAACTATGCATTTCATGTGCTTCATTTAGTATCACTTATTGCTACTTGTTGTAAATCAATGCTTTACGTAAATAGGGTTCCATTTTAGGGCCACCCCAATAAATAATGGCAGACACGATATAAAAACGTAGTAATCGACCCAAAGCAGAAGCCAGGATAAACCACCCCAAATGCATTTGTAATATCCCACCCCCAATCGTAAAAAATTTATAAGGTATGGGGACAAAAGCACCAATTAGGACGGCCCAAAAACTCCAGGTCTGGAAACTCTCAATAAAGGTTTGGAACTGGGGGGCATAACCCATAAAATTTAAAAAGGGTTGGACAAAAATATCGTTGGCAAACATCCCTAAGCCATATCCTACTAGCCCCCCCAACACGGAGCCTATTGTTGCAAGGAAGGCAAAACGAAAGCTTTCTTCAGGTTTTGAGAATGCCATCGGAATTAGCATAAACATAGGGGAAATAGGGAAAACGCTCGCGTCTAGGAAACTTACCCAAAACAAATAAAAAGGCGCCTTTTTGTGTCGCGACCACTTTAAAACTGTTTCATATAATTTAGCTAAAAACTGTCTCATTCATCTAATCCTGGCATTAAAGGAACAAAGCGAACACCTTCAAGGAAAGTTTGCTTAAAATTCCCCTGATGATGTTCAATCAACATTAATTTTTGATAACCCAATTCGCCCACCGGAATCACCATCCGCCCTCCCTCCGCCAATTGGTTTAGAAGGGTTTCTGGAATGTGTTCTGGGGCGGCCGTCACCAAAATCCCATCGTACGGAGCATATTCTACCCAACCTTGGTAGCCGTCACCATATTTCAGGGTGACATTCTCGATATTTAAATTTTTAAGCGTCATCTGAGCAACTTGGCTTAAGTTTTTAATCCGTTCAATGCTATAAACCTGCTCAACCAATTTAGCCAGCACGGCTGTTTGATAACCACATCCAGTGCCTATTTCCAACACTTTTTTAAGCCTTTTGCCATGGCAGAGGGTTGCGGTCATTTGGGCGACAATATAGGGCTGAGAAATCGTTTGGCCATGTCCAATGGGGAGAGGTGCATCATCATAGGCGCGTTCCAGTAAATGTTCGTACACAAAGACATGGCGCGGGACGCTCTCGATGGCTTCAAGGACTGCCCTGTCGCGTATTCCTTCATGTTTTAAGTGTTCAACTAGTCGCTGTCTTGCCAATTGAAGCTCCTGTGGTTCATCTTCCATGTTTACCCTTATTGACTGTATATTTACACAGGGAACTAATAGCCCTTATCTCGCTCTAAATAGTATAAGTCGTTGTACCAAAATAAGGCGGATATATTATGAGCCTATCAACTGAAAAATTAAGGGGTGAGTTTAAAACCCGGTTGCATGCCCTAAAGGATGTCACCGAAAAGGCGGCGAAGATTGAGGTGGTAGAACCTCTTTTCGAAGAAACGAGCCATTATCTTGAAAAAGCGATTGCCAAAAAGCTCGAGACTCTTGCCAAAGATATGGAGGATTTTATCTTAAGGGGTGAATACCTTCGTAGTATGACTGAAAGCTTAGATGATCTAGATAGATTTCGAGAGACCAGTAAAAACTTAAATGATTATGTTGAAAAGCAAGATAAAGAAGCTCTCTTAAAACACGTTTCTCAATACTACAGTAACACTCTTGTTCCGCTCTTAAATTTAATCTCTAAGCTTGAAAACGATTATCTCTCTCTTGCCAAACAAACCATCGCGAAAAAAGAAGAATTGATTGGAAAGATTGAATATAAACTTACACTATTAAAATCAGAAAAAAGACGAATGAAATTAAGCCTATGGACATTTAATAGTAAAAAAATTGAACTCATTAGCAGACAAATCGAAATGCTCGAGTTTAGACAGTCTATTTTATCACTCACGCTCGAACACGACAAACTCAACCTCGCCTATTTCAACCAAGACCATCCGGAAGCCATGAGCGAGATCAAATCGAAAGCAGATGCCATCCGTTTCAACATCAGAACTTTTGAGGACCTTATTTATGCTTAAACAATATGATGATTTATCAATTATATTATCTGTCAATAAAAAGGTCTATGACACTTTTAAAAAAGACTATAAGGTTGTTTTAAGCGAATGGCATACTTTAAATCAAGGCGCTGATCTTGGTCAAAAGACTTTTGAAAGCACACCTGACGCAGAACAAGGTCATGAAAGAAAGGCCACTCGTAAGAGGAGGTAAAATATGGCAGAAAGACCGCCTGAAAAAGAAGATGAAGAACTTAAAGAAGAGGTTGAAGAGGCAGGTAAAGTAACGCTTTTTAGTCTCTCCCATCAAATTTATTTGGAAGCAGAAAAAAGAGAATTTAAGACTCGATTTAAGGCTCTTCTTATACAAATGGCCAAGGTCGAAGATCCCCGATATAAAGATGCGTTTGAGTTTTTAATAGCAGCACAGGTAAGGCTTGATAAAATCGCTCGTCTTTTCGAAAAAGTTGCCAATGAAACAGGCAAACTAGACTTTAAAGATCTTGTAGAAGGAGCAATTAAAGCCGTCTCAGAACCCAATAGTTTTGATTTTTATGAAGCCGAAATTGGACCATTGAAAGAGCATCTCGAAACCTTGAAAACAATCCAAATGTCTGAATCAGTTCGACAGATGATAGATTTTAATCAACAATTCCTCCAAATGCTTAAAACAGTCAGCAAAGAAGCTGGAGGGGAAGTCCGTGCACAAAGGGAGTTACCATCCTTCTTTCAACTAATATCTACATTTAGAGGAATGGATTCAGAAACCGGAATTGCTTTTAAATTACTTGCCGAAAAGAAATCATTTATTAATCTTTTTCTAAAACTCCATCAATCAGATAACACGGTAAATTTTTATAATTTCCCCGAAAAAATACTTGAGGCCAACGATAAAGTAATAAAAGAAAACTTAAAAAAGACAGAAAAGACAGAAACGCTTGATGAAGAAACCATCAAAATTCTGTCTGGTTTCAAAATAAAATCACAGAATATTCTTCCCCATGTCCCCTATTTTAAACTTTATAATATGGCAAAAAAAGAATTTACGAAAGAACGATACGTCAAAGGTTTTAAATTAGTTTCAAAGGAACTTGAAGGCAAGGGCAAAGTGAGAGTCGCTGCAAGTGCAGTCGCGCCGGCCTTAGCGTATTCGCCTCTAAGAAATAAAATCAAACAAGACAAAAAAATTAATGACTTGTTACAAGAATTATTAAAGGAAACTCCTCCCCGCAAAACAAATGATGTTGCTGCCATTCTCAATAAAATGGCAGCACTAAAAGGAATTGATGATGATTGCAAGAAAGGACTTCTATTAATTTCGAAAAAACAACTCGTACTTGAACATCTATTAAAGCTATGTGCACCAGAGAGACAATTAAATTTTCATAATCTTGTCGAAAAACTTCTTAAAGAAAATGAGATGAGCGCCAAATCGGGTCAAAGAACTTTCGATGAAGAGACTCTGAGTGCCCTTCGAACTATTCAAACAAGCCAGACCCCCAAATTCGAGGATTACACTAGCGACGAGCAATATCCCGCGCTACTGCGCGCTGCCTTCATGATCATGGGAACTCATAAAGCCTCAATGAAAACCAGTAATATTATTCCCCACACCATCAAAGATGAACAAGATTTGAATTTTGCGAAACTTTATTTGGAACAATTAAAAGGCCTACCCAAAAAAGAAGATGGGAGATTGGATTTCACTAAAATACAATTCAATGTACCAAGAATAAAGCCGACAGAAATTGAAGAGGTAATAAAAGATTATATTATTTCCTTAGAAAAGGAAATTGAGGCCTACCAACACAAACCTTTGAGAACAGCTCGGGAAATAGAGAAGAAATTAAAGGTGGCCCAAAAGGAATTAGAAAAAGCATTGGGTAAAAAAGTAAAAAAACCCGGGACAAAAGAACATGAAATTTTAATGTCGATTCTTATTTGTTATGAACGCTTAAATACATTTCGCGATCAATTCATGAAATATAAAGTTTACGGTTTTACAGATTCATCCGATCTGGCTGGTTGTATATCCAATATGCACTCTGCTTTCCGTGCCGTAGGGGAAAACCAAAATGACGACGTTATAGAAGGACTGCAGTCTGCCTTTTTAAAAGTCAATAATTATATGAAAGATAATCCCGAATTAAGAAGCTTATCGGAACCTCTTGTGAAAAAAATGGATGAACTGACGAATTGGCACCGAGACCTCAACAACAACCTCTTTGATAAATTCTTAAACGCACTCTATGCGTCAAGCAACACACAAATGGGAAGAGCAAAAAATGAAGCCGATAAAGAGAACCATTATGAAGCGGCTGAACATTATAGGAACGCAATCATCGCCCAAGAAAAATTTGAAGATCAAATAATGTATATGACGGCAACTTTATCTAAGGAAGAAATTAATGCTCGCAGAGAAAAGCTTATTGATTTTAACAAAGAAGCTTATAGCAAGCTCCTTGAAGAATACAAAGCCACCCTTGTTCTTATTGAAAAAAGCAAAGAACCTGAAGTAATAAAAAAGAAAAAGCTTCTGGACTTTTGTTTAAGCTTCGCTCAAACAATGAAACTCTTGGATAAACAACTAGAGTATAGAGAAGAATATACGGACACTTATAATAGTTTCTCTAAATTTATGATTGATGCAAAACGAGGGGCCTTAAAATTAGTCACCAGCCAAGAAATTAAAGAAAAGTTAGAAAGCGCTTTCCAAAAGGCAGAGTATATCTTAAATCCAAAAATTAAAGAGAAAACTTTGAAACTTGAAGAAAGGGTGTGGCGTTCAGTTATAGAAAACTTCACTAAAATGGGAGAGGAATATGCAAAATTAGATAAGGACAATAGAGCAGAAATTCGCGATATTTTTCGCATATTTAGAACCGCTTGCTATAAAAGACGGGGGGAATTAACGAATGAAAATATAATGGAAATAAAGGTTGCCTTAAAAGGTTTTCTGGCAGTGGTTTCAGGAACAGAACTAAGCGATGAGCAAAAAGAACTCTTTAAAAGTCACGCCAAAATCATTGCAGAGTGTGCTTGTTTCGATATAGAACCTCTTCAGGCAAAACTAAGTGAACTAAGTGCTATAGAAAAATTGGGACCCACCCCAGACTCTATAGCAAAACTCAATCAACTTTTGAAGGATACTCAATTCTCGGAAAATGAAGTATTAAGAAACTTCCTTGATAAAACATTTGAATTAAGTAAGCTCCAAGAAACCATTGTGAGTGAAATGGTGCTTCAATATAAATCACTCACAGCTAAAATGTCTAATGAAATCGATTCTGGCAAATTTAATAGTGATAGCTATGAGAAAACCTTGGAACGGGCGCAAGAACTTCAACGTATGCTTAAAAGTAATTTTGAGGAAATAAGCGGAAAAATTGGAGAAGATAGACTGCGAGGTTTTCCTGCCAAGCGAGATGAAATTGATTCAACCTTGTCACAATTTGAATCACGATTAAACGAAGAATACAGACAATATCAACTCCTTAAAACATTTAATGAAAAAGTAGTATTTAAAGAAATGGCGCCGCCTCAGCGAGCCGCCAGAAGAAAGGACATTAATTTTGTGGACAAATTGATAAAACTGCTTAACCAAGAATCAAACATTCTTCCTAAAAACGTAGGTTCAATCTTGCGAGGGGGAGTGAATTTTATAAACGATAAACTACTTTCTCAAAAAAGCAAAACGAGTGTAGGTATTGATAAATTTTTGCATTGTTTAAATTCTGTTGCCCTTATCAAGCCTCCCGGCATGGAGTTTCCAGAAGATGAAAGATTATTTATTTCGTTTGTTTTAAAGCATCAAGAACAGTTTAAATTATGGGTAAAAAATAAACAAATCCCTAGCTATGTTGAAACTCTTTTTAGACCAGAACTCGGACTGGAACAAATGATGGCCACTGAAGAATCAATCGGCCAAGCTAGATCGGGAGGGGTAACAAAGCGCAGTCAAATGACACCCTTTCTAGAAGCGCCTTCTTTACGAAGCAAGGATTTGGTTTTCAGCTACCCTCCCAAACCCCAACCAGTTTTGCCAGCTAAAACCCCGACACCAAGCACTGTCACTCCTGTTCCGAAGGGTAAGGATCCCTCATCATCAAAAACTTCGCCCTAAAGTTATCATTTATCCACGAAGTGAGCCAAAGGCTCGGCTCCCGATAAAGGTAAAGCGAGGAGGTAGACGCTCCGTTTTGAACTTAAAATATCAAAGAAAGACAACTGATAAAAGCTTCCCCATAAACTAGCTATCTGTCCCAATCGAAATGAGGTCTTGAATTTTTCAAATGGATTTATTGCAGGAATATAGCTGGATATGGTATTGTCGTGCACACGTTTAGAAAATCAGAAAAATACCACACTTACAAGATAGTATTTTGAACAGGACCCATTGCGGAGAAATAAAATGATATCAAGCGAATCACCTATTTTAGGCGAAGCCCCCTCTAAACAAGCACTTACTAGGCAAAATTCAGGGCCTTCTACGCAAGAACAGATGCCAGGGGGAACACAAACTCCACAGTCTGGGTCAAGCCAACACCCAGAAGTGCAAGGTCAAAAAACAGAAGCGCAAAGTCAGCACACTCAAAGTCAACACACGCAAGATGAAGAGGTAAAAATAATTAGAGAATCGAATCGTGAGGATGAAATTACAGTCTTCTTCCCTCCTAAATTTAGGCATCCAGCAGGCGAAAAATTAGAGTGTTTATTGGCCGCTTGTTTAAGCGGAGATAAAGCTAGAATAACAAAGGTCTTGAAGTATATAGACATAAATAAGAAAACTTATCATAATGAAACGGTAGGCCTGGTCTTGGCCCGTTCTTCAAGCGTTTCTTTAGGGCAGCTTCTATTTTTAGTGACTACTTATGGCCTTGATATTAGAGGGGCCATTAAAGGCGCGGCAGAAGGGGCGCGAAGAAATGTGCTCTATCCCTTAATTAAACAGGCGGAACATTTAAAAATACCTTTTGATAACAGTGAAATGGCAGCCCATGCGGCGCGCAATGATGAAAAATTAATGCGGGAATTCCTAGAAAAAGTGCCTGAATCTGAAAAAGGAAAAGCCCTCACTTTATGTGCAGCTTATGCACTGGATAGGAAAAAAACAAAACGGATGTGGAGGCTTCTAGAGGAAGCAGGACCCGGAATAAAAAAGGATCCGGCTTTTCTAAATTTACCCAGCCGAGCTGCCACAGCAGGTGAAAAAGAAGTTGCGGATATACTTTTAGCCCAAAATCCAGCCTTAAGCTTGAACAATGACAAGCTTGCCATGAATGCAGCCGAAGGTGGCGAGGAAGCATTAATGTGGGAATTATTGGAGAAAGAAAAAGATAAAAAAAAGCTGGAATGTCTCTACAACGCTTGCTTAAAATCGGCCACTTATGCTGGAAGGGGCAAAATAGTCAATGCCTTAATTGATAAAATGGTGAAATTGTCATTCCCACCTCACTTTAGAGATTTAATTCAGGCTGCAAAGCAATATGGACACTATGCTTTGGCAGAAATGATAAAAGATAAGGCTTGCAGTTTCCTTAGTAAAGGTTGTGAGCATTTCGCTTTTAAAGGGGAGAAAAAAGGCCTCCTTGATTGTATTGGTTATATGCAAGCTATTGACTTAAAGCCTAGATTCTATAGTTATATGGCCGCTGCAGAACGAGGCGAACATTGGTCTTTAGCTGAACTTTTACTTGAAATGAGTTACAGTGATAAACAACCTAAAGCTAAGCTAAATTCTAGCTCAACTTCTAACAGTTCCAGCAATTCTAGTGTTTCCAGCAACGGTTGCAGTTCTAGCAGTTCTAGCAGTTCTAGCAGTTATATTCCTCCTGCTCCTGTTTCCACCTCTGCTTCTAGCTCTTCCTCTGAAAAACTCCCTATGGAAGCGCGAATAAACGCATTAGAACAGGATCCCTTACGAGGAAGACAGGCCATAGACTCGTTGATAGGTTTTGCAAGGTTACACCACTCTACTTTCGAAAATCATAGTTTTAATGTTAATTACATTAATGCCTACCAAACACTTTTCCCCACTAATTCTACAGGGTCTTTAGCTAATACACTGTGTCCTGCTTTGGCGCCCGCATCCACGATTCCTGATGCGGCACAACCCGCTGTTCCATCACAACCCGCTATTGCATCACAACCCGCTATTGCATCACAACCTACTATTGCATCACAACAAGCTGTTAGAGAATTATGTAGGCAATTAGCTCCGTTTTTATCGATGCAAAATTCGTCTTCCATTCGCCAAAATCCCTTTCAAAATTTGAGGTCACCTGGTACAAAAAATCCTTTTTGGATTGATGTCCCTCAATTACAAAACTCAATGGTTCCTCTGGATTTGGGGTCACCTGGTACAAAAAATCCTTTCTGGATTGATGTCCCTCAATTGCAAAACTCAATGGTTCCTCTGGCCGCATTGCCTCAAAATACTGCCACAGTGCACCCTACAACAAATTTAGACAACAATCAGTCTGAGTATTTAAGACGATTCGCTTCTGTACTGCAGGGTCAACCCATGACCTCTCCTGTTATTCCATCAACACCCTCTCAGCCGGCTTTTACAATACAGTTGTCTCTATTTAGGCAAGCGTTGGCGCAACTTAGGCAACATCAAGCTACAGAAGCCCCCCAGACAGTACTTCCTGCAAGGGTGCTACCAATGCTACCTACATCACAACCTTACCTTGGTTTGGAAACGGGGACACAAAGCTCTGCTCCGGCAAATAATACAAACAACAGAAAAAGACCTAGAGAGCACGGTAGCAATTAAATTCAAAGAGATTCGTATGATACGGGCCGACCGGGAGGTCGGCCCCTACAGGTACGGGAAGGTTTCTCAAAAACCGATCGGCCCCTACAGTACAGGAAAGGTTTCTCAAAAACCGATCAGCCCCTACGGCTCAACCACAAGGCAAAAAACTTCGTTTTCTTTTATCATGCCAAGATCGGATCGCGCGCGTTCTTCGAGTGCATTAAAATCGGTTTTGAGGGAGTGGATCTCGAGCTCGACTTGGTGATTACGAGCGATTAAATTTTGTAATTCGATTTTTTGGTTGGCAATGTTTTTTTTAAGGCGTATTACATCCTGAATACTGCCTGTTCCCCACCACAGACGATATTGTAAAAAGCAAAATAAGAGTACTACTGTTATCCCGAGCCATTTTTTCACATTTTATCCTAGTTTGGGAAAGGCACTTCTTCCAGCGTAGCGGCCCTGATTACCCAGCTGTTCCTCTATTCTCAACAGCTGATTATATTTTGCCACACGTTCACCTCGACAGGGCGAACCTGCTTTGATTTGACCCACCCCTGTTGCAACAGCAAGATCCGCTATTGTGGTATCTTCTGTCTCGCCTGAACGATGAGAAATAACCGCACTATAATTGCTATCTTTCGCCATTTGAATAGCCGCAAAGGTTTCAGTGAGGGTACCTATCTGGTTAGGCTTTATCAGAATAGCATTTGCAATATTTTCACGAATGCCCTTAATGAATATTTTTGTGTTTGTGACGAAAAGATCGTCTCCCATCAATTGGATCTTGTTACCCAATTTCTCGCTTAATAATTTCCAACCCGCCCAGTCATCTTCTGCTAAACCATCTTCAATCGATATAATTGGATAAAAAGCACACAATCGAACAAGCAATTCCACCATTTCTTCTGAGGTATAGGTTTTATTCTCAGAATGTAAAACATATCGCCCACCTTGATGAAATTCACTGCTGGCTAAATCCAAAGCCAAATACACATCAAGACCTGGTTTTAAACCGGTATCGTTAATGGCCTGTAACATCAATTCAATCACGGCATCACACGAAGGTAGGTTTGGCGCAAAACCACCTTCATCCCCTACTGTTGTTGGAATACCTTGGCGTTTTAAACGTGTTTTCAAAGCATGAAATATTTCGCAACCAAAGCGCAACGCTTCTTTAAAGGTGGGCGCCCCAACAGGGACAACCATAAATTCTTGGAAATCAATATTATTATCTGCATGCACCCCCCCATTAATCAAATTCATTAAGGGAACAGGCAATATATAAGGCGAATCTGCATCATGGCATCGTAAGGATTGATAAAGAGGCAAATTTACCGCCTTTGCCGCCGCATGTGCTGCCGCTAAAGACACCGCCAAAATAGCATTGGCACCCAGTCGTCCTTTATTGGCAGTATCGTCAAGGGTGTTTAGTAGATCATCAATGCCTCGTTGATGTCTCACATCATGACCAATCAAAGCGGCCCGGATCTCTGTTTGAATGTGATGAACTGCTTGTGTGACACCTTTTCCAGTGTAACGTGAGCCTCCGTCTCGAAGCTCTAAGGCTTCTCGAGATCCCGTTGAAGCCCCTGAAGGCACAGCCGCTCGTCCTATAGCGCCCGAAACTAAAATCACTTCTGCTTCGATGGTGGGATTTCCTCGGGAGTCGATAATTTCCCGCGCCTTAACATCCTTAATCTCTGCCACGTTTCACTACCTCATCTAAGCTTTTTAAAGTTTCCAATAACCTTTCCATCTCTCCTAATGGCCACGAATTTGGTCCATCACTGAGTGCTTTATCGGGATTAGGATGGGTTTCAATAAAAATCCCAGATACCCCCACAGCGATTGCCGCACGCGCTAAAAGTGGAATAAACTCACGTTGCCCTCCCGACGCTTCCCCTTGTCCACCCGGTAATTGGACAGAATGTGTGGCATCAAATACCACAGGACAATTTGTTTCTTTTAAAATGCCTAAGGAACGCATATCAGACACTAGATTATTATAGCCGAAACTCGCTCCCCGTTCGCAAACGAGAATCGTTTCATTACCGGTACTTCTCGCCTTTTCAACCACGTTTTTCATATCCCACGGCGCCAAAAATTGTCCCTTTTTTAGATTAACCGGTAAATTAAAACTGGCGACTTTACGTATAAAATTGGTTTGTCGGCACAAAAATGCAGGTGTTTGAAAGACATCTACCACTGATGCAACTTCGTCTAGAGGGGTATCCTCATGAACGTCTGTCAAAATGGGCACTTGGAGTGTCTTTTTGACCAACTCTAATATTCGCAATCCTTCTTCTAATCCTAAACCCCGAAAACTCTTTGCTGAAGTTCTGTTCGCTTTATCAAAAGAAGATTTATAAATAAAGGGAATATTTAAACGGGTGGTGATCTCTTTTAAGCGTCCCGCACTTTCTATGGCCAATTCTTCACTTTCAACCACACAAGGCCCGGCAATTAAGAAAAAGGGCTGATTGGGCCCCGCTAAAAAGCCACATAATTTTACGGGCAAGGTTGTTGACATAGGGAAGCTCCTTCCTTCTGATGCTGCAAGGCAGCTTTAACAAAATTTGTAAATAAAGGATGTCCGTCTCGTGGCGTGGAAGTAAATTCAGGATGAAATTGACAGGCCACAAACCAAGGATGATTTTCAAGTTCAATCATTTCTACCAGGCTCCCATCCATTGATCGCCCGGAAATTTTCAGTCCATTTTTAACCAATTCTGGGAGAAGACGCTCGTTCACTTCATAACGATGACGATGACGTTCTAAAATAACGGATTGACCATAAATTTGATGGGCAAGACTACCGGCCACTAATTGGCATTTTTGACCGCCCAATCGCATGGTGCCACCTTTTTCCGAAAACTCATTTCGAGTTTCACGTGTGCCTTGCGCGGTCATCCATTCTGTCACTAAGGCAATCACAGGATAAGGTGTTTTCGGATTAAATTCCGTGCTGTTCGCACCCTCCATCATCACCTTATGACGTGCAAATTCAATCACGGCAATTTGTAGGCCTAGGCAAATACCTAAATAGGG
>Ga0207128_1039_pt1 | contig 32228 bp, 31 predicted proteins | sample Alteio_BWMinHeat_18_FD_153522 | JGI IMG/M metagenome (GOLD analysis project Ga0207128, IMG submission 153522) | Enriched cells from forest soil in Barre Woods Harvard Forest LTER site, Petersham, Massachusetts, United States -... | ecosystem: Environmental > Terrestrial > Soil > Temperate forest >... | reverse complement strand
AATGCTACGTGACGTAGGAGACAAATGCCTACTTTTAGCAGGATTTTTTCCAGGACGCGCCATTAAAAAAAGGGTGAGGGTAAGTTATTTCGTCAATCTTGGCCAAAGCGCTTATTTTACTTTATCAAATTTCCCTGAATTAAATATTTCTGAACTTTATGCTAAGCTTTGCACTCATTTTGTTGGCCTCATGGATATCTTATATAGTGTGCACACCTTAAATCAAGAAGGGAAATTGATTGATCTAATTCAAGCAGAAGAACTTTGGCAGGACACCAAAAGCGTTTACGCCTTAAATCATTTGCGAAAATCCACTAATGGATTTTTGGTTGGGGGGTCGGGAGGGGGACCCTCTTCACTTCGACATTAATATAAACATGTAGTTTTTTAATTTAAGGAGAAAAGACAAATTATGCAGGCAACCTTTGCAGCAGGATGTTTCTGGGGAATACAAGAAACTTTTGATAAGGTCAAAGGGGTGCTGCATACTGAAGTGGGTTATACAGGAGGGTACATCCCAAATCCCACTTACGAAGAAGTCTGCACCCATGCAACGGGGCATGCAGAAGCCGTATTAGTTGAATTCGATCCCGATATTATTCCTTACGAATCCCTCCTCCAGGTTTTTTGGAATTGTCATGATCCCACCACCTTAAATCGACAAGGCTTAGATGTGGGTAATCAATATCGTTCGGCCATTTTTTATCATAATGAAGATCAGAAATTGGCGGCTCTAGATTCAAAAACAGCCCTTGAGGCCAGTAAAAAATATCCCAACAAAATTGTGACCCAAATTGCGTCTGCAAAGCCCTTTTATCGAGCCGAAGAAAATCATCAACATTATTATGAAAAACATCCAAAATAAAAAGGGGTTAATAAACTCATGAACTCAAACAATCATATCAAGTTCCGAAAAGTGATGAAGCACGATAAAGAGCTTGTGAAAAAATGGCGATTCAAACCCCATGTTAAAGAGTATTGGGATAATAACCCCGGAATGTGGGAAAATTTTGAAAATTATCTTTTGGGAGAAACGGCGGGGTTTGACTATTGGATCGGGTGGATTGAGGGAAACCCCTTTGCATTATTAATTACTTCGGATGCCAAAGAGCCCGATCCCCAAACCCACAGGCTTGACGAACATAGGAGTCGATTTTCCGCGCCTGTTGGAACCACTCTTTTGGTTGATTTATTAATCAGTGAAGAAAATTATTTAGGCAAAGGCTTAGGCGCTTTAACCCTAAAGGCCTTTGCAGATTCCCAACCTAAATATGTAACCGCGCTGATGACGGATCCCGCCACCACCGATGCCAAGGCCATTCATATTTACGAAAAGGCGGGATTTGCCATTGTGGATACCTTTTATCCGCTAACAGGGCAAATCCACACCAAGATCCCTCATCATTTAATGAAACTCAATATAAAACACGAATAATCCATTATCTTGCAAACTAATCCGTTCCCTTATCCTTCACTTATTAAGTATGGACTTGCATCTTGCAAGCGTGTTTTAGTATAATGCCCGAGCATTTTGTATTGGAGTATGCATTTCATGGAAGATCTAAAAACTCGCACACGAAAACAATCATCAAAAGAGAAACCATCAGTCAACACTCCTATTAGCTGCCCGCATGATCGATTGTTTAAAACTGCGATGTCCGATATTCGTGTCGCCCAAGATTTCTTCGAACATTATTTACCTGCATCAATTCGTGCTTTAGCTGATTTGGATAGTTTGGAGATTTGTCCAAATAGCTATGTCGATCAAGCCTTGGCTTTGACTTCCTCTGATGTGTTATACAAGGCTACCATTGCAAATGAAACAAGCTATCTTTTTCTGCTTTGCGAACACCAAAGTTCAGTGGATCATTTCATGCCCTTTCGTGTTTGGCAATATATTGTGGCGATTTGGCGGGATCATATTAAACAAACGCAGGCTAAAACCTTACCGCTTGTCGTTCCTTTAGTATTTTACCATGGCGCGAGGCCTTATGATGGTGCAAGAGATATCCGAGATTTAATTCAAGCACCCCAAGCATTAATTGAGGAAATTTTGTTTAAACCATTTCATCTTATTGATACCCATCATATCGCGGATGAAACTCTGCGAGAACAACACTGGGCAGGGGTGATGGCTTTTGTCATGAAGCATATTTTTGCCAGAGATTGCATGACATTTATACAGCCTCTTTTAGAAATGGTTCGTTCTTTAGAACAAAAAACTGGGGCTACCGATTATATTGTTGCTTTGCTAAACTATCTTTTAGAGGTGGGTAATACAGGGCAACTAGAAACTTTGGTAGACACGCTACGAGAAGGTTTATCAGACCGAGGAGATGAAGTTATGTCAATAGCGGAAATGCTAAGAGAAGCAGGAAGAAAAGCTGGAATTCAGACTGGCATCCAGACCGGGATTCATACCGGCGAGTCAAACGTATTAGTCAGACAACTTGAACGTAAGTTTGGAGTAATACCTTTTATTTACCAGAAACGTATCCAAGAAGCAGATTCTGAACAACTCCTTTGTTGGGCGGAAAAGTTGTTAGAAGCGGAGACCCTAGAAAGGTTATTTGAGGAAGATTAAAAATTTCTCATTACCTAAATTTTTTTCTTTTCCTTACCAATACCAAGGTCATCCATATCTTTGAAAAGGCGGGATTTGCCATTGCGGATACCTTTTATCCGCTAACAGGGCAAATCCACACCAAGATCCCTCATCATTTAATGAAACTCAACATTAAACACGAATGATTCATTAATCGCGCTTAAATGGGGATTTTGCCACACCTTTTTTATTATCTTCTTCTTCTTTACCGTCTTCTTTTCTAGGTTTCAGTGAATCCCTAATAGCTTGTGCCAGTAAGGCTTCCTCGCTTTCAGGATCTTGTTTCTCGGGTTGTATGCTTGAACTCGAGCTTGAGCTTGAGCTTGAGCTTGAGCTTGAGCTTGAGCTTGAGCTTGAGCTTGAGCTTGAACTTGAACTCGCAGCAGGACTTAAAGTAGCACTTGAACTCGAAGCAGAACTGCTTGAAGTTGAAGAACGAGTATTAAATAAAATAAGCATCCCATTTTGTGATTGGCTGCTATTTGTCTCGACCTTTTCTCTTCGTTCTTTGGTTTCTTCCAAACTACTTGAAGTATTGTTAGCAATCGCTATATCTGACAGCATTTTTTCGATCTGAGGTAATAGCTTTGCTTGTCTTTGGGTGACCGAATTGGAAGCCATAGCACTTTTTAATGGTTTCACTTCCCCTGAATTGTGTATTTGAGCTCCTACGATTCGGATGGCCTTTGGTCCTAAAACAAATGCAACAACTATATTCCAAATACTACGCGCATGGCCTTTGTGTGTAACCGATACGATATCGCCCAATGTAGAAGTAATTTCACGATGCATTGCTCTCAATTGTAGAGCATTATACGAGTACTCTGAATCTACCATGTCACCCTGGAGCACAGCTCTGAGCGCAGCGCCTAGTGCTGAAACTGTTCTACGTGGAGTCACTTCGATTCCTACACTAGTGCGTGGATTCACAACGCTCGCGGGCGCGGGCCGACGCGCAAGAGCAGGTCCTCGTCCAACAGCACCCTCTGCAGGGCGAGCACCGACACCACCCGCGGGAGCACCGACACCACCCGCGCCGGCACCTGGAGCTACGCCACCGCCTGCCGCTATCATGGCATCAAACATGGCTTCTGGGTCCAAAGCGTCAAGCGCTGCTTGGATGTCTGCAGGAACTTCCAGAGCTGCTGCCCCGGGTCCACCGACACCCCCCGCAGGAGCACCGCCGGCGCCTGCACCTGGAGCTACGCCACCACCTGCCGCTATCATGGCATCAAACCTGGCTTGTGGGTCCAAAGCGTCAAGCACTGCTTGGATGTCTGCAGGAACTTCCAGAGCTGCTGCCCCGGGTCCAGCGATACCACGTCCACGTCCACGTCCACCTGGAAAAACAGGCACCCCGCCGGCACCAAACGCTGCTGCTAGAGCTGCGCCTCGGGCTGCAGCCATCGCACCACGACCGCCGCCTACTGGGCCGGGCGCACCACGCCCAACTGGCGCTGCATTTGCTTGCGCAACTGCCGCGTTATGGGCTGCTATTAAATTTGCTAAATGACCTCTACCTGCTGCCATAAAATATATCTCCAATTAAATGTTTTGTTATATGTAATCTCTAAAGGAGCTAGCTTATCACGAAGATTGTTAGTTAGAAACATAGGATGTTTATACAGTATTAGGCTCAAGAAAGGGTGAAGGTACACGCCTTTAAATAATTGCCCCTCTGTTTTCGTCCCACCCACAGCCCTCAATCAAACACGAAACTTATCGAGAGTTTTGATGCCTAACCCTTAAGGGAACTTTTTCTTCCTGGGGTGAAAATAATGAGTACCGATGTCACACAACAGATAATTGACGCTTTTCAGTTTGCAGCTTTCAACATGATGGAAATGACCCGAAATATGCCTGCCGAAGTGGTCACGGCTTATTATAATGAAATAAGAGAAACGGTGGTTAACGGGAAATTACCTAAGGGAAAAAGTTCTGCTTTAATCGAAGAAGCTATACAGGAATTAGATAAACAAGAAAAAGCCTTGAATATCCAACTTGAAGCATTGAAACCCTCTCAAAAAAAAGAGAGAGACCAGATTCTCAAAAAAATCCTCCAGCTCAAAAGAGAAATTATTGCGAGGATTCAATTTTATTGTATTTTCGGAGAAGCCTTGCGGTTTTCCGGCTTAACAGAATTTGAAAAGAAGGGGGTGGCGGATGCCATACTAACTGAATTAAGCGAACAAGATAGAGCCCTCATTATGATGAGCTATCTTAAAAATGAAACACTTACCGATCTCTCAAATATTTTTTATAGTTCTTCTGAACAAAGCATGTCACTTTTAGGCAGTGTGATTGGTGGACCAATTGGCCACATTGTGAGCGCAGGGGTGATGTTTATTTTTAGCCAGGCCAGAAATCTCTTTTTTAGCGGAGTAACAAAGCTGAAACCTGTTATCAAAATCAATGAGTTTTTTGAACGGAATTTTGTCAGTGTTGAAGACAGAATTTTAAAGGCCATGTTTGCCTCAGCACTTTCAAGTGCCCTTGTCGGTCTTCATGCGGGGGGTCCCATTGGGGCGGCAATTGGGGGAGTAGCGGGATTGGTATTGGCGGGCGGATATAAGATCTATGAATATTTCCCTGAAGTAAAACGAAAAGCGATCAAATTGCGAGTAGATAGGGAAGTCAAAAAACAAAAGGAGATGCTATCTGAAAAAGATGAGATTGCTATCCACATCAAATTAAAAGTGGCCTTGACTGAATTCCAATCGGAAATGGAGGGTGTCAAGACTTTAGAAGAAGCAAAACGGAAATTAGATGAAGTGAGAAAAAGGCGTGTGGCCTTAGTTTCAGAAACCCATCCCAAATTAAAAAACATTATTAACATGCGGCTTTATCTATACCAACAAGAGTTTTTAAAACAATTACAAAAAGATCTCAAAAAGAAGGGCCCTCGGAAACAAGATTTTTTTGAAAAAACCATTAAAGAGTTGATGCAAAAAATTAAAAAGGAGGCAAAAGATCGTAACTATCGCATCAACTACTTGCTCAAGTCAGATACCCTAAAACAAGCAGGGGATGATTTCCATGAAAATATAGAAACGCTGACAGGTAAAATTGATAAGGAAATGAAAAAAATATTGGCGTTTGCTGCAGACAAAAGTTTATACAGTCAAGCTAATATTTCGGGGCTTGCAGGACTCGCTGCTTTTGAAGCTAATAAGAAGATCCCCAAAGATATCCGAAGTGCCCTCATTAAAATCGCCAACTACCAAAAAAGTTTAGAATGGTATTTACAAGAATTAGGCCAGCTTATTAATGAAATTAAGCATCAAATCCAGGGATTGATCGCCTTGAAACAAGGGGCTACCCTCGAGCAACGGGATAAAATTGACAAGAAAATAAATGGACTTCAGGCAAGTCTTGAGGCCTTCAATAAATTTTTTGAGCCCGGCGCCAGAACGCCGAAGGAGCATGAACCGGTTCTGTTTAAATATGAGAGCCAGTCGCATCCCCCTGCGGGTACCGCACATCACGAACCCCCAGGTGTGTCTCCTGTAGATGAACCTACACCCAAAACACATCATAGGGGGAGTGAGACTTAGAAACCGAATGCCTTGAATAGGGATTAAATTAGTTGACATACTTTATTCTGGCATGGTAATTTGGTCCCAAGACTTCTATAAATGGGATTGATTAAAAAAATGGCTACTGTAGAACTTAAAAAAACAGACTCCGAAAAGAGTGAATCCAGAGTAACCTCAAAAAACAGCTCGCAAACGCTTAAAGCGCTTGTTGTAGATTCGCTAATACCCGCCCTACAAAGTAAACCTCTTTCTCAAAGCGATATGTTATCGCTTTATCAGTCCATTTTGGCACAAGTTCAACATACCCAACATGTGCTGATTAATCCTGATTCAGCCCCTGAAATGATGGGGGTGCTCAATCAATTTCGATTAAATTTGAGTCGGGCTTTAGTCATGCCTGCAAAGGACCTAACCCCAGAAAATCAAGATAAAGCGCTTATTTCACGTGCTTATGAAAATTTTAAGGATGCGGGTAAAGAAGAAATTTTGACAACCACGCATAAACATAAAAAGCATTCGCGGAGAGTAATTAGCTAAGAGCTGTTTGCAGACTATATCCCTTCAGATACGCTACAAATTCTTGTAATCGCTTAACCCCCGTTTTCTCAGCCTGTTCACACCATTCATGAAGCGCCTCTATCAGCTCTTTTTGGCTCGCCGTAGTTTTATTCCAAATGGCTTGCAGTTGCGCCCGAAATTGGGTGACAAGCTGAAGGGCTGCACGGTTTTCGGATTTTAAAAGCGGTTTGATAACCTGTTTTGAAAAAGTGGTCATCACTTGAATACGGTTGGCAATCAAAGCACATAAAGTTTCTGCATCAATTTGCGTTTTGTCTTTTAAGATAACCGGTGTGGGCGGAACACGTTTCGCCCGGGCTAATCCAAAAAAAGATAATAAACAAATATAAAACCAGCCTGAATCAAATTCCCACCACTTCACAGACATTTTTGCAGAAGTAGGATAGGTGTGGTGATTATTATGTAATTCCTCACCCCCCAATATCGTTCCCCAAGGCACGACATTCCTCGAGGCATCTTCACTTTCAAAATTACGATATCCCCAATAATGTCCCACCCCATTAATAATGGCTGTCGCAAAAAACGGGATCCACATCATTTGCACTGCCCACATTGTCAAACCAGGGACACCAAATAAAAGGAGATCACAAACCAGCGTCAGCAGAATACCTCTTTTATGAAAGGGGACGTAGACATTTCGTTCCATCCAATCATCAGGCGTACCCTGTCCAAAACGTTCAAGGGTTTCTTGATTTTTGGCTTCCCGCTTATAAAGCTCTGTCCCTTTAAACAAAAGTGTTTTAATCCCAAAAATTTGAGGACTATGAGGATCGTTTTCAGTTTCAACTCGAGCATGATGTTTACGATGAATGGCAGCCCATACTTTGGTTGTCATCCCCGTTGTTATCCAAAGCCAAAATCTAAAAAAATGACTGACGGCAGGATGGATTTCTAAGCTGCGGTGCGCTTGGCAACGATGTAAATATAAAGTAACGCTTATGATGGTAATATGCGTTAAAACCAGGGTGACTAGCACCATTCCCCACCAGGGAAGATTTAAGAGGCCATAGAACATTTATTTTCATCCTTTTGATAGGTCAATTACTTGATATTACACTCAGTCGGTCTTAAGCTATAGCTATGAGTAGATATATCTTAATACTAAATAGGTCATCACTATGACAACCTTAACGGACCGACAAGACAACACCGCATTGACAGTGACTCAATCGCCGAACCTCGCCGTAATCGATTCAGAGTCTATCTTAAATAAAATCACATTTGGTGGGTTTTGGCAACTTAAGAACCTCCTTTTTAACCAGGCCCCGATGAAAATGCCTCTCCTTTTAGAGCATGCCTGCCGAGAAAGAGAGCTGGAGCTCCTCCTGTCGTCCAATACCTTGAAATTGAATCAATCCCTTGAACGTCTTAAACTCACCGAAAACGAGCGAGATGCTGCTGAAAATGCCAGAATTTTTGCTGAAAAAGAGGCCCTAGAGACCATCAAGCATGTCCAAACGCTCATCAAAGAGCTGCAGGAGGCAAAAACCAGGGTGTTTGCACTAGAGCAAACGATGAACGAGCTTGAAAAGAAAATGTTGGTGTCCGCCGAAATCTCTGCTTCCAGAATTGCCCAACTCGAGAGTGAACTGACAGAAGAACGTGTCAAAAGAATGTCCCTTGTCGCGAATACGGAACTTGCTATCAATAAACTCTTGAATGTGCCTTGTTATGTTGGGGGCAAAGAGGATGATGCCAAACGGCGATATTTGTCTAAAAGTGTCGTTTTAGATTCAATGTGATCTGGATTGACAAGAATACACGCCACCGGACACACTAAACTACATTGCGGTGTTTCAAAATGCCCAACACATTCCGTACATTTCTCAGGGTTTATCACATAATACTGTTCGCCCATTGAAATAGCTTCATTAGGACAGCTCGGCTCACAGACATCACAATTAATACATTCATCAGTTATCATTAATGCCATATTATTGATATTTCTCCTGCAATAAACGTTTTACTTTTTCATGCACAAAGGCGGTTACATCTCCTTTTAAAGAGGCTATTTCTCGTACCAAAGTAGAGGAAATAAAAGAATATTGCTCTGAAGGAGTGAGGAAAAGGGTTTCGATATCAGGATCGAGCCGCCGATTCATATTAGCCAATTGAAACTCATATTCAAAATCAGATACTACTCTTAATCCTCTCACCACCGCTCGCGCATTATGAAGTCTAGCAAAATCGGCCAACAGACTATTAAAGCCTTCAACCGAAACATTTTTTAAATGCCCTAAAACAACTTTGGTAAGAAGAACGCGTTCATTCAAGCTAAAAAAGGGAGATTTAGGTTTAGCTTCTGCCACCGCCACAATCACATTATCAAAAAGCTTAGCCGCGCGCTCGATGAGATCGCGGTGGCCATTGGTAATAGGATCGAATGTTCCTGGAAATACGACTGTTCCTTTCATGTTACCTTCTCCCACTCGATTTAACAGCATCAATCATGACAGAGACATTTTCAGGATCAATATCAGGATAGATCCCATGACCCAGATTAAAGATATGGCCAGGTTTCGGTCCATAGTCGGATAATAATCGTTGAACGGCAGTCCTAATATAAACGGGATCGCCATATAAAACAGCAGGATCTAAATTTCCCTGTAAGGCAATGCTAGGATCTAAAATTTCACGTGCCTGTTTTAAATCTACGGTCCAATCTACTCCGATTGCAGTCGCTTTGCTATGATTTAGCAAAGGAAGATAAGCACTGCTATTGCGTGTAAATAAAATAACCGGAACCGTTTTTGAGAACGCTCTAACAGCTTCTACAATTTTTGTCATGTAGGAAAGCGAAAATGGTTGATACAAAGCAGGTGATAACAAATTTCCCCAAGTATCAAATATCATAATAACGTCGACACCCGCCTTAATTTGAGACTTAAAGTATTCAATCACCGCTTGGGTCAAGCGACCCAATAAATCGTGTAGCGCTTCTGGGGCCTGATATAAAAAACGTCTTACCTCAGTAAAATGCGAGGAACCTCCACCTTCTATCATATAACTCGCAAGCGTCCAGGGGCTGCCCGAAAACCCAATTAAAGGCAGAGTATTATTTAATTCGTGTTTCACTAAACGAATGGCTTTAAATACATACTCTAAATCCTGCTCAACCTCTAAATTTTTTAATCTTTTTATGTCGGCTTCATTTCGAATGGGATTATTAAAACGAGGGCCTTCTCCTTTTAGAAATTTCAATTCTAATCCTAAGGCTTCGGGCACCACTAAAATATCTGAAAAAATAATCGCGGCATCTAAGGGAAAACGCCTAATTGGCTGTAAGGTGAGCTCGCAGGCTAATTCAGGTGTTTTACATAATTCTAGAAAATCGCTTATCTTTTCTCGAACCGCACGATATTCAGGCAAATAACGCCCTGCTTGACGCATCATCCAGACAGGAGTGCAATCAACCGCTTCAGAATGGAGAGCTTTTATTAACCGATATTGAGACATGCCTAGAGTATATTACCCTTAATTGAAATTAACAATTCGGGGGGTGATAAAAATAATCAGTTCTTTTACCTCCTCTTTTTTATAATCGTTCTGAACTAAACGGCCAATAATAGGGATCTTAGCTAAAATTGGCACTTTCGCATGATTTTCAGTATCGGTTAAGGTCAATACCCCTCCTAATACCAGGGTTTCACCATTTAAGGCCAAGACCCGAGTTTGCAGACGATTGGTTTTAAGCCCAATCACCCGACTCGTTGGACCACTATTTGTATTTTGTGTTTGAATCGAATTATCTGGGGTATCGCTACTGACAAGCAAATCTAAGGTGATTTTATTGTCCGGCGTGATTTGAGGGGTCACTTCCAGCTTAAGCACAGCCTTTTTAAAGGCAACACTCGCCGCCCCACTTGCCGTTGTTTCTTGATAGGGAATTTCGACCCCTTGCTCCACCAAGGCGCGATGCTGATTGAGGGTGAGTAATTTAGGACGAGACAAGGTTTTGATCTTGGATTCATATTCTAAGGCCTGCAACTCTAAATCCAACAAGGTGCCATGAGGAAGACGGGCCAGGGTAAACCCCAATTTAGCGGCGCTTGCACCTAAGGTTGACGCGCCTAAATCACTGGATAATCTATGAAAAGGCTGTGCTCCCGCCTCTAGAGAATGGGTGTTTAAACGAAAGCCTAGCGCTTCTTCGAGCGCCCGGTCTGCGGTCACAATTTGTGTCATGATTTCTATTTGTTTGATAGGCACATCTAACTTTCGAATCAATTCGCGCATTTCGTCTATTTTAGGAGCAGCATCCTGGATAACAATAACATTGGTTCTTTTATCGACAAAAAGGCTCCCTCTCGCACTCAATAAAGTCGAAGCATTGCTTTTTAAGGTGGCCGCTAAATCTTCTGCTGTTCCATAGCTGATAGGTATAACGGCTGATTTTAAAGGCCCTTTTGCATCGAAGCGTTTCACTTGGTCAATGCTTTGCTTTTCACGCAACGCCATTTCTTCTTCCGTGCCTACAATCACAACATTATCGATTTCGAGCTTCGCAAGCCCTTTGCATTTCAAGAGAATATCTAAGGCCTTTCTGGCAGGGATATCTTTTAAATTAAGGGTGAGGTTGCCGTTTACCCCATCACTTGCAATCAAATTCAAGCCTGAAAAATCCGCAATGATCTTTAAAGCGGCTCGAATCTCAATGTCTTGAAAATTTAAACTTAAATTTTCTGTTGACGATCTATCTTCAATGCAAACCGCAAGCGGGCTGACTATGAACACTAACACCTTCAAGAAAGAGACAGTGTGATCAAACTTTCTTCCCATGTTTTATTTTCTCCTTCTATCCATTCGCGAACCTCCAATAATTTTTCTTCGATACGTTCTACTTGACCACAATTTTGCCCAATGGCTCCTCCTTCTTCCACTCGATGCAGGATCCCTTGAGTATCTTGAATTAAGGCGAAACGCTGGGCGTTTTGTTTCAAGGTTCCTACAAAGCGCAAAGATTCTAAGGGAAACCATTCTAAAGCCCCCTTTTTTCGATTGAGGTTTTTCAAACAAGCATCCTGTTTAAAGGAGGATCCTTCAAAACATCTGTTTAATAATTCAATCTGAAAAGGATCTTGGCTAAGCGTTAAGGAGGAGTTAAGACTGTTGATAACGGTTGCCATCTCCTCGCCATCAAACTCTTCATTCATTTGTTTGTTTTCAGAGGTGTTGTTTGGGTCGAATTTCAACCAATAAATTTTAATAATGCATTTTAACTCTAGGATATCCGATTCCAATTTTTCACGTTTAAACATAATATTTTCAAGGGTGACGATTCGAAACGCGCGAACACTTTCAAGAAATCCTGAGAGATTATGGAAACCGCCCATGAGCGTTAATTCAAAGGCTTTAGCGCCAAACTCACCTCCTAACTCCTCTTCCAATGGATGAAGGGTCGTGATTTTAACTAAGCGAAGTGCCGACAATTTTGCAACCGCCTCTAAAAAAGAAATTTCATAGGGCTGATACGGGAGCTTCTCATTAAGCATTCCCACGGTTTCTTGTAATTTAATTTGCTCTTGTCGGATTTCTGCCAAACCTGTCAATTTAGTTTGATAATGTTGAAATTCAGCTTCTTTGTGCTGGGTTTTTGTGCGCGATTCTTGATGCTGCATTTGAAGCAACTCTAAATCGAAAGTGTAGCCAAGATATCCTAGACCTAAAAAACCCCCTGCTAATATCACTAATCTTAGAAGTCTTGGCCAACTCCCTATGGCGGAGAGAGAAAGTTCGTCGAACTGAAACGAAATCATACTTCACCTTCCGAAACCACTATCTTGAAACGTAAATAAGGTGTTTTCTTGTCGGCAGCGACTTCAATTAATTTAGGTTTTGAAAGACGTGATACTGACCCATCCTCACCTTCCAAATTTTTAAGCAATGCCGAAATGGCCCCATTTGTTTGTGCAAACCCTTCTAAGGTTAGGGTCTTTGATTTTGTCGTGATGCGATTCAGGCAAGTTGAAGCGGGCATTACCTTTGAGAGTCTCTCTAACCACGCCATGATATCAATCTGATCTTTGTTTAAACTTCGAATTAATTTCAATTGTGCTTTTAAACCAATCTTCATTTTTTCATGGTTTCGGATTTCCTCTAGTGAGGCTCGCAGTTTTTCTTCCTCTCTCAAAACATGAACCCATCTTTCCTCTTCTTTCGCTATCAATTTCAAAAAATAAAAATGCGCAAAAAACAAGAGGGCGGCACTCGTCATCCCCACCAGCACCCCCTGACTATAAAAAAGGCGATTTCGTCTCTGAATTTGTCTCTCACGCCAGGGCAATAAATTAATAAGCATCATCAAACTTCCTTAAGGCAAGTCCTAGGCTAATTAAAAATTGTGGCGCAAGTTTTTCTAATTCCTCCTCTAAAACATTCATTTGTTGATTTATTTTTAGGGAGGCAAAGGGATTTAAAATTGAAATTTTAATATCGAGATGAGACTTAAGTTTCGTTACAAATGGCAAGTCGAGCGCGCGACCGCCCCCCATCAAAAAGCGTTGTATTTTGATGGAAGGATTTCTTAACATCAGGGCTTTTAGGCTAGGCTGCCAGGCAGCCAAACACCCTTCATCATCAAAAGCATGATGATCCACTATTTTTTCTCTTGTCCAAAGATACATCCTGACTTTCGTATCACTCGCCTCAATCACCATCACCCCCTCATCTGACCCTAGGGGAAGTGCAAGCGTTGCCTTTTGCATCCTTAGCACGCGCAAAATCGCATGGCTCTCAAGCTCGAGGACTAGCGCTGTCATTTTCAAGGTGTTGAGTAATTCAAAATTTAGATTTGGGTTATTTTTTTGAGCGGCGATCAATAAAATCTCTTTTGAATCTTTAATCGGATGGCCTTCAATATTACAAAAATCAAAATAAAGGGATTCTAAGGGCAGAGGCAAGAGATGTGGGGCCTCGCATTCAATATGAGAAAAAATGTCTCTGTCCAAAAAATGTTTCGGCACTAAAAATCGACGGCTAAAGGCTTCTTTATCTTTTAGGGCGAGGGCCGCTTTTTTGCGAGCTAAACGAGGCAGCGTGGAGAGGTTATTTGTATTGTGAGGAACGGGAGGAGTTTGCCAACTTCGACAGAAAATCAATTCAAAAGTATTTTTATAGCGATTTAGGTCAACGACCTTGATGGCCGTTCTGCCAATATCCATCCCCACGAGGGACGGAAACTTCCATTTAAAAATGTCCTTCACTTTTACTACTACTTCCCTGCTTCTTTGCTTCCCTGATGCTACTACTGATATTTCTGTCTCCTAATGCCCTGTACTAGCGGGTCGAGCCATCCGGTCGACCCCTACAAGCATTAGAAAACAGTTAGATTTCTCACATTCCTGTTTCATCTACTTGGCAGGATTGTAAGCGAGCCTAATGCGAAGTCAAGCCTTTTGATTTAGGCTTTGGTATTATACTTTAGTAATTAAAGGTATAATCTCGTTAACGCTAGCTGGATAACTTAATGAAGGTCTTTTACAAAACTACTCGGCGCGCGATCCTAGGTTGTGTTTTTTTCACAATCATTTTGAGTGTTGTGGCCGCTATCTATCTTGAATCAACTCTGCCTGCGGTCGAGATGATCAAAGATCTGCGTCAACAAGTTCCTTTACGAGTTTATTCAAACGATGGCAAATTGATAGCCGAATTTGGGGAAGCGAGACGCTCCCCGGTTCATTTAGACCAAGTCCCCAAAGAACTCATCCACGCCGTACTCGCCACTGAAGACAGACGTTTTTATGAACATGCCGGTGTCGATTTACGGGGGATCATTCGTGCTGCCTTTAATTTGTTGACTAATGTCTCCGTCAAACAAGGCGGAAGCACCATTACCATGCAAGTCGCGCGTAATTATTTTTTAACGCGAAAGAAAACCATTGTTCGTAAAATAAGCGAAATTTTACTCGCCCTTAAAATTGAAAAAGAATTTTCGAAAGATGAAATTTTGGAACTTTATTTAAATAAAATCTATTTTGGTAAGCGCGCCTATGGGGTGCAAGCTGCGGCTGAAGTATATTATGGCACCACGGTGGATAAATTAAGCCTCGATCAAATTGCCATGATTGCAGGACTGCCACAAGCCCCCTCTAGTATCAATCCTTTGCACGACAAAGTCGCCGCTTATAAAAGACGAAAACACGTGTTAGAACGCATGCTTTCTTACGGATTCATTACTCAAGCCCAATATGATGAGGCGATTGATGCCCCTTTGCCAACCCGCTTTCATGGTCGAACCATTGAAGTGGATGCACCTTATGTAGCGGAAATGGTTCGTCAAGATCTCTTTAATCGTTATGGCGAAGCGATCTACACCTTAGGATATGAAGTTTACACCACAATTGATAGCCAACAGCAATTGGCTGCAAATCGTGCCTTAAGACGAGGCCTGATGGAATATGATCAACGCCACGGCTATCGCAAATCTAAAATACGATTTAATGTGGATCGTTCGAAAAAACCAGAGGAAATGGTTGAAGAATGGCATCAACAATTGGAAGACATCCCAGTATTAGGAGAGTTAATGCCTGGTGTCGTCACCCGAGTTGATAACAACGAATTATCGGTTTTATTGCAAAATGAAAGCTATATTAAGATCCCTTGGTCTGGCATGGCCTGGACAAGATTAAGAACGCCCAAAGAAGTGGCTTCTGTTGGGCAAGTGATTTACGTTCAAGAAATCTCTCATCCCGATGGTCCTGATACTTATAAACTTGCCCAAATTCCTGAAGCAAGTGCTTCGTTTGTTTCCTTAGAACCTGAAACCGGAGCCATTTTATCCTTGATTGGAGGATTTGATTACAACTTAAGTAATTTTAATCGTAGCGTGCAAGCTGAACGCCAACCTGGCTCGGGCTTTAAACCCTTTATCTATGCAGCGGCCCTTGCAGAAGGCTATACGCTCGCGAGTGTTATTAATGATGCACCCTTGGTCTATGTTGATCCCGTATCCGGTGCTGTATGGCAGCCTCATAATGCAACCAATAAATTTTATGGCCCAACAAGACTCCGGGTGAGTTTAAAGAAATCTCAAAACATGGTTACAGTAAGGCTTTTCCAAGCCATTGGAATAAAAAATGCGATTGATTACCTAGAACGTTTTGGATTTAATCGTGCAAAATTACCCGTCTTTCTCTCGCTCGCTTTAGGCGCGAATGTGGTGACCCCCCTTCAGATCACCGCCGCTTATTGCACCTTTGCCAATGGGGGGAATAGGGTGTCTTCGTATTTCATTAAAAAGATCACCGACTACCAAGGTAATATTATTGAAGAACCCCCTCCGCCGCGACCTCAAAATGCGATTAGCCCACAAATTGCTTATCTCATCACCTCTGCATTGGAAGATGCGATACAAAGTGGTACGGCCATACGCGCCAAAAGGTTAGGTAGAACGGATCTCGCTGGTAAAACCGGGACGACTAACGATTGGGTAGATTCTTGGTATACCGGCTACAATCGTGATGTGGTGGCCAACGCCTGGGTGGGTTTTGATGATAATCGCAGTACGAAAGAATTTGGTTCGCAAGCGGCATTGCCGATGTGGATCTATTTTATGGAAGAGATCTTAAAAGACAAACCCGAACGCCCCGTTCCGATGCCTCCCGGGCTAGTCACCGTAAAAATTAATCCGGGCACAGGATATCTCGCCTATGAAGGACAAGGTGGAGCTATTGATGAAATATTCACAGAAGACACCGTCCCCTTCGATTCAGGACCTGCAAATAGTTTAATCGGCGAAGGCAGCATTATCCCCGGATTTACGGGCGATTCTTTGTTTTAATCCAATATACTCAAAGCCCTAATTTATCGGCAGCTTGATTAAGTTCAATCACCGCATTGATTGACACTTGCAAATTGGCGCGTTCGCTATCTGTGAGGGTGACTTCTATGATCTCTTCCACGCCATCTTTACCAATACGAATAGGAGCCCCGATAAAAAGGGGCTCTTTTACACCGTATTGCGGTGGCTTTAATTTCACCGCACAAGGAAAAATACGTTTTTTATTTAACAAATACGATTCCGCCAATAAAAATGCGGCGGTGGCCGGCGCATAAAAGGCAGAGCCCGTTTTAAGCAAATTCACAATTTCGCCCCCACCATTTCGGGTGCGGGTGATAATAGCCTCTAAACGTTCTTTCGAGATCCGTTTGTTGGCAACCCACTTCGAAAGCGATACGCCTCCAACAGTACTCATCTCCGTTAAAGGAACCATGCTATCGCCATGTCCGCCTAATACATAGGCTTCCACATCACAAACCGAGACATTAAATTCTTGCGCCAAAAAACTTCTAAAGCGCGCTGAATCCAACACGCCTGCCATGCCCACAATATGAGAATCCGGGTGTTTGGAAAAATCTTGTAATAGTCTCACCATGATATCAAGGGGATTGGTGACGCAAATAACGAAAGCCTTCGCGCAATATTGATGAATGGCTTCGCCGACAGATTTCATGACTTTCGCATTGGCGCTTAAGAGATCATCGCGGCTCATCCCGGGTTTGCGAGGGAAGCCGGCTGTGACGATCACAACATCAGCATTTTCGATATCTTTGTAATCATTGGTGCCGAGGAGGGAATAATCTTGGCCGATAAGGGGAGCGGATTGTGAAATGTCTAAGGCTTTGCCTTGAGGGACTCCTTCTATCACGTCAAATAAAACGATGTCGCCTAATCCTTTCAACAACATTAAATGGGCAATGGTTCCACCAATATTACCTGCACCAATTAAGGCTATTTTTGCATGTTTCATAATTCCTCCTTGAATTTCGTGGCGTAAATTAAGCTTATACCCTCACCCGGCCTTCGGCCACCCTCTCCCGTAAACGGGAGAGGGGAAAGAAAGAAGAAGATACGTAGTGTCTCAATCTCTCCACAATGGGAGAGAGGAAAGAAAGAAGACGATACTAGCATCTCATCTCTCCCACAATGGGAGAGGGGAAAGAAAGAAGACGATACTAGCATCTCATCTCTCCACAATGGGAGAGGGTAAAAATTGATCAAAACTTAGAGCAAAACAGCGTCTGTTTGCAGGGCGGCTTCCGCGACTGCCCGGGGAACCCGTTCAATCAAACGGGGATCTAAGGGCGTGGGCAAAATATAGTTAGCACCAAATATAAAATCTTCGCGGTTATAGGCCTTCTTCACGCCTTGCGGAACAGGTTCACGTGCCAATTCTCGAATGGCATTGACTGCCGCAATTAGCATCTCTTGATTAATCAAGCGAGCGCGTACATCTAATGCCCCTCTAAAAATATAGGGAAAACACAATACATTATTCACTTGATTAGGATAATCGCTTCGCCCAGTGGCTAAAATTAAATCTTGTCGAACACTTTTCGCAAGTTCAGGATTAATTTCAGGATCGGGATTAGAGAGTGCAAACACAATTGGATTAGCCGCCATCACTTTAAGCATATCGGCTGTGACCAAATTCGGCCCCGACACCCCAATTAATACATCAGCCCCTTTCATGGCATCCGCTAAGGTGCGCGCAGAGGTTTCTTGTGCAAAAGCAAATTTATAAGGATTTAAATCTTGTCGATCGGTATGGATCACACCTTGTTTATCGACCATAAAAATATTTTTGCGATGAGCACCTATTGCTACTAATAACCGCATGGTTGCAATCCCTGCGGCACCCGCCCCTAAACAAACTATTTTGGCTTGAGACAAAGTTTTGTGCTGCAATTCCAAGGCATTTAATAAACCCGCGGCGACAATCACTGCTGTCCCATGTTGATCATCATGAAACACCGGGATATTTAATTGCTTAATCAAGGCCTGTTCAATCTCAAAGCATTCAGGGGCTTTGATATCCTCAAGATTAATCCCGCCAAAGGTGGGAGAAATACGCACGACAGTTTCAATAAATGCTTGTGGGCTATCGGCTGCGACTTCAATATCAAACACATCAATATTGGCAAACTTTTTAAAGAGCACCCCTTTCCCTTCCATGACAGGCTTGCTTGCGAGGGGCCCCATATTGCCTAATCCTAAGACCGCCGTGCCATCTGTAATCACAGCCACCAAGTTACCTTTATTGGTATAGAGATAGGCATTCTCGGGTTGAACGGCAATAGCCCGGACAGGCTCCGCCACCCCGGGGGTATAGGCTAAGGCTAGATCAGCCTGGGTTTCAGTGGGTTTGGTTAAAGCAATCTCAAGCTTACCGGGCTTGGGTAGGGCATGATAGTCTAGGGCGGCCTTACGTTTATCTTGTATAATCTGCATCAATTGAACCTTTTATAAACTGCGCTGCGCGCAATAGTCAGCCTTGTCTTAAACCACCATCAGTCTAAGCATTTTTAAGAAAGGGCAGTTTAGGGACTGAAACTAGTTTTAGGACTTTTGCTTTTTCTCAGGCGACTCTTTAGCGGCAGCTGCACCACCCAGATTATATTTACGTTTCATTCGCTCAATTCGACCAGCTGTATCTACAATCTTTTGCTTACCCGTATAAAATGGGTGACAAGCTGCGCAAACTTCAACATAAAGTTCATCTTTTTCCAAGGTAGAGCCAGTCTCAAATTGATTCCCACAGCCACAGGTAACCTTGATTGTGTGATAGGCTGGGTGGATATTTTCCTTCATGGATAACGCCTCTTGTTAGGATTCGAGTAAATAAGGACCGAATTTTACCTAAAAACTACCCCTCTGACAAGCCCCAGGCCTCCCTCAACACCTGTTAGCCCAGCCCCTTAGAAATAAGTTATTTAACTTTGTTTTCTCTCTTTCAATCTCTCGCCACTCTGCGGGAAAGGGTGGCCTAGGCCTAAGTGAGGGTCGGCTGAGGGCCATCAAGCTAAACGCAGATCAAAATGTTACACTGACAAGATGCAGACAACGAACCTTGCGCCCATTGGTATTTTCGATAGTGGTATCGGAGGACTAACCGTCGCCAAAACTATTACCGAAAGTCTACCCAATGAAAATATCCTCTATTTTGGGGATACCGCTCACACCCCCTGGGGGGATAAGTCCCTTGCCACCATTCAAAATTATGCGGTTTCCATTTGTCGCTTTTTATTGGAAAATCATTGTAAATGCATTGTCATTGCCTGCCATACGGCGTCCGCTACTGTGCATGAGGCCGTTTGTAAAACGGTGGGTGACACTATCCCTGTTTTTAATGTAATTGATCCCGTCATCCAGTATATTAGCCAACATTATTCCAGTAAGCGCATTGGTCTTATTGGAACCAAACAAACGATTCGCTCGAACACCTATCATGAAAGGCTCATGACCTTAAATCAAAATATTGAATTGGTTTCACTGGCAACCCCCCTTTTGGTTCCTTTAATTGAAGAAGGATTTATTGAAAATAAGGCCTCGCATTTAGTGGTGGCGGAATATCTGTCGCATCCAAAGTTAACAAATATTGAAGCGCTCATTTTAGGATGCACGCATTATCCTTTGATGAAAAAGCATATTAATAATTTCTATCAAGAAAAAATTGATATTATTGATACCTCTAGTTTAACTGCGGAGACCCTTAAACAGGCACTTAAATCTCAAAATCTTTTGAATACGGAACCTAACAAAACTCCTGAACGTAAGTTTTATGTTTCCGATTTAAGCGAATTTTTTATTCAAACCACAGAAAGACTTTTTCAAGGCAAAATCCACCTGCAACCTTATTCCCTTTAGGAGAAAAATGATGAAATCCCGAGTAATACTTTTATTTTGTTTTCTGATGTCCTTATCAGGAATTTGCTCGAGTGAAATGAGCAGTGAAGCGGCGATCCCAAAAGAAACCCTGATCGATCAGGCCTTCAGTGAAGCCATTCAGGGAGGGGCGCTGGATGAAGTGAAGAAAATTATTATTGAAGGGCGGGATCCCAACAAACCCTTTGGAGACGGTTTAACGCCTCTCCATGCCGCGGTTATTCGCAATCAAGAGCCGGTGGTAATTTTGCTGCTTCAACAAGGCGCCAAGGTCGACGCCAAAGAACGTACCACAGGGGCGACCCCTTTGCATTTAACCGCCGTTTATGGCCGAGATAAGCTTGCCAAACTCCTGATACAAAAGGGGGCGGATGTGAATGAAAGAATGAAATTTGGCATCACTCCTTTACATACTGCAGCTCAATTTCGGCAATTACAAGTAGCAGAATTGTTACTCAATAAAAAAGCGGATATTAATCGCGCCGATGATGAAGGGTATACAGCGCTTCATTTTGCTGCTCAAAATGGTGATGAAGAAACTGTGAGGGTGTTAATCCGTCATGGGGCAGACAAAAATCGCCAAGAAAATTTGCACAATAAAACCCCTCTGATGATTGCCAATGAAAAGAATCATAAAGAAGTGATCCGAATATTAGAAGGGAAACAACCTTAAGGCTTAGAAAGGGCAACCCTAACCATGACTCATTAAAATGAGGCGCGGGTCGCCCTGACTCACGATTTACAATTTGTAGTATCAATATATTATAAATGGCTCATCTTTTGGTTGAGAGTGCATCGGGATTTTTTGGTTTATAAATTTTCTTAAAATAGGGCAACCGTGATTCCACTTGGAAAAATTTAACCAGATTTTCCTCAGATTTAAAATCAGTGATGCCATAGGGGAGATATCGCTTTCGCTGGGTTTGCCAAGTCATGTTTTCGCCGGAATAATCAATTTCGGACCATTCCCTCCCAATAATATGAGAAGTATTTTCATCAAAGGGTTTGATATTTTGAAATTCAAATTTTTTGAGAATTTTGGATAAATAGCTCGCCATTTTTCGAGCTTCTTCCAGTTGAAGACCTCTTTTATGAACGGCCATTAGCAATTCCAGCGTGGTTTTCGGCAATTCTTTTTCTAAAACAATTAGCTCGGATGGGGGAGATTTAAGCGTTTTTAAAAATTCAATAAATGAACTCGCCTCTTCAGAATTCAGCTTCATTTTTGGATTGGTTTGTTCAACACGCGCTATTAAGATCGGATAAAGCGGCATCCATTCGGATGGGATGGAATCTTTCAAGCTTGATGCCGAAAGAGCGCTCGCAAAAACTAATAGGGGTAAAATGAGGGTTGTTTTTCTCATTTGGACGATTCATTGAATGACTTCATCAGCCGTCTCTTTTTCGTGGGCTTTAAGTTTTTTGTATGCTTTACTGAAAATTGGCTTTTGAATAAAGGTTTACATTTTTGTTCAAAGGTAAAGGGGGTGGCATCAGAAAGATCCTTCAAATCTATAACTAAAAGATCTTTAATCATTTCTATAGGCAAATCTGGATTTTCAAGGGCACATCGTCCAATTTTTGCCCAAAATTCAACCTGTCCTCGAATAGAACGATGTTCGACTCTAGCAGCCTTTTTAGCCGCTAAGTATTCCTTATCACTGATTCGAATAGAGACACTCATTTCGAATGCGAGACCATATATTCAACCGTTTTTCGAATTTCATTTTCATCGCAGGTCATGCAACCGCCTTTGGGAGGCATGGCTTTGTAGCCTTCAAGCGCATGCTTCACTAGCACATCAATGCCTTCTGCAATTCGAGGGGCCCATTCAGCTTTGTCTCCAAATTTTGGCGCGCCGGCCAACCCGGTTTCATGACACATTTTGCAGGTTTGTTCATAGCGATTTTGGGCAATATCGGCCACCGCGGGAGCAGGGGCATTTTGTGCTTGAGCCTTTTCACTCCCGCCTTGAACCGTTACCTGTCCCACCGGTTTGATACGATTCAGAATCGCTTTTTCATCCAAGGATCCTGAAAGCATCGCCTTGCTTGCGACGGGCAAAAAACATGCGACAATAAAAAAGACCATCCCAAAAAAACGATACATTTTAGTTAGATACCCTAGACAAATTTTCCGCTTCAGTTTATCATAACCCTAATATTTAAGGGCAAAACCCATAATGACAGTTGAAACACCTTCTAAAAGCAGTATAGCTATTCTCCGGGCCGCAAGCCTTCTGCAGGCAGGCAAACTCGTGGCTATCCCAACCGAAACAGTCTATGGGCTTGCCGCAGATGCCAAAAACAGCGCGGCTGTTAAACGGATTTTTGAAGTGAAGGGAAGGCCCCCCAGTAATCCCTTGATTATACACATTGCCTCACTTGAAGAGGTTCAAGATTTTGCAATAAATGTGCCTGCCATTGCCTGGGATTTGATGGACGCCTTTTGGCCAGGTCCCCTCACTATCGTGTTAGAAAAACATGCATCCGTTCCAAGCATTGTGACGGGCAATCAAGAAACGGTGGCGTTACGTGTTCCGAACCATCCTGTGGCACTAGCACTACTAGAAGCCTTTGGTGGAGGGCTCGCTGCTCCTTCAGCGAATCGTTATGGACGATTGAGCCCGACCACGGCCCAACATGTGAAAGCAGAGTTGGGGAATTTAGTGGATGAGATTTTAGAGGGAGGCGCTTCCTCTATTGGGATTGAATCGACTATTGTGCATGTCAGAGAAGATTCCTTTTCTATTTTGCGACCCGGGGCTATAACAGCTGAAGTTCTTGAAACTGTCACGGGTAAAAAACAACAACAACAGAGAAATCTCGGCATCACCACACCCGGAAGCAACGTTGCACATTATGCTCCGCGTACACCTCTTTATTTAATCGAAAGCGAGACGGAGAACCAGGAGAAGAAGGACTTTGAAAAATTTATTGAGATAGTCCAAAAATTTGTTTCACAAAATTTAAAGGTGGGTGTTTTGAGTTTTAGAGAAAGACCAGAGTTTCTCTCAAACGAAAATGTCGAGTGGTTGGAACAAACAATGAATCATGAACGTTATGCCCAAAGATTATATGCACAATTACACACACTCGATCATCAAAATTTAACTTGTATTTTAGTGGAATCTCCACCCGAAACGACTAACTGGATTTCGGTTCGCGATCGATTAATCCGGGCGTCGTCTCTTCTCCCAAAAGACTAAAGGTGGTTTTGAGCTTTTGCTCGGTTTTAAACCGCTCTAAACTTAAATTGATTAATTTATCAATCAATTCAGGATAGGGTAATCCGCTGGCTTCCCACATTTTGGGATACATGCTAATGCGTGTGAATCCAGGAATGGTATTGATTTCATTTAAAACAATTTCCCCATTTTCCTTTAAGAACATATCCACTCGGGCCATTCCTTCACAACACAACACTTTATAAGCGGAAACGGCCATGGCTTGGATCGCTTTTATGGTTGCTTCTGGCAATTTGGCGGGGATCTCAAAAAGAGCCCCGTTTTCATCCAAATATTTGGCTTCGTAAGAGTAAAATTCATGTTGCGGGATCACTTCGCCTGGTAAAGAAGCAATGGGCGCATCATTCCCTAAAACAGAACATTCTATCTCTCGACCCGGAATAAATTCTTCAATTAAAACTTTACGATCGTATTCAAAGGCCGCCGCCATACTCGCTTTAAATTCCTGCTTTGTTTTTACCTTTGAAATTCCCACAGAAGAGCCCAAATTGGCCGGTTTAACAAAAAAGGGTAAGCCTACTGCCTCGACAACCATTTCAAAATCAAGCAAATGTTGTTGATGGGCATGTGCAGTGAGAAATTTTGCGGCGGGAATACCCGCATCCCTTAGTAGCCGCTTCATCACATCTTTATCCATCCCAACCGCCGAAGCCAGCACACCCGCCCCCACAAAAGGAAGGTTCGCAAGCTTAAGAAGGCCTTGAATGGTGCCATCTTCTCCATAGGTGCCGTGTAACACAGGGAAAATGACATCAATATGTGCAGACGCGGGCTCGGCCGTTAAACTCACCAAGGGATTTCCTATCGCTTTTGGAATTAACGCGACATGATCTTTAACGGCTTGAAGTTGAATCAGTTTTGCATCTTCTGCATGTTTCAAGCATTGATTGATATCTTCGTGTAAGAACCATTCTCCTGCCTTATTAATCCCAATCAAAACAACCTCGTATTTTTTCTTATCCATGGCATCAATAATGCTTTTGGCTGACAATAGCGAAATCTCATGTTCCGCGGATTTGCCCCCAAATAATACCCCTACACGAATTTTCTTAAACATACAGACCTCTTATAACAGCTTAAACGAAAAACTTATTTTGACTAAATACTTGTGAATTATAGCATGAATTTTTGACTAGGAATGATTTGAGGGCAAGGATTTTAATTCTCGCTCGATTAAATACTCTAGCACCGCAATGACGTCTTTATCTTCTCGACCTGCAGTTGCAGGAGAAGTGATATAGGCCCCCGACGGAAGAATGATAATAACAGAAGGGCTTACGGTAATTTGAAAGACATTGCTTGCCAATTGACTTTTACCTACCGCTTGAGCCACTTCAAAGGAATGATACAGTTCTTCAAATTTTTCATTAGATATCCCTTGTGTTTCAAAAAACTTTTTAAGGGTTGCTTCGTCTGCCAGATTGAGATGATCTTGATGAATAGCTTTAAAGAAGGTCATGTCAAGGGCGCTTGTCATCTTTAATAGCTCCACCACATGGTAGGCTTTCCCTAGAACATCCCAACCTTGATTAAATACCACAGGAAAACGATACAAATCTACCACCTTATGATGTTTCTCCACCCAATCGTTTAGCAAGGGGTGGATCCGCTGGCACCAAAAACAGGCATAATTAAAAAATTCAATCACTTGTATACGACCAGGATTTTTAACAAACAATTCAGGAATGGCAGGATTGGTCATGATTTTAGCAGACAATTTTCGATATTGTTTGCCGTCTTCAAAGGGTCCCTGTTCTACTTGTGAAAATTGATGTAGGGTGATGTTTTTGGCATTCGCATTTCTTTTGAAATGGGTATATCCGCCCCATAGACCTCCTATGAGAACCAAAATACTTACTACTGCAACAATCTTTTTAGTGTAACCCCGATACATAACTACTCACCGCTTGAATTTCTGCTTCTGTTAAACGTTTACTGATATCCCGCATCATGCCATTAGGATCATTTGATCGTGTATTGTTTGCGAACTTTTTCAATTGATCGGCAACATACACTGCCTGCTGACCACTCAAAGGCGGAAAATTCGCCAAGGCATTCCCCTTACCCGCAGGACCATGACAAGCCTGGCAAGCAGGCACCCCAGTATCGGGATTGCCACCCCGATAAATCTTTTGACCCAATTCTACTGCAGCAGCCGGCGTTACCCCTTCTGCTGGTTTTTGCCTAGCGAAATAGGCGGCCAAATCGGCAATATCTTGGTCGGTCAAGTTTTGAGTCATCCCAAACATGGTGGGATCAAACCGGGTACCCTTGTCCCCTTTTCGAAACTCAGTCATCTCTCGAATAATATACTTTTCAGGCTGTCCTGCAATACTCGGCCAAATGGGCACGCTGCTGATACCGGTCGCACCATGACAGGCGGCACACACCTGCGATTTTGTTTGACCGGCGGTGGCGTCGGCCGCGACCACGCAAACTTGCGGCTTTGCCTGACCAGCGCTAGAGGCAGGTGCGGCAATAGCACCTGGGGCTGATGCGGCTGGAACAGCCGTAACTGCAGGTGTAGCAGAGGCATCACCTGCGGCCGCCAAAGACCTTGTCCAAATGAGGCTTAATAACACCCCCAAGATGAACAAATTAAATTTAAACAACCCGCCACTCCTTCGGTCTTTTTGAACGAAATCTAGCCCTAAATACTGTGATATCATACCTGATGGTCAGTTTTCCTTACAACTCTACACATTTTTTATTGAGTGCACATACAATTGCCCAATTACCAAAAGATACGGGGCGAGAGATTGCATTTGTCGGGCGTTCGAATTCGGGGAAGTCGACAGCCATCAATTCAATAACGGGAGTGAGTAAGTTAGCCAAAACAAGCAAAACCCCGGGTAAAACTCAAAGCATCAATTTCTTCGAGGTCTCCCCTAATAAACGCTTCGTCGATCTTCCGGGCTATGGCTATGCAAAAGTGAGTGCCGAATTAAAGCACCATTGGGAAACGCTGATGGAAGACTATTTTCATCAACGTAGAAGTTTATGCGGGATCATTCTTCTAATGGATGTGCGCCGCCCCCTAACGGCTTTCGATTGGCAGATGATCGAATGGACGGTCGAAAATGATCTCCCAACCCACATCTTGCTTACCAAAGAAGACAAACTGAAACGAGGGCAGGCCAAATCCATTTTATTGGAAATCAGAAAAGAATTAAGTGGCTATGAAGATTATATTACCGTTCAGTTGTTCTCGGGCTTCAAAGGCACGGGGCTTCTGGAAGTGCATCAAGTGTTAAAAGAATGGTTTGAAAATCCCTGAGAACGATCCCTCACCCGGCACTTCGTGCCACCCTCTCCCACAAGTGGGAGAGGTGCCTTCCCCCCTCGGTACCCTCACCCGGCGCCAACGCGCCACCCTCTCCCGAAAAGAGAGTAGACGGGAGAGGGTAAGATCTCGTGACCTCAGAAGCACCCCTTAAATCCGAAATATTAACAATTTAAAGGGAACAATTAGCGAATTGTGTAGGTAAGGACCGGATGGCTAAGCCTACATAAATCTTTAAAAAGTTAATTAATTTTTAAGAATTATTAGAATAAAGAATTCTTACCGCTCAAGTTTGCTGCTCGCCATACTATTGAGCTTATTAGCTCCTAAGCCTTGGATAAACAATATTCCCTCTCCCGCCTACTATTTTTCGGGAGAGGGTGGCGCGTTAGCGCCGGGTGAGGGTACCGAGGGAGGAAAGGCAACCTCTCTCCCCCTCTCGTTTTTTCCCCGGACACAAGTGCCCACAAGCAGGAGAGGGGTCACCCGCCATTATCCGTGGGCTTCATCCCAATTATTGCCCACGCCAATTCCGACCCGAAGCTTGACCGCTAAATCTACTCTGTTTTCCATAGTCGAACGAATTTTCTCTATAACCTCATCTAAGACTTTTTCAGGTACTTCAAAGACTAATTCGTCATGGACCTGCATAATCATATTGGCCCCAATCTGGGTTTCTTCAAACCATTTATCGAGCTCAATCATGGCTAATTTTATAATATCGGCATTGGTCCCTTGCATGGGTGCGTTAATTGCGGCACGTTCCGTTGCCTTTTGTAGCATCCGGTTACGTGATTTTAATTCAGGCAGATATAACCTTCTGCCAAAGAGCGTTTCCACATAGCCTTGATCTTGGGCCGTTCTTAATATATCTGCAATGAACTTTTTAACCCCAGGGAAGCACGTAAAATATCGGGTGACTTGATGTTCTGCCTCTTCCCGTGACAGGCCTAATTGTTTACTTAAACCAAATGCTGACATGCCGTAAAGAAGCCCAAAATTAATGATTTTGGCACTTCTGCGTTGTTCGGATGTCACTTTATCTAAAGGAACCCCAAACACTGCTGAAGCAGTACTTCTATGCACATCATCATCTTGGGTAAAGGCTTGCACCAAATTGGGATCGTTCGAGAGATGGGCCATGATCCTTAATTCGATTTGAGAATAATCCGCCGCGACAATTTTGTGATGAGGCGGGGCAATAAATGCTGTGCGGATTTTACGTCCTTCTGGGGTGCGGATCGGGATATTTTGTAAATTAGGATTACTGGAAGAAAGCCTGCCTGTTGAGGTAACCGCTTGGTGATAGGAGGTGTGGATCCTCCCCGTTTTGGGATCTAGTTGCTCCGGGAGGCTATCGGTATAAGTCGATTTCAATTTACTCAAACTACGGAATTCTAATATGAGTTTAGGTAAATCGAACTTTAAAGCCAATTCTTGTAAAACAGATTCTGAAGTGGAAGGCTGCCCTGTTGGCGTTTTTTCTAGAATCGGTAATTTAAGATCCTCATATAAAATCTCTTGTAGTTGTTTGGGCGAATTTAAATTGAAACTTTTGCCCACAAAAGAAAAAACTTGGTGCTGTAAGCCTTCTAATTTTTGGCCTAATTCTTCAGATTGTTGCTTCAAACGCTTGACATCAATCAACACCCCTCTTCGTTCCATTTTCGATAATACCGATACCAAAGGCATTTCTATATTAAGAAAAACTTCCTTTATGCTTTTTTCCTGTTCAAGCCTTGGCCATAAAATGTCGTGGAGACGCAAGGTAACATCTGCATCTTCTGCGGCATATTCTGCAGCTTTATCAATGGTCACTTGATTAAAGCTAAGTTGCTTCGCTCCTTTGCCTGCCACATCTTCAAAATGGATGGTACGATGATGAAGATGTTTTTCAGCCAAGGTATTCATGTCGTGTCTAGAGCTTACGCTGTCCAATACGTAAGATTCTAACATGGTATCGAATTTCATTCCCTTTAATTCAATGTCATGATTGGCTAAAACTTCACTATCATATTTTAAATTATGTCCAATCTTTAAAATTTTATCGTTTTCCAAAATCGGTTTTAGTTTCTTTAAAGCCCATTTAAAATCCAACTGAGGCTCTGCGCCTAAATAATCATGCATTAAGGGTATATAACAAGCTTCCCCTTCAGAAACCGAAAACGAAAAGCCCACAATTTCAGCTGCCATATAATCCAGGCTGGTTGTTTCGGTATCAAAGGCAAAATACGGCGCCTGTTTTAATTTTTCTAGCCACCGTTCAAAGGCACTTTCCGTAAAAATCGTTTCATAATGGCCTTTTTTAAAGGTAGGAGGAGCGCTTTGGACCGGCACCGAAGGCGTAGGCGTTCCGAGATCAGCACCTGCTTCAGGAGGAGTTTTTTCATTTAAATCGCGCAGCCAAGTCTTAAATTCAAATTCGCTCAGTAGTTCTCTTAAACGTGCGTTATCGGGGGCTTTGGGTATTAAATCCTCTAATTTAAGAGGTAAGCTCAGTGTTGTATCAATGGTGACCAATTGTCGAAACAAAGACAGATGCGGAAGGGCTTCACGCAAGTTTTCACCTACTTTGCCGGGGATATCAGCGGCATGTGAAATGATTGCCTCCAAACTCCCGTATTGTTCTAACCATTTCACCGCTGTTTTGGGGCCCACCTTAGGAACGCCAGGAATATTATCAACAGAATCCCCAACCAAGGTTAAATAATCCACCATTTGTTCTGGAGTCACTTCAAACTTTTCAATGACTTGCTTCCTGTCATAAATCACTTGAGACATGGTGTTGATCAGATAAAGCTTATCATCTACTAATTGTACAAAATCTTTATCTCCGGTCGAAATTAAACTGAACCATCCTTTCTTCCGCGCCTGCACCGCAAGCGAACCAATGATATCATCCGCTTCAATGCCGAGTAAAACGACCAAAGGAAAACCCATGGCGGTAATTAAGGCAAACAACGGCTCAACTTGTTCTTGCAATTCTTCTGGCATCACCAATCGATTGGCTTTGTAGGGTGTATAAAGTTGATGGCGGAAATTCTTTTCTTTGCTATCGAATACCACTGCAATGTGCCTAGGATGATAATCCTTAAACAATTTTCGCAACATGTTGATGACACCATAAATGGCGCCCGTCGGTTTCCCTTTGCTGGTCATAAGAGGGGGCAAGGCATGATAGGCACGGAAAAAATAAGAAGATCCATCGACTAGAATAAAAGGATCTTTAGGAATGATGGCCATCAAATATCCTCCCCCTTACCAGCGATGATAGGCAGGATGTCCCGGTTGGACTGCAATAAATCGCCCAGTACAAGTGGCGCAAATTTTATTGTGGGCCATTAATTTTGCTTCGATAATGGCACTTGTTTCGGTAGATTCCACTACTTTGGCAACCAGTTCAAGGCTTGTATCCGTTGGCGTAGGACGCAATAATTTAATGGAATATTCCGCTGTTACTGTACAGGGCGGTTTTGTTTGTTTCGTTTTTTGCATTAAATGATAGGCCGCTGTCCAATTTGAATGACAATCCAGCAATGTACCAATAATGCCCCCGTTTAATACCCCAGGGAAGGCTTCGTGATAAGGGGCTGGTGTCCAGCTTGCGATGACTTCTCCCCCCACCTCATCTCCTTTAGGAAAACTTCTCAAATGTAAGCCTTTATCATTTGAAGGCCCGCAGCCAAAGCAGGCGTTATGAGGGGCATAGGTTTCTTGTAAGGATAACATCACTCAACCGGCTCGAGCTTAGCATAAGCCAATGCCAACCATTTACTGCCCGCAACATCAAAGTGGACATGTACCCTTGCCCGTGCATTATTTCCTTCACAATCCACGATAGTTCCCTGCCCAAACTTGGCATGACTTACCCTTTGCCCTAAACAAAAGCCTTCTATATCCATATCCATTTCGTCTGGCGTTCGAGTGAGGGGTTGATAATGTGGCCGCACCACAACCTTTCGATTCACCTCTTTAATTAAATGAGCAGGAATTTCCCCTATAAAACGGGAGACTGAACGCAATTCTTCTCGGCCGAATAATCGTCGACATTCCGCATAAGTTAAATAGAGATGGGCTTTGGCGCGGGTCACCCCCACATAGCAAAGCCTTCTTTCCTCTTCTAGGGCTGTTAAACTGTCAGAAGAAAAATGGTGGGGAAATAACCCTTCTTCCACCCCGCAAATAAAGACTACTGGAAATTCCAAGCCCTTTGCCGAATGTAAGGTCATGAGTTGTACGGCGTCTTCGTTTTCTTTGGCTTGTCTATCACCCGATTCCAAAGCAGTATAATTTAAAAAAGCTGTTAAGGGTTTTTCTTGATCGCTTATTTCAAGACAAAAATCAATCGTCGCGTTTAATAATTCTTCTAAATTCTCTGCGCGACTGTGTCCTTTTTCCCCTTTTTGTTCTCTAAAGAAATTAACAAGGCCTGTATCGTAAATAGCCATGCGGATGAGATCGGAAAGCGGTTCATAAAGCGCAAGTTGTATTTTTTCGATTATTTCAATAAAACCTTGAAGCCCGGCGCCTATTTTTCCCGTGATCACTTTTTCATTTAGGGCAAGTTTTGAAGCCTCCCAATAGCTACAATGATTTAATTCTGCCATCTCTTTTATCTTTTGAAGCGACTTTTCACCCAAACCTCGGGGGGGTGCATTCACCACGCGCTCAAAGGCTGTGTTATCGGACAAATTAACTGCGAGACGCAAATAAGCCAGAGCGTCTTTAATTTCTGCGCGTTCAAAAAATCGTAAGCCTCCGTATATGCAGTAGGGGATCCCCACACGCACCAAGGCATCTTCTAGCAATCGGGATTGGGCATTAGAACGATAAAGGAGCGCGACATCCCGTGGGCGGCCCCCTTTGTCTAAATAGTCTCTAATCTGTCTCACCACATACAAAGCTTCATCTTCTTCATTGAAAGCCCGATAAAGCAAAATAGGATCTCCCTTGAGACCCGCTGTCCACAAAGTTTTGCCAAACCGTTTTTCATTATTGGAGATTAAAGCGTTAGCTGCTTCTAAAATGGTTGCCGTGGAACGATAATTTTGTTCTAGACGAAATACTTTGGTTTCTTTAAATTCTCGTTCAAAGCGTCGAATGTTTTCGACTTTAGCTCCCCGCCATCCATAAATCGATTGATCATCATCGCCCACAACCGTGACCGAAAGGGCTTTTGCAGCCAGCAAAGACAACCAAGAATATTGAATATGATTGGTATCTTGAAATTCATCGACTAAAAAATGCAGGAAAAGGGATTGATAAAAGCTGAGCAGCTCTTCATTTGATTTTAAAACTTCATAACTTCGTAATAA
>Ga0207128_1037_pt1 | contig 33215 bp, 29 predicted proteins | sample Alteio_BWMinHeat_18_FD_153522 | JGI IMG/M metagenome (GOLD analysis project Ga0207128, IMG submission 153522) | Enriched cells from forest soil in Barre Woods Harvard Forest LTER site, Petersham, Massachusetts, United States -... | ecosystem: Environmental > Terrestrial > Soil > Temperate forest >... | reverse complement strand
GAATCGTTAAAACAAGCCCTCTCATCATATGAGAAACCTGAAATCTATAATATGTTTGATATTGAGTTGATTCACTTTATCATATATTTGGATGACACCCTTACTTTTGAAAAAAGAAGTAAGATTTTGAAAGAAATAAAGGAAATGCTTTGCGATTTTAAAGACAAAAATCCCGAAATTATTCCTCTTTGGCTCTTGGATATAATTGGTTTAACGTTGACTAGTTTTCCAAATTCATGTGATCCAAGAGATATTTTATCACTAAGAAACTTGATTGATAAACATCCAACTAATGTGGAACTAAGATTTGCTCTAGCGCTGGCTCTTGTACAAGATTCGATAGAAAAGGAAAATGAGGCAGGGTTTAAAGAGTGCTTAAGCTTATTTATGAATCTAGCGCCGTTATTCTCAAAGAAAGAGGAACGAGCGAGCCGATTTCGCACTTATTTTCCAATCAATCCAGAAAATCTCTTTATTCGTTTACGTATATGGGCTCTCTTTCAATATTCGGAATTTTTACAGAATCACGATCGAGATGATGAGGCTATTCGATTACTTAAGGCACAGGCATCTGAAGCTTGGATAAGATTGGCAGGAGATAATGAAAAAACACAACTCCAAATGGAAGTTAAAATTCTAGAGCGTGGGCAACGTATAACTGAAAGCATAGGTTCAAAGTATGAGGAAAAATTCAAACATTGGATGGCCCTCTTAATTGGTCTTCCCTTTTTTGCATCTATGATGGGAGGCATACTTGCTGGGAGTCATTTGACGTATTCAGAAACCTCTAAGCTCATATTTGAAATTGCTCTCTCAACTCTATTGATTATAAGTGTCTCCTTGCTCCTTTTGGGCTCAAATAAAAGACAGAGAATTTTTCCAGTAATCACATCGACAGCACTGTTGCTAGCTTTATTTTGCTTCGTCGCGCCAGATTCAACTGCCAATTTACTGTTAAATTTTAGAAACGCAGCAGAAATACCTGGGGATTTGTCTATGGATAATGTAAGCCCTAAACTCAAAGATTCAACCTCAAGTCAACATTCAATAATTTCTGAGGATACAATCATAGACCCTAACTCTCCATTGTGAATTGAGTGATAAAAACGTCAGCACTTTTCAACTTTTGCATGCGTTTTTATCATTAACCAACTTGGCGAAATCCGTGGACCACTGGTGGACCAAATAGGGGCAGCAAGTTACGTGAAACCACCTGAAATTGACATGGACGAAAAGGGGTTTTCCGCTGTATAGTGGTTGCTGTCAGCTACTGTAAATTGAGGTAGTTTAAGAAGAGGGTACGGACTCATAACCCGCTGGTCCTTGGTTCAAGTCCAAGTTGCCCCACTTTTTCACTTCTTGCTTACATGACGCTTAAATGGCATTTTCTCTTCGTCTAATTTCATTCCCACAACAAAAAACAGCACTATGTCAGAATTTTTGTCGGGAATTCACTCCTTTTGCATACGCAACTTTGAATATTGCTAATTCATAACAATTGCAGATTAAATGATAGGGGTGTCATGCATGACCCTAATCTGACTAATCTGACCCTAATCGAAAAAAGAAAAATTGAATTACCCATTCTCATCGATAAAATTTGCGAACAAAACAACTTATCTGTAGAAGAACTTGGTACTCCAAGAAAGAGTCTCAGGCTCTCCCATACAAGAGCATTAGCTTCGCTTTTGGTAAGAGAACTTGATGGGATATCACTTGAACAACTTGGAAAATTTCTCAACCGTGATCCAAGCGGCCTCACAAACCTTGCAAACCAGCTAATGACTAAATGCAGCAAGGACTCCTTAGTCGCAAAACAAGTTCAGGAATTGCGCGACTGGATTTTAAAATAAGGGAATCAAAAGTTGTAAACGTCAAGTCCCCCTTTTAAATTTCCACGTTTTTCTTTAGATGCTCTTTATTCCAATAGAAACCAGGTAGTTGTAAGTATGATCGTAAAAAGCTGTTTGCCTAGTTCTATCACTATCGTCACCTTTAGGAATGAATATTACCATCCCTTGGCGTGCCCTGCTCAGAAGTACTCTATAGGAATTTTTGAGATACGACTTCATACTTTCATCATTAATATTCTGCCAAGAAGTTCCTCTGAAAGATTTCATGATCCAATTAGTTCCATCATGATGTAAATCTGCGTCCCAGGCAAGGCATGTCCAATCAAGTTCTAGCCCCTGGACATCGAATTCAGTTGCAACATCTTCAAGATAGTAAGAAGATCGGATGTCGCTTTCGCCATTTAAGAACCAATTTTTGGGGTCGATTTTATTTTTTACGTAAATGCCGTGCGGCTTTAACCGAATTGCACCTGAAGACGCAATAAGCCCATAGCGTTCAGTTCCTCGTGCTTTTAGTTTCAGCCAATTTTTGGCGTTTTCAAGGCATCGTGTTACTACTATCGGATAGTCATTTTCAAACTCTTGATAAAGTTGTCTTGCTTTATTAACATCGCAGTTTAGAATGGTCTCGACAAATGCAGCAACATTTTCGGATCGGAATGAACGAATCGATGTTGCTAAGTGGAGACCATTAACGAAGTTGGCCCTTTCTACTAGATAGCTAGAATATTCCTTTTGATGACTAGTGTATTCATGGTCAGAGAACTTTGGTGATGTGTAAATTGACCAGTTTGGAAAGGACTTTTCTAAGGCGTTAAACCATTCTTGAATTCCCGCTTCGCCCGTATTTATCTCCTGACCCTCTCCGACAAGGCAAATAATCGTTGCCCAGTCCACATGTCTGTCCATCAAACTAATTAGAAATTCAGGCTCAGACTGATTAAATGAAAAAATCCCCTTTTTGTTTTTCATGAAAGAAGATGTCTGTTTTTGATCCCATGCACGCTGAGCTTCATCAAATATAACTACGTGTTCTAGAGGAGGACCGCTTCTCTCTAGTCCATCATCACGGAAGTGGTGAATATTTCTTATGAACGTTTTTGCTTTTCTACGAGAGTTGCTCATGTTTGCTCCCATGCCCTTTTCAAGGGATGCTGTAACGTCATTTTTTGCAAGCGCCTCACACAAGACATCAACCAGAGAGCCATTTCCCGATAAAAAAACAGCATGTTCGGAATTTTCTTCACCATGCCAACAATTAGCGATATTTAATCCAGCGAGTGTTTTTCCAGCCCCAGGGACTCCTGTTAAGAAACAAATTGATTTTTTATGATTAGTTTTTGAGTGTTGGATAATGTTTGAAATTGTTTTTGTTGTTTGGGATAGATTAAAAGTTCCTGCATCGGACCGTGAAATTTCTTCGACACGATGGTTTTGGTATAATAATTGGGCGGCTTCGATTATCGTCGGTGTTGGTGTATATATGGACCCAATCCATTCGAAAACGTTAATTGGTTCTTCTTTAATGCTTGGCATAATATCAAAAATGATGTCACGTAAAGAACTCCCATTCGTTAGAATTGGTTTTGCGGTCCTATCCTCATAGAATTCGAAATGCCAATCAGTACCTTTTGCTTCTGTACAGATTAAAACGGGTATGATGTACTTATGATGGCTTTTTTCGTGGAAATTTTTCAAATCTAAGACATAATCGACTACTTGGTTTATGCTTTGACGTTCGTATTTAGAGGCGCCAACTTTAAATTCGACAACAAAGATGACAGCTTCAGAAATGATGATACAGTCTACTCGTTTGCCCATCCGTGGAATAGTGTATTCGAAGATAATGTGTCCATTAACCCCTTGAAGCCATCCACGAAGCGCTCGAATCTGAAATTCCCACGCATTTCTTTGATTTTGCTCTAGTGTAAATGCATGGGCTCTTGCTAATTCACCGAGGATATAACTTATGTCTTGATTGCAGAATTTGTGAATTGGCTCTGAATAGTAAAACCTTGTTGACTTCATCGTTTCTTATTCTTAATGACTAAATTTATTATGAATAGTTAGCTGAATTAATCGGGGTCATAATCGGGGGCATGCCTGATATCCTGACGTTCTAATCAGATTAAATGTCAGGATGTCATGCATGACCCCAATCATGACTCCAATATTTTTCCTAAAGCAGTTCTGATTCTATCTATTCCTTTTTCTAAACTCATTTTTTCCTCTCAATAAATTAAAATAATCGCAAAAGATTTGGAGACCAAGATTGCACAAACTTTTCAGTTATATCAACTCAATTTAAAGTTCTAAAAACTATCGTTTAATTATTCAAACACCAATGTGAATTTTATTCCACATTGGTGAACATTTAATGACATGCTGGTGAAATCAAAACCGCGTGTCTTTTTCCATTAACAATACCACGACCGACCATTTGGCCATTATTATTGATGTCGTGAATATAATCTATCTTTTCAAATGGAGTGCTATGGTCATGAGACAAATCAAGCGCCTTGTTGATTTCAATAACTTCGCCATTGGATTGAATAAGTGTTGTATCACCTGTTAAAATTTGCCCCTTATCATTGATTTTTCTAGAATTAGGAGGTATCACTCGACCCAAAGGCCAAAGAAAAGCCCCCTCTTCAGTCGCTGATTTCCAATAAACGATGCACTGTCCTAAATTGTTAACATCTACACTATAAAAATTTTTCTTCATAGACGGATTGATATCATACGTTATGCCTAGATCAAAAGGATGACACTTTGCCACTTGATAGCCATAATCTGATTTTCCTGTTCCAAATAATTCATATTTATTGTTAAGAGTTACTGGATACCCAAAGAAATCAATATTACAATCATCTATTTTTTTAATTTTGTTATTATCCCAAAGGCAAAGTCCGTTACCTTGATGAAAGACGACTTGTCCATTGTCATTACAGCTAATTAATCTGCAATTACTATAATCACCCAATAAAAATAGCCTCTCGCTAGTTTGTGAATTGAATATAGATGTTTTATAATTGATACTCTCAAATTGTGGTGACCAATAATATACTTTTTCATAACCAACGATTTGACCTAAATTATTAAGAAATATGGGCAGGATATTACCTACATACTTTAATCCATTTTCCTGATTCCAGAAATAACACTGGCTCTCTTTTATGGATTTACTTAGATCTTGTCCTGAAAAATTTCCGTTAGTGATATTTTTTGGTGTTGAAGTTCCTCTGATTATACATACATCTCCGAAATCATTGATAAAAACAGCTTCATCGGCATAATCCATATTAAGAGTACCTAGATCAAAAACTTTATATCTCTGGTCTGCAAAAATAGAAGTCATAGAAAATATCGCTAGCAAACAAAATAAAATTCTCTTCATAAAATTCCTTGTGGTTTAAATTAAACACTAAAAATGTTGTATATGTTAAAAACAAATATTGAATGTTTAGAAACAATCATAGCAAGGAAGGTGATTCATTGAAATATAAAATAGTTGTTTATATTCTACGTGTCTAACATTTAAACTATATGTTTACTTAGATTTGATTATGTTCAGCAAACTCGTCCTCATACTCAGACTGTACTTCAGGCTCATTTTATCGGAAATTTCAGAGTATGCCCAATCATGGTGAGCATGGCAGGCGCAATGACAGCGACAAATCTGTAAGATATAATCCCAATCTTCATTGATGCTGGCCCACTCTTTTACTTTTTTGTAAGGGACACCCATTTCTTCTGAGATTTCAACGACTGAGTAAATCCCAATTTTCTTGCATTCAGCAAAGAGGGCATCGAAAAATTGGTAAATTTGGTCGGGGGTCATAATTTGGGGTCATGCTTGACATCCTGACATTCTAATCAAAAGTTGCAAACGTCAAGAAGTCAGGCATGACCCCAAACATGATCCCAAACATGTTAATTTTGGATCGCTTAGGTAAAATTTGTAGATAAAAAGGGCAAAACCACTTCCAATGACAACAATATCTCGCCAAGGACCAATCGATTCTAAAAATTCCGAAATGATTTTGTCTTCTTGGTTAGATGTCATGATGATTTACCGCTTTTATAAATACGCTTAAGCTCTGGAAGGCGTTCTGCCATAAATTCTGCCTGTTCTTGCCCACGTAAAGGGAAGTGATATAAATCTAAAAAAGTCAAAATAGAAGGAGAAACATTGATGTCTAAATCTAATCCAGAAGCGTTTTTAAGCAAGCTTTTGTAATATGGCTCTATAAGCAAAACTTCATAGCCTCTTTCTTGAGATTCTAACAATAGCTTTTTCTCAAGCTGTGGTCTAATCAAAGGATCAAGCATATATAGTTCAAGAGTGCTTAAATTGGTGTTTTTATATCCATGCGCTTCAGCAGCAGAATGAAGAGCCAATGCTACCTTATTGCTTAGATTGGACTTTTTGAGAACCTCTAAAAGCTCTGCTTTATCTTGAAACCCTGAACGATAGGTTCTCATCTTGCATTTTTTTACAATGCTGTAATGTTCTAACCAGCTTTCAAGAAGGCGCTTCGGATCTTTTAAGAAAAACTTTTTGGCAGTCCTTATTCCTTCGGCTTGCAAAATTCCTTTTAAAACTAAAGTCTCAAAAACGCGTTGCACCGACCCAAGGCCTACCCCCGCTTCTTTAGACACATTTCGCACGGATAATTTCTGACTCTTTATGCCTTCTCTCAGCAACCAATCAAGAACCACAGCAGATCTGTCCGAATAGATATTCCCTTCCACAGGTTTTTCATTTGAACCTATCAAAAATCGACCTTCCATACCTCCTCCTTATCTGTTCATTATTTTACACTGTTCAATATTTATGGAACAGTGTAAAATACGGAACAGTGAATATTAAAAAGGTTTGAAAATGGAATCAGAACGAAGACGCCGTAATCTTGTTACAATGAATGATGTTGAAGGCAAACCTCTGCCATTAGATCATTCGCTCTTAGCATTAATAGAATTATTAGATAAGTGCTGCTCGCAGGAACTTTTACAAGTTTTAGGAGAAATAGGCTGTGAACTTTATGATAAAGAACTCGATAAGGCAAACGAAATCTTACTAAAAAAATACGCCTCAGAAAATTTTATAGAAAAGGTATCCCCGTTGAAGAAAAACGATGGGACTGAAGATTTTCTTTTCACACCTCACGCAATGAAAATTCTAAATACCTTATTAGTTTTTAATTGCACTCAAAGGATGATTTTAAATTTTCAAAATTTCACAAAAATTAATGGGCTCCATATTCCCCTCTCAACCGCTTCAGAAAATGCACAGAATCTCCCAATAATTGATCTATTTCTCCTTACAAATCAACTAGTTGCAGACGTGCAAAATAATTCGAGCAATCCAAAAGATGAATTTCTTGCTGATGTTTCATTATATTATTCGCAGATTTTTGAAGACACAAATGCATGTATTGGTAGGTCACAACTTTTATATAACAATAGTTATTTTAATCAGATGCTCGCGAAAGAATTTGGAATCTCCATTCTAGAACTTTCAGAACATCTTTTTGCACTTTTTGCTCTTGTGAATAATCATAAACCCGCAAAGATAGAATCTAGATCAACTTTTAATAAAATTAAAAATAATGATAAAAAAACAAAAATAAAAAAAATACTTAGCCATCTTTCCATTAATGTTCAAAGCAAGCTCACCAAATATTCACTGATAGCCTCAAGTCTACGTAACGACTATATTCAAGATAAAGTAACAAGAGGAAAACCATTTTTAAAAATTAAAGAAAGACACATTTGCATACGTCCCGATTTACTAACATCCACTTTTGGAAATTTTCCATATTTTTATTTACTCAATTCTTTAACTCACAACAAAAAAAATATTCTATTTAACGAATTTGGAAAGGCCTTTGAAAAATACATTGAAATTATTGCTGAACGATCTTTAGGTGATAAATCGGTCACACATGCACATAAAAACAACAACGAATCATCCGATCGTCATATAATTATTAACGACGAATCTAGGGCTATCATCGAAATTAAAAGTAGTCGAGAAAACGACAATATTATGTTGGGCTCATTAGAAGACTTAAAAGATAAATTCATCCACCTCAAAGGAACAAAAAAAGACCCAAAAGGAGTTCTTCAACTTATTAAGGACATTGAAAAATACCGCAATGAGTCTGGTTTCAATGGTAAAATTTTTCCTATAATTATCTTTTATGGCAATTTCCCTGAAACTAGCGATTTTGATGAACTCGTAGAGAACGAGATAAATAAACAAATTGAATATCAAACTCATCTTCAAAACAATAACAATTATCCTACGATTTGGTTGAGCTGCACCACAGCAGAATTATTTTTCTGCCTAGTTAAACAAGAGCCTTCGTGTCTAGAAGAAACGCTTATCCGTTTAGCCTCAAAACCACCATCAAAAATAAAAAATGAAATTCTTAAACTCATTGCTGAAAAAAAGCTCAATTCATCTTTAAGCATTCTTTTTCGAAAGGAATTAGAACAACTTTTGGAAAAGAGCACGCAAATGATAAGTGAGGATTAGAGACTTTGAAATCAACCTTTCTAATTAAATTGAGAATCTAAGTATGAGCAATCAAAAGTATTTTTCAGGCGCAAGTCACTACTTCATTTTGGAAGGAGAAGCTCGATTTATATTGGAGCATTTTGGTTCAGATGATCCATTATTCCAAGAACGCATCGAGTTTAAAGAAAACTTGATCAATGATTTAGTTGTAAGAGTGGCTGATGCCGACCTTAAAATTAAGTTACTTATGAAGGCGAAAGAAACATACGAAGAAGAAAAAAGAAAATACTTATCAGCCGAAGGATCTCTTGAATGTAGCATTATAGAGGATGCGCTGCAAACAAGTTTGTTAGAAATAGCAGAGATTCTCGCTGAATTTTGTAATAGGCTCCGAACAACAATTCCAGCTCGAGGTCATTTATTTAGGAAATCAAAAAAATATCTGATTACAATCAGCACTGAATGTCAAGAAACTTACGTCCAATCTCGATCATTTTTATTTCCTGAATTAGATGATGCTAAGAATAATGGAAAGGTCAAAGACAGTTATTTTCATGCTGTAGCAAATCGACTGGAAATTACAGGATACTCCATCCTAAAGTTTAGAAACAAAGTCTTAGCTCACAAATATGATAAAGAAAGATTCGTCACTCAGCTATCCTTTGAACAATATTCAGAAATTATTGGAACACTTTTTAAAACTCTTAATGCTATTGCGATAGTGGGGACGTTATTAATAAACGACTGGTCTAAAACTAGGTCACCAACAGAAATTCCACGAACGGCGCAATGGTTAAATGAAGGGTTAATGGGCGCCGCTTGTCCTATTCGTTGGAATATGGGTGTTGAGCCACGTTATGTTAAACATGGCATGAAAACTGTGCAAAGTCCCAATAAACCGACTGATGTTAGCCAATAAAAAATTTTAACATCCGGCAAAATCCGTAGTAATCGGGGTCATAATCGCGGTCATAATCGGGGTCATGCCTGACATCCTGACGTTCTAATCAAAAGTTGCAAACGTCAAGATGTCAGGCATGACCCCAATCATGACCCCAATCATGATTTCTCAAATAAATTCACTTAATCAATAGGGCCTGACCCGACAGTCGTGTCACCAGCCGCCACTTGGTTAAAAAAGATATATGGACCGGCTGGTTCATATGAACAGAAAGATAAGGTTTTGAGAACTCGCGTCACTGGATATGCGACATGGGAGATAGCCTTTTGCTTATGATAAATCCGCCGTATCAAATTGATAAATGAACCAATCCGCGCTCCAATCATCTTTTTTAATATGCCTTACGGTTTTTTCCGGTGCTTTACCGATAAATTTTGTAATGGCTTGCAACCAAAATGCGCATGCAATCTCATTTTCGACGAGAACCCTGACTTGCCAACGACCTTTAAATTTCTTCCATATCTGCTGGACTACCGCAGTGCCAATACCTTGTTTCTTGTATTTTTTCAAGATGAAAAACTCAGCTATATCCCATATTTCTTTATCATCAGAAATCGGGGACCCTTTTTGTACCATTACAAGACCAGCGATTTTATTTTTAACGTAAATAATATAGGGATATCGATTAGGATCGGACCAGTAGAGAGGCAGATTTTCATAGCCATAGAATCCATTATCACCAATATCAAATTTCCAATATTCTGTGAAATCATAAGCGTAAAGCTCTAACAAATTTGCTAAAATTGGCATTTGTTCAATGCTTGCTTGGGCGATTTTAATATCATCAAATGAGTCACAATTCATGGGGTTTCGTTCCTCTAATAGCGGAAGGTTTTGGTTGTTCATTAAAGGATCTGATGCCGTATTAAGGTCTTTCAGATCGTTTGAAAGTCCTCGCTTTCATATTGAGATGCAAACAGCAGCAATTCGTTAATTTTCCTTCAAAAGCTCTTCGAACGTTATATTTCCTCGGCTGCAAATTCAGTTGTGCAGTGCATTTGATCTGTTTTCATAAAAATCTCCAATTGATAAAGGCTTTTGAAACATTTCATCATCTTACCATTTTCAGTAAATTTCAGGCATCATTAACCGATCCGTTTATCAACTCAGATTGAAAATAAATATTGACATCAATGACTGCGACGTAACATATTTCTGTATACAACATATCCTTATTGGACAGAGGCAGCTATGATCAGCCAAAGGCGAATTCACAAAGAGATAGGCAAAGTAGCTAACTATCTGAGGGTTATGATTCTCATGACCCTGGTATTTTGTATCAACCAAGAGCTATATGCTCAGCCGTCCATGAGGGCAGCCTCTGATATCCTTGAGGGATGGAGGGTATTCTCGGGAACATTTCTCGTCGTCAATGATGGCAATAACAACGGCAGCAGCGATTTCGAAACTCAAGACGACGACGGTAGTCGCAGATGCTACCAGCGTATTGATAGGCTGCCCTCATTGCTGTATGGAGAAGCGCTTCTGAATGCTGCCAAAGACAGAGGAGTCAATCCCTGCTATTTCCGGCTCGTCAATGAAAGGCTTGCTCATGGCAATGAAATGGCTTACAGCTATGATATCGACGGCAATGTAAGTTTGATAGAAATAAAAGAGCCGATGTTGAATGCAACTTTATCATGGATGAGTTTCTCCTACGGAGAAGAGGGCGTTATCACCGTCATCAACAGCGACAAGCAGGAAGCTAAGTGCCAGCTCTCCTTGTTAAACCCAGATAATCTTCTGCGTAAAGTCGAAGATGGAGGTGCCACAGAATCTGTGGAGGCATTGGATCTGCTATTGTTTTCGGCATGTGGACACCACGATAGGCATAGAAAATGTGCTAGAGGACTTACGGGACCCACAGGAGCAACTGGTGCGACAGGTGCAACGGGTATAACGGGAGCTACTGGGTCCACAGGGCCTACGGGTCCTGCCGGAATCACTGGCGCAACAGGAGCCACGGGTCCTGCCGGAATCACTGGCGCAACAGGAGCCACGGGTTCTGACGGAATCACTGGCGCGACAGGAGCCACGGGCGCTACGGGAGCTACCGGAGCCTCCGGAGCGGATGCTAACACGGTATTTCTAACGGTTGAACCATTAACTACTAATTGGAATTTCACTGCAGCTTTTTTTCCCTTTGCTTACTCAAAAATCGGATCAATCGTGACCTTGTCTCTTTCGGGATCACTAAACCCTGTAGTTACCGCTGGTAGTCATGTGGTAGGTGAAGATTTTGCTATTCGGATCACGACTATCCCACCTTTAGTTGGTTTAAACACACCAGCTTTAGTTGGATCAGCAGTAGTCATAAGTCCATCAACAGGCGCGCCGCCAATGCTCGCTACCTTCGCGGCAATCAGCAGTGGAAATCTAGAACTACATTTTGGTATTAGCTCAGCTTTTACATTTTTAGGAACTGAAACTTATGCATTGCGATTCAATATTATGTATAAGAGTCAATAAGAGTTAACGACCACGACTATACCGAACGTGATTCAAAAATTGGTTTTTGACGGCATCGGCTTTGCATCAAAATTTTTGTCTTTACTCGTGCCTTGCCATAGGCAATGGTCACTCGTTCCAGACAAAAATTTTGAGCAGCCTCCTTGTCAAAATCCCAACTTTTGAACCACCTTCGGTATAACTGACGCGGAATCGTCTCCTGCCAAGAGGCCAGGTCTGGCGGGAGTGGCGAGCACGCAAGTGACGAAGCAAAGCAGGTCTCCATCACAGATGGACACTGGTCGCCACGGATTTAGAACAGTTGATCCAAAGCATGATACATGTTGAATCCATCAACAAAACAAATAACCCTTTCTTGTTGCATTTCTTAACCCCAAAAAAAAACACTAGTCTAATGGCAAAGTTTACTTAATTAAAAAAATATTTTAGGAGAAAGAATGACAGGCCCTAACCCCGATTCCCTATACCCCCTTAAAGATTACGACAAACTTGTTTTTTTGAAAAATTTTGTCAAAGCTAGCAATATTTTTGTTGGTGATTACACCTATTTTGATGATCGCAGATATGGTCCTGATAAATTTGAAGAGTATAATGTCTTGTATAATTATGACTATTCAAAAGTGAATCTCATCATTGGAAAATTCTGCGCTATCGCCGCAGAAACGCGTTTTATTATGACAGGAGACCATAAGCTTGATGCAATAAGTACTTACCCATTTCCCATATTTGGACATGGCTGGGAAAGCGCTTTTAATATCTATGATTTGCCAGTTAAAGGAGATATTGTTGTTGGCAATGACGTTTGGTTTGGATACGATTCTTTAATTAAAAACGGTGTAACTATAGGTAATGGTGCCATCATTGCAGCCAGAGCCGTAGTCATCAAGGATGTACCGGCTTATTCTATTGTAGCCGGCAACCCAGCTAAGGTTGTGAAAATGCGTTTTGATGATAAAACCATTGAACGCCTCCAAAAAGTAGCTTGGTGGGACTGGGATATTGAAAAGATTAATTGCAGTCTAAAGCTGATCTGCAATCTTGACGTTGATCGTTTAGAAGCTGTGAGCATGGAGAGTTAAAGTTTCAAAATTTCCTGATAAGCAACCCAATCATTATTACGAAGGCACCAGCTGATTCTTACTGGCCGAAAGCGTAAATGATAATTCAATACATTCATGTTCATCACTCGATTTCTGAGCTCAAATATGAAAAGATGGTTTATTTCACACACTCACTTCTCACACAAAAATATCATCAAGTATGCTGGTCGTCCTTACGAGGCTGTGAAAAATGAACGATCAACTGGGGTCTGTCGCCGCTTCCGCGGCTGGTCATTTTTCGTATTCGTACCCCAGGCTAACGCCTGGGGCTACATGCTGCTGCCGCTCCGCGGCTTAATCCCAATGCTGCAAGCATGGCCGTGAAACGGCCAAAGCATGTAGCCCCAGGCGTTAGCCTGGGGTACGAATACGAAAAATGACCAGCCGCGGAAGCGGCGACAGATGTTCGCGAATCCTTCATTTTTCACAGCCTCTACACAACTGTTGATGAAATGAATGAAAGCCTCATTGACAATTGGAATCAATGCGTTGGTACGGAAGATCAAGTCTTTTTTCTTGGTGACTTTGGGCTTGGTGATGTTAAGCATCTTCATTCCATTTGTTCTTAGCTTCAAGGCTAGGCAATGGTCACTTAGCTCCAGACGAAAATTTTGAGCAGCTTCCTTGCGAACAGTCATCATTTAATGATTATATGGAAAAGTTGGATACTAACGAAATTAGAGAGTCATTAAAAAAATTAACGAACATTGACGAATATTCAATTCCAAAAAAATTAAAGACAAGTATACCGAAGGTGGTTCAAAAATTGGAATTTTGGCAAGGAGGCTGCTCAAAATTTTTCGTCTGGAACGAGTGACCATTGCCTATGGCAAGGCACGAGTGAAGACAAAAATTTTGATGCAAAGCCGACGCCGTCAAAAACCAATTTTTGAATCACGTTCGGTATATTTCAGACACTCACTTCTCACACAAAAATATCATATTTCTATACCAATAAAAATCCTTCCGTTTTGATGTTTTTTCAAAAGCAAAAAAACTTCATTGCTTTAAAAAAAGTAATGAATATTATTATTTTAAAATCGAACTAATACTTTTATCATAGGATTATTATGTCACTCTTAATTCATTCAGGACAAATTATCGTTGTAACAGGTGCCTCTAAAGGAATTGGGGCCGAAATAGCGAGTACGTTAGGAAAACTTGGAGCCAGGGTTGTGATGCTAGCTCGTGACATAGATGCTCTTAACTATTTAGCTGAAGAAATTCGACAATCAAATTCCGGAGGAGAGGGATTGCCATTTAAAGTTGACCTGACAAATATTGAAGAAATAAAAGTAACAGTAGAAAGAATTTTTCAAGAGATTGGTGTCCCGGATGTTTTAATCAATAATGCGGGCGCTGGAAAATGGGCAACAATACGCGAGAAATCTGTAGAAGATATCATTAAAGATATTGCAGTCCCTGGTATCTCTACAATGACAGTAACGAAGTGTTTTTTAGAAAGGATGATTAAGAAAGGAACGGCAAAATCTCCAGTACATATTATCAATTTGACTAGTCCGGCAGGGCTTGGAATGTACGTTCCTGGTACCAGTTCTTATTCAGTTGCAAGATACATGGTGACTAATTTTACAGAGCTATTGAGAACGGATCTCAGACATCATAAAGATAGTGTGAAAATTTCTTTAGTTGTTCCTGGCAAGGTGTCGACGAACTACTTCAAATCAAAGGAAGAGGAAAGCCGCGTTCCAATGCAACGATGGATCCGTGAGTTATCCCCTATGGAAGTTGCAACCAAAATATCACTAATCATTAAGAATCGTGACGGTGTTGATCTTGTATTTCCTTTTACTATGAAAGCTCTCGTAGTTGCCTTCAAAATTTCACCTACTATTATGCAATTATTTCTTACTCACGTTTTCGGATGGCAGCCCCCCAAACCTGACATTAACAAAGACCCTAAACAAACGTTCAATAAATCATTTACTAACAATATTCCTACTATTGCATCACTTAGTTTAATCGCTCTTTTATGCTTACTCTTTCACAAAAACATTAGCTGTAGACCAAAATGACAAATGGGGTCAAAAGTTTAATTAATTGGTGTCATGTCTGACATCCTGACATGCATGACCCCAATTAGAACAGCTGTCTTTCCCGCAATCCAATAGCTATAAATTCATTATGACCTATTAAATGCTTCGAATAATCGGACAGATTTTCCGTGGAAAAAGCTCTCTTTTTATGTTATGATTTCACCGAAAGAACTCATAGAAGAACCCCCAGGTCCTACATGATTAGGAATATACTAATAGTAATTTTTAACCTTTTAACATTTATAGGCAGTTTTGCAGCCATTGCTTTAGAACCTATAGAAGATAGAGCAGATATCATGAATATACAATCGCTTCTTCAAGAATATGCACAAGATAATGGAACGCCAGGAGCTGCTCTTGGGTTCATTGATTGTGGTAAAATCCACTTCTTTTCCTGTGGAAATATGACTGGAAATGGGGATCCTATTTCTGAGAATACTATTTTTGAAATCGGCTCTGTTACCAAAGTTTTTACCACTCTTGCCTTAATGGATATGGTCGCTAAAGGAGACGTCCGGTTGGATGATCCAATTGAGCTTTATTTACCAGGAGTAAAAGTTCCAGAGAAAGATGGTAAAAAAATTACACTTCGTCATTTAGCTGTCCATAATTCAGGTCTTCCTCGTTTACCAGACAACCTTAATTATTCAAATACTCCAGAGAACCCCTACAAAGATTATACGATAGAAAATCTTTATGAATTTTTATCTCAGCATTCTTTACAACGGGCTCCTGGAGAACAATTTGAATATTCCAATCTTGGTATGGGTCTATTAGGTCATGTTTTGTGTTTGAGATCAGGTAAGAACTATGAAGAGCTTATTTCTAATGTGCTCACGCAAAAATTGGGGATGAATCAAACCCTCATTGAAATGAAGTCGGACACTCAGGAAAAATTTGCGATAGGCCATCAATGCGGTAAAGCTGTCCCCTATTGGAATTTTCAGCAAAGTACTGCTGGAGCTGGTGCATTACGCTCAAATATTAAAGATATGGCTCTATTTTTAGCTGCCAATATGGGACTTACTCAATCACCAATAACCAATCTTCTTCAACAATGCCATCAACAGTATGATCAAAATCCTACTTTCTCCGTAGGCCTTGGATGGATTCTTTCAAAATCCAATGATACAGAACTCATTTGGCATAATGGAGGGACAGGCGGATTTAGAAGCTATTTGGGTTTTAATCCGAAAAACCAAAGAGGGGTGGTCATTCTTTCAAATTCCGCAGAAGAATGGCCAGATGAATTGGGCCATCTCTTACTCGATCCTAACTACAAGCGTCCCGTCATCGATAAAACACTCTCTAATAATTCTGATTATCTGAATAAATTTTCTGGACCTTATGAAGCCACGATTTCAACAGATCAACCTCAGCAACAAGTTGATATCACCGTATACGGCAAGCTTTTAGGAATCGTATTTTCTGGAGGTGAAATAGGGATGCTGTATCCTGAATCTGAGGGAGTTTTTGGAGTCAAAGGGTTCCCAGATGGAAGAGTATATTTTAGTTTCGATGAAAAGGGAAATGTTGCCAAAGCAGAAGCACGACTCCTTTCCAGTGGAACGGTTTTATGGGAGGCTCTACCTAAGTCAAAAGGGTAGTACATGTATGGCCGTCAAATTCTTCAAATTTCTCATCAAACTCCTTGATGCTTGATGAAAAAATCTGGCCAATGTTGAACAACAGCAGATAGAATCACAGCCACTTCGATCATCCATGGAATGGGGCCCCAAAAATAAGTGAGAAACTTCAAAATCGGATTGACTTCCTTTTCTTCAATCTCATTAGGGCCATATTGGGCTAGCCGTTTCTGCGCTTCAGATTGAGTAAGTCCATCCTGTGACGATCCTAATTTTTTTTCCAATTCCGACATGGAAATGAGTAAGAAATATCATTTTCGCATCGCTAAAACATTTCTGTTTTTGTCTATTATTTTAATTTGTTATAAATCCAGGCTAAAAGAAATAAGCCGATAAATCCATCAAAAAACCCATAAACGAAACCAATGATCGCTCCCCACCATGAAGTGGTATAGCCCGGGTAAATATCTGCCATTATATTTAAAAATTTTGTAGAATAGCCGAAGTATATGGCCAAGACTGTACAGATAAACATACATAGCCCCCACAATAATCCTCCTGAAATTCCTAATTTTATTGGATTCAACATAAGCTCATACCTCGCTAGCTAAATTTTTTATTGGTTATCACAGATATATCGTTTCATTTCGTCCATGTGGCGGGGAATGATGTTCATAGTTTTTCCGGGTTAAATAGTCCCCATTTGGCGAGCAACCGATCATAAGTTCCATTTTTTTTGTCAGTTTTTAGGCCTTCATTAAACTGGTCAATTAATCTTTTAGATTCCGGAGTATCTTTTGCAATTAGACGCAAACCTTCTCTAGTTAATGGTATCGATGCTATTTTCAATTGATTACGATAGAATTTTGCAGTTTCGTATGCAGGTATCATATCTAAAATCATACCATCGATAACATTATTGATGACATCTTCGGCTAACTGAGAACGTTTGTTGTACTCATAAAAAATAAAGTTTATCGGGATGTCTTTTAATAGCGAACTAATTGGTTTAGATTCATTTACAATTCCTATGATTTTACCGCTTAAGTCTTTTAAACTTTTAATATGAGAAGATAATGGTACAACAAGCACAGGTCCAATAAGATAGTAAGAATTTGTGAATATATAATTTTCATTGTTTTCTTCAATTACTTCTAGTGAAAGAACTGCATAATTATTGCCATTTTCTTCAAGTACAAGCAATGAGGAAAGGACTGCCTCATATTCTCCCATGTCTAATCCTGTAAAAAGATTTTCCGACTCTACTTGTATAAATTGTATAGGTAAATGATGCTGTGAGGCTACCGCTAGGGTGAGCTCTTCTGAGAAGGCTGTTATATATTCTTCTTTGTTAAATAGGTTCAATGGATACCAAGTTTCGTCGATAGCGATACGATAAATTTTGGGTAATGAATTTCCTTCTGGATAATATTTGTAGAGTATTCCCCCTAAAAAAAATGTTGCTAAAATCAGTATTATGATAAACATTTTTTTATTAAAATTTATCAGTTTACTCACTTCATTCATCAAAATTAACCCTTTCTAAAAATCTGTTTCAAAACAGCACGGTAACTTTTAAAAATTAATTGAGTATGATATAAGAAAATAACCAACGAAGAATGTAATGAGCGCCGGAAAAGTTATTTTTTTCATGTACCACATAAAATCAACCTTTTCTATGGCCATGAATGCAACGCCGGCAGCTGATCCTATGATTAAAATGCTTCCTCCAGTTCCAGCACAGTATGCCGTAGCTTGCCAAAAGAATGAATCTGTATGAAATGGTTCCAATCCATACATACCAATCGTTGCAGCAACAAGGGAAACGTTATCAATGATTGAGGATGCTAATCCAATGAATGCAGGAATTATATTTGGGGTAGGCACATGCAGATTAAGCCATATAGATAATCTTTTTAGTAAACCGGCACTTTCTAAAGAATTAATAGAGAGAAGAACGCCCAGATAAAACAGGATGACTGAAATATCTACTTTCGGCAAAATTGAAATGACACGTAGATGGTTTCTTTCCTTAAACTTAAAGTGGAGTAAATCTGTTAGGACCCACATTACCCCTAATCCAAACATCATTCCCATAAACGGGGGTAGGTTCGTTAATAATTTAAAAAATGGCACAAATATAAGAGAACAAATACCGATTATAAGAACTACGGTCCCACCAGGCTCTGACTTAAGCACTTGAAGTTCCTCATTGGCTTCATTATTAATTTCACCTTTGAACCTAAAACTAAGCCATAACAAACTTGCTGCTAACCCTAAAATACTTGGAAGAAATAAGCCCCGTAATATTGCAAAAGTGGTAATTTGACCATAAACCCACAACAATGTGGTGGAAACATCTCCAATTGGCGTCCAGGCGCCCCCCGCATTCGCTGCTATAACAATAGCCCCGCCAAGAATCAGCCGTTCCTCACGATCATTGAGTAATTTGCTGATAAGGGAAATCATAACTATTGTAGTAGTCAAATTATCAAGAACAGAAGATAAGAAAAACGCTACTAAGCCTGTTGTCCATAGCAATTTTCGCTTTGAACGCATAACTAGGCGCTTGGTGATGACTTGAAAACCATTGTGGGCATTGATAATTTCAACAATCGTCAAGGCACCGATCAAAAAGAACACCACCTGACTGACTTTGAACATTTGAAAAGTCAAGATATTGAGATGTCTTGCAATCGTATCCCCTGGTTCAAAAAAAAGGATTGTCCAGCATCCTACAGCCATCAATAAGGCTGTAGCTGCTTTGTTAAATTTGACTATTTCTTCGGTAATTATAGCTAAATAGCCAATTGTGAAAATCAATAAAACCAAATAGGCGAAATGTGTAGTTTCTTCTAAGTTTACATCCATAAGAAATTTGTTGAACTAGTCCTTTGTCATATTCAATTTTTGTATGGCACACTAAAGCTCCTATCCCTTTCTTACTTTTCATCATTTCTCAATTGATTTCAACACTTTAAATATTGTATCTTATTGCTGTGAGCAGATGACAAGAATTGTCAAATGTGGGAACTCTGCGGACTCATAACCCGCTGGTCCTTGGATTAGTCCCAAAGAGATCGATGCTTTGGCGTAATCCTCGTCCAAGGAAGGTGAAACCCAATAGAACCGATGTAAATTAACCCGGGAAGAAAGGATTTATTTTAAATAGTCTTCCAGCAGCTGACCTCGAAGTGAATCATAATACACATATTTAGCTCCAGCATCGATAAATAACGCTCTTAAATCAGCCTTGGCAGGATGAAAATAGTTTACTATAGCCAAAGGAGAAGTTACAGGATGAATATAGCCGGAATCTTGCTTATAACGTTGCAAATCACTTAGATTTCCAAATTCGGCAAATGCATCCCTATCATAGTCATCCCAATAAACTGGGTCATGCGGTCCATACTCATATTCCGATATCGTAAGTAAATTGACGTTTGCACCCAACTGGATAAGGTAATTCAAAACATCAAGATCACCAGCTACACAGGCATAATGAATGGGAGCTATTCCTTTTTCGTTATGCCAATTTAATAGACGCTGTACATAATCTGGAGAACAGGTTTCTAATAGTGTTAAACCCTCAAGCCAATTTAATTTGACCAAAGCAAAGATGTCATTCAGTCCTATTTGAGAGCCATATTCAATTAAAAGTTTAGCCATTTCTAAATCTTGATTTTTTATTGCAATAGTGACCGGTGTCTCTCCTTTTTTGTTGACGACACTTGGATAATAGCCGTTTTCCAAGGCCTTGTGCATGAGTTCCAGATTTTTCGATTTCGAAAGACGATGCATAAGCTGATTGCCAGAATTATCAACTAAATTTGGGTTAAGTCCGGAGGCTATAAGGTAATCCTTAAAAGGGTCTTTGGAGCTGTATCCATTCGATTCAAACAATGTAAGCAATTCACGATATGGCATCAATAGAGCTTTATGATAGGGTGTCTGCTCTAAAGTGTTTGCCTGATTAATGTCAGCACCTTGCAAAATTAAATACTCACAAATTGGAAAATTGCCCTTTGAAGCTGCTATATGCAAGGGAGAATCTCCTGCTTTATTGGTACGGGAAACACTCATCCCATATTCCACTGCAAGCTTAATGGCTACTAAATTCAATTTCTTTGTGGCCAAATGAAGCACATTGTCGCCATTGTTACTTACTTTTAGGACATCGTAGCCCATCTCGTTGAGCTGCATTGCAAGTTCCTCTTTAGGACTTGCCACAAGACTAGGCGTAATTGCCAAGCATAAACCTACTAAAATAATTAAATAAAAAGCAGAGAACTTCATATAAACACCATAAATAAAATATTAATAAATCCGGTCAGGATATAAACTTTTCATTTTTACATATTTTTTATTTAAAGTAAACAATATTAACTGAAGTTAAAGATAAGCAAGTAAGCTCAGTGCGAGCTCACTGGCCGAAATGTACTGAATATCTGAAATATTGTCAATCACCAAATCAATTTTTCTTGATTTGGTGATAAAAAAATGCTACGATAAATACATCACCAAATAAGGATTCAAAATGCAGCATTCATTTGTTGGGCGAAAAAGAGAGCTTCAGATGCTCGGAGAACTCTTTAAGAAGAAGTCAGCAAGTCTAGCAGTCATTCGGGGAAGACGCCGTATTGGAAAGAGCCGTCTGGCACAAGAATTCGCTCAAAAAACACCCCATTATGTTTTTTCTGGGCTTCCGCCAACAGGCGGCATTTCAGCTGCTGACCAAAAGGAAGAATTTGCTCGTCAACTACAACGCGAAATGAAAATCCCTCTTCCAAGAGCTGACGATTGGGGAGATCTATTTTGGCATTTGGCACAACAAGCTCAAAAACAAAAAGTTGTTCTTGTTTTGGATGAAATTAGCTGGATGGGTTCAAAAGACCCTACGTTTCTTGGAAAACTCAAAACAGCTTGGGACCTCTACTTCAAAAATAACCCTCAACTGGTTTTGATTCTATGTGGATCAATTTCAAGTTGGATTGAAGAAAACATCCTTAGTAGTACGGGATTTATGGGAAGGATATCTCTAGACATAGTACTGGAAGAACTTCCTTTATATGAATGTAATGAGTTCTGGAATGCAGAGCAAAATCGAGTATCAGCTTTTGATAAGCTTAAAGTGCTTTCTGTAATGGGAGGTGTTCCACGTTATCTTGAAGAAATTTTGCCGAATCAAAGTGCCGAGACAAATATCCAAAGACTATGTTTTCGAAAAGAAGGTTTTCTTTTTAGTGAATTTGAGCGAATTTTTTCAGATTTGTTCTCCTCCAGAAGCACTACTTACAAAACTATTGTTGAAAGATTAGCAGAGGGGCCTTGTGAGCTTAAAGATATTTACACAGCATTGAAAGTTGAAAAAAATAGTTTGGTTTCTGAATACATGGAAGACCTCGTGACGGCAGGGTTTGTTTCTCGCGATTTTACCTGGCATCTTAAAACTGGTCTAGATTCAAAATTAAGCCATTATCGGCTCAAGGATAATTATTTAAGATTTTATCTCAAATATATCGAGCCGAATAAAAAGAAAATTGAAAAACAAGGACTGAAACTCCTGCCTCAATGGCAATCTGCGATGGGATTACAGTTTGAGAACCTTGTCCTTAGCAACCGAAAAACGGTACAAAAAATCCTTGGTATCGATCCTTCTGAAATTGTGAATGATAATCCATTTTTTCAGCGTAAAGCGAATGATCGACAAGGATGTCAAATTGATTACATGATTCAAACAAAATTTGGAACCTGTTATCTATGCGAAATCAAATTTAACTCTCAGGAAATTACAAAAAGCGTTGTTGACGAAGTTAAACAGAAAATTAAAAGTATAGCTCTTCCTAAAAATATGTCAATAAGACCTGTTTTAATTCATGTGAATAGTGTTGATGAATCTGTATTGGAAAGTGATTTCTTTTCTTCAATTATCGACTTTAATGATCTTCTGCACAAGCACTGAGTTTAAATATGAAAAGATGGTTTATTTCAGACACTCATTCTTTATTACGGGGGGTAAATGATGGAAAATTTGAATGATACAGAGACTATAATTCGAGCTCACAAATCTTCCAGCAACCACAGATCTTCTATTATAAAAGATAAGCTCTGTGGTTGTTTTATTGCCTGGAGATATTTTCCCCTGCAGAAATTTCTAGTTGGACAGATGATGCAAATGATAGAACTGCGCTTTGCCCTTATTGTGGAATTGATTCAGTCTTAGGCGAAAATTCTGGATTTCCTATAACTGTAAACTTTCTAAAAAAAATGAACTCTTATTGGTTTTGATCAAGCTTAATTAAAAATCGCTTTTTGCTAGATTTTGCTGGTATTTCCATTTATACTGCCTGCAAATTTAAGAAAAAGGACTGTTTATGAAAACATTAAGTAAATATTTTATAAGAAAGAGAAAAGCAAAGAGGCAATCGAATAGTGGGATCTGCAAGAGTCCAATATTATCAAGTTCACAAAGAGGTTGTTTATGATCTTGAATTTGATACCAGCGAGGATTCTTCAGAAAAAATTGTCCAGGCAATTAAGGAAAGGCTATGCCCAAAAAACCAATAATTCAAACAGAACGTCTTATTCTTCGTCAATGGAGTGAAGAAGATCTTGACCCTTTTGCAGCGCTCAATGCAGATGCTCGCGTAATGGAGTACTTTCCTTCTGTCCTAAGTCGACAAGAAAGTGATCAGATGATGAAACGGATGCAAGCTAAGATTGAAGAACGAGGCTGGGGCTGGTGGGCTGCATCATTAGTAGCAGATGAAAAGTTTATTGGCTTTATAGGAATGAATGATGTAGATCCAGTATCGTGTCCTGCTCATTTTGCACCTGCAGTTGAAATAGGATGGCGTTTAGCTTATCCCTTTTGGGGCAAAGGCTATGCAACAGAGGGTGCGCTAGCATGTCTAAAGTATGGATTTGAAACACTGAACTTAGGAGAAATTGTTGCCTTTACTGCAGTGCAAAACATGCGTTCCAGAGCTGTCATGGAGCGTATTGGCATGCACTACAATTCCCAGGATGACTTTGATCATCCAAAGCTATCAAAAGAGCATAAGCTAAGCAGGCATGTCCTTTATAGGATTGGAATTAATGAGTGGAGGAAAGGCAAATGCAAAATTTGAGCACCGAAGAGAATCCATCTGCTTCGCGCCCTAAAGTTTCAGTCTACATTGCGACAAGCATTGATGGCTACATTGCCCGCAAAGATGGCAACTTAGATTGGTTACAACACGGTCACTCAGGTGATGAAGATTATGGCTTTAAGAAATTCATCAACAGTATAGATGCTTTGATTCTTGGAAGAAATACCTACCAAGTAGTCTCCAGCTTTGACGAATGGCCTTACAAAGAAAAAAGAGTCATTGTTCTTAGTCAAACCTTAAAAGAAGTGAGAAAGGAAGCAGAGTTATTTCACGGAGCTTTACCTGAACTTTTATCAAAACTTCATTCCGAAAATATTAAACATGTTTGGGTGGATGGGGGCATTACTGCATCTAAATTCTTAGAAGATGGACTTGTGGACGAGCTGATTATTTCCGTAATAGCTATGATTCTGGGATCAGGAATTCCATTATTTAGCGCGATGAATAAAGAACATAAATGCCGCTTAATTGCTTCCCAAGCGTATCCAAGCGGTCTAGTTCAGTTGAAGTACAGATTTGACTAAAGGAGAAATAGATGAATGAGTATTGAAGAGAAGGCTATCAGGGGAGTCACAAGGCACTTTTAGTTCTATGCGCAGGTCTGGAACACCAACGCGATTTGAGGTCGTTCTGTATCCTAATTTATTCAGGCAGAAACAGAGAATGCATTGATGAAGAAAACCCTCTTGTCTCGAGGCATTTCTCTTCAGGCTGATATTCAGGTGAGATCGAAGAGTATTGAGAGCTTCGGTAATTTTTATCTTGCGGATTGCATCTTTTCGCCCTTGGGTTACACTAAAAGGGAGGCCTTGCCACCATTCTTGGCATTTAAAGTCTATTTTCATATTCAAGAGCTTGTCCATCAGTTCTTCATTCAAAAGAACTTCTCCCCAAAGATGATCTAATTGATGCAGACAGCTGCATTGAAATTTGTAGGGAGTGAGCCATTTTCCTTTATAGGTGCGAGGGTGGATCTTATGACTCGGAATGAAGGCCCAATGTGGGCCGGCATGGATATCGGAAGTAATGAGAAGTGCAACGAAGCCGAAGGCCGAATTTGAATAGAGGCCATCCAGATCTCTTTGCCTGATTACATATCTTTCGTTCCTTGAGCATTTAACTTCGATCAGTAAATCGATGAGTTGTATGTCGTTATTCATAAGTTGATGGAGGCCGCGCCGGCTTGGCGTAGTTTAGCTGCAAGATCTTGTTGATGGGTCAAGATGATCGTTTGTTGGTCAGGGGTAGATTGCAAATTTGCCGCAAGATTTTCCATTCTGATAGCATCCAGGCTTTCTCCCGGATCGTCTAGAACTAGGAAATTGGCCTTATTTGACCGCCCTTTCATCAAGCTCAGCATAAACCCCAGGCAGGCACAGCTTAGATCACCACCGCTCAACACATGCTTTGCTGCGTCAGTGAAGCGGGGGCTTTTTGTTGAAGAGGCTTCAAAATCGTATTTCACGCTCCCTCTGTCGGTATCAGCTGTGATGGCTATCCGGTCGTAATTCGGGTTATTGGCAACATTAATGAAGAATTGGGAAACAAAGCCTTCATGTCGGGCAACCGTTTGATTCGCTTTTTCTTTTTCTTGCATCTGAAGAAAATTTTTTAACTCTGTTAATTGGATATGGTAGCTCTTTGTTGCTTCCAGTAAAGCAATGTAAGCATTGCTTTGTTCTTCTCCAATATTTTTTCGTTCTTCGTGTTCTAATAATTTACAGTGGATCTCGTGGATAGGGATCAAATAAAGCGCTATCTTGTCCAGACGTTGTTCTAATGGATTTAAGTACTCCTCATATTGTTGAGAGCTGGTATTGACTTGTGCCAGCTCCTGAAGAGCATTTTCGTGACATCTGTGGATATCTTTTTCTAAAACGTCAAGGAAATCGATAATCGGAGCTAGTTTTATGAGGGGGTTATCTGAAAACGATGTGATCTGTTCCTCATACTTACTGTTGAATTGTCTGACAGTTTCGGGGAGATCGTGCAGATGTTGCCGTATTGTCTCTGCAAAAGAGTTGTATTTACGTTGAAGTTCTTCCAAAGTAGCTTTTTCAAGTGATAATTGTGTAACTTCATTTTCTTGAATTTCTAATGAGGCTTTAATCGACTGATCCATTTTTGCATGAATGTCATGGATCAGGGCTTGACGGTCAATCGCCTGATTGCATAAGGGACACTTGCAGAGGCTGTTTTGTTGCTGCAGCAGCGATAATGAATGGGCGTATAAACCATGCTGCTCCTTAAGCAGGAGAAAGGTTTGGTGTTTTATTGCATGAGACTTTGCTATATCTATGAGTTTAGCGGCAAGTTCAGAAATTCCCATCTTATATTGACCGGTTGAAGCAGAATAGGCATTGACGACTTTTGTAATTGACTGTTTGCTTCTTTGGATTCGCTCCTGATTTTCTTTGATCTGGCTGACTTTGCTATTGAATTCGTCTTGTTTAGTCTTCAAAGGGTTTCGTAGCCGTTTGGATGTAATAGCTTCGCGAAGGGAGACAACCGTTGCCTTTGCTTCCATATTTCCGGGGGGTGGAGAAATTTCGAGACTTTGGTAGATGGCGTGAAATTCTTTTTGTAAAAATTCTGAAAGGCTGAAATTCCTGGGATCGCATCCGTGATTTGCTGCTTCTGTCTCTTTATCCTTCAAATCTTTTGATAACATTTGATGGTGCTCTTCCCACTTTTTGCGAGGATCTTTTCCTTCGTAAATTTTAATGAGATCTTTTAGCCTCTTGATCTTATCGTTGAGTATAGGCATCATTTTTGACAGCATTGACAACCCAAGAATATCGTGGATCACATCGCTATTCTTCTTCATGTCGCCTGTCATAAAATTAAATCGCTGCTCTTGCAGAATGACACAGCATCCTTCCAGGGAATTATGTCTTAATCCGATCTGATTGTAGATCACCTCTTGGGCTTGAGCACCTTCAAAGAGATCGGCATTGAGTTGAACGACAAGCTTTGCAGTTTTGCCCCCTGATTTTATTGTTCTCGTAATGGAGAGGGTATTTCCGTGCTTGTCATTCAAAGCAAGAAAGGATGAGCCAAGATCCGTTTCAGCTGCCAATTTGTGTTTCAGCTGAAATTGATTGCCGGTAATTCGCCCGATAGAGGGGAGTTCCCCGGTTATGCCCCAGAGTATCCCGATAGCAAGGCTTGTCTTTCCTGCGTGATTGTCTGCGTGAATGAATTGCAGCCCATTGTAAAATGAGATTTCTTTTGAACCTAAAAAGCCCAGGAAATTTGTGAGATTGACTGTGCGGAGATTCCAGCTAGAGTACGTCATAATTTTGTCAGCTTTTCAAAAGAGTTGGTCAGACCGTCAATGAAAAGATTAAGCTGCTTATCGACCTGGTCGAAAGGATCTTGCTCTTCGCTGCAGGTAAGAGAGGTACGAACAATATTGATCGGACCGTCAGGATTATCGCTGCCAGAAATGCGTCGCATAACTTCATTCCAATCGACAATAGAGTTATCGTTCATAAAACCTCTTAAGAAATAAGCGGTTAGGATACCGATTTTCCATTTATTCTTCAACTCGCTTTACAAATTTAGGCAGGGCTGACGCATATAATATTTTCTTGCAGCCTTACAGGCCTGTGTGATATAAACTTCTCACATCCAGGGCGACGCCCTCTTGTGTCAATAAATTAGGTTAGCAGCCTGTAAGCTGCAAGAAAATATAATGTGTCAACCCTGACAAACTCTAAGGAGTACTTCATGAAAAAATACTTAAGCTTTTCTCTGTTTTTTATCTTATCGTGCACTGCACTATTTGCTTTAGATATCAATGATCAAAAAGAGATCGATAAAATTATTGAACACTTTACGCATGCATGGAATGATTGTAAAGGAAAGGGATTTGGAGATTACTATGCTCAAGACGCAGATTTTGTGAATATATTTGGGACAGCTTTTACAGGAAAGGAGGAAATTGAAACTCGTCATGTAAAAATCCTTGAGACTTTTCTAAAAGGCTCTATATTTGAAGTTGTTAAGACAAAAGTACGAGAAGTAAAACCTGAAGTTGTGATCGCTCAAGTCTATTGGAAAGTGACTAATATTCAAAAGCCCGGAGCAGAAACTATGAAAGGTATCTTCACTCATACTTTTGTTAAAAACAATAACATCTGGGAAATTGCGGCGTCTCAAAACACGTTAACTTCTCCTTAATCCATGAATACTCTTATCAATTGGTATCAAAACAATCTTAATCTTATTGCCACAATTGGCTTTACTGTCAAACGTGGCACATGGGCAAGCAGCAATGCGAGGGCATATCAATTTAATCGCCGTTTTCTTGCAGAGTTTTTATCTAATCTCTAAGGTGTTCATATGTACATTTGGTGCACAATGACAGAGATCAATTTTTATTGCGAATAATTTTTTCAATATCAGCTCGGGTAGGTTTTCTATTTAATTTATTTATTTCGGCATTAACTTCCGCAATGGGGCGTTTAGCTATCTCTTTTCCATAAATAAACATTACAATGTGTTTATCATAAGCTGCCTTGTTCATTTCAAAATGTTTCTTAGCTACTTTTTCATATTTATTCATTCGCAGTAAATCAATAACAAACATCGTTATATTTCCAATAACAGGTATTGCTTCTACTACCCCTCTTCCGATATTTTTTGCACCAAGGCTTGCCTCTTGAAGATAATGTTCCCGATTTTTAGAAAAAATAGCACATACAAGATGCACGATGGTATGAACAATGCCCAATAAAGCTCGGCCCAAACCAGTTATGGTACTGACTATGGGTCTATAACCATAACGATTCAGTTTACAATTTGTCGATGTTATATCTGTTGAACTGGACCATCCGTCTGAATTTAAAATTATCAATGTTGTGGTATCTGGACGTTGCACAGAACCCGTTAACAAATCTCCTGTTGCAGAGAACCCCATACTGACTCCTTGTTTAATCTAATCTCAACACTTTTACCGGTTCTATACCGAATGTGATTCAAAAATTGGTTTTTGACGGCGTCGACAATGCAATGAATCGGCACTGGTTATACCATTAAAACCCATTAAATTCCAGCATAATTTTAAGCTACACACATCGTGAATCAACATTTTGATTTTTAATAGATTTTTCATGCTGAAAGCTCAACGATGAGAACGATATAACGATTTGTTCACTTTTGACCATATAGTGATGCTCATAACTCAACATTACCACCCTGTCAAGAATATCGAAGATCTCATGTTTGTAATTCACAATTTTAAAAGGTTCAGAAAAATATTTTATTTAATCATAAAAAGCTCTATCATCCTTAGACAAGCAATGTCTATCTTATACCGAACGCGATTCAAAAATTGGTTTTTGCGGCATCGGCTTTGCATCAAAATTTTTGTCTTCACATGTCAATTCGGAGGAAGTGCGTGAGGACAGATTGATTTTGCAAGATCAAGAATCAATCGAAAAAGCAAAGCGATTCTTACAAACTCTATTAAGTCCAATTCACGAATAGAAATAATGAGAACCCATTTATGACAATTTTTGAAGACAAGGATGAACTTCTTTTGAGACAGGTCCATCCCAATTTCATTGTAGAATCTCGTATTACTAGCCAAGCCTTTTTACCAACAGAAAAGGACGAAAAAAAACTTTCTGTAAAGTCGTAGGATTAGATCATGGATAGTTTATCTTTTGTAGCTCTTTCTTCCGACCACTTCCCTTTTCTGCACAAATGGATGCAAGAGCCACATGTACTGCAATGGTGGGGAGAGGGCAAGACTTGGTCTTTCAAAGAAATTCAGAAAAAATATCATTCTTACACTCTAGGTTATAAAATAGAGCAAGGAATGAAAAAGCCGATTTTCCCTTTTATTATTTACTTTAAAGAACAACCTATCGGATTTATTCAATTTTATAATGCTTTTGAGCACGAGATGAGATACAAGGTCGAAGAAGTTTGGGTAAATGCATCGAAGTCCCTGGCCGCAATTGATTTCTATATTGGAGACAATCAGCATATTGGGAAAGGAATTGGTGCAGAGGCTTTAAAAAGTTTTCTTCAGCAATACGTATTTCCTACCTTCGAAGCATGCATTGTTGATCCGGAAAAACGCAATAAGATTGCCATCAAAACTTATGCTAAAGCTGGATTCACAACATTACAAGAACAAGAATCTTCCATTATCATGGTAGCGAATAGGGAAGAAAAAAAGAATCCCCTGATCATTTTTGGCAGTTCACGTAGCGATGGCAATACCTTAAGTGCAATCAAAGCTGCTATCAAAGATCGCCCCATTCCCCTTGTAGATCTACAAAGGCTGGATATTGCTCATTACGACTACAATTACGCAAATTCTCACGACGACTTCATCCCTTTAGCAGAGAAAATGGTACGACATAATCCTATCATTCTAGCAACGCCAGTCTATTGGTATTCCATGAGTGCTCTTATGAAGACATTTATCGATCGCTGGAGTGATTTGCTTGATATTCGAAAAGACATTGGCCGTCGTCTCACCAACAAGGAACTGTACGTAATTACATCTTTTGGTGAATCAATGCCAAGAGGATTTGAAGACGCTTTTTCTCAAACATGCGATTATCTTGATATGCAGTACAAGGGCTGCTTCTATTTCTACAGCGGAAATGATGATCTTGAGCTTAAAAAGGCCAATGAAATTATGGCGGATCGATTTTTCTCTGAAATTTTTAATTAGGTCGAACGGAGATATTCAATACGTCTCAGGGATTTCAAACACGAAGGAATTTATCTTGCTTTTTTTGCAATTCTTTATGCGACAGCTCTGTCACAAGAACTCTCATTCCGTAATCCCAATTGACTGAAAGCGCGCGCTGGGCAGCCTCCTTATTTCCTTCTTGGATTGCCTTAATAATGTCTTTATGCTGTTTATAAGAAATCTCGAGTTGTTCACTTTTAACCATATAGTGATGCTCGTAACAACTGATTCGAAGTCGTATTTCAGCTATCATCTGCAGCAGAGTCTCATTTCCACATAGTTCTGTCAGCCGGCGATGAAATTCGCGGTCCGCCAAAGAAGCTTCCCCGGGGAGCTTGCGCTTGCGATACAAGGTCTCATTGGTCATTTCCAATACTTGAATTTGAGTTTGAATAAGAGGAAATGCGTGATGCATGGCATGGTTTTCAAGAAGAGCGATTAGTGGATAAAGCTCTCCAGCTTCTTTTACGCTTAGTTCATTGATGGTAAATCCCACATTCGGCTCAGATCGCACGAGGCCTGTCCGCTCTAGCGAAATAAGGGCCTCCCGGAGCGGAGTGCGGCTTACCTCAAGCTTTCGTGATAGTGCAAGTTCTTTGATCCGTTCACCAGGCTTCAGCTCTCCTGCAAGCAGTAGAGCTATTATCTTTTCGCGAATAGAATCTTTTAAAATTGCGAATTCCATATTAAATAGGCTCCCCTAGTACTGTTTGTCTCCAGTCTGGCGCACGCAGCTTTTTGTGCGATACGCAAGGTATTCCTAACAGTTCGGCTGCTTTTCTGCCATTTTCCTTATATGGTGATTTCAGTCCGTCGTGGAAAACAATTAGCTCTGGAGCACTCAAACAGCTCTTTGCTGCTGCTATTATTTTTTCTTCAGCTCCTGGAAGATTATACTCACCATTAACTAGCCATTGGTTTGGCAAATGGTGTTCCAGCACAGCACTCCGAAAGACAATTTCAGTTGCACTCGGTTCAAAATGAACCCCTCCAAGATAAAGTGCCCGTGGTTTGTTAATACTACAAAAGTCTGGAATCCTCCCAAGAGCCCGCACCAATACCCGCTGGGCAGCAGGATTAGCCCACTCATCAGGAAAAGATCCTATTTCGATATCGAATACAGGTGCCCTCACTTGCATAAGCTCTGATGCTTGACGACCATATGTTAGCCCTGACCAATGACTAGCTTCAAAAAGGGTCCGAAAATCTGTAAGATCAGCGATACATCTCTCTTCTTCTATCGCCATAAGTGTAGCTGCAAGTAGTTTTCCTGAGGTCGGTCCAAATATTCCCGAAGGAACATCAGCAGTGCTGTGTGCACAAAATATTTTTGCAGGCGCATTTGCTCCCGCGTGCCAGTTGACAAGACCTATCATATCAACGTCCGAAAATTGAGAGTTTAATTGAACAGCTATTTCGGGATATGATTCACTTGCAAAGCGCTGTGTTTCTGAAAAAAAAAGCTGATGCTCTTTGACTTTAGCCTGAAACACTTTTTGTCCCCCAACAATAAATGTCGATGGAGTAGCCTCATAATGTATTTTTGCTTGATGAAACACAGCTGGGGCTACTGGATCAAGGTTAGAATCTGAGCAGAAAAGGAATAAAAGCTTCATGCACGACCTCATATTGTATACAATTATACAACATAGTATACAATCTAACGGAATAAATAACAAGCCTTTTTTTGTTTTTTTTCAAAAATGTAGCATGCATTTTGAAGTCCAATGAGATGAAATCTATGACACACAAACGCCCTATTTTCATCAATAAAACTCAACATTTACCACACTGTCAAGAATGTAGGAGATCTCATGCTTGTAATTCACAATTTTAAAGATTCAGAAAAATATTTTATTTAATCATAAAAAGCTCTAACATCCTTAGACAAGCAATGTCTATTTTAAATTGTGAATGGGATTCAATCACCTGAGGAAGAGGTATACGATGAAGTTAAAATTCTTATGTATGTGTATAGGCATTGTAGCCTCCTTATCGGCTATAGATACTCAAAATCAATATGAATGGCTTGAAGATTCTGAAAACATTCAAGTTCAAGATTGGATAAAGAAACAACAGTCATCATTTAATGACTATATGGAAAAGTTGGATACTAATGAGATTAGAGAGTCATTAAAAAAATTAACAAACATTGACGAATTTTCAATTCCAAAAAAAATTAAAGACAAGTATTTCTATACCAGTAAAAATCCTTCCGAAAAGCAGCATAAGTTATCCGTTCAGAATTCATTAAGCCAGAGTTCTCATGTTATTATTAATCCGAATTTACTCGAAACCAATACATCTATTGAAAATTTTGTTTTAAGCCCAAATGGGAATTATTTAGCTTACAGTACATCTGAAAACGGATCTGACTGGCTAACATGTCGGATTATGAATATGGCTTCGGAATCGAACTTGGCAGACTCTGTTGAAAAAATCAAATTTTCACCAATCGTTTGGTCAGCTGACAGCAAAGGCTTTTTTTATTCGAGATTTGATAATGAACGTTTGCATAGTATTCATTATCACACTTTAGGATCAGAACAGAGTCAGGATCAATTGATTTATCGAGATTTATCCGATGGCAGCGTAGGCTATACCCCTTTTATCACTAGAGACAACCGCTATTTAATTATAGATGCATTTAATGGTTCTTCGGCTCCAAACTCAATCAGTATGTTAGACCTTGAATCTGCTAACTCAAAGCCAGTTAAGATAATTCCCTGTGATGGAGCCAATTATTGGTTTATTTGTAGCAAAGACACAAAACTTTATTTTCTAACTAACAAAA
>Ga0207128_1033_pt2 | contig 33424 bp, 42 predicted proteins | sample Alteio_BWMinHeat_18_FD_153522 | JGI IMG/M metagenome (GOLD analysis project Ga0207128, IMG submission 153522) | Enriched cells from forest soil in Barre Woods Harvard Forest LTER site, Petersham, Massachusetts, United States -... | ecosystem: Environmental > Terrestrial > Soil > Temperate forest >... | reverse complement strand
GAACATGTTGGCCCTGGACCACGTTCATTTGGTCAGGCTCTATGGCGCCGGCAAGGCTGCCGCGTATCATTGGCTCGCTTCGGAATACGTCCACGGCCAGAATCTAGCGCAAATCATGGAAAAAAGCCCGCCCCCGGGCCCGGACGAGTGGCGATTGGCCCATCGCATCGCTCTGCATATCAGCCGCGCTTTGCAATACGCTCATCAGCACCAATTTATTCACCGCAACGTCACTCCGAGCGATATCCTGGTCCAGACCAGCGACAACACGGCCAAGCTCAACGATCTGGTCATGTTCAAAACGCTCGAAGGCAGCGGACTTCGCCAGGTGATCCTCCGTGCCAAAGTCGCCAGCGAGCTGGTCTATTTCTCGCCCGAGCAAACCTACGGCAACGTACCCGTGGATGGTCGCTCGGATATTTTCAGCCTGGGGAGCGTGGCTTACGCCGTGCTCCTGGGCGGGCCGCCCTTTGCCGGCGACTCGCAGGCAGAAACCATCCGCAACATTCGCCAAGAACCTCCGCCCCCTCTACGGAAATCACACCCGCTCCTGCCCCGTCTCTTCGAATCGATTCTGCTGAAAATGCTCGCCAAGGCGCCAGAATTTCGCTTCCAAACCGCCGCCGAACTCGTTTCCGCCTTGGAACAGATCGGTCATCACGAGCAATAAGATGTGGCTAGGCGATACGGTGGGCTCCCCATAGCTCGTGGGGTAAGTGCTCGACGAGGAAGACGGCAACGCGGTTGTTGGTTCTCCACCGGGCTACAACATCGGCCAAAACCCGGTAACCGGCCGGTCGGAAGTCGGGTGGGCATACCGATGGCGGGATGGCGGTGAGGGGGAGTAGTGGAGGAGTGGAATCGTAACATCCTTCATGCCAACCTGTTACGGCGTTTGACCCTCCCCGCCAAGTGCCTCTTTTCTCAGGGGGGGGTGGCCGGCAGGGTGCATGGGGCGTGTGCATTGGCGGGCGGGGTTGGCCACTTGGCGATGTGGCCACTCTCTTACTAGCGGGCGGGGTGGGCCTAAGCGGCGCTAGCGCGTGTCGGCCCTTCTCACACCATCAACGGCCTATCGCTCCTGCGCGGCGGAGGATCACCTGGCGCATGACTCCGGCTTCCCGACCCCTGACTCGAAGCCGGGACGATTGACCGACCGCGAAATGAAACGCTAGAATGAGGGCTCGGCATCGAAGCGTCCATTATTCCGAGGTTATTTTGATTCTTGTTTTGCTCGGCGTTTGCGTGGTACTGCCGCTCGCCGTTTATTTTTTTGTGTTAGCCCAGCTAAACCGGCGCCGCCATCCCGTGATGGTAAGCGGGATCTGGGATTTCGCGGGGGTCCTCTTTGCCCTTTCAGGGTTCCTGCTCCTGGGCGGCCCTTTCATCATGGCCACGTTGAACCAAGATTGGAGGGATTTCTGGTTGCGTTCTCCTTTTCGGTCGTCGGAGGGATTAAGCGAAGAGTGGTGGTACCTGCGTTTGGGCTTATGGGCTCTTTACTTCGCGGTCATTTTTGTTGGGTCGATCTTTTTATTGCGTGGGCGGTCTCAGGCCACATCGATCTACAATGTGGATCAAGACACTTTGGACCAGGCCTTGAGTCAGGCTCTGGATCGCCTCCACTTGGATTGGAGACGAGCCGGCCAGCTGCTGCATATCGGTGGCCCGGCTTTATCGGACGGGCAGGCGGCTCCGGAAACCGCCATCGTGACGCCAAGCCAACTAGGGGTGGAAGATCGAAGATTGAAGATTGAGGGTCGAGGATCGAGCATGGAGGATCGATCCGATGAATCCGGCAGCGGCTTTGAGGCCGGCTCTGCGTCTTCGACCCTCGAACCTCGATCGATGCCTGAGCCAGAGAACCGATCCAGGGAGAAGACGCGACTGGAAGTGAATCCTTTCCCCGCCATGTGTCATGTGACTTTGCAATGGTCCAGAGGCGACCGCCTCAAGCGACGAGAGATCGAAGCCGAATTGGCCAAGCTGTTGGGCGACGTGGAATCGCCGTATAATCCGGCCGCCCGGTGGCTGATGTCCGTGGCCGGCATTTTGATGGGCGTGGTCTCTTTCGGCCTGTTGTTGCTCGTCCTCTTTGTGGTTTTCGCCGCGCTGCAGACTTTTTGAAACGGTCTTCAAATGGTCGTGGCACCCACAGTTCTTGAGTTAAACTCCGTTGCAACTACAATCAAGAAAGGGTTTGTCAGACAGGAGTACCCATGGTTCAAGTAATCGCGGCGACGTTCGAACATGGCGTTTTCAGGCCGGATCAGCAGCCGGCCCTTTCGGAGAGCGCACGCGTTCGCTTGGTTGTGGAAACCATTAATGAAGACGTAGACGAATCTCGTCGACGGCAAGCTTGGGCCGACTTGGAACAGCTTTGGCAAAAGTCCATGTTGAACTCGCAGGGAGATCGCCTGACCCGCGACCAACTCCATGAACGCCGTTGACACGAACGTTTTCCTCTATTCCATCGACCGCAATGACCCGACGAAACAACTTAAGGCTCAGCAGTTGTTTCAGCAACCTCGCTCGGCGGCCCAGCCAACGTTCTTGCTATGGCAGGTACTTGGCGAGTTAGGGCAGCAACTTCGGCGCTGGCGTGACCAAGGCAGGCTGACCCCAGCGGAGTTCAGCCAACACATTCAAACATTTCGTCATCTATTTCCGTTGACATTGCCGATCCCGTCCGGTTTTCGATCTGGCACTGAACTTGGGGGACCGCTTCAGCCTGGCGCACTGGGATAGCATGATTCTTGGTGCCTGTAAAGCTGCCGGAATTGTAATCTTATACACCGAGGACATGGGCGCTCCAAGGACCATCGACGGCATTCAACTGATTAATCCGTTAGTTTGACATCGAATGAGCGTGAATACTACCAATCAGGTGCATGAGCGGCTTGACGCCGTATACCGTTCCGAATCGCGTCACGTCCTCGCCACCCTGATCCGCTTGCTCGGCGACTTCGATCTGGCCGAGGAGGCCCTCCACGATGCCTTCGCCTCGGCCATGGAACAATGGCCGCGGGATGGCCTGCCGAGCAATCCGCGGGCATGGCTCGTTTCGGCCGGGCGCTTCAAAGCGATTGATGCCATGCGCCGTCGCGCCCGCTTCGACGCCTCGCTGGCGGAGTTAGCCGAACGCCTCGATGCCGACTCCCCTGATGCCGCCACTGTGCCGGACGACGAGGGCATTGAAGACGACCGACTGCGGCTGATCTTCACTTGCTGCCATCCGGCTCTGCCGTCGGAAGCCCGGATGGCCCTGACATTGCGCGAGGTATGCGGCCTGACGACCGAAGAGATCGCCCACGCCTTTCTGTCCGCACCGACGACGGTGGCTCAGCGAATCGTCCGCGCCAAGGCAAAAATCAAGAACGCCAAAATCCCCTATCAAGTTCCGTCGCGGGCCGATCTGCCGGACCGATTGGATACCGTGCTCCATGTGATTTACTTGGTCTTCAACGAAGGGTACTCCGCCTCTTCCGGTGAGTCTCTGACGCGGTCCGATCTCTCCGGCGAGGCGATCCGCTTGGGGCGACTGCTCATGGAATTGTTGCCCGAGCCGGAGGTGGTCGGATTGCTGGCACTGATGCTGCTGCAAGAGTCGCGGCGCGTCGCCCGGGCTTCGGCGACCGGTGAGTTGATTCTCCTGGAGGACCAGGACCGCTCACTCTGGAATCGGGACCAAATCACGGAGGGATTGGCACTGGTGAGGCGGGCCTTGTCATCGCAACGGGTGGGTCCCTACACGCTGCAAGCGTCAATCGCGGCAGTCCACGCGGAGTCGCCCAGTGCCGCCACGACTGATTGGGGACAGATTGTCGAGCTGTACGGCCTGCTGGCGCGAGTCGAGCCATCGCCGGTGGTCGATTTGAACCGCGCTGTGGCCGTGGCCATGCGCGACGGCCCCTCGGCAGGCCTAGCCCTAATCGACACCATCCTTGCCCGGGGCGATTTGGAGGACTACCATCTCGTTCACGCGGCTCGGGCCGATCTGTGCCGGCGGTTGGGAAGAACTACCGAAGCCCGAACCTCCTACGAACGGGCTCTCAGCCTCACGCAACAGGAGCCGGAACGGCGGTTTCTCGAGCGCCGGTTGAGGGAATTGAGCTGAGATTGGAGAGCGGGAATGCGGCCGAGCGGCTGGGGCGAAGGCTCGGCAGGAGCATCGCCCCCGACGAGTCAAGGGGAGCATTGAAGATTTTTTTGGGCCCGTTGTCGATTTCGAGCATCGCCAAGCGACTATTTCATGGAAACAGTGATGGCACGGAGAATTGGAGGAAGCCATGAAATATGCATGCTCGGTCTATCATGAAGAGAAGCTCGACGCTCGGTCTCAGGGCGAGCCCGCGGGACTCGACTATAGTGAAGAGGCTATCCCGGAGCGCGACCCGGCGTACCGCCTGCTGGACGACACGATCTGCGAGACGCCCACGATCGAGGCCGTGCCCGCCGACGTGAGGCTGGCCCTGGCTCGCCGCCTGGAGCAGCTCGGCATGAGCTCGGCGAGAGCGGCGATGGTGGCGAGTCTATGAGATTCCGCATCCGGTTCTGTGCGAGACTGGGAGATCAACAGTTTTTCTTCGACCAGAAAATCGTTGTCGAATCTCAGCATCGCCCGACGACTAACCTGCGTGAAAAATCCAAGGGCGCCAACGGGTCGAAACCGTCAAGAAGCCCGAGTCTCATCCAAACCAGAGGAGACCTCACCATGCGATTCCTATCGATCTACAAGTCGGCGGAGACTTTCGTTCCACCCAGCCCGGATGAAATGGCCAAAATGGGGAAATTGATCGAAGAAGCAATGAAGGCCGGTTGGTTGGTGTCGACCGAGGGTTGTTTGCCAAGTACGAATGGCGCTCGCGTTCGGCTTTCTAGCGGAAAGCTAGCCGTGACGGACGGGCCCTTCACCGAGACCAAGGAGCAGATCGGCGGCTTCGCGCCGCTTCAGGCCAAGTCGAAGGAAGAGGCGATCGAATTGGTCAAGGATTTCCTCAAAGTGGTCGGCGGCGGCGAATGCGAAATTCGCCAGTTGTACGAGGCGCCGGAACCCCAGAATGCCTCTCCCAAGGTCGCGGAGCGGAAGAAGATCCGCTCGACCGCCCGCTCGAAATGATGAGTTTCGCCACGCCGTTGTCTCGAAATCGTGCGGATGCACGGTTTCCAACCCGGAATCATTCGCCAGCGAATTCGGAGGATCCATGAAATACATGTGCTTGGTCTATCACGAGGAAAAAAAGCTGGATGCCCTGTCTCAGGCCGAGCTGGACGCGCTCGTGGCCGAGTGCGACGACTGGGTCAAGGAACTCGCACAAAACGGGCAGCACGTCTTTTCGGCGGGCCTTCAATCCATTCGCACCGCCCGGACCGTGCGGAGCCGGAACGACAAGCTGTCGTTAACCGACGGCCCTTTCGCCGAGACGAAGGAATTTTTGGGTGGATTCACGATTATCAACGCTCGGGACTTGAACGAGGCTATCCAGCTGGCAAGCAAACTCCCGGCCGTGCGCGTGGGCACGATCGAGGTGCGGCCGGTGCTGGAGGCCGACGCGGAATTGACCGATCCGCTCGATCGGAAGATCGGTGCTGCTATCTGCCGCCGGCCTCACCCGGAAACCTTCCTTGCTGCTGCGAAGCCGAGCATTGAATAGATTGCATGGCGCTTGCGCGTTTTACGCACGCGCACATGGCCACGGCACACCGAATTGTCCTCCGCTTCTTGCCAAAAACCACCGTTCCGAGAAATCGTCCGGAGGTGGTTTTTTTCACCAATTTTAACTCCTTGGCAGCAAAGGAGTTCTACTCCGTTTTCTGATCCTTCGCTACCTTTCGGTCGGCGGCGCTTGGCGAATGAGCCGCCATTTGTTCCAATGGAATCGTGGATGCGCCCATTTGTTGAAAACCGAAGCCAAGGCTGCGCCCATGCCGCCGTTTCCGAGACGTGGCGAAGGGGGAACAATGATGAAAAGCAACCGACATACCCCCCTCCCCTTGGTCAGTGGATCACTGGATGACCTTCATGATCGCAACACCTGACTCAGTAATTACTTACGACGAGGCTATCCACTGATCAAGCTCTTGATCAGTGGATCAGTGGATGAATGCCATAAGCCCACTTTCTGAAAAAACTTACGACAAACTATCGTAACTTCTCAATATCCGTCCCCAAATTGCTTCTCTGGTCCCTGACTCTTGATTGGTGACCAGTGCCACTAGCGACTACCACAGCGCGCCATAACGATGCCAAACCTTCAAAGTTCGCAGTTTTCCTCGAGGATTTTGCCACAGGTTGCCATATCTCGAATTGGCGCGCTGTGGGGGGGGTAGCGAGAAAATGCTTGACATCCTCGCTCTTTGCCACTGCGCGCCATTTCGAGTTGTGGCGCGCTGTGCCGATTCCCCGAGAGATATTGAGAAATTCACAAACTATCCACTGTCCAAAACAGATCGAGCTTGATCAGTGGACGAGAAGCCTCGCTTTTTCGTCCCCCTGGAAATTTACCGTCGATTTTCGCCCTTCCGGAACGATTATCTCATGTAAGGCAATGATTCATTCCATGGTGATTTGGAGGAAACAATGAAATACGCGTGCCTCGTTTACATTGAAGACAAGAAACAGGAAGCCCTGTCGGAGGAGTTGCTGAATGCTATCGTGGCTGAATGTGATGCAGCCGCTGCCTGGCAAGCGGAGCTCAAGAAGGGCGGACATCACGTTTTTTCAGCGGGACTTCAATTGGTTAGCACGGCTATTACCGTTCGCAACCGGAACGGCAAGCTGTCCATGACAGACGGCCCCTTCGCCGAAACCAAGGAATTCCTGGGCGGGTTTACCATCATCGAAGCCAGGGACATGAATGAGGCCCTGCGGCTAGTCTCGAAGTTCCAGACTCGGATGCTGACCATCGAGGTCAGGCCGATCAAGGAGCCGAACGCCGAATTGACCGACCCGATCGATCGGAAGATCGCCGAGGCCATCCAGCGGAGCCACTCGTAGGCGCTCCATTTTGTTGTCGATTTTCGGTATCGCCAAACGACTATCTTACAGTCAATCGCCAAGAGCCACACTTGAAGGAGACTTGCAATGCGATACTTGGAACTCATCAGCGCCGCCGAGGGCTTCGAGGTGGATGTTCTCTTGTATGATATTGTGACCGAGATGGAGAAACTCGACGAAGAATTGGCAATGACCGGCGCGCGGTTTGTCGAGGAGCGATTCCAACAGAGCGCCAAGGGTGAAGGGATCGCCATCGACTACAGTGAAGAGGCCATTCCCGAGCGCGACCCGGCCTACCGTTCGCTCGATGACACTCTTTACAAGGCACAGACAGCTGAAGTCGTGCCCGCTGAAGTGCGGCTGTCGCTGGCCCGCTCCCTGGAGCAGCTCGGCATGAGCGGAGTCAGGGCGGTGATGGTGGCGAGCCTGTAAAAATTCCCTAAACCAACCGCATGTGCCGAAACAATCAACTCATGCCAATTGGGATGGAGAAATTTCCATGAAATATATGTTGTTGATCTACATGGGCGAGAACGCCATGGACGAGGCCGAGCGCGAGCACTGTTACAACGAATCCACCAAGTTTGCACATGAGCTGCACTCGAACGGCCGGTATTTGGCCGCCAATCCTTTGCAACCCGTGGCGACGGCCACCAGCGTAAGGATCCGTGATGGCAAACGGCATGTGACCGACGGCCCCTTCGCCGAAACGCGCGAGCAGCTCGGCGGCTATTTCCTGATCGACTCCAAGGATCTCGACGAGGCCATCGGCATCGCCGCTCGCATCCCCGGAGCGCGAGTCGGCACCGTCGAGATTCGGCCGGTACTGGAGATGCCCGGCCTACCAAAGGATTAGCGGCGGTTCAAAAGGTGGCGTTAGATATTCCTGTTTGCCGCATTCTGGAAAGTCGGCCCCGCAGGTAAGGAGGCGAGACCATGCTATCGAACGCTCAAACTGCTCCGGCTTCGAAGTGGATGCTTTGGGGCGGGTATATCGCCAGCGCCATCCCGGTTCTCATGCTGCTCTTTAGCGCGGTCTTAAAGTTGGCGAAGCCGGCTTTTCTTGTGGAAGAGTTTGAACGGCTCGGATATACGGGAAACCTTGCGGTTGGCATCGGCATCCTCGAGATCGGCTGCACGGTCGTCTATTTGATTCCGCGAACGTCTATTCTCGGCGCCATCCTGCTCGCAGGATACCTGGGCGGGGCGACGGCCACTCATGTGCGCATCGGCGATCCATCCTTCTTCATGCCGGTCATCCTGGGTGTCTTGGTATGGCTCGGCCTTTACTTACGCGATAACCGGCTGCGCGCGCTATTACCCCTGAAAGAAAGAACCATCGGTCAAGACGCTTCTCCTGGAAAAGAATTCTGACGCCTGATTCCTTGCAACCGGACAGCCGGCCGCTTGGTTGCCTTGATAGTTCTCTCGACTACAATTGGGCGAGATGCTCGCCGGCGAGTATCTCGGGAAACTCAGGAAGGAGAAAACGATGAGTGGAGTACGGGTCTTGGTGGGCACCAAAAAGGGCGCGTTCATCCTGACGTCGGACGGCAAACGCCAGCGGTGGACTGTCAATGGGCCCCATTTCGGGGGCTGGGAGATGTACCATTTGAAGGCTTCGCCCGTCGACCCGAATCGACTCTACGCCTCGCAAACCAGCGGTTGGTTTGGGCAGATCATCCAACGCTCCGATGACGGCGGCAAGAGCTGGTATCAGCCGGGGACACCGCCCGAAGAGACCAAGACTCCCGAGGGCATGCCCAAGGGCGAAAGCAACAAGTTTGTTTACGACGTTTCTCCCGAGACCGGCAAGCCGCTCATGACCCACCAGTGGTACGACGGCACGCAACACCCCTGGGAGTTCAAACGAGTTTGGCATCTGGAGCCGTCGTTAACGGATCCCGACGTCGTTTACGCTGGTGTTGAGGATGCGGCGCTTTTCCGCTCGACCGACGGCGGCAAGACCTGGCATGAGCTGTCCGGTCTGCGTGGCCACGGGACCGGGCCCAAGTGGCAGCCCGGCGCCGGCGGCATGGGCCTGCATACCATCCTCATCGATCCTACCAATCCCAAGCGCATGTACATAGCCATCTCCTCGGCTGGCGCTTTCCGGACCGACGACGCCGGCAAAACCTGGAGACCGATCAACCGCGGACTCCGCTCCCAATACATCCCCGATCCGGATGCCGAGGTCGGTCACTGAGTGCATCGCATCGCCATGCACGGGTCTCGTGCCAAGGTGCTGTTCATGCAGAAGCATTGGGATGTTATGCGCTCGGACGATGCCGGCGATTCTTGGCAGGAAGTCAGCGGCAACTTGCCGACCGATTTCGGGTTTCCCATCGAGGTTCACGCCCATGAGCCGAACACAGTGTTCGTCTTCCCGATCAAGAGCGACGGGGAGCACTATGTGCCCGAGGGAAAACTGCGCGTCTACCGCAGCAAGTCGGGCGGCAACGACTGGGAACCGCTCACCAAAGGTCTGCCGCAGGAGAATTGCTACGTCAACATCTTGCGCGACGCATCGTCCGTCGATACACTCGATCCGTGCGGCATATATTTCGGCACCACCGGTGGCCAGGTGTACGGGTCGGCCGACGGCGGCAACAGCTGGACGGCCATCGTCCGCGACCTCCCGGCCGTGTATTCCGTCGAGGCGCAGACTTTGAAATAGTGGTTCGTGGTTTGAGCTCCCTAGGACTGGGGCCATGAACGAAAACAAGGACAGCCGTCGGCCGGTCGGCCTCGTCTTGTTGCTGATCTATCAGTGGATTCTGGTGATGGGCTCCCTGACATACGCTGCAACGGTGGAGATCTGGACGAACCCTCCTCGAGATTGGGGAGATTGGCTGGCTGTTGTCTTCTTCCTGGTGCTCGCATGCTGGGGGATTGCCATGGGCGTCGCCTCGGTTGGAATTATGAGGCGAAGCCCGCGGGGATTCCTCGTGGGAATGATATGCCACCTCCTTCTTGAGATTCTTGCCTTGCCACAAATGTTGTTCTTGGGATTCCTGGGCATCGTTGGGGCATTAAGCGAGCCCGCTCAGGGGTTTGGAGAGATATCTCAGATCGCTGAAACGATAACCGCCATCCTGTTTGCCCTGATCTGCTTGCCGTTTGTGTTGATTTCTGGCTGGGCGTTCTTCTATCTCCGTAAGCTGCGCAAGAGTTTGTTTGCGCAGATACCGGGAACGTCGCCGGCTTGATACCATGATCAGATGTTTTAGCCAAGAGACATCGTCGTGCAAAGCAAGGCCAGCACCGTTGACCAATACCTGGCGGCACTGCCCCCCGATCGCCGCGACGCTATCAACGCCGTCCGCAAGGTGATCCTCAAGAACTTGCCCGACGGATTTGAGGAGGTCATGCAGTACGGCATGATCAGCTATGTCGTGCCGTTCAAACTGTTCCCTGCGGGCTACCACTGCGACCCCAGTCAGCCGCTCTGCTTCGCCGGGCTGGCATCACAAAAAAACCATATAGCCATTTACTTGATGACCGTATATGGCCACAAGGAAACCGAGGAGTGGTTCGTGAAGGCCTACAAGACAAGCGGCAAGAAGCTGGATATGGGCAAGAGCTGTGTGCGTTTCAAGAAGCTGGAAGATTTGCCACTGGATGTTATCGGCCAGGCCATCGCTCGCGTGCCAGTGGACAAGTATATCCAAGCGTATTTGCAATCACGCGAGAAGGCCAAGAAATAACGCTACCTAAGGTGCCATGATCCGAGTCATCCTCCCTTATCATCTGCGAACACTGGCCCAGGTTGGTCCCGAAGTGGAGCTTACCGTTGAAGGTCTGGTCACTCCGCGCTCGGTGCTCGATGCTCTTGAAGCGCGCTATCCGATGCTGCGTGGAACGATCCGCGACCACGTCACTGGGCAGCGCCGGCCGATGCTTCGGTATTTCGCCTGCGAGGAAGATCTATCCCTTGAATCACCGGACGCTCCGCTGCCGGAGGCGGTGGCGTCCGGAAAAGAGCCCTTTTTCATCATCGGCGCCATCGCGGGCGGGTAGGAATCGGAGCATGATTTGTTTAGCCGCGATTCTCAGCACTGCTCGGTTCTGCGAGCCGCGGCTAAGATTTAGTTAAAGAGCGACATTTCGCATAGCATCTGTAGCGAGCAGAGTCCTTTGAGGAGCACTACGATCAGATAGCACGGATGGGGAATGCAATTATCGTGCGGTAAGCTTCGCGCCGCAATTGAATTTAGCGCAGCGGTTCGCCGCTGAGGCGACGGACTTGGCCGGGGGCAGATGGTGTAAAGCCGCGGGCCAGATCGTAGGACTGAATCTCCGGCCGGTTGGGACGTGCGTAGAGGTCCGGGTTGCGTTGGCCTTCCATACCGTTGACGGTGGCGTTGGGCATGAGCAACTGCATCTTGAGATGCTCGGCCTTCCAGTGGAGTTCGACGACCTTCGGGAGAACGGCGCCGGTGGCCGCATCCTGTTGCGGCTTAAGGATCGTGGCCGTGCAAATCTCGTTGTTCTGCGAATCCTTCAGGACATGCCCGGTGACTTGCATCCCGTTTTGAGTTCGCGTGAAGATCGTGATTTTGTTGACGGTCTGGCCCTGCGGCAACAGGGTCGGCTCGATCAGCTCGATGGTGTTCTTATTGGCGACGACTTGATAAGACTTGGCCGGGTCGTATTCAGCCATGCCGAGCGCCTCCATGATCCATTCCGGCTGGAAGGGCACCTGTAAACGGATCTGGCCCTTGGCGAATTCCTCGTGGGAACAGTGAAAGAGGTAAGGCGGCTCATTGCGGCGAATCCAATACCAGAATTCCGAGTCATTGGAGCCCATGTCCAATTCGGTTTGGCCGGCCAGGCTCGCGGTCATGCGAAACGATCTGGGCTTTTGGCAATACATCCAACCGCGCAGACCGCCCGGCTGAGGCTCCTTGCAATCGATGTCGAGGTAGCGGCAGCCGACGGATTGGATCTTGCGAGCATTGTCATTCAGGGCGGCGACCAGCTCGCCCGCGCTCGGGGGGGGCGTGGTGACTTGCGCTCGGAAGTCCGGAGCCGCCTTCTTCTGAAACGGCGGACAGCCGGTTAAACAAACCAGAATTCCGAGCCCCAAAGCGATCGAGATTCGCCGCATGATTTGCCTCTTCCACTTTCGTCAGGAGTTCACAGCGTCGTTTTGGTCCTTTGCGTCCTTTTCGTCCTTTCAAGGACCAAAAGGACCGAAGAGACTCGAAGGACGCCAATCGACTGACTAGATTTCATTGCCAGCCGAGCACCTTGAAGACTTCTTCCTGCACGGTGGCCATTTCTTCTTCGGTGAGCCGGGGGTTGAGCACCTGATGTTGGGTGCCGGTCCGGGAGCAGCGCAGCGATAAAGTTTCCTGATCGCCGGCTACTTTCGCTTCCTCAAACTTGAGCCGTTTCCGCCGCATCAGGAGCAAAGCCAGAACGTAACGGAAATTGATGCGGTCGGACTCGGTTTGGCCTTCGAGCCGATTGAAGCAATCGAGCAACAAATCGTCGTCAAATCGCGGCCGCCGGGGACCTTCCAACGGCGGAACGGTGCCGCTCCAGAAACTGAAGGCGCCTTCCGGGTGGCCTGGCCATGCGTCCTTGCTGTAGTCTTGGCGGACGAATTGGCCGCCCTGGTCAAAAAGGACGCTGTAAAACCTCTCTCCCGGCTGAAGCTCTCGACCGCTCACGTGGCATCGGCGAGTGTTGGCCTGGATCTGATATTCGATCATGCCGAGATTCTCCGAGCGCCTTTCCCACTTAATAGTATCGCCGGGATCAGGAGCGGTCGCAAGGGGGAGGATTCTGGGCTACGGCCGGTTTCCCTGCCTCCGGGGGGCTTTGTAACGGATAAGACAAGGAAAAGGAACGCGGAAAAATCGAGTTCACACTGGTGAAAAGGGCGAATCCGTATGGTCCGGGCAAGAAATGCCGGACTTGCCGTAAATTCGGCGTGCCGTTTTACTTAGCGCCCTTGTCTTCTCGATGACCCAGCCGATCAAGCTCGTCTCGAACCAGCGATGGCGTCTCAGAGCCCCACCCCTCGAAGGTACACCGAATCGATCCATTTTTGTCGATCAGAATGATTCTCGGTGTCGCGTCGACGCCGAACACCGAACGAAGATCGGCGCCGATCCCCAAGGGGAACGTCAAATCCAGATCGCCACGTTGCTTGAGAACCGTCTCGACTTCATTGACCACGCTGAGGCCGAGCACGTGAACCGACGTCGTTTGGCTGATCGATTGGGCGAAGCGGAGCGAATCGGCGGCGCTGGCGGATCGAGGATTATAGAACAGGAGCAACACGGGCCTGCCGTGAAGAAGTTGCAGGCGGATGGAGGCGCCGGTTGTCAAATCGGCGGCGACAAAGTCGGGCGCTGTCGGGCCAGCGACCGTTGACACGACCGGAAGAATTTCTTGCCCGGAAGGGATCGGCGGCAGATCGCCTCGCGCTGCCAGTTCTAGACGATTTTGAAGCGCCCGCAGGGCTGGGCGATAGGGGGTTGGCGGCTGGGTGTCACAGTGATAGGCGATCTTGGACGCCAGCGCTCCCAACCGGCGCGGGCTATCGATAGTTGGCTGGCGAAAACAGGCGTCCGCGAGCTGGGAATATTGGTGGAACAGGTTGATCTCAGCCTGGCGATCGCGAAAAAGTTGGCCCGGATAGACCAGACTGCTTTCCAAGTTAAAGCTCGCGGTCGAGCGCTGACTCGAATCGCCACTGGACGGGTCACGACGCTCGATCACCCGCTCATATCGAATAGCGATGCCCGTTTGGGGCGAAAGCCATACGGTGTCTTGTTGCCGCCAGGCGGCCCGGTCGGCGCCGGGGTGGTCCCAATCCTTTGATTGCTGATTGCCCAGGAGCTTGAGGCAGAGTTGGCCGTCGACCGTTTCGGTTCCCGCCAAACGCCACTGATGAGGTCCGTTTGGTTCCGTCACGGTCCAGGCGGTCGCGGATCCGGTCTTGTCCGCGGGCAGTTCGATGAAACATCCTGCTTCGATTTCCGGAGGACTTTGTTGCGAAATGGGCAACGACGCGCCGGAGTCCAAACTGATGCGACCTTTCAAATCGACCCGACCCAGTTGCAAGTGCACGCCCCGACGATCCGGGTGATTCTGGTTGGTCAGATTTGTTTCCTGAAGCTCTGTCGTAACAAACAGAGCAACGCTGCTCCCGGTTGGCGACGTTTCCGAAACCAGAATTCGATTCACGGCATGATATAGCCGATTTTTTTTGGCTCCCCGTTTGGAGGTTTCCTCGTTGAACCACCCGCGGTAGACCAACTCCTGGCCGCGAGTCAGCCGCGGACCCGGCAAGGGCGGCATCTGCGGGCCTTGGGAGGCAGCGTAAGTCCAGGCGATTAGGCAAGCGCTGACAATCATGAATTCTGAAGTGTGAGGATAAGTACCTGACCGCAGAAATTAAGCCCGATGCGCTAGCAAGGGTCGCCCTTGCTAGCGCGTCGGGCTGGCCGTGTATACTACTTGGAAACGGACGTCTTTTATTCTTTGGTCTCTCTGTCTCTCAAAATCGGCAGGATCATAGCAAGGTTGGATTTGCGGACAACGGGGATTTACAAGGGACTCCAAAAGTTCCAGAATCATCGAGATTGCGGGGCTTATCGGTTATAAGAAGAGTAATTTGCCCAGCGGCTCCTCTCCTTTTTCTTTTCCTTTATCGTTTGCCCCTGTATCCTAGGTTACGGCAGATCGATGGGCTTCTGCCAAGGGGGCCGGCGCATGCTGGGAATTATTCTGATCTTGCTGTTGGTGTGGGCGGGGCTGGTCGTGCTACTGTGGGCCGGCTCGGTGTGGTTTCAGGGCTACATCTACAGTGAACCTGCGCCGCAGTTGGTTTGGGGCGCTCCGGTGGCCGGCTCGGCCCTGGCGCTATTCCTGGCGCTCTGGTGCGTCATCGATTACAAATCTCCCGGCCGATACGTCAGCCTGTTCGACTTCAGCGCTCGCGACGACCACGAACCCTTTGCGGAGTTGTGGGCCGTCAAAGGCACGACAACAACGCGATACACACTAGCCAAAGACGCTCAGGGCCGAACGGAATATCTGGACCGCAACGGCAAGCCCATCCCGACTCACGCCGATCGGATCATTGTCAAAGAGAATGGAGAAGAGACTGCTTTCGAGCCGGAGCGCGACGCCAACGGGAATTTCAAAATGCGGACCGGAAGATCGTTGTTGTACTATGACGCTCGCGGCCGACAGATGAGCGAAGACAACTTAGGTCAGCTGTCCGCCTTTCGCTGGGGAGTATTTCTGGCCTGCGCGTTTCTCAATTTCTTCCACCTCGCTTTGTGGTTCGTGTGCCTGTGGCTGCTTTTGCGCTTTCAGTGGTCGCATGCTTTGGGGCTCGCGGTGATTTTCTGGTTGACGATGACCGTTTTCGGCGTGCCTGCGCTGTTGGCTAAGGTGGAAACCGCGGCAACCAGTCCGCGCGTGAGTGAGGTTCCCTCCTTATTCTCCGGACGCGAAACGTAAACAGGAACTTAGAAGGCGCGAAGCGTGAATGACTAGAGGATGTGCATGATGTCGCCGTCCTGGACGATGTACGTCTTGCCTTCCAGCCGATAGACGCCGTGGGTTTTGGCCTCCTTCATCGAGCCAACGCGGTGGAAGTCGTCATAGCCGACGACCTCGGCGCGGACAAAACGATCAGCCAAGTCGGTGTGGATTTTGCCGGCGCCTTCGACGGCATTTTGCCCCCGATCCAGACTCCAGGCCCGGCATTCATCTTCCCCAATGGTGAAGAAGACGATCTGGTTCATGGCATAATATATATCCCGGACGACCTGGCCGCGCGAGGAAGCGGTCAAACCCAAATCGCTCATGAAGACCTGGCGGTCGTCGGGAGGTAGCTCCTCCAGTTCCATCTCCAGCTTGGCGGGGGCGGCCAGGGCCTTGGGCGCCAGTTGCAGCAGCTCAGAAGGTAGAGGCCGACCGATGCCGGCGTCGCCAATATTGACCAGCGCCAGCTCCTGCTTTAGCGTCAAAAGCTGAAAACTGCGAATGGCCTTTTCCTCATCCTCATTAAGTCCAAGCGTGGCGGCCGACTGACCCTTTTCGAAAACCGCCACGATCCGCTGAAGCAAACTCAACTCTTGCTGGTCGGCTTCTCGCTCTTTGGGAGGTTTGGGTTTCTTGGACTGGTCCTCAAGTTTGGCAACGCGGTTGCTGACGATCTCCAGGTCGGCGAACAGCAGCTCCTCGCGGAAGCGGCGTAATTCCGCGGCTACGTCGCCTCCGGAAAAACCGTTGAGCACCACCACGAGGCCGCCTGTGTCTCGAAGGATAGCCAACCGGCGCGGATTATCGCGCCGCTCGTCGATCAGCAGACCGGGCGTGTCAATCAGGTCGATGGAAGCGGGCGTGGTCTTCTTGGGCTTGAACTTGGTCGATAGCCAATCGAGCCGCTCGTCCGGAATCTTGGCGTTGCCGGACTGCCCCTGCTGGGCGCGGCCGGGGTCAGGCTTCACCCCGGTCACCCAATGGAATATCGTGCTCTTGCCCGAACCAGCAAATCCCGCAAGGCCGATTTTCATTTTTAGTCCTGAGTCAGTAGTCCGTGGTCAGTAGCAACCGATCCCAAGGTACTAATAGTGGCAATGAGGAAACCGCCTATTGTACAATACAGCGGCCCACCGACTACTGACTACGGACTACTGACTAAACCAATGTGCGACCAGTGGATGCCGACGATCGAGTTGCCGCTGACTCTCGAGCAGTTCCATCAGTTGCCGCGGAACCCGGCCTACAAATATGAGTACCTAAGCGGCAAGGCTTACCTGAGCCCGCGAGCACGCCACTATCACGCGCTTCTTGATCTCGAGCGCCGGCCAGTTTCCGAGGATGTAGAGATCCGTCAAATCCGGTTGGATGAGCTGGCGGAGTTGATCCCTATTTTTTGCGGGGCTTTTCAGAGAATCCAGCCTTACGGCAGCTTAGACGAGCCGGTTCGGGAACAGGCAGCCCGACAAGCGATGGAACGCACTTGCACCGGAGGGGACGGGCCCCTGATCGAGCACGCCAGCTTTGTTGCAATGGACAAGAACAAACGTCCTGGCGCGAGAATTGGAGCAATCCTGATCACGCTCCTTCCCGCGGGTGATCCGACGGAGGTGGACAATTATTACTGGCGGCAGCCGCCGCCGGCCGACTGCATTACCCACCGCCAGGGCCGGCCTCACTTGACCTGGATCTTCGTATCGCCACTAGAAGCCGGCTGCGGGGTGGGCACGACCCTCCTAACCGCCGCCGGCAACGCGCTCTTGGATATGGGCTTCACTCAGTTAATTACCACGTTCATTTCCGGCAATGATTCCAGCATGCTCTGGCACTGGCGCAACGGCTTTCGCCTGCTGGCTCACCCCGGCTCGCGACGCGAGATCAAAAAACGCTCGGGAAAGAGTGAGTGGTGAGTAAGTGAGTGGTGAGTGGTAACATCGTACCACTCACCACTCACCATTCACCACTCGCTCTTCTTTTCCCCATGAAAAGTTTTCTGACCGCCCTGGTGTTTCTGACCCTCTTTCCCATTCGCTTTCGTGAATCTCCATCGCCGACCGTCGTCGCCCAATCTCGATTTTGGTACCCCCTCGTTGGATTATTGTTAGGGCTTGTCTTAGGAGGTTGGACCGCGCTGAGCGGTCGGCTCGGAGAGCCTCCACTCCAGGCCTTTCTGATCCTTCTGGCCTGGGTAGGATTGACGGGCGCCTTGCATGTGGACGGCTTCTGCGACCTGTGCGATGGCTTGTTCGGAGGTCAAACGGCTCAGGATCGCCTCCGCATCATGAAAGACCCGCACCTGGGGACATTTGGGCTGGTCGGAGGGGTGCTGCTGTTATTGGGCAAGTTCGTGGCGCTCCACTCGGTGGTGCGTGGCTTGGGGTCGGCAACCGGTACTCCGCTTTCTGTCTATTACGGTGCGTGGGTGGTTTGTGCTGCCGTCCTAATTTCGCGATGTCTGGTATTATGCGTGGCGGCAAAGAGCCACTATCCGAGGCCGGAAGGAACCGGTAAAGTCCTGATCGAAGCGACGAGTTGGAAGGAAGCGGGAGGTTTTGCTGTCTTAGCGGCCGGAGTCGCTTGGTCAACTGCACCCCATTATTCTGATTGGGGCGTGGCAATCGGCCTTTTCGCTCCCACGTTCTTGGCAGTGATACTGTTGCGGCGGATTTGCCAGCGCCGGCTAGGCGGCATCACCGGCGACTGCCTGGGGGCGGCTATCGAATTGTGCGAGGTCATCTTCCTGATTTCCGCCGCAATGGTTCAAAGAATAGCCAGTCCTATTTCTTCCTGAAATCCGGCATGCGGCCTTCAATGACTTCCTTTTCCCATTCGTCCAGGAGGGGCCAGCCAATGGCGCAAGTGCCGAAATCGGCCATGTATTGGTAACCGGTGAGACGATCGATCGCTTTCTGGATGATGCGATTGTCGCGGCGAAACACCGGGCCGTGGCTTGGCAAGAGGAAATCGGCAGTGTCCTCGTGGATACGTTTGAGAGAGCTGATGAAATCGGGGATGTTGGAGCCGTGATGGGCGTCGATCACGCCGACACAGCTATCTTTGTAGATATTGTCGCCGCAGAAAAGCAAGTTGCCCATCTTGAAACTTAATTGCCCGGCGGTGTGACCCGGAGTATGCCAAACCTCAAGCTTCTGGCCGCCGACCGCGATGGTGTCGCCTTCCTTGAGAAGCAGGTCTACTTTGCAAGGGGGCATGGGAATATCGATGCCTTGGGCCTTGATAGAGGCGTAGGTCATGATCTTGTCGCCGCTTTCGAGAGGCTCCACACTCAAGGGATGGGCGGCGACTTTGGCCTTCAAAAGCTCCTTGGCGCGGGCAATGCCTTGGATGTGATCGGCATCGGCGTGAGTGGCGATCAGCATCTTGCACGTGGACAGGTTGTAATCCATCTGCCGGATCAAATCCACAATCTCGGGCACCGTGTCCAGGTAACCGATATCGATTAACAGAAACTCACTCCCGCCGTCGATGAGATAGACGTTGACCCCCAAGCGTCGGCCGGCTTGATAATTCAGCTCAATGACATGCGGAAATAGGTACTTCCGTTGCAGCATGATTTAGTCCGTGGTCAGTAGCCAGTAGTCAGTAGCAATAGCTGTGACCCTTTGGTACGGGCTACGGACTACTGACTACCGACTACTGACGATTCAGAGGAAAGGTGGCCTTGCTTACTTTATTCTGTTCGCGGTACTCTGACCACTAAAGCAGCTGCAGGTGACCCTCTCTCCTCCCATCTCCCCAAGGGGAACATGGTTGAGGTCAACCGGCCAAGGACTCATGTTTATGCCAACTGAACACGGGCCACGAACTACAGATAAATCGGAAACCGGCGGACGAATTCCGGCGGAGGCTGTCTCGCGAGCCGGCCATAAGCATGGAGTCGTTTTCCACAGCAACAACGATCGGCCGCACAAGCCGATTCCGGTTTTCGAGAATTCGCCGACTTTTCAAATGGCCTGCCGGCAATTGGAAATGGCCGCCGAGCAAATCGAGCTGGACCGCGGTATTCTCGAGCGGCTCAGCAAGCCGAAGCGGGCCATGGTGGTCAGTGTGCCGATTGAAATGGACAACGGCCGAACGGAAGGTTTTGTCGGCTACCGGGTCCAGCACAGTTTAACCAGTGGGCCGTCGAAGGGCGGGTTGCGCTATCACTCTAGCGTGGATCTTGGGGAGGTGGCCGCCTTGGCGATGTGGATGTCGTGGAAGTGCGGCATCATGAATTTGCCCTTTGGCGGCGCCAAAGGCGGCATCTCGGTCGATCCGGCCGAGTTGAGCCGGCATGAATTAGAGCACCTCACCCGCCGCTACACCCAAGAAGTGCTGTCGATCATCGGCCCGCGCATGGACGTGATGGCCCCCGACCTGGGCACCGACGAACAGACCATGGCTTGGATTTATGACACCTATAGCATGCACGTCGGTTACGCCTGCCCGGAAATTGTGACCGGCAAGCCGGTCGAGCTGGGAGGGTGCATGGGACGTCGTGAAGCCACCGGCCGCGGCGTTATTTATTGCATCTTGGAAGCCCTGCAGGAATTGAACTTGAAGCCGACCGAATCAACCGCGGTAGTCCAAGGTTTCGGCAATGTCGGTTCCGTCGTGTGTCAGGAATTGCACCAGCGCGGCGTCAAAGTGATTGCCGTGGGCGACCGTTACGGATCGATATGCAATCCGCGAGGCCTCGACATTCCCGCGCTTCAACGGCACGTGGCATCCGGCAAATTAATGGAGGATTTTCCCGACGCCGAGCCAACTTCAAGTGAAGACCTGCTCACGATCCCGTGCACGATTTTGGTGCCGGCCGCTCTGGAACGAGTCATCAATCTGAAAAACGCGGCGCAACTGCGCTGTCGCGTGCTGGCGGAGGGGGCGAATGGCCCGACCACGCCGGAGGCCGACGCAGTCTTGGCCGGCAGCGACATTTTCATCATCCCGGACATCCTTTGCAACGCCGGCGGGGTCACGGTTTCCTATTTTGAGTGGGTCCAAGACATTCAGCAATTCTTGTGGAGCGAAGAGCAGGTCAATCAGAAGCTGCAAGAACTGATGCTCAAAGCCTTCCATCAGGTGCGTTTCTTGGCCCGCGAGCGGAAATTCACCATGCGCTCCGCCGCTTTGAGCCTGGGAGTCCAGAAAGTAGCCAAGGAAAAGCTGCGCCGGGGACTGTTTCCGTGATGAAACTGGCAAGCAGACCGCCGTACATCCGGTCATTCTTTCCGTTTATATTCGGACTCGGAAACGTCAGCTTCATCGCTTTGTCATGCGACCATTCTTCCGGCGCTCAAGGTTTTGCAGCACCCATTGGCGGATTAGCTCTTCTTGGGAGACACCCTTGGATTGGGCGATTTTCTGGACCGCTTTAGCCTCGTTGGACTGCAGGCGCACCTTGATTGGAGTGGCTCGCACGAAGACCGGTTCGGCGACCTCTTCCAATTCGTCTTGAAAATCCGTCAAATCATGGCGGTCCCAGAACTTGGCTAATTCTTGGACGGAATCGGTTCTTGGCAGTTTGCGTTTCGTCATCGGCTTTTCCATTTGCGATATCGGCGTTTTTCTTTTGGAGTCATTAATCGCGCGGTCACGGGATAACCGTTGCCGTCGGGAACCTGAATGATTACGCACAGCAGATACCGACCCGCTTCGGTTTGCCCCAACACATAATATACCGGATTTTCTCCTTCGGATTTCCCTCGCTGCACCAAGGACCGTCCGAAACAAACCTCTTCCACTTCTTCTGGAGTCACGGCGTGACGTGCGATGTGATCGATTCTATCTTGTGGCCAGATCAGTTCGTGGATTCTCATGTAAACCAGAGCTACGGAGTTGCTGCCTAATCATTGCCACCTCGAGACGCCACCTCCCGGTTCGGCACGGAGCGCACAGCCACTCCCATGTCCATCTTGTCGAACTTGCCACCCTCGCTGATGAGCCGCAGTGACTCGATCTTGTTCTTCGTCGGATCGAATTCGAGGTAGCCGACGATCTTGGCTGAGGACACGGTTGGAGGATAAGAATGGTTCGGATAGAACTGGTGGAGCACTTTCGAGCGCCCCTCCATACGAGCCATCACCTTGTTCGCACCCACGCCGACGACCGTTCCTTGAAGCGACTGCTCCTCCAACCGATGTTTGTACTTGCCCGTAGCTGATAGCAGCTCGGAATCCTTGGCGGTGCAGCATTCGGTTTGCGGAAAGAAACGGGTCAGGATCGAGGCGGACACATCGTTGTTCACTTTCCACGAATCGCCAACATGTATTGCCCCCGATGGCAGCAGTTTTTTCTGTTGCTCGCCTGACAGCACAACCCAGTCTTCGGCCGGGAACTCATTCCAGCTTCCGTGTCCTTGCTCGGATATTTTGCGAGCCGTCACGTGTAGGACAATGGCATCTGACGCCGGGGCAACTTTTGGCGGCTCGGACTGCGGATGAGGAGCGACCAGCGGCTGGCCTCTCGCTGTCTTCAGGTCGCGCACGGTTTTTTCCAGAAGAAGCTGTGTTTGATCTTTGCCGGTGCCCGGGTCCTTGTCGCCCGCGTGAGCGACATGAATGCTGCCAATCGGAACGGCATCCGGGGACAGGACATAGACGTGGACGCTACCGGCACTCAGCTTGGCCTCCAGAAAAGCGCGATAGACGCGCTCACGTTCTTTTTGCTCCTCCTTCAAGGAATCCGCAGGGCCGGAGATGAAGTCGTTCGAAGTATAGACCGGAACGAAGTAGCCGTTGAGGAGTTCGATGACCTTGAGATTGGAGAGCGGACCCGCTCGCATGGAGAAAGCGCCGCCTCAGCAGCGGCCGACGTTCATGCGACCATCGTGGGCGAAGAGGAAAATAGGTCGCTGATGTTGGCGAGCCAGCTTCTCCGCTTCAAGCAAGCTCGTGCACCAGCCGATCTGATCGAAGCGCTTCTCGTCGGCTGTGGGCTGCCAGTCGGCGACGCTGCGATCGACTCTGGCTTGCAAGTCTTTGAAAGATTCCGCCTTGTCCTCGGCCACAGTCTGGGACGCGCACAAAAAAAGCACGACTCCAAAACAGAATGCGGATCGGCGAAGCTGAACCATGAGGAGGCTCCTGGAAGTTTGCAGAGGACTCAAATGATCAGCGTATTCGACCGAAACAAAAACACAAGCGCGAACATGCATCCACTAAAGTAGCCATTTGTCGGGCAACCAGAACGAATTAAAGCAGACCCAGGAATCCGATTCCTGATTCAACCAAACATAAAGTACGCCTCGATGCCGGCGAAAAACGAGCGTTCGATGGGGTCCGGGCGGTATGCCCTTGGGGAGGTCCTCGCACGGTTGCTCGCTTCTGTGCTTGTAATAGCCGGCCGAGTCTTTGGTAGGTTTGCCGCAATCTTTGAGAACTACCGATAAGGGCTTGCCTTTGTGGGTTTGGCTCACTGGCCGGGGGCCTTCGTCTTTGCGAGGTTTCTGAAAGAGCGATAGGAACCATAGCAGAATCCGTGACATCGGCCCAACACCGGCGGTGTAAGGTTTTGTCACCCTCCGGAGCCAGGCACGCTCGGCAGCCGGCTTTGACTTGGGCCTATTGAACAACTCCAAGTACTTTTTCTCGTTTTCAACGTCGCCAAGCTCACCATAGGCTGCGGCAAGCTCCCCGTAGATGAAATATGACGAAGGGCCCTCTTCCACGGCCATCTTGAACATTTCTGCCGCTTCCCCAAAGCGGCGCTCGTCCCTCAGAATATAACCAAGGTCTTCGGCGATGAAGTGCTTGCGCTTTGCTATCGCGAGGCCTCGTTTCAGAATATCGATGCCTATTTCGGGGCGCCTCCGCGAGTAAAACAGCTCGTACTGTCCGAAGCAATCAATGGCACTGGCAGGAATAATTTCACCCGGAAACTCATGGCACCGGCCGAAGCGAAGAGACTCCTTCTCAACGAAGAATGCGTAATCGCTTAGCCGCTCAGGCAGGAAAATGTCCATGTGACAATCGCGGATCGCACCGTCCGGGAGTACGTTCAGGGCTTTCATCACGTGCAATCCACTGGCATCTGTCACAGAAAGAAGGTCTGTTTCCAGCGGCTCCAATTCCCAGTCGGCTGGATGCTTGGGCTCCGAGTCAACGACGCGAAAAAACTTGACTTCAGCGTTGCCGAGAACAGCCTCAGCGAATTTCGCCATGATTATCCAGCCTTGCACAGCCAGTTACTCTGTCCAAAGCATTGCTCTTAGGGGTAACGTATCGCTCGCCACGTCTGATCGCCCAAGGCAATGTTGAGCATGAGCCAGGTGGCATTTGCGAGCGCGTACCATCCGAAACAACTAAGGACGATCCATAGGACGCCCCACCAGCCTCGGCTCCAGATCACATACCCCGGCACCAAGAGCCAAGCAAACAGAAAAAACCAAGGGCGGGCCAAAATCGGAATCGGGTGTCCCCGTGCGCTCGCATCGACCACCGCCCACCAGCCGAAGGCGATGATAAATGCAATAGGGACCAGCAGATCCAAAAAAGACGGCTCCCAGTAATAAAGGCTGCGAATTCCCTGTACCAGGGCGAGAGCGTAGAAGGCTGCAAGGAACCTGACCGTGTGGCGCCGGGGGAAGAAGGGGGAAGGCTTTGTCGGCGCCGGTGGATCGTGAAGTCCTGAGGCGTCCATTTTGGCTATTCACTCTTTGTCGTCACCTCGGCCAGGAACCTCAAGTCTCCCTCGCGCCGGGTGACGCCGACACGATCCAAGTATTCGCACATCGGCACGGCGTATTTGCGGGTCGTGCCGTTGTCATAGCCTCTCCGAGATCAAGCAATGCTGGCTTGCTTCGGTTCCGCTCGCACATAAATCTTGGGCGGCGCCGGGAAGAAGTAGCAGAATAAGGCCGGACAGAGCCATCCCTCCGCGCCCGACTCTTCCTCTTGGTACCAATTTCCCTCCACCGGGTCAGCCCGAATCCAAATGAGCGAAGCCTGTTGGCCCTTGAACGGTTGAGCTCCGAACAATAGGCGAAATCCGCTAGCTGCGTCGGGAATACCTGCGGCAAGTCGGTCTATCATCTCCGTAATGCCGGCAACGAAAGGTTCTTGAAGCAGTCCAGCGGCGGGGTCATCGAACACCCAGGCCCCCTCGTGACGATAGGGCTCGATGGCAAATATCGCCTCGGGTTTTATATCAGGAGGTCGATTGATAGGAAAAATCTGTTCCACTATCTTATGCTCCCGAAAGATTATCTTTGGGGGTTTCACAGCATTTCAGGCAATTTACCATCAGCCACTTTGGGATTGGAGAGCGGACCCGCTCGCATGGAGAAAGCGCCGCCTCAGCAGCGGCCGACGTTCATCCGGCCATCATGGGTGAAGAGAAAAATAGGTCGCTGATGCTGGCGAGCCAGCTTCTCGGCTTCTAGCAAGCTCGGGCAGCAGCCGATCTGATCGAAGTGTTTCTCCTCGGCCGTGGGTTGCCAGTCGGCAACGCGGCGATCGATGCGGGCTTGAAGTTCCTGAACGGATTCCAATTTCTCCTCCGCAGATGCTTGGCAGGCAATCAGGATGAGCGAAACGACAGACCACTGAAATGATCGATTAAAATGAATCACGCTAAGCTCCTTGAAGAAAGCAGGCGACCCAATGATCAACGTATGCGGTCGCAAAGAAAAACACAGGCGTGAGGGATAGCCTCCCCAAAACGGTTCTAGGGACTTCAGACTTCCAGCGTGTAGCATGGTACTATGTGTGAAGAAGCGATGGGGAAAGGAGATCAGAGATGGGACGAATGAAGACCAAAACAAATCGGCGGGGACACAATGGCTCTGTGGCTGAGTCAGGCTCTTTGATTTCGCGACAGCCCGGCGAAGTGATGACGCTGGCTGAGGCGGCGACCTATCTGCGGGTCACGGAGAAGGACATCGTTCACCTTGTCCGCAAGCAGGGACTGCCGGGTCGAGAGGTTGGGAACGATTGGCGATTCCTGAGAGCTTCCATTGATAGCTGGCTGGGAAGACCGGAGGTCCCCAGTCAGGCCCGGTTCTGGCAAACGCACTTCGGGGCGCTTAAGGCTGACCCATACCTTGCGGACATTGTCCGCGAGGCATACCGAAGGCGCGGCCGAGCAAGTGACGGGAATTTGTAATGTATGTGCTAGATACGGACACACTTTCACGGCTGCATGTGGGCGACCCACGGTTGGAGGATCGCCGGGAGCGGCTTGATCCGGCGGAGGTAGCCACAACGGCCGTAACGAGAATCGAGATCCTCCGAGGTCGGTTCGATTTTGTCCTCAAAGCATCCGATTGCCAAGAGCTGCTCCGGCCCTGACCTGGCTAACGCGGAGTGAGGACTTGCTTCGTCAGATTACCGTTCTGTCGATAAACGAGGCGGCCGCTGATCAGTTCGACCGGTTGCGGCAGATCAAAAGACTCAGGAAGATCGGCCGCGCAGACTTGCTGATCGCCGCCATCGCTCTCGCTCATGGGGCGACCATGGTAACTCGCAATGTAAAGCACTTCAGTCAGATTCCTGGGTTGCGGGTGGAGAATTGGCTTGATTGAGGAAATTCAAAAGTTAAACCTTCTTCCCAGGACGCTGTCTTGAAAACAAACCTGTTTTATCGCGTCGTGTGGCGAAGCTGTCTATCTGCGTTTCCTAGCTGCCACAGCCGCAAGTTGAACGGCGATACTCGCGCTCGACGCAATCGGACGAGTAGCAGCAGGTGCGGAGATATTCTCCCAGTGGTGATGCGTTCTCACACTTAGGAATGACAAGAACCAAATACCGTTCAAGCTCAGGGTCTTTGATTGCTTTTAAGCGTTTCACGTCTGAATCAAGAGCATATCGCATCTTTCCCTGATGGTCGGCACCGATTATCTTGACCTCGGCGACCATTTTAGGCGCTTTTTCACAAGATAAATCCGCCTTCTTGTAGTCGCCCAGCGAATACTTATTGGTTTCAAGGCCGCGCCGCCAACCCGAGCGGTAGAGTTCGCCTTGCAGCCATCCTTCTCGACAGCCACAAGCGTCGACAACGATGCCAATGGACTTTGCAGAAGAGTCAAAAAAGTCGAGAAAAAACTGTTCCCACATGTTGCGAGTCCTTCGAAGATTCCTTGATATTCGCCGCCGTAAGGAGAAGGAATGTTATTTTTCTAGCTTCTCGGTGTCGGCTCCACTATTTGCCAGTAATCTCAAGTCCCCCTCGCGTCGCGTAACGCCGACGCGATCAAGATATTCGCACAGCGGCACCGCGTATTTGCGGGTGGTGCCGAGGAGGTCGCGAATTTCGGCGACGGTCATGCCGGCGCCGCCGGGCAGTTTCTCCGCGATGAGCCGGCGCATTTCCGCTTCCGTGTCGGTGTGCAAATAAATGTCCCCAGTGATCCGCACCAGGAGTCCTTCAGCCACGCACACGTCGAACAAATCCTTCAAGTTGGCGGCGTTGCCGCCCGCCTGGCCGGCGAAGCTGGCGGGGTCGGGGGGCTGAAAACGCGCTTCTTGAAAGGCGGCCACCATTTTGTCTTTGAGCTTGCGTAGATTGGCGCCGAGCTTCGGTTTGAAATCGGCCCGGCCCACGCGCCGCAGGTCGCCGACTAGTTGCTTCTTCTCGATCAGACGATCCACGGCTGAATGGACGAGCGCCTCGTCTCCGACGTAGTCCAGCTGCGACTGCACTTTCTGCCGGTCGTGCGACGACATCAACGGAAATTCTTCATGAAGCCGATTCAGCACTTGCAGGATGCGCGTGTCCAATTCTTTGAGCATGTCGGCATGGAGCAAAAGTCGGCGAGCCTGCCCGGTGGCCACCTCAACCAAGTCGCCGCGCGCTTTCAATCGAGCGATCAGCGGCTGGACTTCATCGGGATCGATATTGGCGCCGCGCACGAGGTCGGCGGGCGAGAAGCCGGCAAAACCGCCGAACCAGGCCACCGTAAGCGCCCGCTGCTCGGCGTCGCCACTCCACAGCCGTTCGATCCGCTCGAGCATCTCGACATGGCGACGGCGGATTTTTTTGGCGCTCGGCTGCAAGACCTGGCCGCCGCCGAGCGTTTGCGTGGCCGACGGGCCGCGGATGACGAAAGCCTGGCCCCACGTTGCGGTAGCCGGCTCTTCGAGAAATACCTGGGCCAGGCCCCACCCACCCGGCTCGATGGCGTCGCTGTCCAAGAGCGCCAGCGTTCCCATGATCTCGGCCGTGCCCAGGTGAAACCGAATCGGGGCGCGATGCTTGATCGGTCTTTTAACGTCCGCCAGGCAGTGCAGCCGGACGGTCAGGACTCGCGACGGCATGAGATAGCCCGAAGTGGCCACTTCTTGACCCCGGATCACGTCTTCGTGATGCACTCCGGCCAGGTTGATGGCCGCTCGTTGCCCGCGATGCACTTCCTCAACCGGTTTATCGTGATTCTGCAGGGACCGTACTCGAACCTTCTCTCCGCGCGGCAGCCATTCCACTTCGTCCCCCACTCGCAGACTCCCCGAAGTCACCGAGCCGGTTACGACCGTCCCATGACCTTGCACGATGAAGGACCGGTCAATGCCCAGGCGGAACCATTCATGGCCGGGCCGGTCCTCGATTTTCCGACAAACCTCCGCGATGGCGGCCTTGAGGTCGTCCAGTCCTTCACCCGTTTGAGCCGAAGTCCGAATAATCGGCGCGGACTCCAAGAAACTGCCGTGCACCAGCTCGCGGATTTCCAGCTCGACGACCTCGCGGGTCGTCTCATCCACCAAATCGCTCTTGGTCAACGCAATAACGCCGTGGCGCAATCCCAGGAGCTGAAGGATTTCCAGATGCTCACGGGTCTGGGGCATGACCGAATCGTCGGCGGCCACGACCAGAACGGCCAGATCGATCCCCGTTGCCCCGGCGAGCATGTTCTTAATGAAGCGCTCGTGACCCGGGACATCGACGATGCCCAACCGGAACTCCCCCAGGTCGAGCGTGGCGAAGCCGATGTCAATCGTGATGCCGCGGGCTTTCTCTTCCGGCAGCCGATCGCAGTCGATGCCCGTCAAGGCCTTCACCAGCGAGGTTTTGCCGTGGTCGATGTGGCCGGCGGTGCCCAAAATTAAATCGCGCGGCATTACAGTAGTCCTTAGTCTGAAATCCAGCGTTCCGTTGCCTTAGTCTTTTGTCTTTGGTCTCTTATCATTTGTCAAGGATTTTGGTGTCCGCGTGTAAGCTATCTAGTTCTGAAACGCATACCCGTGGTAAAGTAATACCCATTCAAGATGGCTAAGAACTAAGGACTAAGCACGAAGGGCTAAGAGATGCTCGGCACGAAATTAGACGCCCGGCCTTTCCTGGAGCGGGTTGGCGAGGAATTGCTAAAGATTGATCCTAGGGAGGTGAAAGCCCTGGCCGACGCCATCTTTGAGTGCTACCAGCACAAACGGACGGTATTCCTGTGCGGCAACGGCGGCAGCGGCTCAAACGCTTCTCACTTTTGCGAGGACCTAGGCAAAGGAACTCTTCGCCGCGAGGATTATGACAACGATGCCAAGCCGCGCCTGCGTGTCCTCAGTCTGACCGATAATACGCCGTACATTCTTGCCTGGGGCAATGATGAAGGCTTCGAGCGCGTTTTTGTCGAGCAGCTCAAGAATTTGGCGAGCCCCCGCGATCTGTTGATCGCTATCAGCGGGTCGGGCAACAGCGCCAACGTGCTTCGGGCGGTCGAATGGGCGAACAATCACGACTTGAAGACCTTTGGCTGCACGGGATTCAACGGTGGCAAGTTGAAAAAACTCGCTCAGCAGAATCTCCACGTTCCGTTGGATGACATGGGGATGGTCGAATCGATCCATCTGACCGCCTTTCATTGGGTCGTAGACGACCTGCACCGGCGAATCAGTGGCTAGTGGCCAGTGGCTAGTGGCTAGTCGCCGGAAAGACACACGGGGCTTCCTAGCCGCTAGCCGCTATCCACTGGCCGTTACAAACTAACCGCAAGCACTAGCCACTAACCACTAGCCACTGACCATGTACCTCGGCATCGAGATCGGCGGGACGAAGTTGCAGCTCGGCGTCGGAGCCGGCGACGGCAAGCTCGCCGGCTTGTGGCGCGAAACAGTGGACGTGAAAGCCGGGCCAGAGGGTATCCGTCGACAGATCATCCAAGCTGTCCCGGAGCTTCTTGCCAAATCGGGAATCGATCGCGCTCAAATCAAAGGCATCGGCATCGGGTTCGGCGGCCCGGTAGACGACCACACGCACACGATCATCAAGTCGCATCAAATCGAAGGCTGGGACAACTTTCCCCTGGAAAGGTGGGTGAGCGATCTCCTCGGCATGCCCGCCGTGCTGGGCAACGACGCGGACGTGGCCGGACTGGCCGAGGCTCTTTTTGGCGCCGGCAAAGGGTTTTCACCGATCTTCTATATTACCATCGGTTCCGGCATCGGCGGCGGACTCATTATCAATGGAGAAATTTACCGCGGCTGCGGCCGCGGCGCAGCGGAAATAGGTCACCTAAGAGTAAGAAAGTTAGGTAACGTGATTACGGATGGTCCTTTGGAAGAAAATGCCTCCGGTTGGGCCATTTCTAACAAAGTCAAAGAGGCGCTGAGTCATGGTGTCAGATCGTCTTTGAAGCTATCGAAAATGGATTGGAATTCCGCTCTAACCACCAAACAAGTGGCTGATGCCGCCTCCGAGGGAGATGCCGTGGCCCTCGTTGTCCTACGCAGGGCGCAATCTCATCTGGCCGACGCCATCTGTCACGTGATCGCTTTGCTGTGCCCGCGCCGGATTGTTATCGGCGGCGGCGTGTCCTTGATGGGGGAAAAACTGTTGTTTGAGCCGCTTCGAAAAATGGTCGTCGATCGCGTCTTCAAGCCCTTCGCCGACTGCTACGAAATCGTCCCGGCCGCCTTGGGTGAGGAAGTCGTCGTTCATGGCGCTTTGGCGCTGGCTCGCGATCGTTTGTCAACCCAGCAGGCGCGCTAGGCCTTGCGGGTTGGAAACGGCAAATACTCGACGATGTTGTGCCACTCTTCAGGCTCTGAAGCCTTGGCAATGAGCTCCAAATCTCTTACGAAATGACCAATTGTGCCGCCTAGCTGATGGCCGAACAGTAAGCCTGCAAACGGCCTTCGGCTTCGTTGCCACTCTTCGGCCATGGATTTGAAGCGAATGTCTTGTGTGAACGTCACACGACCAAGTGAGCCAGCCCGTTCCAGGAGTTCATCGTCCTGAAGTTCCTTACGGCCATCTTCAATAGCCGTCAACAGGTCAACTCCGCGTCGGCGTAACTGGTCACTGATTGCTTGGGGGGACATGAACATCCATGTAAAACTGAACGGCCATTGAAAAGCCCGATCTCCGACCTTGACCATATTATATCTAACATGGACATCGACGCAAACCGAACCGCCATTACAAGATCCCTTGAGCGCGCATGCGAACAAAAAATGGAGAAGCCATTAAGCCTTTGCGTGCTTCCTCGACTTGTTCCATCTCCGCTCGGATTTCAGCGTCGATTTCTTCTTGGTGGTCATAGTAGTAGGCCATAGCTGCGTGAGCTTCTGCCAACTCTAGATGCGGGTGTTGGCGGCACATCTCGTCGGGCGACCACCCATAGGCAAGATGGTCCATGACGATTTGAGCGACCCGTATGCGCGGAAGCCGCTGGAGGCGGGCCGGCTCGCCATTCTGCTTCTCAATGTGAGGGTAGGTTAGCTCGACGCTCATAAAATTTCCTTGGCAAGACTTACCCTATTATCTTATCCAGGGAGGATACGTCGCCGCAATCACTTTCGCGCCGCCGGGCGGTTGGTTTGCTCCACCACCAATTCGGCATGTTCGGACGGCAGCGGGATCAGCTTGGGACGTGGAGTGCAAACGCCCATGACCCCGCCGTGCCGTTGAATGAGCTGGCCGAAGTTCAGGCGGAGAAAGGCGTGCAAGTTGGGGTCCGGATTGCTGGCCAGATAATCGCGTGCCAGCGCGGACATCTGCTGGTCATACTCCCTCTGGCTGTGCGAGTGAATGGAATATCGGCCGTCATGCCGACGCAAGTCGCCGTTGAAGGACGGGCAAATGTGAAAGAGCTCGTGAAAGATCGTGACAAACTTTTCGTCGAACGTCAGTTGGAGAAAGCGAGGCAAACAGAAAGTCACGAGGTAGAGGATTTCGCGGCCGTCGATGAAATAGCGCTGAATCTGGAAGGTGACGCCGCGGCGACGGCGGCTCAACCGGCCGTCGCGGAGACGCAAGGGTGTGACGCGGGCTTGCAACCCATGCCGCCGGCTGTTGCGCGCCGGAGTCAGTGCAAATTGCAGCCGCGAGACGTCCACGTGATAAAGCGAAGGGCAGCGCGAGATCACGTCCGCGCAGAGCCGGTGCATGCAGCCGCAGAAATCAAACGGCTGACCGGGCGCCCCGGTCGCCACCCAAGGCGGGGCTTCCATGCCCGTCACGCGCGGCCCGACCGGTCCACGAAGGATTCGGAGCGGCAGGGGATTGTGGCATCCCCAACTTCGCATGAGCGGGTAGGGCGTCGTCTCTTCCGCGTTGAGCCACAAGGCAGTAGACACTGGCAACCTCCTTGGCGTATCTGGAGTCAAATCGGGCCGTTCGATCCAAACCCCAGAATTATGACCGAACCTTTCGTTAAATCCAGTAAATTCTCTACCGTCCTCATGCCGATAGTCTACGGGAGAGTCGGAGAATCGGCAGGCAAGGGGCGAACGGGGCTGCGCTTCACCAGGGAGGCGAGATCGGCCGGCACATGTCCGATTTTTCCAATGAACACAGGGGGATGGGGAATATGAATAAGACACGCCGGCGGTATTGGCTGGGCACGATCGTTGGGCTGAGCCTGACGACGCTGGCCGGCTGCCAGACCTGGGTCACGGAGGCGGGCGTCACGCTGCCTTCGCCGCATTATTTGGAGCACCCGGCCCAATACGTGCCGGCGTCGCCGCCGTTCCCCTTGTCGCGGGAATTGACATCAATGGAAGCGGGTGGTGTGGTTGCGGGCGCGGCTGCCGGCGCCGGTCAACCTGCCATCGCCCCGGTGCCGGCTCCGCCGCCCCCAGTGCCCGTTCCGTAGGCCATACGGAATACCGCGATCATCACGCCAAGCGAAGAGCGCGTCGCAGGGAAGCGCCGCTCTCCGCTTGGCGTTTTTTCGGGCACTCCCTTTTGCACTTTTGGGCGAAACTAGTTTGGACTCTCGTCACGAACTACTCGGAAGACAATTCCGCGGATTCAAATGTCTTGCCTTTCCATCTCACCCGATAAGTCCCTGCCATCTCATGACGCCTAACGGGCGCGGGATCAGCGCGTCATCTTTGCTGCCGACCTTGCTGATCCCACCTGGTAAGAGACACAATAAGATCATGTATAGGCTGGCATTTCTTCAATGATGGAGCCTTCCATGCCGTATTCCGTGAAGGCAGAGATTACCGAAAACGCCCGCCGGGTGTTGGAGGCCCGCTATCTCTGTCGGGACAAGCAGGGACAGATCGTTGAAACTCCAGAAGATATGTTCCGGCGTGTGTCCCATCATATCGCTCAGGTCGAAACGAAATACCAAGGAAACCAAACCGCCGGGGCGTGGGAAGAGAGGTTCTACGATGCCATGGCGCGGCTTGATTTTCTGCCCAACTCGCCCACCCTGATGAACGCGGGACTGCCGCTCGGCCAGCTGAGCGCCTGCTTCGTGCTGCCCGTGGGCGACAGCATGGAGGAGATCTTTGACGCCCTCAAGCACATGGCCTTGATCCAGCAGTCTGGCGGCGGGACCGGGTTTTCCTTTTCGCGGCTGCGGCCCAAAGGCGACGTGGTCAGCTCGACCAGTGGCCGATCTTCCGGGCCGGTCTCCTTCATGCGCATTTTTGACTGCGCCACGGAAAACGTCCGCCAGGGCGGCAAGCGCCGCGGAGCCAACATGGGAATTCTCCGCGTCGATCATCCGGACATCCGCGAATTCATCGA
>Ga0207128_1036_pt1 | contig 34197 bp, 31 predicted proteins | sample Alteio_BWMinHeat_18_FD_153522 | JGI IMG/M metagenome (GOLD analysis project Ga0207128, IMG submission 153522) | Enriched cells from forest soil in Barre Woods Harvard Forest LTER site, Petersham, Massachusetts, United States -... | ecosystem: Environmental > Terrestrial > Soil > Temperate forest >... | reverse complement strand
TAAAGATTTGGGGCTGGTGATTATAGACGAAGAGCAGCGTTTTGGGGTCAAATCCAAAGAAAAATTGAAACATTTCCGTTTATTGGCCGATGTGATGACCTTGACAGCCACCCCCATCCCGCGCACCTTGTATATGGCCCTTTCCGGGGCCCGTGACATGTCGGTGATCTCAACCCCGCCGACTAACCGGCTGGCCGTAAAAACAGAACTCATTGGTTATGACGAGGAAATAATTCAGGAAGCCATTGAACGTGAGCTGGCGCGCCGTGGACAGGTGTTCTTTCTGCACAACCGTGTTGAGAACATTGACACTGTTGCCGATAATATCAGAAAGCTTGTTCCCCGGGCGAGGGTGGCCGTGGGGCACGGACAGATGAGCGCTCGCTTCTTGGAAGAAATTATGTTAAAATTTCTCAAGCATGAGATAGATATTTTAGTATGTACGACGATCATTGAATCCGGCATTGATGTGCCGATGGCCAATACCCTGATCGTCAACCGTGCTGATAAATTCGGCCTTGCAGATTTGCATCAATTGCGCGGCCGGGTGGGGCGTTTGGATGTGCAGGCCTACGCGTATTTTATCGTCCAAAAGCGGGAGCTTCAGTCTGAGATTTCCCGACAGAGGCTTAAAGCCCTTGAAAAACACAGTGATTTGGGGGCGGGTTTTCATATTGCCTTTGAAGATCTGCAGATCAGGGGTGCAGGGAATTTATTAGGTGCCCAGCAGCATGGGTTTATCACGAGTATCGGCTTTGATCTATACTGTCGCCTGTTAAAAGAGTCCATTGAACATCTAAAAAAAGAGGTGGAGATAAAACATGAACCGCAACCTGCAAAACATTATTAAGGTGGTTTTTTCCATTGGATTTTTGCTGGTGACGCCTTTGGTTTACGCTGATAAGCCTGCCACGGATGCCATTATCGCTGTTGTCAATGACGATGTCATTACCTTAAAAGATTTACGCCAATATATAGCGAGCATTGCCAGTCAGTTGAGAGTGGAAAATAAGTCAGGCGAGGAAATCCAGCAGATCATGGGGGAATACGAGCAAAAAGGCCTGGATAAGCTGATTGAGGATAAATTGATCCTGGCCGCTGCTAACGATCGTGGCATCGAAGTCCGTGATGATATTGTGAATAAACGTTTACAGGAAATTAAAGGACGTTACGCCAGCGAGGATGAATTTATCAACGCGCTCAATGCCCAAGGGATGTCAGTCAGCGACCTGAAGCAGAAATTGACAGATCAGCTGAAGGTCAAATATGAGGTTGATTTGGAAGTGCGCGATAAGATTTTTGTCAATCCGCAGGATGTGACCGATTATTATAACAACCATACCAGTGAATTTGACCGAAAACCAAAGGTCAATTTGCAGTCTATTTTTATTTCTTTTGACAAACACATCAAGCAGGAAGCCCGCTCCATTGCTGATGAGGCGCGTTCGCATGTGTTGGCAGGAGAAGATTTTGATAAAGTTTCCAAAAAATATTCTGAAGGGGCATCTATTGGAGAAGTGGAGAAGGGCCAAATGGTGGATGCCGTGGAAAATGTGGTTTTTAGTTTAAAGCTTGAGGAAGTTTCAGACCCGGTTGAGGTGGAGAATGGGATTTATGTTTTCAAAGCCATTGGGATATCACCCGGTAAACAGCAGACCTTAGCTGAAGTCAAGGACCAGATTTATTACAAATTATTGGATGATCAATTCCAGTCTAAATTCAAAGATTGGGTTGATAAGCTGCGCCAAAAGGCCTATGTCGAAATCAAATAATAAAATTATTGTTATCACTATGGGTGATCCCAAGGGTATAGGTCCTGAGGTGACCATCAAGGCCCTTAGGGAAAAATCACTCCTGCCCCAAGGCCGCTTTATTGTCATCGGTGATAAGAAGCTTTTGAAGCGCCTTCCCGCCTCCGTGGGGGTGTTGGATGTGCCGTATAAAACAGCGGGCGAAGGGTCGCTCAAATTTTTGGATAAGGCCATTCTGCTCCTCAAGGGAGGGGTTGCTGATGCGCTGGTAACAGCCCCTTTAAGCAAGGAAGCTGCCAGCCGTTATCACAAAAATTTTGTTGGGCATACCGAATATCTGGCCCAGGCTTTTAATGTTAAGAATTTTGACATGATGTTTATTTCTGCCCAAGTGCGTTTAACGATCGTCACCCGTCATGTACCTTTAAAAAATGTGCCAGCGTTGATCACCCCAAGGGCTGTGGGGAATTCCATTGCCTTAATGGCAAGGACATTAAAGGATAAGTTCAAAATTAAAAAGCCTCGCATTGCTGTTCTTGGGCTCAATCCCCATGCGGGGGAAGGCGGGATTTTAGGATCTGAAGATCTTAAAGTTATTCTACCAACTGTCCGTAAAGCCAGGATTCAGGGGATCAACGCCATTGGCCCCTTGCCGGCGGACACATTTTTTGCGTTTCATCACGACTATGACGGTATCATCGCTATGTACCACGATCAGGGATTAGCACCGGTTAAAGGGATGTATATGAAGGAACTGGTTAATTTTACTGCAGGCCTGCCTTTTATCAGGACATCCCCGGCACACGGCACTGCCTATGATATTGCAGGGAAAAATAAAGCGGACCCGTCCTCCATGCTGGCAGCCATCAAACTCGCCTGTCAATTAGCATGAATTCAAATTACCGACCCAAAAAGAATCTTGGTCAGAATTTTCTTACCGATACTCATATCCAGCGGAAAATCATTCAAGCGTGTGATTTAAAGCCTGATGATATTGTTGTTGAAATAGGGCCAGGGCAGGGGGTCTTGACACGTTTCATCGCCCCTCAGGTCAAAAAATTAATTTGTGTTGAAGCTGACCGTGATTTGATTGAACCTTTACGTTCTAGCCAATCTTCTTCAGTAGAAATCATCCACGCTGATTTTCTCGAATGGGACATGGGGCAATTGCCTGACGGTATCAAGGTCATTGGCAATATCCCTTATTATATTTCCACCCCCATTATTGAGAAATTAATTAAAGAAAGATCGACAGTTTCATCAGTTTTTCTGACGGTGCAATTAGAATTTGGACAGCGTCTGATGGCTCAGGCAGGGGGCAAAGATTACGGGTCTTTATCTTGTTTTGCGCAATACTACGCAGAAATAAAAATGCTTTTTAAAATTAAGAATACCTGCTTTAAGCCGCCACCTAAAGTGGATTCTTGTTTTTTGCGTTTGACCATGAGACCGCATCCCGAAGAGGCAGGGAATATTGAAGAATTCTTGTTTAAATTGATCCAAACAGCTTTTCAACAGCGGCGAAAGAACATAGTCAACACACTTAAAGGTTTAGTTAAACGGGAAAAATTAGAGAATTCCCTTAAAGCGTTAAACATAAGCCCCAACGCACGTCCAGAAAACCTAACTTTGTCAAATTACATCAATCTTTGTAATAGCCTTGTGATATAATTTTAACTCAGCGGGTGGCCGAGGGAGGGGCCTCCCCAGCGAGCGCAGGCTTTTGCGAGCACGCTGGGGAAACCCGAGGACAGGACCCGCTGGGACAGGAGATTAAATTGGAAAAAAGGATTTTTTATCATGACACTGACGCTGGCGGGATTGTTTATTATGGGCAATATTTGTGTTACCTGGAAGAAGCACGCACGGAATTCTTGGAAAAGAGGGGTTTGAGTGTTGAGCTCTTTAAAGAGCGTGGCTTTTTTTTCGTGGTGCGCCAATGTAATGTCAGTTACCGCTCGCCGGCTCGTTATGGGGATGTGCTGCTTTGTGATGCTAAATTAAAGAAAATAGGCGCTTCACAGTTGATTTTTGACCAGACCGTACATCATAAAAAAGAAGGGCGTTTGATTATTGAGGCTGAAGTGTCTTTAGTTTGCTTGAATATGGATTTCAAACCTACCGCTATTCCGGATGATTTAAGAGTTGTTTTAACCCGTCTTTGATGATAGTATTTTGGCTATGCCGGTTTCCAAAGAAGATGTGAAATATATCGCTGCGTTAGCACGGATTGATCTGCCTGCCGATCAACTGGAAGGCTTTACTAAAACGTTGGACGGTATTGTCCAATACGTGGAGCAATTACAAAAGCTCGATGTGAGCCAGGTCAAACCCACCAGCCATGCCGTGCCTGTAGGCAATGTATTACGCCCTGACACCATCAAAACTTCATTAACCAATCAGGAAGCCTTACGCCTTGCTGTTGAAGCAAAAGACGGTTTCTTTAAAGTCCCTTTAGTCATCGAATGAACCTGCATCAGTTGACCGCCCATGCATTATTGGATTTGATCAAATCCGGCAAGACCTCTGCTAAAGAAGCTTATGCGGATGTCATAAGCCGCATTAAAGCTGTTGACCCTAAGGTCAAGGCCTATGTGCGTATGGCGCAGGGTTTGCCGGATTTCAGCGGTGAGCTGCCTGTACCTATAGCCCTGAAAGATAATTTATGCACGAAGGCTGAGGAGATCACCTGTGCTTCGCGTATTTTAAAAGGGTTTCGCTCGCCGTACGACGCCGGGGTTGTCGAGAGAATCAAGAAAAGCGGGGGGACTATTTTAGGGATTGCGAACATGGATGAATTTGCCTTTGGTTCATCCTGCGAAACATCCTGCTATGGCCCCACCTTTAACCCCTGGAATTTACAGTGCGTGCCCGGCGGCTCCAGCGGCGGTTCAGCAGCGTCGGTGGCTGCAGACGAAGCCACATGGGCCTTGGGTTCAGATACCGGCGGTTCTATCCGTCAGCCGGCTTGCTTTTGCGGGATCGTCGGTTTAAAGCCCACCTATGGCCGTGTCTCGCGCTATGGCCTTATTGCTTTTGCCTCAAGCCTGGACCAAATCGGGCCTTTGACCAAGGACGTGCGTGATTGCGCTTTGCTGATGAATATCATTTCCGGTTATGATGAACGTGATTCCACGTCAGTCAATGAACCGGTGCCTGATTACACCAAGTCCCTGGTCAATGATGTGCGCGGCCTTAAAATCGGTATCCCTAAGGAAGCATTTGTTGAAGGGTTAGATCCTGAAGTCCGCCGATCAACAGAAGATGCTCTGAATCTTCTTAAGAAATTAGGTGCGGTGATCAAGGAAGTTTCCTTGCCGCACACGCCTTATGCGGTAGCTACGTATTATATCGTGGCCACGGCCGAAGCCAGTTCAAATCTAGCGCGTTTCGATGGTGTCCGATATGGTTTACGTGCCCAGCCTTCTGGCATGCGTAAAAATGCTTTGGTTGACATGTACGAAGAAACCCGTTCAAAAGGATTTGGGGATGAAGCCAAGCGTCGCATCATGCTGGGCACCTATGCCTTGTCATCCGGTTATTATGATGCCTATTACCTGCGCGGCCAAAAGGTGCGGACCTTGATCAAAAATGATCTGGATGAAGTTTTCAAGAGCTGCGATGTGATCATCACACCAACTTCTCCGACGGTGGCTTTTAAAGTAGGGGAGAAGCTGAGCGACCCCTTAAGCATGTATTTATCGGATATCTATACGATCCCAGCTAATCTGGCAGGCATCCCGGCGATTTCAATTCCCTGCGGATTTTCTAAAAGCGGTTTGCCTATTGGCTTGCAATTAATGGGAAAGGCCTTTGATGAAGAAATGCTTTTTCGCGTTTCGTATACGTATGAACAAAATACAGAATGGCATTCCAAGAAACCGAATTTATGAGCCCCTTCGAAACAGTCATAGGACTTGAGGTCCATTTGCAATTAAGTACCAAGACCAAAATCTTTTGTTCTTGTGCCAACAAGTACGGTTGCGCACCCAACACTAATGTCTGTCCGGTTTGTTTAGGCTTGCCAGGCACCTTGCCGGTATTGAATCATCAGGCCCTTTTATATGGCATCAAGGTTGGTTTGGCGTTGAATGCAGAAATTAATTCGTTTATCAAATTTGATCGTAAGAATTACTATTATCCGGATCTGCCTAAGGGTTATCAAATTTCCCAATTTGATTTTCCGGTGGCCAAGGACGGCTATTTAAAGATTAAAAGCGGCAATCAGGAAAAACGCATTGGTATTAAGCGAGCACATCTCGAGGAGGATGCGGGTAAATTGATGCACGATAATTCAGCTAACTGTTCACTAGTAGATTATAACCGTACCGGCACGCCGCTCATTGAAATCGTGACTGAGCCAGATTTACGCTCTCCACAGGAAGCGTATGATTATTTAAACACCTTGAAATTGACCTTGCAGTATTTAGGGATTTCAGACTGCGATATGGAAAAGGGAAGTTTACGTTGCGATGCTAATGTATCTATTCGCCCAATAGGTCAAACGAGTTTGGGCACCAAGACAGAATTAAAAAACATGAATTCTTTTCGCGCGGTCAAGACTGCGCTGGAATATGAGGTACGGCGCCACGAGCAGGTGATTGCCGCCGGTAGTAAGGTCATCCAGGAGACCCTGCTGTGGAATGATGAAAAAGCGATGACTATCACCATGCGCTCCAAAGAGCAGGCCCATGATTACCGGTATTTCCCTGATCCTGATCTAGTGCCTTTTACGATCGATTATAAAGTCATTGACGGTGTGCGCGCCGAACTGCCTGAAGGGCCGCAGGCGAAATTTTTGCGTTTTTTAAGCCAATACGGTTTATCGGAATATGATGCCAATATTTTAGTGGCTGACGCTGGCATGGCTGATTTCTTTGAGTCTTCCTTAAAAGAGTATCCTCAAGCTAAAAAAATAGCTAATTGGCTGGGCGGCCCCATTTTAATGGAGCTTAATAACCGTAAAGCATCAATCATTGACTTAAAACTATCGCCCAAAGACTTGATGGCCTTGATCGCCATGGTCGAGGATGGGGTGGTCAGCAATCTGGTTGGTAAAGAGGTTTTAACAGCCATGCTCGATGAGCATAAAAACGCCGAGACCATTATTAAAGAAAAAGGCCTGGCTCAGGTTTCCGATGATTCCGCATTGCTTGTGATCATTGATGAGATCATTGCCCAAAATCCGGATGTGGTCAACCAAATTAAATCCGGCAAGCCTGCTGCGACCGGATTTTTAGTCGGACAAGCGATGAAGAAATCCGGCGGGAAGGCCAATCCTAAAAAATTAAACGAACTTATAACGCGGAGAATAACAGGTGTCTAAAAAAATTTTTATCTTGGGAATTATTGTCATTGCTCTGTTGGGTGTTTCCACCGTAGGTATTTCACAGGATAAACCTAAGAACAAGAAGGACCTGTATTCCCAGGTTGAGCTTTTCAGTTATGCCCTGACAACAGTCCAGTCAGAATATGTGGACGACAAAAGCCCGCAGGATTTGATTTATGGCGCCCTTAAAGGCATGCTGTCATCCCTTGACCCGCACAGCCAATTCATGGACCCTGATGAGTACAAGGATTTAAAAACGGAGACAGAGGGGAAGTTCGGCGGGCTTGGCATTGAAATTTCCCTCAAAGATAATTTATTAACCATTATTGCACCCCTGGAAGACTCGCCAGCCTGGCGTGCGGGGATCAAGGCGGGTGACAGGATCGTTAAGATCGGGGATAAGGTCACCCGTGATATGGATTTGGATGATGCGGTCAAGAAATTGCGGGGAGCGCCGGGGACTAAGGTGACGATCACCATCCTGCGTGAAAGCGAAGATTTGGTCAAAGATTTTGTCATCACCCGGGAAATCATTCATGTGGATGATGTTAAAGATCCCCATGTGCTGGATGACCATATTGGATATGTGCGGCTGACTGAATTTCGAGAGAATTCCTATAATGAATTACACCAGGCTTTAAGAAAATTAAAAGCCCAGGAGGCAGATAGCCTGATTTTAGACTTACGTAATAATCCCGGCGGTCTTTTAGATGTGGCCATTAAGATCGCGGAAGATTTTTTGCCTGCAGGCAAGACGATCGTTTCAACCAAGGGCCGGCATTCTTCGGAAGACTTTATAGCCAAGTCCGATAACAACGGCGGGGATTTTTTTGATTGGCCGGTGGTGGTCATGATCAATGAGGGTTCTGCCTCAGGGAGCGAAATTGTGGCCGGTGCGTTAAGGGACAACAAACGGGCGGTGTTGGTGGGTGTCAAATCTTTCGGCAAGGGTTCAGTGCAGTCCGTGATCCCTTTACCCGATGGCTCAGGGTTGCGTTTGACCACCGCGCGGTATTTTACTCCGTCGGGAGTATGTATCAACGGTATCGGCATCACGCCGGATGTGGTGGTAGAACAGAAAGATTCCGATGAAGATACCGAGGGTCATGAAAAAAGTATTAGCAAGAAAAAGAACGGGGATGTCGAAGTTGTATTTTCTGATCTTGAAAATAAAGATAAAAAACAGGCAGATTTAAAGAAAAAAGACCAAGACGATGCCCAATTGCAAAGTGCCATTAATGTCATTAAGGGCATCAAGGTTTACCGTAAATTTTAGCAGTAATTATTGATCCGTATGGCTAAAAATAAAAAACCAATTAAATCTAAGGACGACACCAAGGTCTCTTTTATCATCCTGGGGCTTTTCGTGGCCGGCCTTATCGTATTTTTTATTTTTTCAAAGAATAAAGAATCCCATAAGGGCCATCATAAACAATACCATAAAGAATACCGTCTAGAGCCGCACAAGAAAAAGGCATCCCTGCCCACCGAGGGGGTGGACGCGTATATCCCTAATGTTAAATCTGTTGAGCCCATGCCGGCAGAGCCTGTTGCGCTTGAAGTTCTTCAAAATATCCAGAGCAAAGGCGAGAAAATTGCGATTATCATCGATGATTGGGGACAGACAACAGCCAACTGTAAATACTTAAAAGAAATTCCTGAACCCATGGCTGTATCGATATTACCGGGATTAAGGCATACCCAGGATGTGGCCGAATGTGCGAAGCTCAATGGTAAATTGACCATGCTCCATTTGCCCCTGGAAGCGCAGCATAATTATGATTTTTATCCGCCTGATTATATTATTAAGACAACCATGAAACAGGATTTGGTTTCTAAAATAGTGGAGGATGATTTAGCGCAATTGCCGTCGATTGAGGGCGTTAATAATCACATGGGATCAAAAGCCACGGAAGACAAAACCCTGATGACGCTCATCCTTAAAAAGCTAAAGAAGAAGGGCCTGTTTTTTGTCGACAGCATGACAGCGCATAACACGGTCTGCGCCGGGGTAGCTGATCAGATGGGCTTGGCGTTTGGCAAGAGAGACGTGTTTTTGGATAATATCAATACCAGGGAAGCGATCACCAAACAAATGGTGGTCCTGGCCCAAAAAGCCCTCCATAAGGGTTATGCGGTGGCCATTGGCCATGACCGGCACCTGACCATGCAGGTGCTTAAAGAAGAAATCCCCTTGCTGGAAAAACAAGGTTTCCATATTGTCAGCATCAAAACAGTGCTTAAAAATAAATGAAACATTCACCTTCGCTCACTATCCTGGGGATTGAAACCTCGTGTGATGAGACTGCCGCCGCGGTTGTTGTCAATGGCGTGAAGGTCTTGTCCAATGTCATTGCCACCAGCCTTAAGGACCATCAGCGTTTTGGGGGCATTATCCCTGAAATTGCTTCCCGCCGTCAGATTGAATTCATCCATGGGGTGGTGGCTGAAAGTCTGGCCCAAGCCGGCATGGCCCTTAAAGATATCGACGCCATTGCGGTGACCCGTGAGCCTGGATTGATCGGCTCTTTGCTCGTGGGGCTTATGTTTGCCCGCGGCTTAAGCCGTGCCATTAATAAACCCCTTGTAGAAATTGACCATATCAAGGCACATCTTTACGCCAATTTTTTAGTCCTCATGGGCCTCAAGCCGGCCACTCATTGTTATTCGCCGGACACTCGGTCCTCATGCCGGACACTCGCTATTGCTCGCAGTAGCTCGCAACTGTCTCAACAAGCTCAGGCCTGCCCTCTCAAACGCTTGCCGGCCGTAGGGCTTGTAGTGTCAGGCGGGCATTCCAGCCTTTTCTATATTAAAAATTTTAAAAGTTTTAAATTATTGGGCACCACGCGTGATGATGCGGCAGGTGAGGCTTTTGATAAGGTGGCGCGCATCTTGGGATTAGGTTATCCCGGCGGACCGGTGATTGACCGCCTGGCCGTCAGCGGCGTTAATGATGACATTAAATTCCCTCAATCGCCGCTGGCCGGTTCTTATGATTTTTCTTTTAGCGGGACGAAAACAGCTGTTCTTTATTACACTCAAAAAAATAAGCATAAACCGGATTATTCCCCAGCCAAGGTGGCTTTTGCGTTCCAGCAAAGTGTTGTTTCTATATTGGTAGAAAAATCTCTCAATGCCTGCCGTAAGCTTAAGACCAATACTCTTTTAATGGGAGGGGGGGTTGCTGCCAATTCCGCCTTGCGTGCGTCATTAAAGCAGAAGGCTGCGCTTGAGGGGGTGGATGTGTTTTTTCCGCCTATGGTTTTATGCCTGGATAATGCGGCCATGATCGCTGGTTTAGCTTATCATTGGATTAATTGACCTTGAGGCCTAATTTTGCTATAACAATACATATTAATCTAGGGAGATCGTCATGGCCTTTAATCGCCGCGAGCAAAAAGAAGAAATACCTGAAGAAAAAGTTATTGAAATCAATGCCCAGATGGATGGCTCTTTGACCTTTGGTGATCCGGTGAATTTAAAAATTCATGGCCGTTATACGGGCAAGCTTGACACTCGGGGCACCTTGACTATCGGGTCCACTTCACAGGTGGAGGCCAATATCATCGGAGAAAATGTCATTGTTGCCGGGAAGGTCAAAGGTAACGTGGTGGCTAAAAAGATGTTGGTTTTGATGCCGGGATCTTCTTTGCACGGAGATATTTCAACGCCTAAATTAAACATTGTCGAAGGCGCTGTTTTTCAAGGCCACTGCCATATGCTGGAAGATGTTTTGACCATTGATGATCTGGCGCAATATTTGGAAATTGAAATACCGGCCATTATGGAATTAGTTAACACCGGCAAGATCCCTGCCACGAAAGAGGGAGATGATTGGAAATTTGAACGGTCCCAGATTGATCAGTGGGCATCCTCAGGCAAGGTTAAATCATGAGCAGCCAATACATCACCGTACGTGAATCAGCACAGATCATGGCCGTTTCTGAGAAAAAGGTCATGGACCTTATTGAAAACGGTAATTTGCAGGCCTACAAGATCGCAGACCAATTCTTGCGTCTTAAACGCAATGAAGTTGTTAATATGATTTCAACGGGGCAAGTCGTTTCTGAAAATATGACTCATGGCTATACCTCATCCGAGCGTGTCAGTGACTTTTTTTATTTTAATGATTTTTATCTGGTATCCCTCGTCATTATCGGAGCCCTGCTGTATATCATATTTTATACGAATTAACCGCAGGTCGTAGAACTAACCTTACGAAGTTCAAGGTCCTCATGGTCGTCATGTCCGACACTCGCAGTTGCTCGCCGGACACTCGCAGAGGCTCGGAATAGGGAATATTGGGTCAAATCCACAAAATCAAGGATGTTTATTATATTGAATTTTTTGCCCGTGGGCTGCTTTATTCGCAGCCGGCCGGCACTGATTTAAAAGAGGCCCAAAGACTTCTGCAGCAAGTGGAAGAAAAAATTGCCGGCGGGGAAGCCCTGACCGTCGTCCGCCATATAGACCTGACAGATTTCTATGCGCGTTTCCTTGCCCAGGCAGGAGAGCAGCACACCCCTAAAACCGTCCTGCGTTTTGCCGGCACCATTGATGATTTTAAAGTTTTTTTAGGTGAACATTTTCCCGAAATCCGCCAACTTGCCCAACTGACACCCGCTGTCATTGAATCGTACAAAGCTTATTTAATGAAAACACAGGAACCAAAAATCGTTAATTTATCGATTCTTATAATAAGGGATATCCTGGAATTCGGCATTAAGCTGGGGTTTCTCAACGACAATCCCAGCCTGCATGTGCGTTTATTGCCGTGGCCTGAATCTCAGCCTCGCAAATTAACCGCCCGTCATGAATTGGCCAGGCAATTATTTTCCGGGGGAGTGGGTTTAGCTAAGGCGGCCCAATTATTAAAGCTTGCAGATATCTCCCGGGCCATTTACTTTGCAAGCTTGATTCCCTTAAGTAGAGAAGACATGTATCAATGAAATTCTTTTTTGACCCCACATCTGCCTGGTATTATCCCTCGCGCTGGTTTCTTATCATCATTTTAGGTTTGGCTATCTATGGCCAGGCCTTTGGTTTTGGTTTTGTATTCGATGATAATTTCTTCATGCTCGACAATCCTTACATTAGAAGTTTTGATCATATCAATCAAATTTGGGCCCTTCTGCCTAAGACCCGCATGATGGGGATATATTCCTTTGCGTTAAATTACCAAATGAACCACTTAAACCCTCAAGGGTATCATATTTTTAATTTTATCATTCATCTTATAGTGGTAGGGCTGGTTTGGGCCACGAGCACAGTTCTTTTTAAAATTGCAGGATGGGTTCCCTCAGTAAAATGGATTTATCAGGAACTCCCCTTTGCGATCGCGCTTCTTTTTCTTGTTCACCCCTGCCAGACACAGGCGGTGACCTATATTTCCCAGCGTTTTGAATCGATGGCGACCATGTTTTATTTAGCCTGTATGTATACTTATTTATGTGCACGATTGGCCTCTTTAACTAAACATAAAATATTCTTATTTATTTGTTCCGGCATATGCGCTGTCCTGGGAATATTCACTAAAGAGACAGCAGCGACCATTCCATTGATGATCCTGGCCATTGAATTTATTCTTTTAAATAGAAACCCTTTTCAAGATAAGGACCCTTCCTTAGACCGGGTTTATGTGGTGGTGATTGTTTTAGGGGTACTATTTATGTTTTTATTTATCAAAATTCTTGGAGCGAGTTTTATTAATGAATATGTCCTTTTTTCAAAACCTTCAGAGTCTCATGAGGGGGATATCATCACTAGCGGCAAATATATGCTGACCCAAATGCGTGTTTTTTTGACTTTTTTACGGTTGTTAATTCTTCCTGTCAATCAGAATGTAGACTACGATTACCCGTTATCAACAGGTCTTTTTAATCCCCCTCTTACTTTTTTAGGCCTTTGGGTGATTGGTTTCATAACATTTTTAATCTTTAAATTACGCCACCAATGGCCTTTAATCGCCTTTGGGTTAGCGTGGATTTTAATAACCTTCTCGATTAACACAGCTCCCCGGGTCAATGTGATCTTTGAACATAAGCTTTATCTGATATCTTTTGGGTTTTTCCTGGCAACAGTTTGTTTTTTTTCAATGGTCCTCAAAGATCGCAGGATTTTATGTGGTGTATTAATCGTGTTGATAGCTGTATTGTCCTTAGTTAGTTACAAGCGTAATCACATCTGGAGAAATGAGGTAACGCTTTGGGAAGATGAAATCCAGAAATCCCCCCATAAAGCAAGGACGTATAGTAATTTGGGTGTTTTTTTGGGCATGCAGGGTCAATACGCCCAAGCTCTTGACAATTTCAATAAAGCCATTGCGATCAATCCCAAGTTTGCGGAAAGTTATAATAATCGCGGTAATACCTATTCTAAGCAAGGGGCGTATGATCAGGCCATTTTTGATTTAAAGAGGGCCATTGCCCTCAAACCCGACTATTTCGAGGCCCATCTTAATCTTGGCATTGTGTATGATAAACGTGGTCTTAGTTATGCTAAAGAAGGTCGTTTTATCCAAGCCTTGTCTGATTTTAATGAAGAAATTAATCTGAACCCAGGCCATGCAAAGGCCTATATCAACCGTGGCATTATCCTTGCCCGTCAATCCAATTTTGCCCAGGCAGTAGCAGATTACAACAAGGCCATAGAAATAAACCCTGAAGATCCAAGTGCCTATATAAACCGTGGCACTTTATACGCCCAACAGGGTAGTTTTGTTCCAGCCCTAGCAGATTACGATAAGGCCCTTGATTTAAATCCTAGTTTTAAAGAGGTTTATTTCAATCGGGCTGTTGTTTATTATCAATTGAAGCAATACAATAAGGCGTGGAAAGAGGTGCACAACGCGCAAGAATCAGGAGCATTGGTCAATCCCGGTTTTATCAATGAGCTCAAGAAAGTGTCCGGCAGATTTATGTAAATTAGTTGTAGGATGTTTTTTTTTAAGATAGAATAACACACATTTTTTAAGACTGATTATGATCAAAAGACGCGTCAGAAAAAAACAAAAGATATTTTGGTCTCTCATAGGCGGGGTATTGCTTGCCATCATCCTGGTGGCCTTGGGTTGGTTTCTGGGGCATCGAGAGGAGAGCTATAATCCTTACCTGGTGTTGAAAGATTACCAATCATCCAGGCATGGTTTTATTGTCAAGAGTTCAGAAGTTTCTGTCAAAATGGCTGACCGTGCGATTGAAGCCCTCAAGAAAAAGAACATCAAGGAAGCCATCGAAGATTGCAAGACATCCATTGATATTTTTCCGATAGATGCCAAGCCTTATATTTTGCTCACCAAGCTTTATTTGATGACAGGCCAAGAACAGAAAATGTATGACACCTTGACCCTGGCCGGGCGTTCATATCCTAATTTTAATCATATTGTAGACACTATCGACGATGCAGACCTTGACTCCCTCCCGTTGGATGAGCCGCCAGATAATATTTATTTAGCCAATTTCCCTGAGGACAAGAAAATGGCCGTGTCTTTTATGTTTGATGATGGGGAAGCCAATGTTTATAAAGCCCTGCCAACCTTTGAAAAGTACGGCTATAGGGTAACAATCCCGGTTGTTGCGGGTTTTGTGGCGGAAAAAAGCAATGATCCTTTTTGGGGCAGTTGGGAAGAATGGAAGGATGCGGCGGACCGCGGCTTTGAAATTGCCAATCATTCCATGTACCATCGTGATGAAAAAAAATTACATGGGAATGATTTTGATGTGGCCATAGACCAGGCCAAGGATATTATTGAGAAGAATATCGGCCATAAGGTAACGGCGTATGTTTTTCCTCATGATAGTTATACGGATGAGGCGGTGAGTCGGGCCTTAAGAGGCCATGAAGCTGTCCGTACCCCAGAATTTTTGCACTCTTTTTATAATAGGACAGTCGAGATAGTTATGGGAGGGCCCTATGTTTCAGTGGAAACTGCCAATAGATTAATTGATATTGGGATTAAACGAAGGTTATGGCTTATCGCCAAATGCCATGGGGTCACTGATATGAAAAGCATGCGTTCATTTAAGTCGATTACTCCAGCTTTTTTAGAGACGCACCTGGCTTATATTCACTCTAAGGAGGATGCTGTTTGGGTGGATACATTTTCAAGAATTTTTGAATACTTATCATTAAGGAAACATGCCAGCATCCAGAATAAAAGTTTTTCCAATGATTCTGCTGATTTTGTCTTACACAACGACTCCCCGGGAATAAAATTATCCTATCCCTTGACAGTGGTTTTAAAGGTCAAGGGAAAAGTCAATGTCAAATCAGCACAGACAGCCAGCCATCATCAACTCAAGGTCTGGTCTTGTGACATAAATCAATTATGTGTTGATGTTGATTCTTACAATGATAATATTCATGTTGAATGGGGGAACGATAAACATGATTAACATTAAACGTCTTCTATTAACGATCTTTTTTATTTTGATTATTGCATTTATCGGTTTTTACATTTGGATTCAGGGGCAATATGTTGTTCCTATTTTAATGTATCATAGTGTTTCTTCAGCAGATACAAAGCCGATGTTTGTCATCGGTCGTCCCCCCAACATCCCGTTACGTTTAAATAGTGTTAGCCCACAGTCATTTGATAGGCAAATGGCTTATTTGAAAAATAATGGGTACCAGGTGATTCCTCTGGACGATTTTGTCAAAGGGGATAAGGCAAGAAAGAAATTTTTTCATAAAACGGTTGTGATTACTTTTGATGACGGGTATGTGGATAATTATATGAATGCTTTTCCTATCCTCAAAAAATATCATTTTCCAGCTACCATTTTTCTGATTACTGATGCGGTAGGGCAAAATCCAAAAATTTTAAATTGGGAGCAAGTCAAAGAAATGGGTCAATATGGCATTACCTTTGGAAGCCATACCCGTCACCATGCCTATCTTCCTACTCAATCCAAAGAACAATTGAAAGATGAGATTATAGGGAGTAAACGCGTACTAGAAGAACATTTAGGCGTGCCGGTTTATTATATTGCTTATCCGTGTGGGGGTTTTAGTGAACAGGTCAAGGCTGTAACCGCCTTGGCGGGGTATAAGGCCGCACTAACCACCAATAGAGGAACGGACCGTTATAATATTGACCTTTATGAATTGGGCCGAATACATATAAATAATTGGGATAACAAATTTACGTTCTTTTCCAAATTGTCCGGTTTTTATGATTTATTTCGTGCTTTAAAACCCTCTCACTAAATTCAAGTATCATCGAAAGCAAAATGAATAGTTTGTATTTTGAGAGAGGTGGGTTGCATCTATGGAGAGGTGGCAGAGTGGTCGAATGCGGCGGTCTTGAAAACCGTTGCCTCGCAAGGGGCCGTGAGTTCGAATCTCACCCTCTCCGTTTTTTATTTAGACCGTTTAGAGAAAAAAATTGTCAACATTGATACTCATCCTCATTTTTGGAATATTTTTTTTTATCAATATCATCACCTTGAATGACGGGCATAATTGGGGGGATGATTTTGCCCAGTATATTCAACATGCCGTTAATCTGGTTGAACACAAGCCTTATGCCTCTGGTATTTCTCGCGACCTCAGGATTCTCTGCCCGCCGGGATTCCCATTTATTCTGTCTTCAGTGATCTACTGGTCTGGAATCAATTTCAAAGTCCTTAAATTCATCAATGTTTTATTATGGGCTTTAAGCGCCCTTGCCGCCTATGGTTTGGCCTTAAGGAAGTTGGACCTTTTTTGGGCGAGGATGATCACGGTCTGGTTTTTAACATCTCCGATATTCTTTTTCTTCAAGCAAAGTGTTTTATCAGATATCCCTTTCATGGGGTTTATCGTTTTGGCCCTTTGGGCGTTGATGAAATCAGAGGAGTTTCAAGAGAAAGGCCTGATTGATTCAAGCCGGATATTTTTGGGGATTTCTGTTTTTTGCGTGAGCTATTCATTTTTAATCCGATGGGCGGGAATCAGTTTGTTGTTAGCTGTGGTGGTGTATTTCTTTTTTATTAAAAGGGAATGGCAGAAGTCATTGGTTTTTATATGGGGCGCAGCTGCCTCTTGGCTTATTGCTTTTCAATGCGGGTCATTGGCCATGGGGTATGTCGATAAAATGACAGGGTCTCTTTTTCAAACATGCCTTTTGGACAATTGGTATAATCTCACGAATGCGATTCAAAGCATTCTTAATCTTTTTATTACGGATGACCATTTTCTTTCTCAATTAATATCTCCATCCACCTCCATTTTATTTAATATTTTCGCGGGGTTGCTTTTTTTGGGCATCATCGGGACATTTTTTTATCAGCTGTATCACCGGAAGATCAGCTTGATGGGATGTTTCACTTTCCTTTATCTGATAGGGGCTGTTTTTTGGCCTGTCAAAGCCGGGAGGCGTTACTTTTTGCCGGTCATGGTCCCTATCGCCATTTTAGCTGTCTCTTGTCTCAAACCGGCCTGGCGAAAATTCGCTGCGATTATTTTTTTGATTTTTATTTTACAGAACATTTTTATCATTGCGTCTAATTTTAATTTTAATGACGATGATATTTATAATAAAGAAACTTTAGAAATGGTCCAGTGGGTCAAACTTCATATTAAGCCTGAAGATCATTATATGTTCGCAAAACCGCGGGCGTTAGGGCTCCTGACACAACGGATCGGATATAATTTCGGGGGTTATCCCAGGGATGTTCAGAACTGGTATAGGCGTGTGGCGCCCTTGCATATTAATTATTTAATTATGGACAAACGTTTTGATCAATTCAGCAGGTATAATAATTTTCGTTTACGGGTTGATAATGATGATCTGGGCATTAATTTAGTTTGGAAGAACGATGTTTATAAAATCTATAATGTCGTGTTACCCGATAATAAGTAATTTAATTGGGAGGTAAGTCATGAACCATGCCATTTTATTGATCTCTTGCCGCGATCAAAAAGGTATAACTGCCGCTGTCACCACTTTTATATTTCAAAATCAGGGCAATATCGTCCATGCGGACCAGCACATCGATGGGCAGAGCAATACGTTTTTTATGCGGATTGAATGGTCGCTGGATGCGTTTAAAATCAAACGCGAAGACATTTGGCCGGCATTTGCCGCTATTGCCAGGACTTTTGATATGACCTGGAAGCTTTCCTTTTCTGATCAAAAAACCCGCGTGGCCATTTTTGCCGGTAAACATCTTCATTGCCTTTACGATCTTTTGTACCGCCATAAAACCGGCCAGTTTTTTTGTGACATGGTGCTTGTACTGAGCAATCATCCTGACGCCAGGAAGGTGGCTGATGATTTTGGCATCAAATTTGCTGAGTTTCATATCGATGACCGGAATAAAGTAGAGCAAGAAGAGAAGCAGGCGGATCTTTTAAAAGCCCTTCAGATTGATCTTCTTATCCTGGCGCGTTATCAACAAATCCTGAGCAAAAAATTTGTCGACCAGTTTCCTTCCCAGATCATCAATATCCACCACTCATTTTTACCGGCCTTTGCCGGAAGCAATCCTTATCTGCAGGCCTATCAAAAGGGTGTGAAGGTCATTGGCGCCACCAGCCATTATGTGACCGAAGGTTTGGACCAAGGGCCTATCATTGCCCAGGACACCGTCGCCGTCAGCCATCGCGATTCTCTGGAAGATCTCAAGAGAGAAGGGGAAGATTTAGAAAAGCTCGTCCTAAGCCGTGCCGTGCGATGGCACCTGGAGAGGAAAATCCTTTGTTACGGCCATAAAACAGTGGTTTTTGATTGAGCTATTTTCTGCACGACACAGGCCCCGATACAATCACCCTCAACGTTAACCACCGTACGGATCGTGTCCAAGGGCCGGTCAATGGCAATGAGGATGGCCACAGCACCTACAGGCAGTCCGACGGCTTGTAAAACCATGATCATGGTCACCATGCCCGCACTGGGTATTCCTGGTGCCCCGACAGAGGCTATCATCGCCGTTAGGGCGACCGACAATTGCCCCCAGAGGGAAAGATGGACCCCGCATAAATTAGCCACAAATAAGGCGGCCATGGCCTCATACATCGCTGTGCCATCCATATTAAGGGTGGCCCCTATCGGCAGGACAAAGCGGGTGATGTGTTGATCGATGTTCAGGTTTTGGGTGATACAGCGTAAGCTAACAGGTAAGGTTGCTGTTGAGGAACTGGTGGAAAAGGCGGTGATGAATGCTTCCTTCATCGCCCGCAAGAAGCGCCAAGGTGAGATTTTAGTCACCAGCCATAAGATCGCAGGAAGGGTGAAGACCCCATGAAAAAGGGTGGTGCCGACAACGACGAGGATATATTTGCTTAAAACATAAAATAATTGAATATTTTGTTCAGCAACGAGTTTCGTTAAAAGACCCATGATCCCAAGGGGAGCCAGGCGCATGATCCAGCGTACGATGGTCATGGTGATCTCAAAAAGTTTATTGATGAGATTTAATATCCGTTGGCTTTTTTCACCTAAAATCATGAGGGTAATGCCTGTGATGGCAGCAAAAATAACAAGACTAAGGATACTGTTGTGAGCTATGGCAGCCACAGGGTTCATGAAAAGACCGCTGATAAACTTATGGGCAAAATCTCCGACGGTAAACGAAGGAGCTTGGAAGGTGTTCATCTTGTCTTGAAATAAATGGACATCAAGCCCAATTCCTGGTTTTATCCAGTCCATGGCCGCAAGACCGGTGATAGCAGCCAGGCTGGTGGTGGTCACAGAGTAGAGGATGAGGGCCGGCCAGATGCGTTTGGCTTGAGGGGAGTTTTTAAGATTGGCAATCCCTGCGGTGATGGAAGTAAAAACAAGGGGAGCCAGGATTATTTTAAGCAAATTGATAAAGATTTTTCCCAATAGTTCAAAAGCAGGAAGAAAAGAGGGACCGATTTGGGAGGCCTTTGGGCTGTGGCCTAAAATGATGCCGAAAATGATCCCTAGCAAGGCGCCTAAGAAGATTTGGGTGTTGAGCGATGCTTTCATTTGATGTTTTTTATGATACACTAGCCATCAAGCATTTGTATATAGAAATTACTTGCTAATACGTTTCTTGTCGTCTAAAATTATCTTTCTTGTGGCATGATAATTTAAGATTTTTTTGAATTTGGCGGGGTAGCTCAGTTGATAGAGCATTCGGTTCATACCCGACAGGTCGGTGGTTTAAATCCACTCCCCGCCACTTCTTTATAGACTCTATATGCGTCCTTTTTTCCTTAAGCGGATTTCCATCCTTTTTCTGATCTGCTACGCTTTATTCTTATTCGGCAATAACATTTTTAGCCTTACTGATCCGGATGAGGTTTTTTATTCCCTGACGGCCAAAGAAATGGCGGCGAAGAATGAATGGTTAACGCCTTTAATCTTTGGCCAGCCCCAATTTGAAAAACCGCCCTTGACGTACTGGCTTTTAGAGCTGGCTTTTAAAACCGGGGGAGTAACTCCTTTTACGGCGCGACTTTTTCCAGCGGTGTTTGCGACACTGGGGGTCATGGCGGTTTATTTTCTTGGTTTAATGGGATTCAAGGATGAACGTAAGGCTTTTTTGTCCGCGGTGGTCCTGGCGACTTGCGCATTTTTTGCTGGTATGGGCAAAATGGTTTTTACGGACATGATCTTTACAGTTTTCATTTTATTAGCTTTCACCATGTTTGTGTTGGCCTACACCGATCGCCGCCGCCAGGGGATTGGTTTCATCGGGTTTTATGTATTTTGCGCATTGGCTACGTTAACCAAGAGTCCTTTAGGCCTGGTGATCCCCCAATTAGCCGTCGTTCTTTTCTTATTGTATCAGCGTCAATTTAATTTTTTGAAAAACTGGTTTGTCCCAACGGGAATAGGGGTGTATTTGATCATCGCCCTGCCATGGTATGTTTATATCTATCGTCATTATGGCCATGCCTTTACCCAGGAATTTTTTTATAATGACCATTGGAGGCGATTATTAGAGGCTGAACACCGTGCCAATGACCATTGGTATTTTTATCCATTGACCATGATTGCCGGGCTTTTTCCCTGGAGCCTGTTTTTAATCGCTGCCTGGGTGGATTTATTTAAACGGCTTAAATCTTCAGTCACGGCCATCGATTATTTGAGCCTGAGCTGGATCATTGCGGTTTTGCTGGTCTTTCAAGCGGCCCATTCAAAATTAGCCAGCTATATCCTGCCTTTATTCCCGGCATTAGCTTTGATGACAGGTAATTTTTTGGGAAATTCTTTATCGCAAATCCAACATCGCAAAAAAATGCAGCATTTGTTATGTGCCTGTTTTATCATTCTGGCTATCTTGGGCGCTGCGGTGATGGTGGGGCATAAGGCCTACGGGCGTTACATTTCTTCTTTATTACCCATGTATTTTCTTTCAGGATCCTTGATTGCCATATCCGGGATAGGAATGGCCCTGGCGTTTAAGGAACGTTTTCAGTCGGCATTATATGTGCTGGCACTATGCTTGTTCCCTGTATTCTTGACAGCTTTGATGGTCCATACAGACATCGAAGGGTATGTCTCTTCGTATGAAGCTTCTGAATATATCCCTGACCGCTCGCTGGGGGTGATGACAGTCATCACATCCAAACCTAATGCCCGGGGCATTCGTTTTTATACAGGCCAGGAAGTGGCAGCGGTCGATTTTACCGGAAAACAGTTTTTTAGTCCGCATCCCATCGCTATCTTAGATACCGCTGAGAAGATCAATAGCATCTTTGGGAAACAACCCGTGACTTTTGCGGTCGTCCGTCGAGAGGTCTATCAGTTTATATTAAAAAATCATGCCAGTCGTTTCAAAGTTACTTTATTACGGCATATCGGGCTTGATTATATTCTAAGGATTGCACCTATTAAAGGTTGAGGCATTTTGTCTAAAGTCAGGGTTTATTTGTTGGTCATCATGATGGTGTCGGTTGGCGCAATCCTTCGGATTGCATCACTGGGGACTCATGAGAGTTTGCCGCGCCTGTCAAGCCACCAGGACGGGCACTACGATTATGAAGGGGTGATCCATTGGCATACCGGTTATTCCGGTGACGCGCAGGGCACTTACGAACAGATCGCTGAAATAGGCAATCAGCAGCATCTTGATTTTTTAATTACAACGGAACACAATAACCTTTTAGCCTTGCATGAACATAAAGAAGGCTGGCATGGGGGCATGCTCACTCTCGTGGGCGTCGAATCAACGCGCAAAGAGGGATATCTTTTAGGTTTAAACTTGCGGAGCTGTAAGGGGTGTTTAGGTACAACCGACAATTTCTTATTAGAAACTTCCCGGCAGGGAGGCTTTGTTATTATAGCCCACCCCAGAAACCCCCGCTGGCCATGGCGTGGGAAGATCGCTAAGCCCATTGAGGGCCAAGAGATCGTGGATTTGACCGACCAATTCACCACCGCATCCCCGCTGGCTGTTCTTAGCGGTGTTTTGTATTATCCTTGGAATACTTCCGCTGGATTTATGCAAGTCTATCATCGCCCTGTAGAAACTTTGAAAATGTGGGACGATGAAAATTCCCGACGCCCATTTGTGGGGATCTATGCCCCTGATGTGCATCAGGCGATACGTATTAATGGGCGCAATATTTTCCGGTTTCCTAAGGCTGAAAATGTGCTTCCTATTGCTCACGATCATGTGATTTTGCCTATGCCTTTTACGGGGGATTTTTCCAAGGACAAACCCATGCTTTATGATGCGGTCCGCAAAGGCCGGATCTATATCGCGGTTGATTCTCTGGGGGATGCTACGGGATTTTTCTTTTCCGCCCGACAGAATAATAGGACTGGCTGGATGGGTGATCAATTGCTAGCAGGCGTTAAAACGTATTTTTGGGTGGTAGCGCCTAAGAATCTGGCTTTTAAAGAAAGCATAATTAATGTTTATCATAATGGGAAAAAAATCGCCCAGGGCACAGGCTTGTCCTATTCATTCCAAGCGATGCTCCCAGGGTCTTACCGGATAGAGGTTGAAGTCAATATCCCGACGTTCTGGGGCTTGGGCAAGAGGGTTATATGGATTTATTCCAATCCGATTTATTTGAGGTGATGATGATTTTACGTATATTAACGATCGTGCTTTTTTTAAACGCCCCTTGTTGGGGGGACAATAGCAACGATCTTTTTAATTTTTCCAAAAAACAGGAAGAGGCCCTGGTGGTCAAGGTGGCTGCTTCTAATCTTATTGTTCTTGAAGATGGACGCCGGGTCAGGCTTATCGGCGTTGAGTCTGCGGGGATGCCTTATCATCGCAGGGTTAAATATGACGAGAAGGGCCATGTGATTGAAGAACCAGAAGAACCCACCATCCCTCTGGAAGTTCAGGCGTTGACTTACGCGCAGGAGTTGTTGGAAAATAAAAAAATAAAATTGGAATATGATGTTGATGCGGAGGATGCCAACGGGTATTTTTATGCGTACGTTTATCTGCCTGATGGGCGTATGGCCAATATAGAGCTGCTGCGTATGGGATTTGTCAAATTACGGATTATCCCGCCTAATGTTAAATATGAAGATAAATTTCGTTTAGCCTACCAGGAAGCTAAAAAAGAAAAACGTGGTTTGGAAGGTGAATAAGGCCTCATGAATGTTGAACAACGGATTTTACAATTTATCGGGAAAAACAAACTGATGGCTCCCCGGGGATTGATGATGGTGGGTGTCTCCGGTGGTGCTGATTCGATGGCGCTTTTGCTTCTCTTGGCCCGCCAGCGTCATGATTTGGGTGTGGCATTGCACGCGGTGCATTTTAATCACCGGTTTCGTACCGAAGCATTGCGTGACGAACGCTTTGTAGCCAGTTGGTGCAAGCAATTAAATGTTCCCTTGACGATAGGCCGCAGGCCGGGGGGCAAGATCAAGCATCTTTCCGAGGATGATGCCCGGCGGATGAGATTTGGATTTTTTGTCAGGACAGCCCATGCTCTCAAAGCCCAAGGTGTTGCCCTGGCGCATACCCGTAATGATCTGGCTGAAACAGTGTTGATGCGCCTGATGCGTGGCAGCGGTCTTTATGGTTTAAGGGCGATTTTACCGAGGCGGTGCATGGACGGTGTGGTTTTTGTGCGTCCTTTGTTAGGCATCAGCCGCCTTGATGTTGAAAGTTATTTGAAAGAACATAAGATGCCTTTTTGCACAGATACCACCAATCGTTTGTTACACTACGAGCGCAATAAGGTAAGACGTCATCTCTTGCCGCTGTTGGCCAAAGAGTATAATCCGCAAATTGTCAATGCCTTATCAGATTTGGCTGAAACATCGGGGGAAGATTATGAGTTCCTGTCCATGCATGCCCGCAAGCAATTCGAAAAAAATGTTATCATTTCCGCCAAAAGGGTTAAAATAGCATTAACAGGTATCAGGCGTCAGCATCCGGCAGTGTTGCGTTTGATCTTCCGGCAAATGGCGGAAAGTTTAACCCATCATCCGGCAGCGCTTGACTTTGATCATATCCAGGCCCTGGAGACCTTGGCCGCTGAAGGTTCTCAGGGGACAGTGGATTTGACTCATCATCTAAAAGCTGTTAAAACACAAAAATTTTTAGAGTTATATGATGCGTAAAGGTCTTTTTTTCCTATTTTTTTTATGCGCCACGGGCTGCTGGGTGTATGCCCAAGATGCTTCCCCGGATACAACTTTAAATGGTGAAGTCAAGGAGCGTTTTGACGACGGGAAGGTCAAGTCTGAAAAGAATTATCATCATGGGCAGCTTAACGGGCCTTTCCGTGAATATTATCCTAACGGTAATTTGATGAGTGTCGGCTCCTACAAGAACGGCCAGCTGCAGGGGGCTTACAAATCCTACTATGAAGACGGCTCCGAATATTTTGAAAAGAATTATATCGGCGGCCAGTTATATGGCACTTCCCGGGAATATTACGAGAATGAGGTGCCCAAAAGCGTTGAAAACTATTATTACGATGCCCTGAATGGGTTCAACCAATATTATTATCCCAATGGCAATTTAAAAATGGCCATGAATTTTAAAAAAGGCAAATTAAACGGTATCAGCCGTGAATATAATGAAGATGGTTCCCTGAAAAATGAAATCAATTATGATGATGACCATATTGACGGGGTCTCTAAAGAGTATGCTTCAGACGGCAGTCTTTACGCGATTTGGAATTATAAGATAGACCAGAAAGACGGGCCTTCAAAGACGTTTTACAATAATGGGCAGGTGCAATGGGAGATGATTTTTCAGAACGGTAATTTAGAAGGCCCAAGCAAGAAATATGCCCAGGATGGCAAGCTTACGCTAGAGGCAAATTACAAAAATAATCAATTTGAAGGTGTTGTTAAAGAATATCAAGCAAATGGTAATTTAAAAAGTGAATGCAGTTATGCCGACGGCAAAAAGGACGGGGAATGCCGCCAATTCCGGGATAATGGTAAACAGTGGCTGGAGTGGAACTATAAAAACAATTTAAAAGACGGCGTGGCCCATGAATACGCGCCGCAAGGTTATCTTTGGATGGAGGTCAATTTTAAAGATGATGTGAAAAATGGGATCATGAAAGAATTTTATGACAACGGGGCCCTGAAGCAGCAATGGATCATTGAAGATGGGATGGAAAACGGCCCCAGTAAGTCTTATTATAAATCAGGAGAGGTCATGACCGAGGAGGTTTATCATAACGGACGGCTCAATGGTGTTGTTCACCTATATCATAAAAGTGGTGATTTAGCTTATATAGATACTTATCAAGATGGTGTCAAACTTTCACGTCAGACTTCTTCAAAGTAAGTTTTCTTGATTTAATTTTTTCCTATTATATAATAAGGTTTCATTTTCAGCCTAAGGCTGATCCGCCGTTGGCGGAAAATATTTCTCTGGAGGCATTTGATGGCACAACCGAATACAAATAATCCCTTGAAAAGGGGACCGCGTCCGGCCCGTAACGCCAATGGCAATGTTTGGTTTTGGGTGATCATGGGCGTTCTTTTTCTGCTTTTGATGGCAGTCCAGGACAGGTCGAATTTGAAAACAGAGAAGGTGTTGACCTACTCTGAATTTTATGCCATTTTGAAGGACAATCCCCAAACGCACCAGATCAAGCATGTGGAATTGACCGAAGGCCCGGACAATACCTTAAAAGGGGTCTATGCCAATGGCCTGGAGTTCAAGCTCAATATCCCCCAGCACGACGAGGAACTGATTAAAATGATCAGGGACAATGTCAGCGATTTTAGCGTCGTTCCCCCGGAATTGTTCTGGAGCCAGTTATTTTTTCAATTGGTGCCGTTTTTGGGGATTTTCGCCTTGATCTGGTTTGTGTCTTACCGCGGTTCGCAAATGGGTAATAAGATTTTTGCTTTTGGCAAGTCACGCGCCCAGGTCTCAGGTCCTGGTAAGGTGACTTTCGCGGATGTGGCCGGAGTTGATGAAGCCAAGGAAGAATTACAGGAAGTCATTGAATTCCTTAAGGACCCTAAAAAATTTGAAAGGCTTGGCGGAAAAATTCCTAAAGGTGTGTTGCTGGTAGGGCCGCCGGGAACAGGGAAAACATTATTAGCTAAGGCCGTCGCCGGTGAGGCAGGGGTGCCGTTTTTTTCTTTAAGCGGATCGGATTTCGTGGAGATGTTCGTGGGCGTGGGGGCTTCCCGGGTGCGCGATCTTTTTGAGCAAGGCCGTAAAGCGGCCAAGGTCTCAGGCAAGGGCGGCATTATTTTTATCGACGAAATTGACGCCGTAGGCCGTCAGCGTTTTGCCGGTATCGGGGGAGGCAATGATGAGCGCGAGCAGACCCTGAATGCCTTGCTTGTGGAGATGGATGGTTTTAATACAGTTAGCGGTTTGATTTTGATCGCTGCCACCAACCGTCCTGATACCTTGGATCCGGCGCTTTTACGTCCCGGGCGTTTTGACCGCCAGATTGTTGTCGGCCTTCCGGATATTAACGGACGGGAAGGTATTTTGAAAGTCCACGTCAAGCATATTAAATTAGGTGAAGAGGTGAATTTAAGGCGCATTGCCCAGATGACCGTGTATTTTTCAGGAGCAGATTTAGCCAATGTTTGTAATGAGGCAGCTTTGCTTGCAGCTCGTCGTAATAAAGAAAAAGTCGGCATGGAAGAAATGCTGGCTGCTGTTGAACGTGTGACCATGGGGCCGGAGAAGAAAAGCCATGTGACTTCCAAAAAAGAAAAAGAAATGACCGCGTATCATGAGGCGGGGCATGCCATGTTGTCCCTTCTCATCGATGAAGTTGATACCTTTACAAAGGTTTCCATTATCCCTCGAGGCATGGCTGGAGGATATACGTTAACGCCGCCTAAAGAAGACAAGCATTATATGTCAAAGAACGAATTAAAAGGGATGATGGTTGTTTTGCTGGGAGGTATGGTGGGCGAAGAGATTTATATGAATGACACCACCACCGGTGTATCCAACGACCTGCAACGTGTCTCCCAGATAGCCCGCAGCATGGTCTGCCAATACGGCATGAGTGATAGGCTCGATAAATTAGCTTTCGGCAAGCAAGGTCATCAGATGTTTTTAGGCCGTGATCTTTTTGATGAAAAGGATTACAGCGAAGAAACCGCCCGTAAGATCGACGAGGAAATACATCTCCTGGTGCATGGCGCTTATGAAAAAGCCAAAAGACTCCTGCTTGAGCACCGTGATAAAATGGATATTCTAGCCAAGCGTCTTATTGAAAAAGAGACCATTGACATCGAAGAGGCCAGGGTTTTGCTCATGCTTCCTGAACATAAGCTCAATTTGCATTCAGACACGCCTCAAAGTTCATGAAAAAAAGGCCACTCCTTGATCTTCATGCCCGCGATTTTGTTTTAACCCTTGGGTCTGAGACACGGATCATGGGCATAGTCAATGGCAGCCCGGATTCTTTTAGCGGTGATGGGAAACAGGGGGATGCCTGTCAGCGTTGGGCCCTTAAACTCATGCGCGAGGGCGCAGATATTCTTGATATCGGTGGTGAATCCACCCGGCCAGGGTCTTCGGCCGTGTCAGTAAAAGAAGAAATCAAGCGGATCATTCCGGTCATTGATGCATTAGCCCGAAAAATTAAGATCCCTATTTCAGTCGATACATCTAAGTTAGAAGTAGCACGCCATGCCCTGGATGCGGGTGCTTCAATCGTCAATAATATCAGGGGCACACATTTAAGTTCAGCTTTTTTGCGGATGGTACGCGATTATCAGGCAGCCATTGTTATCATGCACATGCGTGGGCAGCCCTCCACGATGCATGCTTATGCCCGATACAAAGATGTGGTCAGCGAGGTGATTGCGGAATTAACGGTATCGGTTGAAAAATGTTTGGCCGTGGGTATCAAGAAAAATAGGATCATTGTTGATCCAGGCATTGGTTTTGCCAAAACAGCCGGTCAGAATTTGACATTGATCCGTCATTTAGATCGGTTGAATGTGTTGCGTTGTCCTGTCATGCTGGGGACTTCGCGAAAATCGTTTATAGGACAGATTTTACAACATGAGGCGGGCCAGCGCCTGATGGGCACCGCAGCGACGGTGACCGCAGGGGTCATGAAGGGTGCGCATATTGTCCGTGTCCATGATGTGAAATCCATCAAAGAAACATTGAAAGTGACCGATGCCATACTCAACGCACACGCCTGAAGTCATCATCACCATTGCCAAAGCCCTGGTGGAAATGGCCATCCTTTGGGTGGTCTTTTACCGGATTTTATTGTTCTTTGAAGGCACCCGTGCTTTTCAGGTTTTAAGAGGCATCACGTATCTGATCATCGCACTTTTGGTTTCCCAGGTTTTGGGATTTGAGGTCTTAAACTGGCTTTTACGGAATTTCTTTTCCATATGGATCATTGTCATTGTCGTTATTTTTCAACATGAGCTGCGTTCAGGGCTGGCCCGTCTAGGCCAGCAGCATTTGTTTACGATCTCCCTGGGAGAGCCGGAAATCAAGGCCCTGCTGGATGAGATCTACGATACGGTTTCCCGCCTTTCAAAGCGCAAAAACGGATGTTTGATCGCCATTGAGCGTGAGATGAAATTGGATTTATACATTGAAAGCGGTATTGTCATTGATGGCAAGGTTTCTTCAGCGCTTTTGCAAAGTATTTTTATGCCCGCAACCCCCCTGCACGACGGTGGGGTAGTGATCAGGGGAGAACGTGTGGCGGCAAGCTCATGTTTATTCCCCTTGTCAGATAATCCCAGTGTAGGAAAAACAGTGGGCACCCGTCACCGGGCAGCCTTAGGCTTAAGCGAGCATACGGATGCCTTGATTATTTTAGTTTCGGAAGAGACCGGCGAAGTCAGCGTTGCCTTTGAGGGGCATTTCATTGCCGTGCCTAATGAAGAACATTTTATGAAGGTGATCAACCAGATTTTGGTGCCTGCTAAAAAGGGCAAACATGAAAAATTGGTTTAGTTCAAATTTAGTATTGAAATTAGTGGCCCTGGTATTGGCCATCATCACTTGGTTTTACGTAAAGGGGATGCATTAATTGATTTAAACCCTAAATCCTAAATTCTAAACTTTAAACAATTACCAAAATTCTAAAAGAATCCAAATAAAATGATAAAGCTTGGTATTAACATAGATCATATTGCGACCTTGCGGCAGGCGCGTAGAGAATCTGATCCTGATCCTGTGCTGGCTGCCCGTTTGTGCGAACAGGCAGGTGCCAGCAGCATTGTTGCCCATTTGCGTGAGGATAGACGGCATATTCAGGACCGGGATGTTGTGCTTTTGCGTAAAGCGGTCAAGATCCGTTTTAATTTAGAGATGTCCTTAGAGGCGGGTATTGTAAAAGTGGCGTTGGCTGTTAAACCTGATCAGGCGACCCTGGTGCCTGAACGCCGTCAGGAACTCACGACCGAAGGCGGTTTAGATGTGGTGCGCCATTTAAAAAGGGTCAAGAAGGTAAGCCGGGCGCTGATGGATGAGGGGATCGATGTCAGCCTTTTTATAGCGCCGGATAAAAAGCAGATAGATGCAACAGCCTCCATCGGGGTCAAGACCATTGAATTGCACACCGGCCAATACGCGCAGGCCTTTGCCGACAGGCTGGCCGTCGATGAATTCGCACAACTAAAATCAATGACCCATTATGCCCGTCAATTAGGCATGGTGGTCAATGCCGGTCATGGCCTGAACTATGAAAACACGTATACTATTTCCCGTATCAAAGGCATGTATGAATTAAATATCGGCCACGCCATCATCAGCCGTGCCGTCTTTGTAGGCTTAAAACAAGCCGTGCAGGAAATGATGAGTATTATCAAGCGATAAATATGATTCTAGGTACCGGTATCGATATCATTGAAATCGAACGCATCCGAAAGGCGGTGGAGCGGTGGGGAGAGGTGTTTTTGAATCATGTTTATACGGCGGAAGAAGTTAAACATGCCAAGAAATTCAAATTTCCTTACGGGCATTACGCAGGGCGTTTCGCGGCCAAGGAAGCTATTTTCAAAGCCGTGGGCAATCCTCATCTATCCTGGCATGATGTAACGATCAGCAATGATGCCCAAGGCAAACCCGTCTGCCATTTCAACAACAGGAAGATCAAGAACCGCCTTTTGATTTCCATTTCCCACAGTCGTGACTATGCCGTTGCCAGCGCCATTGTTGAGGAATAATCCCCGATCGTCCAAGCAAGATTTTGGCCGCCTGCTGATCATTGCCGGGTCCCCGTCGATGTTAGGGGCGGCGGCTTTATGTTCTTTGGCAGCGATGCGCTCCGGTGTTGGCCTCGTGACCGCAGCTGTCCCGAAGGGTCTAAATTTAACTCTTCAGAAGAAAATTTCTCATGTTGTTATGACCAAGCCACTGGCGCAAAGCAGGACAGGGGCTTTTTCTTTGAAAGCTTATGATGAACTGAAGAAAATTTGGGAACCATTTGATGCGGTGGCCATTGGCCCGGGGCTTGGCCGTGAAAAAGGAACGCAGCAGTTTGCGCGAGAGATTATTATTCATTGTCCTAAAGCATTGGTCATTGACGCAGATGCCTTGTTTGCTTTATCTGGGCATACGGATATTTTACTGAAAGCAAAAGCTCCGCGTATTTTAACGCCGCATGCAGGAGAGATGGCCAGATTAACCGGTCAGCTTCCCAAGGAGATTGAAGCCAGCCGATTGAAAACTGCCCGTGAGTTTGCCCTTCACTTTAATTGCGTGTTATTACTTAAAGGACATCGGAGTATTGTCGCATCATCTCAAGGGAAAACGTATATCAATAAAACCGGGAATGCCGGGATGGCCACCGCCGGAAGCGGGGATGTGCTGACAGGTATGATTACGGCATTTTTAGGGCAAGGCATGAATGCTTTTGATGCGGCAAAATATGGGGCGTATTATCATGGCAAGGCAGGGGATTTAGCTGCCCAGGCCCAAGGAAAATTAGGGATGATCGCTCAGGATTTGATCGATCATCTCAACGGATCTTATGCGACTTAATAAAGAACATCAGGCTTTTGGTGGTCTTGTCAGCATGTTTTTGCTATATGTGGTTTGGTTTTCTACCTGGTGTTTTTTCAAATTTCATTTTTTTATTTATGATGATTTCGACTTGGCTATTCATGACCAAATCATTTGGAATATCCTTCATGGGGGGATATATAATTCAATATTGGGTACTGATTTTTTAGGCAATCATGCGCATTTTATCTCATTTTTAGTCGCCCCTTTTTATTGTTTTTATCCCCATCCTGAATTCTTACTTTTTCTACAGACCCTATTTTTAGCTGCTGGTATTTTCCCTTTATATGCCCTGGCACAGCTATATTTGGAGAGATCAACCTCACTGGTCATCGGTGCCATCTATCTTTTATATCCGGGATTGGGGTTTACCAATTTATATGAATTCCATCCGACCTGCTTTGCCGTCTTTTTCCTTTTATGCACGACATATTATTTTTATAAAGAAAAATTTTCTTTGTTTAATGTTTTTATGGTCTTGTCCATGCTTTGTCAGGAAAATATCGCCTTAATTTTTATCATGTGGGGGATCTATGCGTTGATATTACAACGGTCATTGAAATGGGTTCTTTGGCCGGCAGGATTAGGGCTGCTTTATTTTCTTTTTTGTGTTTATCTCATTTTGCCTGGTTTTAATAAAAATACTTTTAATTTTTTTCATATTTACGCTCCTTTAGGGGATTCTTTAGGTGCTGTCCTGATGACCTGCTTGCAGCATCCCTTGAAAGTGATGGCTATTATATTTCAAGCGCCAAAGATAAATTTTTTGGTCCAGCTTTTCATGAGCGTCCTGTTTATCCCTTTTTTAAGTCCATTGGCCTTATTGCCGGTTTTCTTAATATTTCTCCAGCATTTATTGTCTTTCAGGCCTGGGGAAGTGAGTCTGCATTACCACTATACAGCGGAATTGGTCCCTTTTATTTTTACAGCTTTTATATTCGGCATCAAGAAAATCACCGCCATGGTATCTCAACAAAAATTTATAGGTATTATTCTTTTGTTAAATGCCTTGGTGGTCAATTTATTAATAGGCCCGCATTTTTATCTTGCACAAGCATTAAAACAAAAGCCTTCTGATTATAGTGTCAAACAAAAGCAGGCTTTGATCAATCAAATCCCTCAAGAGGCTTCGGTTATTACCACGTTTGAATTTTTATCTCATTTATCTCACCGCCAGGAGCTTTACTCCTTTCACCATGTTTATTCAGGGTTTTATACGTTGTTTACCAAACCTTATCAATTACCCAATAATGTTCAATATGCGTTGATTGATTTTAATGATTATCTGACATTCACAGGATTTTATAATCCTCAGAATTATCGTAACATTGTAAAATTCTTAAAAGATGGATCATGGGGGAGCATGGATGCGCAAGACAGTACAGTATTATTTAAAAAAGGTAGCAACAATAAATACCCTTTGTTTGATTTTATCACTGATAAGCAAATACCGCATTATCCGGCCCATTGGACTGTTGATAATCGCATTAAATTATATGGTTATGATGTCAAGGTGCTTTCTGACCGGATTGGTGTTAAATTTTACTGGAAACTTTTAAGGCCTGAACAAAAAGATGTTAATATATTCTTTGATTTTTTAGATCAATATGGCCATATCATTACTAGGCAGTACCGGCCTTTATGCTATAGAATATGGCCTACACAAGCCTGGCAGAAGGGTGAGTCTATTGAAGAATATCAATACATTTCGCTTTCTCCTGAATTAAAAGGTCATTTAAAAGGGTTGATGCTGGGGGTTTATGATTATAAGACGGGAAAAATGATACCCACGGATTCCCAAGATGCAGGGGGCAGGATTGCGCTTAAGCTAACGGATTAATAATATGAAAATCATGTCTACAAAAGTATCATGCAATTTATGCGGGGCGGATCATTATACAATGGTCTACGACACCCATGCCAAAGATCAGCAAGGCAATTACAGCGATTCTTATAAGATTACTAATCACTCCATTAATGAAGAAGTAAGGGTGGTCAAATGCTGTAAATGCGGTTTAATTTATCAGAATCCTCAAGCAGACCATGGTAAGATACAAATGAATTATGAGTCCATGGCTGATGATGCGTATACGCAAGAGGAGGCCGGCCGGCGTCGATCCGCTGAATTTATTTTAAAATATTTAAGTAAAATCAATAAAAAAGGCAGGATCCTTGATGTGGGGTGCGCTACCGGGTTTCTTTTGGATGAGGCGCGTAAAAGAGGCTGGGAGGTTTATGGGGTTGAGCTTTCAGCATGGGCGGTTGATCACGCGAAGAACAAATTACAATTGCCTAATATCATCCAAGGTTCGTTGAAAGAGGCAAATTTTCCGCCTAATTTTTTTGATGTGGTTATTTTAAAAGATGTCATTGAACACCTGACAGACCCCAAAGAAACATTGGAACAAATAAGGCACGTGTTAAAACCTTCCGGGATCATCTGCTGCAATACACCGGATATTGATAGTTGGGCCAGTAAAATATTGGGGGCCAAATGGTGGGGCATTAAACAGGCACATTTGTTTTATTTTAATAAGAAAAGTTTAAGCGCCTTATTTGAAGCCACAGGGTTTGTCCCCATCAAGATACGCTCTCATGCCAGAACCTTCACGTTAAATTATTGGATTTACAATTTTTTGGCGTATAGGCCTAATTTTGGATTTCTCCGTTCCTGGTTGGATAAAAAGCCTTCCTGGGCCAATACATTAGTATGCATTGATATCGGGGATCAGGTTGAAATATTTGCGCGAAA
>Ga0207128_1032_pt1 | contig 36229 bp, 33 predicted proteins | sample Alteio_BWMinHeat_18_FD_153522 | JGI IMG/M metagenome (GOLD analysis project Ga0207128, IMG submission 153522) | Enriched cells from forest soil in Barre Woods Harvard Forest LTER site, Petersham, Massachusetts, United States -... | ecosystem: Environmental > Terrestrial > Soil > Temperate forest >... | reverse complement strand
GACTTGTATTTATTTGGAATTATGCAACAAGGCATTTTTGAAAAAGGTTTATTATTCATGCTTTTTTTATTTTTTGAGTATTTTTAATATTTGAAATTTAAATTAATATTTTTTATATAATTGTTTGTTAAATACAATTTATCTTATAATAAAATTAACAAAAAAATTGTTTTATGAGGCAAGTATGCATATTCAACGTCAGGATGATGGAAGATTTCATTTTAAAGTGCCGGATGCAAAGAGTAGAGAGCCACAAGGGGTGGCACGTGGCATTAAAGGATATACCGGACTTATTGGCAGGATCTTAAATCTTTTTGGCAGTAAATTTTTTAAAATTGAAAATGAAGCGGGGAAAGCAATCTATTTGAATCGGGCAAGTACCATTCATTGGCTAAAAGCGGCGGGTGCCATTACTTCGGGCATAATTCCCCAAGAAGTCCAAAAATGCAATAATAAGGCGATCAAAGTGATTTTAAATCAATTGGACCGCTCATTTTCAGATGTGAAATCCGACAGTCCAGTCGATGTTGCGCCGGCAAAGAATGATGCATTGCCTGTGCCGCAAAAGAAAGAAGCTGTAGTGCCGAAGCCGCCAAAAGAGCCTATGCTGCCGAAGGAAGATGCATTGCCAGTGCCGACAAAAGCAGAGCCTGAGCCGCCAAAGAAAGAGGCTGTGCCGCAAAAGAAGGAAGCTGTAATGCCGGAGCCGCCAAAAGAGCCTGTGCTGCCAAAGAAAGAGCCTGAGCCACAAAAGAAAGAGGCTGTAGTGCCGGAGCCGCCAAAAGAGCCTGTGCTGCCCGTTAATGCCCTTGCAGGTGCCAGTGAACTTCCACCACAACTACAAGAAGCGCCTATTGAACCTTCAGGGATAAGTGACTTAACCCCTGATCATCAAAAAGATTTTGCTTCCCTTCCCTATGCCCAAGGAACTCCACCAGATAAAAAATTACATATAGATTGTGGAGAAGAGACAGTAGGCAGGTTTAAAGATATTCATCTTACCTTGGCAAATCAGGTTACAGGAACAGATGGAACGCTTTTTCATGCAAACCATGTTCAATTTGACGGGATACAGACAAAATACATTGCTGCACAGACACCTGTTGATAAAGTACGAGCCGGAAAATTTTTGGAAGCTCTGCGAGAGAAAAATTGCCATCATCTGGTATGGTTAGTGCCTCCTGATGAAGTTCAAAACACTGGACTCAATATATATCCACTTGAAAAGGGCAAAACGATACCGGGTTACCGCTGTATTGAAACCTCTACAGATGAAAGTAGCGGAAGGGTAAAAATTGTTGTACAGTCTGACGATAAACAGCATACACTCACCATTCATCAAATCAAGGCATGGGGGGATCATCGGGCTCCCGATGTCGATCTTTTATGCAAGTTTAGGGAGAGTGTGGAACAGGACATAGGAGACAGTCAAGGCACGCTTGCCGTCTCATGCAGAGCTGGAATTGGTCGTACAGGTACCTACATTGCCATCGATGCTGCAGTTAAGGGGCAAAAAAAGCCTCATGAAATAAAACCCCTTGTTGCTGCGCTTAGAGAACAAAGGTATGGTGCTATTCAATCTCAGGATCAATACAAGTCGGTTTTTCAGGCTGTCGACATGATAAAAAATCGACCTGTATCGAATCAGCCCCAATCGCTAAAAGACATTTTGCTGTCAAAACAGAAAAAAATTAACGAAAAAAGCGCACAAAATGCATTAATTGGCACTCCAATAGGAACGTACATTATTCGTCTATCTAAAGAAGAGGGATTTATCACCCTTACTGTTAAAATAAATGACACATTCGACCTAAACTCCAACTATATGAACGCTCGCATTAAAATAACTGCTGAAGGAAAAGTGCAATTCGACGGTAAGATTTATGAGAATGAGAATGATCTTTTAGACACAATAAAGACTAAATTGAAACTTGAGAGTTTAGCCCCATACCAAGGCCTTATCTAATTGTTTCAAAATTACCGTTATAACAGTAATTTTGAATCAAAGGGTACGTTAGATAGTGACATTTTTTTCAAAATACCCTATATTTACTGTAATGGCGGTAATTTAAATTGTTTTACATATTATGGAACCTAATCAGATAGCATCAATCGTTCATTTTCACCGGAAAAAAAGTGGATTGTCACAAGCTGAACTTGCAAAACTGGCAGGTCTTGGTAAAACAGTCATTTTTGATATAGAAAAAGGAAAATTGTCCGTCCGCCTGGACACCCTTTTAAAAGTTCTGAAAGTACTGAACATAAAGATAGAGCTCCACAGCCCCCTCATGATTTTATATAAGGAAAGTGACAAATGAAAAAAGCTAGAGTGCTTGTTGATGGAATTTTATCGGGAGAGCTTCAGGAAATAGAACGGGGGAAAAAATATCGCTTTGTCTATTGCGAAGGATATCAAGGTCCTTCCGTAATATCTCTCTACAACGTGACATCGATGGATAAACGCAGAGACGCGGAGACACAGAGAAAATTCAAAACCCTGTGTTCCTCTCTCGTCTTTGCGCTCAGCGCCTCCTAAATAACTTACTCGTAGGGAGTGTTACTTTTTAAATTTTCTTCTACGCCACTCACACTAAATACCGCAAGCAGTACATGTTCATGACTCTATTTACTATAACTCAGGCCTTCAGCCTGAATGGTTTATGTTATCTACCTAGGGCGCTGCCCTAGGCTTTTATATACCAGGCCGTTGGCCTGAAAACATGCTCTCAGGGCAACGCCCTGAAATATAAAAGCCTAGGGCAATGCCCTAGGTAGATAGGATAAATCATTCAGGCTGAAGGCCTGAGTTGTAGTGAATAGACTCCGTGAACATGCACCACAAGGATTCTAAATGACACAAGTTATTTCCTGATGGGGGGCGCCGAAGGCAACTGTATTGCTCTGCGTTGAATTGGCTTTTAGACTCATGGGTAATTGGATGCGGTTACCGGTACGATCTTGCGTTTCCCCTGAAACAGCAGATAAATAATGGGCGTGATGTAGAGCGTGAGGACTTGTGAAAATAAAAGACCGCCTACAATGACAAGCCCTAATCCCCGGCGCCCTTCAGAGCCAGTACCAAACCCGATAACAATGGGAATGGCCCCCATGATCGCGACAATTGTCGTCATCATGATCGGACGGAACCGCACAAGGCATGCTTCATAGATAGCTTGCTCAGGAGCAGTCCCATTTTTCTGTGCTTCCAGGGCATAGTCTACCATCATGATTCCATTCTTTTTTACAATTCCGATCAACAACAAAAAACCCACCGCACTGAAAATAGAGATGGGTTCATTAAAGATAAATAACGTCAGGACACCGCCAAGACCGGCAAGGGGGATCGAGGACAAAATTGTCAGGGGATGGATAAAACTCTCGTATAAAATCCCTAACACGATGTACATAACGACTGCAGCGGCTAAAAGCAATAGCAGTGTGGTGTTGATCGTCGTGGCCACCATTTTTGCGGCTCCGGAAAATTCTATTCCCGCATCGCCGGAAAGGTGCTTTTTGGCAATTTCTTCTGCCAGGTCAATGCCAACGTTTGGGGCAACGGAGTCGATAAATGAAAAACGGATCGACGTGGCCGGCAGCTGCTCGCGCCGCATTAAATGGGGGATTCCCAATAGCTCTTTCCAGTTGGCAAGGGCCTTGAAAGGAACATATTGACCGTCTGCAGTTGTTAAATACAGTTTTTTTGGAGCATTTGAATAATTTTGGAATTCGGGCAAAAGCTCCATGTATATTTTCTTTTGGTTCGCCCCTTTTTGAATAGCGCTGACATAAGATTGCCCATAGGCCTGTGAAAGCAGGTTTTGGATATCGTGCTTGTTAAAACCCAAAGTATGGGCAAGTTCTTCATTGACATTCAATGCGAGCATTGGCGTATCGTTTTGCAAAGCATTTTGCACATTTGTAAAGCGGGCGTCGCCTTTCAAGGCTGCAGCAATAGCCGCAGCCGATTTATCAACATCCTCAAATTCATTGGCATGTACATACATTTTATATTGCCCGGCGTGGCCAAAATCGATATCGAGATTCAATAGTTGATAGGGCTGTAAAAATGCCTGGATTCCCGGGATTTTATCTAATGTCGCCTGGAGGGTATTCATGACCGTCTGCTGAGGGGGGCGCATCTCAAGAGGATTTAAGAGCACTAAAAACAACAAATTGCCGCCGTCGTTAATGCTCAAGAAATTTTCAATGAAAGGTTGCTGTTTTGTTATCGATTCGACTTGAATTTGCCGGGCGAGGATTTCCTTTTTAGACAAACCCTTTGGCAAATTGATCATGGCAAAAAATATGCCGCGGTCTTCCATAGGGACTAAACTGACAGGCAATTTCATGAAGAGGAAGATGGTTGCCAACAGGCATACACCTGCAATAGAGAGCATCAATTTGCGAAAAGGAAAACAAAATTTCAGGGAAGAGCCATAGATGCCGACTATCGAAGCGTTGATTTTCGCAATTCTTTCCTGCAGTCTGCTGGGGGTTTTATGTGCTGACAGGAATTGTCCGCATAGCATGGGGGTCAAAGAAAGAGAGATAAAGCCGGAAACTAAAATAGATACGGCAAGAGTGATGCTAAATTCCTGAAATAAACGGCCGGTCATCCCTGGCATGAACAATAAGGGAATAAAAATGGCAACAAGCGACAAGGACATCGAGAGGATGGTAAAGCATATTTGCTTCGTTCCGATTAAGCTTGCCTCTTTCGCATTCATCCCATGTTCGTGATTTCTCACGATGTTTTCAATAACGACAATGGCATCATCGACGACAAACCCTACTGATAAGGTCAAGGCAAGAAGCGATAAAATATTCAGGCTAAAATCGGCAGAGTACATCACGATGAACGTACCTAAGAGGGAGAGAGGAAGCGCCCCGCTCGTGATCAATGCTTCTGAAATTCTTCCTAAAGATAAGTAAATGACGAGAACAACTAAAATGAATGCGAGGACTAAAGACCACTGAATATCGACAAGAGATTCTTCAATCCAGACCGATTTATCAAACCATATGTTCAGTTTGATTGCGGGAGGCAATTGTTTTTCTATTGCCGCAAAAAGATCCCTGACCGATTTGGCGATTTTGATCGTATTGCCGTCAACGACTTTCTGGATTCCAAAAATTAGCGCTAAGGAAGTATCCTGGCCCTCGATGAAATGAAATTCCCTTTCAAGATCAGCTTCTTCGACAACCATGCCGATGTCTTTAATATGGACTTGTGTTCCTTCGATTCGTAAAAGTTCAAGTGTTTTTGCTTCCGCAATTGTCCCCGGCCATTCGATAGAGAGCATTTTACTGCTTGTTTGGATTGTTCCAAGAGGGATTTGCCTGGTGTGATGCTGGATTGTGCTGACAACCTGGTTAAAGCCTATGCGCCTTGCTGCCATAAGTTCGGGGTTTAAGCGTATCCATATTGTGTTTTCCGCTCCATACACCTTCACTTGAGCTACGCCATCGAGACGATTTATGCGCGGCAGTATATGCGCATCGGCGTACTCCCGCATATTTCCTGTTGTTTCTTCTTTTGAAGTAAGCAAGAACCATATGATGGGTTCTGTAGTATCTTCGCGCATTGAGTAGCTGGGGCGGGGAGAAAGATCGACGGGCAAGTGGCCTTCTGCCCGGTTGAGGGCAGCCTGGACATCGCGTATTGCTTCATCCATATTTTTGGACAGATCGAAATGCAATGAAATCGAAGAAAATCCGGGCGAGCTTTTGGATGACATCTCATGGATACCCTTAACCAGGACTAATTCTCTTTCGAGCGGGATGGTAACCTGATTCAATATTGTGGTCGAGTTTGCGCCAGTATAGCCTGCTGTCACTTGAATATTTGGATGTTCGACAGGTGGAAGATCGCTTGTAGGGAGGATAAAAAAAGAGATTGTGCCAAGAAGGATGATAGTGAGCATGACAAATGTGGTCATTACGGGACGGCGGATAAATGGAGCGGATAAGTTCATTGTACCTCCGCCTTGCACCCTTCAGACAATCGCAAATGGCCGTCATGAACAATCACATCTGTCGGTAAAATTCCTTGTTTGATGATCTGGTCGGTCCCCTGTTCCTTGCCAAGTGTGAGGACCCGTTTTTTTACAGTGTTGTCTGCCTCGACAATATAGACAAAAGGACCCTCCTGGCTATAGCGTATTGCCTTTTGCGGAATTACGATCGCAGCTATTTTTGTTTTAATGGGAAGATATACGCGAATGGTTTGTCCGGGATTAAATAGAGAATCGGTGTTGTCGATTGTCCCGTGGATGAGCAGCGTGCCTGTTTTTTGATCAAATGTATGATCGATGAATGTAATGTCCCCGGTTTTTCTTGCATCGGATGCACAGATCGATGCCACTTCGAAACCTTTTGGTCCTTTAGGGAGTTTTGAAAATTCCTTTTCAGTAATGTTGAATTCTACGATCAGGGAATTTACATTGGATATTATCGCAAGCGGCTGAGCCTGGCTTGAAGTTACATAATTTCCTGGGTGGATACCGATTTTCCCTATCCTGCCATCAATTGGTGATGTGATCATGCAATGATTTAAATCGAGCTTTAAGGCTGCTAATCTCGCTTCGCTTAAAACTAAAGCAGCCTCTGCCTTTTCTTTATTTGCTTCTAAATCTTCCCACTCTGTTTGTGAAAGAAGGTCTTTTTGTACGAGTTGCTGGTATCGGAGGAGTTTTTTTTGCAATGCATTGAATGTTGCACGGTCGCTTGCCAGTTGGGCTTCAGCCTCTCTCACACGGATTGCATATAGGGCCTGATCGATTTCAAATAGGGGGGTTCCGGCAGAAACAGCGTCCCCTTCGTGGACAAAAACAGTTTTGAGAGAGCCATTAACTTGAGGTCTGACTTCCACAATAGAAGATGGTTGTAGTGTTCCAATGCTTTCTACGTGAAAAATGATATCTTTAACATCGGGTTTCGATGCAATGACCGGAATCGCAGATTGCGGGCTGCCGTTAGTGAAATCTGGTTGAGATTGACATCCTGAGAGTATATAAGCTGATAAAAGAAAAATAAATAGTAATCTTATTTGCATGATCCCTCAGTATTTAAAGTCCCTGTGGCATAGGCTAAATTTGCGACCGAAAGTAATACACGTGTTTTTATGTCGCTATAACGGATGCGTGCTGCCGCAAGCTTTTGTTGAGCATTTGAGACCTCTAAGATCCATTCTTTGCCTGCCCGGTATTTTTCTAACGAGCTTTCGTATGATTTTTGAGAGTTGAGTAAATATTCATTCGCATTTGCAAGCATCTCTTCGGCTGCCAGAACTGACCTTGTATGTGTAAAAACTTCCAAAGCAATGTCGAGTTCCAGTTCTGCCAGGGATTCCATCGAGAGCTCGGTATCCGCATATGCCATCCGGTTTTGGTACATTGTATCAAATCCGTTAAATAATGGCATGCTCACATTTAAGAACAATTGATACTGCGCTGCATTGGCATGGTCATTAATGGCATGATTGGCTCCAGTTCTTCCGCAAAAGGAAATTTTAGGTCCATAGGCTGCCCTGGCCAGTTTTTGATAAGATATTGATTCAGTAACATTCGCCTGTTTTGCCATTAAATCGGCCCGCCGCTGAAGTCCTAAGGAAATGAGTTCCTTTAATGGAAGCAACTGAGGAATTTCTATAGGGGCTAAAGAGGCCAGTTCAATGGAATTGGAAGGTTCGAGTCCAAGCGAATGGACCAGCTGTCCCTTTTGAATATCCATTAAAGCAATTTGTTGGGATAGCTCGATTTTCATTTGGGCTACAGTTGCCAAACTCGTATAAACGTCGGAGACGGGGCTTAATCCGGCTGTGTTTAATGCGCGTGCATATTCGAGAATTTTATTGGCTTCTTCCAAAGAGATAGTGGTTCCCCTGACGACTTCTTCGGCATGCAAAGTGGCATAGGCATTTTCTAACACTTTGATCATCACCTTTTGAATATTCCAGTCGCTTTGCCAGTTAGCGGCGATCAGTGCAGCTTTTGCGGCGTTGACATTAGCCAAACGCTCCCCATAGTCGTAAAGCAACATCGTAAGGATCAAGTCTGCGCCGATAATGGTATAATTTGTATCCGGTCCATTGATAAATTTAAAATCACGTCCATTTTTGACGATCCCTTCCAATGCAACATTTGGATAATAAGCGCTTTTCGCAGATCCTAACAGAGCAGCTGCCCGATTGGCATTCCACCATGCCTGCTTCGTCGAAGGGTGATTTGTCAGGGCAATATCGATCAGCTCGCCTAAAGCCAGCGGATGATCAGGGAGGGGGCACTCTCCCTTAATAGATGAAGAGAGGGACAACAGCAGGCAAAGGAGAAGAGGGACAAGCGTGAAATTTCGATAAGCCATGATGCACATAATGAATAAAATTACGATTGCTTTTGTAAGCTTGAACCTTGAAGCATGAAGGATCTTTGATGAGTGTATCATCCCGATGTTTTTTTTTGCAATAAGATTGATTTGCATCACAGGACACAGGAAATCAGAACACTTTTTTGAGTCATATAGAATGCAATGCATATAGAGGAGAAAAATAATAACAGGATAAGCAGGATAGGCAGGGTATTTTTTTAAAATTATCCTGCCTATCCTCCCTATCCTGTTATTTTCCTCTGTAGTTTAAAAAAGTGTTCCGATTTCCTATGCCCTGTTTGCCTCAAATGCTAAAATATTTTATACTGATTATTTAAAGCCACGTCGATCAAACGAAGCAAAAATTTGCAATGGAAAGGTAGAAAATGTCCGATGATCCTTTGGAAAATAACGAAAATGAAAATGAAGATGATGAGGAAGACGCTCTTGCCGACCGCCCTTTGGAATGCAGCGAATGTAAGAAAGATATCGCTGTGCTTTATACGGAAATAGTGGGGCAGACTATTACTCACACCTGTATGTGCAAGGACTGTCCGGAATTGCAGCGTCGTTTGTACGGGACCTCTTCGCAACGTCTGTATGACCCTAATTTAGAAAACAATGCATCGCTTGCATGCGGAAATTGCGGGATGACTTTCAACTCCCTTCATATCGGAGCTTTTTTAGGATGCAGTGTCTGTTATGAAGTGTTTAGCAAGGTGTTGATAGGGGAACTTCTCGCAGCAAAAAAAATTCCTTCCCGCATAACCACAAATAAAAAATCAATACCGATCCATATTGGGCGGACTCCTGGAGAGAGCGTCACGATGAACCCCTCTCTTCGACTATTGGCTTTAAATGAAGCGTTGAATGAAACAATTAAGGCAGAGGATTATGAACAATCTGCGTGGTTGCGCGATCAGATCAAAGCGTTGACAGAGAATCCGGAGAATACGAATGAAGGAAAAGAGTAACAGTAAATCTTTGGTGTATAAAAAAACACCCTGGAATAACAACGCGAACACCATTTGGCTTGCCTCATCCATTGTCTTGCAGAGAAATATCGAGAAGTTTAAATTTCCCGGTAAACTTGAAAAAGATTATAAAGCACAAATTATTGCATTAATCAGCAAGAAGTTACTGGCAAGCGATTCCATTGAAGCCCCAACTTTAACCCATGCCGAACATTTAAGTCCGCTTGATAAGGAATGGCTGGTCGAGCATTTTTTATCTAATCACAACTATATTCAGGCAGGATCGGGAGACGGCTTTCTCTTCGATGCCCAATATGAATTTTTGGCCACCTTGAATTTGTTTGATCATTTGCATTTGCAATTGATCGACTGTAAAGGAGAATTAGAAAGCACATGGAACCGCTTAGTTAAAATCGAAACCGAGATCGGCAAGGAGATCAATTATGCCTTTCATCCGAATTTTGGTTTTCTGACTTCCGATCCTACACATTGCGGTACCGCGTTGATCGCATCGGTGTTTTTGCAGCTTCCCGGCCTGATCCATAGCGACAGGATCAATGATCTGCTGAAGAAAAATGTTGATGAATCAATGACTGTGACCGGCCTTCAGGGCAGTCCATTAGAAATTTTTGGAGATGTGCTTCGCATCCGGAACAATTATACCTTGGGGCTGACGGAAGAAAATATCATTTCTTCGCTGCGCAGTGTGACAACAAAGCTTATTGTCGAAGAAAACAGCATCAGGGCGAAAATAAAGCAGGAAGAGCCTGCCGACATGAAAGACAAGGTCAGTAGGGCATACGCCGTATTGGTCCACTCTTATCAGATCGAGGCGGTCGAAGCCTTAAACGCGTTAAGTCTTCTCAAATTTGGTTTGGAATTAGGCTGGATAAAGGGTACCGACCAACAAAAAGTCAATGAACTTTTTTTCAATTGCCGCCGCGCCCATTTGACCGCCTATTATGAGCAACCAATTCCGCAAGAAGTGCTCTCCCATAAACGTGCTGAAATGATCCATTCTTCCCTGAAGGATGTAAAGTTGATGATTTAGTATAGGAAGAAATGGTTTACGTGCCCGTGAGCGTGCCCGTGCCCTTGCCCGAATTTAATTCATCTTTTCCTTTTTTTTATCCCTCAAGCAGTAAATAAAGTTCGGGAATGATAAATAGATTCGGGCAGGGGCACGGGCACGCTCACGGGCACGAAAATAGCTCTTTATTTACGATCTGAGTCTATCACCACCGGCCCGGTATCGCGGTTAGTCAGGTTCTCATATCCATCTTCGGTAATGACGATCGTATCTTCGATGCGCACTCCCCCTATTCCCTCTAAATAAATTCCGGGTTCAATGGTAATGACGTTGCCGGCTTGTAATTGGTAACGGCAGTCCGGCTCTGCCTGACGTAATCTTGGCATTTCGTGGATCTCCAGACCGACACCATGGCCTAAATTATGGGTGAATTTATCCCCATATCCTTGTTTGCTGATATATGTGCGGGCGGCAGCGTCGACCGATCCAATATCGACTCCAGGGCGGCATGCTTTAAGGGCCTCGAGTTGTGCCTGCTGCACGATTGTGTGAATCTCCAAAAGTTGAGGATTTGGTTTTCCAAAATAAACGACTCTTGTCATGTCCGAATGATAGTGTTGATACTTCACTCCAATATCGATCAATATCGGATTGCCTGAATGTAATCTGCAGGCTTCTTGCGGCTTTGATGAAGGACGATAATGGGGCATAGAGCTATTGGCACCGAAGGCAATGATGGGAGAAAACGCCAATCCATCCCCGCCCTGCCGTTTCCAGAATATCTCCAGTTCTGTTGCCAGTTCGTTTTCTGAGATCCCTTTTTGAATTAAGCTGCAGACAAAATCAAATCCTGCGGAGCCTAAAGCAGCGGCTTTTCTCAAGACGGCAATTTCACTTTCATCTTTTTTCATTCTCTCGCATTCTACGATATCTTCAACCGGAATTAATGAAACCGGAGGGAATTTTTTCAGAAGCATTTGGTACTCTGAATAGCTTGTAGAATTACTTTCAAATGCCATCGATTTGATAAACGAGAACTTTTCAGAAAGAATTTGCGATTCAAAAGATGGGGTATTGAGAGGAAGAACGGGAAACGGACTGAACTTAAGACACATTTCGTAATAACGGGGATCGACAAATAAATGGATCCCTTTTTTATGAATGAGAAGTTTGCCGGCGGAAAGTTCCAGGCCTGTCAAATAAAGAAGGTTGATCTTATTTGTGATTAACAGGGCATCAGCAGGTATATTTTTAAGTTTATTTTGAAGGGAACGTGCCCTTATTTCATGGTGATTTATCATAATAATCAACGTTGTTGTGTTTAAATTTAACTTATTGTAAATTAGCCCTTATATTATTTTCTATCAGGTTATATATGATCACTAACAATCCATATAATGTTTCATTGACCGGAGGTGGGGGGCACCCCGACTTTTCAGTCGATTTTTCTTTATACAATCAGAAAAATACCGCGGAAAAAAAACCTCTCCATAAAAAAGTACTGAGTGTGATCCTGAAGCCTTTAGAGTCCATAAAAATCATTTTTCGTGCAATAAAAAACTCTGGATCCAAGACATTGAGCTATGCAGGGGTGTCATTTAAACACATCGTGCTTGGGTATTATGGCGATATCAGCAGCTATAGACCGACTTTTGAAATTACCCTTATTTTATTCAAAACGGCCTTTTGGATATTTCAACTGACCAGATGTTTTTTTATGAATGCGTGCAGCCTTATTTATAAAGACATCGAAGGGGGTAAATCTTCAAATGAGAAATTGCTGGGACGTTTTGCCGACGGGATCGATTTGTCGCATATGAAGACGAGCCAGACAGCGATCGATGTAAGCCGGATCCCTGCTACTGTCGTAGTTGGCGACTTAAAAAAAATGTTTGAAGAAATCAACTTTGACAAACCGGGCAAAGATGGATATATGGCTCCTACATCTCTTCAGGAAGGTAAAACTCTCCATACAAAGGCGGATTTAAAAAAATCGCTGGATGTCTTTATCGACCATGTCAAAAAACGGACGGCGTTTTTAGGCACCCCGCCTCAATATGACACGCCCCAATTGATGAAATTTTATGAACAGATTGAAAATTCGGTACGATTTTGCATCGATAAGGTCAATAGAGATCTGCAAGAATTTTACCAGCGAAATGGCAGCGATTCTGGCAACTATGGTGAAAAAGAAAAAAAAGAGCATTACAACCTTTTAGAGAACCGCGCAAGGGTGGCCATTAACCTGGCAATTGCAGGAAAATATTGCGGCGCCCGCTACATGGGAGAAGCCACTGAACTTTATCACCTGTTCAGTTCAGATGAATCGGCAGTCAAGGGAACATTACAGGATACGTTGAACCAGCTTCTTGCACAAAAAAGGGGAGAAATAGCCAAAAGACAGATTGCAAGAAATATGGGCGCGGGGGTTCACGATTTTGGCAACTATATGGACCATTTGGGTCAAATGCTTGCCATTCCCGGTACAGAGAACATTGTCGAGCATTTAAGCAAGAACTTTGACACACCCCATTACTTAAAACTGTTTTTTGATGAATATAATGCCGATTTTATTCTCGATGCGATCCAGGAAAAAGTGATAAAATCTAACCCTTTTCGGGAGCAGATCCTCGACTGGATCCGCGATCAGGCCGGCAATTGGGACAAAGAAGCATATGACAAAAAAGTCCAGACAAGTCTTGCTCGCATTCAGGAAATTCTTGGGAAAAACGAGGTCGATGTACAAAACAAAAGCTACCAAAAGTTACAAGTGCTCAAAAGATTGGTTGCCCATTGTAAAGAGGCGGGGGAGATGTTACTCTTAAGCTATCCTGAAAGGGATGATTTTTTAAATGAATTTTTTGCATCTGATATGGTGCGGCAGTGGATGAAAGAAAACAACGCAAGTGGTTTAAAAATTCTTTTTTCTGATGATAAGTATGGCCAGCCTCTTTTTGAAGCAGTGAAAAAGGCTTGTTTAGACAAAGCCGATTTGCAACTGGAAAGCGCAATGGAGCAGACGATAATTTTTCAGAAAAAATCACAAATAAGTGCAGATTTTCCCGATTTGCAATCAATGCAAGATGATACTCTAGTGCGGATAATAAAAGGAGAAACTCCTGTTCAGGAGTCTCTTAAAAACTTTTATGATAGAGAACGGGGACGGCTTTTGTGTCTGGCTGTTTTAAAGAAAAGCGCCCGCGATATCAATCATACCGATTTGAAAACGGGGCCTCAAACGCAAACGGGACAGGTAGTTGCCGGGGAAAGCACCTTCGAGGACAAAGCCGGCCGTTCTTCTGACGACGAAGATGAGGGAGAGGATGAAGAAGACTATGGTGTTGTATTTGCGCAAAAGGGATTGTCGCCATTGGTTCTTGAGTGGATCGTAGTTTCACAAAAAATTTTGCAGACTCAACATTCGTTACAGGATTATAAAAAGATTTAAGTTCATGCTAGGATTATCAGACAAGCGGCAATCATATGCCGATACAATATTTGCTCTTGCCGGCCTTAAACCATCGCAAACAGAGCGCGATTGGCTGGCAGGCAACAATACTGGAGGGATTCCAGCCTCCTTTCTTGAAGTGGTCGAAAGACAAAGTAAAAGGCGATACCGGTTTGATATTACCACAAACAGGGATCTGGTGATCCATTCGATTTTCCAGTCCGCTTTTGACAAAAATTCCTCCAAAGTCATTGCAAGCGCAGAAAATGTGAATGGCCGACACTTCTATCCTTCCTGGAAAAAAATGGCATTAATTAAAATTCCCGGGAGTGTTGCAACGACGCTGGTCCACCCACTGTTTAGAATCCCTTCTATTGTTTTAATGTATTTTAAGGGTGTGAGCTTTGCTCAAAAACATTATGCTGTCGTTCATACTCATGTCAACGACAAATTGATTCCCAGTGTTATGAAGCGTACACCGCCATTGCTTGTGAGTTTGGTAAAGCGCATCGCGAATTGTTATCTGTACATCGTACCCATGATTGTCCTTTATTGTGCGATTACTGAGATCCTGATACGGTGCCCCGAAATCCCTCATGTGACTAAGTTTGCAAGGCGCTATCGTTTAAATCCTTTGAAAGTTCTCTTCGCAGCTATTTTGGGAGCTCATACCTCGCAGGCCTTTTTTGTTCAAATTTTCATCGATATCTGTAAATTTAGCTGGAATCAATTCCGCACCATGAGTCATCTGATCGGGGCTGTCGCATCCCGTGCTGAAACAAACCGGATGCATATCAGTAAAGATAAGGCTTATCGTCTGTGGATTCAAACGCAGGCGTGTTCTTAGAATAATTATGAACATCGAGCATGAAGAATTATTTTCGTGCCCGTGAGCGTGCCCGTGCCCGCATTTATTTATCTTTTCCGCTTTCTTTGCCCCCCGAACATCGAGCATGAAGAATTATTTTCGTGCCCGTGAGCGTGCCCGTGCCCGTGCCCGCATTTATTTATCTTTTCCGCTTTCTTTGCCCCCAAATTTGAAGAAAGAAATAAAATTCGGAAATGATCAATAAATTCGGGCAGGGGCACGGGCACGCTCACGGGCACGTAAACCAAGTCTTCAATCGGAAATGATCAATAAATTCGGGCAGGGGCACGCTCACGGGCACGTAAACCAAGTCTTCAATCGGAAATGATCAATAAATTCGGGCACGCTCACGGGCACGTAAACCAAGTCTTCAATTTGAATGGGTATATCTTAAGCAGATGCGGCTAAAAAAATCCCCAGTGAGCACAGCGCGTTTGTCTTTATGTTAAATTTCTCTTTGTATAATAGGTTAGCCCAGATATTGCAGAGGATCAATGATCCGACAGCAAACACAGGAAAAAGAATCCCTTTTTCAAAGGGAAGGGCAAATTTGGTGGCTAAAAGCAGCAGGTAAGTCGATGCAAAGTTGGCGATGCCGCCTAAACCGCCATAGATGGTTTCGCTTAAACGCAAATTTTTATTTTCCCGAAAAAAAACGATCGCTTGCATGACAAAAGAGGCTCCAAATTGTCCTGGCATAAACCAGACGTCGTGAGCTTCTGTAATCGACATGTGGGTAAAAATTCCTCCGAGCTTGCTGCAGTCAAACAAAACGCAACGGGCTTGTATACAAGTTAAGGCCAAAATTTGCGCGATAAAACAGGCTAAAGTATAGAGTAGCCATTTTGAAGAGGCTTTATTTTCATTTTGCTTTTTCGCCCCTAAAAATAGTCCAGCCAAGACAAGCATAATCCCAACGAGTTGAATGAATGTAAAAGAAAATCCAAAATCAGAACCTAACAGCATAAAGAGAATCAAACCTGGGAAAATTGCACTGGCGTTCAGAAAAGCAAAGGTAAGGCCGGCCGGCCCCAACTTCAATGCTCTTGCAATCAATAACATCCATGTCGAACTTAATATTCCGACGCAAATACCTACGGTTAAGATGGGGTAACTGATCTCGACGTTAAAAATATCGAAGTTGATAAAGAATGATAAAATAAATGAAGATAAATAAAACAGGCACAAGTAACCAGCGGGATTGCAGGTCGTTGTAGAATCTCCATTATTTTTGCGAAAAACGAGACTGGACAGGGCTGAACATCCTGCTGCACTTCCGGATAAAAGCAATGCTTTCAAAATTCCCTCCTTTATTCGGTTTTATTTTTTACTTGTAAATAATTAATTATATAAATTGTTGCGATATATAATCAAGGTTAATGTTATTTTGTGGACAATAGACGGCATGGACGACATGGACAGAACTGACAATAAAATAATTTAGCAAAATCGTCTCCGGCAAGCAAGATTAAGATCATGATCAAGATCGAGATTAAGAACATTCCTAATCTCGATCTTGATCATGATCTTAATCTTGCTTGCCAAAAAGGGTTTGAACTGTACTTTTGCAATTGTCTCATCTCGTCCATTGTCCATTTCTGTCCATGCCGTCCGTTGTCCATAAAAATTGCTGTTATTCTTCATTGACATCAAAATACACGGTCAGATATCATGAATGGTTTAAAGCTTAAGGAGACAAATTATGTACGCGATTATAAAGACAGGCGGAAAGCAATTTCGGGTAGCCGTTGGTGACGTTATAGACGTAGAAGGGCTAGGAAAAGATATTGGCTCGCAGATTAATTTTACAGAAGTTCTTTTTATGAACAATGGTTCAAATCCTGTAATTGGCAAACCCTTTATTCCAGGATGTGTGGTCGTTGGCGAACTTATCGAAGGGGTAAGCGGTCCTAAGGTCACCAGCGTGAAATATATTCCAGGTAATCACCGAAAAAAAATTGGTCATCGCCAACACTATTCACGTGTAAAAATTACCCAAATAGGCTAGTAAAAGGAAGGCACAAATGGCACAAAAGAAAGGTCAGGGTTCAACCCGTAACGGAAGAGATTCTCATTCAAAGAGACTGGGAGTGAAAGTGGGCTCCGGCGAAGTGGTACACGCCGGAAGTATTCTTGTCAGACAGCGCGGTACGAAATGGCATCCGGCAAAGAATGTCGGAAAAGGCAATGATGATACACTGTTTGCTTTGGCAACAGGAGTTGTCGTTTTTCGTAAAACCGACAAAACATACGTCTCTATCGAATCCGAGCTGTCATAAGAGCTTAGATCTTGTATACCGAAGGTGGTTCAAAAGTTGGGATTTTGACAAGGAGGCTGCTCAAAATTTTTCGTCTGGAACGAGTGACCATTGCCAATGGCCAAGGCACGAGTGAAGACAAAAATTTTGATGCAAAGCGGAACGCCGTCAAAAACCAATTTTTGAATCACGTTCGGTATAATTGCCATATGATTTACTATGGCATTCCAAAGGACTCCAATAATCACGGACTGAAAAGTTTGAGCTGTCAGACTTTCAGTCCATGATTTCTGCCTTCAAATTCAAAAGGATTTATGTTTACTGATCGCGTTACTTTAGATCTTGTTGCCGGTAAAGGCGGCAACGGTGTCGTTGCATGGACTAAAGAGAAGTTTATTCCCAAAGGGGGCCCATGCGGCGGCTGCGGCGGCAAGGGCGGCTCCATCATCTTCGAGGCGGACGATCAGGTATATTCGTTAGAATGGTATCGCAACCGGCGTATCCTCAAAGCAGAGAATGGGGTTGCCGGAGGCTCTTGCAACCGCACCGGGCGCAATGGAAAAGACCTTCTCCTTAAAGTTCCTTGCGGCACTTTGGTCTTAGACGAAGCAACCGGGGAAATTTTGCATGACTTTACCATAACTAAGGAACGTTTTGTCATATGCGAAGGGGGAAAAGGGGGTCGGGGCAATCAAAGCTTTAAGACTTCGACAAACCGGGCTCCCAATTTATGTACTGAAGGGAAGGAAGGCCAGGCAAAAAATGTACAGCTGGAATTGAAGTTAATAGCGGATATCGGGCTTGTGGGATTTCCCAATGCAGGCAAATCGACGCTGATTTCCGCCCTTGCAAATGTCAAAGTGAAAATTGCTGCCTATCCATTTACGACCCTTCGTCCCAACTTAGGGTTCATCCAAAGGGAAGACTATACCCGTATTTTCATTGCAGATATCCCAGGCATTATCGAAGGGGCGCATCGCAATCGGGGTCTTGGCCTGGAATTTTTGCGCCACATCGACCGGACGAAGTTGCTCATATTTATGCTCGATGCCTCTGGCATAGACGGGCGCAATCCAAGTGCAGATTATCGTGTCTTGCAGGACGAGCTTGCCGCCTATCAACCCGAATTATTAAAGCGCCCATCCTTAGTTGTTCTCAACAAGATAGATGCAGAAGGGGCTTTTGAAAATTGTCTGCAATTTAAACGGGATTTTGCCATTGAACCGGACAGGTTGTTCGAGATCTCTGCTTTGACTGGCGATGGGGTAGATGCCTTATTAAAGTGCATTTGCGAACATCCTGCGCTGTAAGCTTGAATTAATATACCGAAGGTGGTTCAAAAGTTGGGATTTTAACAAGGAGGCTGCTCAAAATTTTTCGTCTGGAACGAGGGACCATTGCCAATGGCCAAGGCACGAGTGAAGACAAAAATTTTAATGCAAAGCAGGACGCCGTCAAAAACCAATTTTTGAATCACGTTCGGTATAGACTTCTTGCAAATTCATTTCCTTGCCCGTGCCCGTGCCCATGCCCGCATCCCATTACCCATAAGTCCAATAAGCAATTCAACGCAGAGGCGCTGAGGCGCGAAGACACAGAGGAAAACTGTATACAAGGAATCTAGAAAGCTTGATTTGATGCCTTAGCCACAGAAACGTTTTGTTCTTTCTATTGATTCGAACTGGGTAATCAGGTTTAAATTTTCTCTGCGCCTCCGCGTCTTTGCGTCTCTGCGTTTATCTATTGACATCACTTTGTAAACAAGTATTTTATGAGTTATAGGTAATAGGATGCGGCCCGTGCCCGTGCCCGAACGAATTCATCTTTTCCGATTATTCAAAAAGTCTATTCCACTTTAATAAGTTTGCAATATTATTTATTTTTTGATATAATCTATTTTTATAAAAACTAAATTATATAAATAATAGTGAGTATTATGTTTGTAGGAAATAATAATAACCTGGTAGGAGATAGATCCTGGTGGGGGTGGGGTACCGGGGTGGTACGCCATTTACGTTCATTTTTAATCAACTCCCCGGAAATAACTTCCCAGGCGAGTCGAATCTTTTCTGATTTGAGAAGAGCCCTTTGTCAATTCCGGGCCGTGCAAGGGGCGGCAAATCCTCATATTGCGGGAGTGGCCCAACCCCTACTTGCACCAGCATCTCAGACTCAAACGATGGGTCCATCTGTTGCAACAATACCTGAGGATCCTCCAACAACTGCTTGTGTAATGCATGTTGTAGGCGTTCCTCTGGTAAACCCTGAAGGGGATCTGCAAAGGCGGAGAGATTTTGAATCTGTTACACGTCATTTACAACGCGATGATCCCAGATTTCAGGAATTATTTGTGGATGATTGTGGAAATTTGGGGAGTCGCACTGAGGAAATACGAAACCTCCACATACAACTAAATGCAGCTGACAATTCTAACGTAGCCCATATCTGGAAAAGCATTATTTCTCATTATGTGCGATCGGGTGAGATAGACAATTTGGCAAAAGACGGGTTTAAGGCCTTTCGGGATGGCCATATTACAAAGGAACAGTTTTGTACGTTAGCATTGTGCTGGTCGTTTATAAAAGATTTTTCAGCCGAGGCGGTCGAAGTACTTCCATTATTTGACAGTAACGGAGAAGTTTCTCAGAAGGCATCTCAAGAAATTAAAATGCGTTTAGGGAAATTTCTTCATATTTTTATGATTAATGAGTTAAAGGGGCTTGATAATAATATCTATTTAGATGATGTTGTAGACACACTGTTCGATAGAATTGTTTCCAAAATGCGGGGCAAACATCCTTCTGAGCAAATGATTTTTCATATCGATAAAAAATCGGCTTTACGTTGTCCAAGCTCGCGGACAGCCCAGGATAGTGTGAAGGGTCAGTCAATTGGGGATAGATTAAGTGATTTTCATGAAATTTTTGGCACCAATTTCCCTGTTCAACTGGGCAAATTGGATTGCTCTTTGGCGATTCCCAGTTCCTCAATGATGCAAGCTTATTTAGATGCCTTTAGCTCATACTTTAAAAACGATGGTGTTGTCATTGATTTCGTGATTGGACTGTCTACTCGTGCTGACCTGGCCAACAATGCCAGAGAAAGAAGCCGTGGCTTTTTTATCTCTATTGCAGGAATTGAAACTCCAAAATTTGCAGACGGATTTCCTGTAAGAAATTACTTTGAATTCCTTCTACATGATCTGTATCATTGTTTTATCGCTAGTACTGTTCCTATGCGTTATCGAATAATAACCGCAGATATTGCCAATGGTGTTTCTAAATTAAAAAAATCATATGAAAACCGTCAGAATCCTTTGGAAGAGCTCTACTTAGATACTCTGGAAGGGTGTTTGGTAGATATGGAATTTCTTATGTTTAGACGAAGCGAAAACCAAATCTACAATAATGATCAAGAGGATTTTCTTATTGAATTGCAGGATCAAATCAGTGGCAACGTGCTAATAAGAATGTGGGCAAAAATGAAATTGCAGCCTCTTCCTGGAGAAAGGGCTTATTTATCGCAGTCGGAATTGGATAAACTTAAAAAATGGGACACAATTCGGCCGCCAGAAACAGGGGGACACCGTTTGTTTGAGGAAAATATCAAAAATTTATTTCAAACGAGTCCTATATTTCAACAACTGGCAGAGGCTGTCGAACAGGATGGATTTTTTACAAAATTTGATTTTTCTTGCGTTAGAATAAATGATGTAAGACAATATTTAAAAATGTTCAAAACTAGAAAATGGGAACAAGGATGTGATTCGCCCAACGCCTGTTTGATTACACATCTCGACTCCATTTATCGCAAGAGATTTCCGGAAGGAAAAAAGCGGGAATAATCATTCTTATGCATCAATAACAATGATTTGCAAACGCTCAAAGAAAGCAATGAATTGTTCCAAAGAAAGCTCCCCCGGCCTCGCCAGGCGGTTCAACCCAACCTCGTCCAAGGCCGCTTCCACTTTGTCCGGAGAATAAAGTTCTTTAAGCGAGCTGCGCAGCATCTTGCGGCGCTGGTGAAAGGCTTTGCGCGTCAGTTGAAAAAATTTTTCCTCATCCGACACTTTGGGAGGTTCTTTCAGTTCCAGGACAATGATCGCCGAATTGACTTTCGGGCTCGGGTAAAAGCACGATCTGCTTACCTGAAATGCGTAGTGCGGATTTGTATAAAAATTTAAAAAGAGAGTAAAGGAACTATAATCGGATGTGTCCGGTTTTGCCACATAGCGCATCGCCACTTCATCCTGGACCATGAAAATTAGATGGGAAAAGAGATGCCGCATGGGAACCAGCATGGTTATGATCGGGGTCGTCAGATGATAGGGGAGATTTGCGATCACTTTGGCTTTTTTCCCTGAAGCCATTTTTGCGCGGCAAATTTCTTCGACGGGAAACAAAAGAATATCGTCATTATAGATTTCTAAAGAGCCTGCAGCTGGATTTAAGCGTTGTAGAGCGTGCGCCAGAACATGATCTTTTTCTACGGCAATAACATGAGCTCCTGCGTTCAATAATTCTTCTGTCAATGAACCAGGTCCAGGTCCTATTTCCAAACTTAAGTCCCCGGGACTAATCTCTGCTGTCTTGACAATTTTATGCAAAATGTTGCGGTCAATCAAAAAATTTTGCGAAAGAGCTCGTTTAGGGGAAATCCCTAATGATTCGAGAAACGCTAAAAGTTCTGACGGTTTATAGATGGCCATGTTCTTGCAAACTTATCTCTTGCCAAAGTTTAATTGGTAATGAGGATGAAGGGTTGAAAGTCAGAAGAGAAGATCTCTTCAAGCTGTTTGTCCTGTATATCAAAATGCTCTCTTTGTTCTCTAAAATACTTGTCAGTACCTACAGCGGCACCCTCGTCGAGCAGTTTGTTTTTTATCTGAGATTCCAGTTCCTGATAAGGTACAATGCCGCCAGGGGTCATTTTTTTAAGGTAAAAAATGCGAAACACGGTACTGTTGTCCGCCTTGCTTTTTTGAGCGATCGGCGTGCTGTAGGCATCATTGTCCAAAGTAGTTAACGTCTTCTTGAAGAGATCTGAAAGCTCTTTTTCTTTATTAATGAACAGTTCGGAGATCGCAATTGTTTTTTGTGTGGGTTCATCGATCTTCATTTCCTGTAATTTTTGCGAAAGGTGATCCAGTGGAATTCGTTCATCGACCAGGAGATGGTGGACCAGATTTGCTGTTTCAGCGCCTTTTGCGGGATTGCGGTGGCGAATGGTGATTACCTGGAATGTCCATTCATTATCGCGAATATTGTCTTTGGCGTGGGCTTCGTAATAATCGCGGACTTTTTGAGGAGTGACTTCAGCGATGACATTAGTATGGACCCGAAAATAGAGCATCCGGCGGATAGCGATGTCATCGTGTACCATTTGATACGCTTCATCAAAGGTGAGTCCCGCTTTATCGAGATTAATGATAATATTTGGGCCAAAGAGAGTTTCCATTTCCTGTCTTACATCGCCAGGATTGATTTTAATTTTCAGCTCTTCCGAATCGATTAGAATAAGCTCTTTGTCGATAATTTCATTAAGGGCCTTTTTCCAATAGGCCTGATAGAACTGATGGCGTGCAACGACCGATGAACTGTATTGCGGATATTGTTTAAAAAATAGCAGGTCCATTTTTTTCATGATGTCCATTACGGAGATGGCTTTGCCATTGACCTGCACTAAAATCCGATTATTGACGAGGATATGGGGCTCCTTCGAACCTTGGCCTAACAGGGTTTCTGCATAGGCAGCAGTAGGATTAAAATGAGCGATGATAATAAATAAAGATACTAAGATTTTATTTTTCATGAGTGTGCTATATATTTATTGATATCCTTAAGGTGAATACGGAACAGAACTGTAATTATACGCAAATATTCAATAATGTCAATCACTACTATCAGGTCTACTGTCAGGTCAGGATAGCAGGATAGATCCTTGGGCAACTCCCCGGACAAATTCTTCGGCAGACATGATTTTTTTACCTTCCTGCTGCAATTGAAGAATTTGGAGAACAGTGCCTTTTCCGCATGTAACCATGAGTTCTTTCTTAAGTCCCGGCAATATACACCCTGGACTTAAATCACTTGTGATCCCGGCGACCCTTGCCGCAATGACCCGAATCCGCTTTCTTTGCCCTTTGATTTCCGCAAAACAAAAGGCGCCGGGCTCGGGATTCACTCCCCGCACTAAATTGTGGATTTCATTCGCCTGCATATCCCACTTGATTTTGCAGTCTTCCATCGTAATTTTTGGAGCCAAAGTGGCCTTTTCATGGTCCTGAGGAATTTGATGAGGCGTGCCATCCGCAAAAGCATTAATGGTTTGCAGCAATAAACGAGACCCTGTGCGGCATAAAGACTCTTCCAGTTCTCCATACGTCATTTCATCTGGAATTGCCACTGACTCCATTGCGATGATATCGCCGGCATCCATTTTTTTGACCATGTGCATAATGGTGACGCCAGATTTTGTTTCGCCATTGATGATAGCCCTTTGGATCGGGGCAGCTCCCCGGTATTTCGGCAGCAAGCTTGCATGCAGATTAATACAGGCTATTTTGGGCATTTCCAAAAGATGCTGCTTTAAAATTTCTCCATAGGCGACAACAACAAAAAGGTCTGCCTGAAATTGCGTTAAGGTAGGGATGAAGTCGACATCGGAGACAATTTCCGGTTGGAATAACGGCAGTGGAGGAGTTTGCGCAAGGGCCACGCTTTTTACAGGGGTGGGGGTGCAAACTAAAGAACGTCCTTGCGGTCTGTCAGGTTTAGTGATCACTGCGGCGATATTCACATCGTTATCGAGTAAATATTGCAGGCAGTTGGCTGCAAATTGAGGTGTCCCAAAAAATACGATTTTTAGTTTTTTGTCGCTGCACACGCGTTTTCTTCCTCACATTCTTCCTCATCGGTCTCTTCGGCAATCTCTTGCAACCCCATCAATCCCCGTTTTGTTCCTCTGCAGAACTTGACGAGGTGAACAATCTCTTTATATGGTTCGATTTCCTGTTCGATCCTTTCGAGGCTTTCAGCTATCGACAATTTGCTGCGGTACAGAAGTTTAAACGCTTTGCTCAATGCTTTGCGTACATGCAAGGGAAAATTGTGTCTTTTTAAACCGATGATGTTGATGCCGCCAAACTTATAAGGGATGCCGCCTCCAATTGTGTAGGGAGGGATATCGTGGGTAACTCTGCTGAGCCCGCCGACCATGGCATATGTGCCGACATTGACAAATTGATGAATTGGGGTCAGGCCTCCGATGATGGCATAATCCTCAACAGTAATGTGTCCCGCGAGCGTGGCATTATTGCTCATGATCACATGGTTGCCAACGGTGCAGTTATGGGCAACGTGGCAATAGGCCATGATGAGGCAATTGTCGCCGACAGAAACGGTGGAATTTTCCTGGCATGAGGAATTAATGGTGACAAATTCCCGTATTTCACAATTCTTTCCAATAGTGACAAATGTCTTTTCCCCCCGGTATTTCAGATCTTGTGATTTTGTGCCGATACATGCTGACGGATAGACCATCGTCCCTTCTCCAATCGTTGTGTTTCCATCGATATATGCGTGGGAACGGATGGTGACATTGTCTTTAAGCGTCACCGTCGATTTAATAATAGCGTACGCTTCAATAGTGACATGATTGCCAATGTTCGCACCAGGTTCGATAATGGCTGTTGGGTGTATGTTTGCCCGGTTCATGAGACCTCTATTTTTTTGATGAATTTATTTTATATTTGACTTTGATCAACCAGAGCAAAACCTATCTCTGCCTGGACGGCAATTTTATCGTCTACAAATGCCTCAGCCTTTACCCTGCCGCCTTTAGAACTGAAATGAAGCCCTTCGCATTTCAGGATGAGTATATCTCCCGGATAAACGGGCTTGCGGAACTTTGCATTGTTTACATTGAGCAGCACGGCAATGCGCGGCATTTCCGCTTTGAGATGTACCATGACGCCGCCTGTTTGTGCAAGTGCTTCGAGGATAATCACCCCGGGCATGATCGGGTTATTAGGGAAATGCCCCTGGAAATAATGCTCGTTCATCGTTACATTTTTCTGCGCGACGATGGTTCCTTTTGCAAGGTCCATTTCAAGAATTTTATCGATGTATAGAAATGGAAAACGGTGAGGAATGATCTTCATGATTTCATTAATGTCCATCATGTGTTTTTTATCTCCGCGTTAATGTAATTAAAAATTTTTTTCGCCAAAGCTACATTTGAGGCGTGTCCGGAACGTATGGAAATGATATGAGCTAAAAATCGGTAACCAACAAGGGAAAAATCTCCAATCATATCCAATATTTTATGCCTTACCATCTCATCCGGAAAAAATAGTCCGTTTTTACTCAATATCGTATCGTCTTTGATCACAACGGCATTGTCAAGACTTGCCCCTTTGATCAATCCACGGTCCATCAGGGAGGAGACCTCTTCGTACAGTGAAAATGTGCGGCATGGGGCAATTTCATTTTTAAAAATTTCCTGATTAATCGCACTAGAAAAATATTGGGATTTAAGCAGCGGGGTATTCGGGTAGTTAAGGGTGTAGCTGATCCGGTAGTGGTCGCAAGGAATCGCGACCATGTGAATTTCCCCTTCAGATAAATAAATAGGACGGTGTAAAGAGATGACAGGTGATTCTTTGTTCTGTTCCTGGATTTGGGCTGTTTCGATCATTTTTACAAAGACATCAGAACTGCCGTTGCCTACAGGGGGTTCGATGCTATCGAGTTCAATCACCAAGTTATCGATTTCAAAGGCCGCCACTGCGGCTAGCACGTGCTCGACAGTATGGATCCGTACATCACCCGATCCAAGGGTTGTATTGCGCATGTGGGAACAAACGCAATCGACTTTAGCCGGGATGACCGGATGGTTTGGAAGATCGGTGCGTTTAAAAATAATTCCCGTATCTTCAATAGCTGGACAAAAACGCATAGTCACACCCTCTCCGGTATGCAGACCGATACCGGAAAATGTGGCAATGTTCTTGAGGGTACGTTGTTTATGATGTCTGTTTATATGAGTTGACTCGATTTGGTCCACAATCTTCCCTTTTAAAAATTAACTGGCTTGATTCTACATGATCATCGAGTTTTCATCAACCAGGAATATAAAGTATTATAATGATACAGGGGAACATCAACTAACAGAGCCCCTCGTTCCCATTCCGCTTTTTCGAAGTGTTCGCCTCCGTAAACGGCAATGATTTTGCCCAAACTGTCAAACGCAACTGTAATTCCTGTATTGCAGGCGCGGATGAGAGGAAGTCCGGTCTCTACTGTGCGCAACCTGGCATGGTCAAAATGCTGGCGGGGTAATAGGGAATTTGGATACCAGACATCGCTGGTTACATTCACGAGCAATGTAGCTCCCTTTTCTTTACATTCTACGATAATATTGGTAAATGTCTCCTCATAGCAAATCGAAGGGGCAATCGAAGCATTCTTGCATTGCATGACCTTTGCTTCTTTCCCTGCTGTGAATGATCCAAATACGCCATATTCTGCCGCCAAATCCCTGCACCATCCAAAAGGAATGTATTCACCCATGGGAACTAATACCCGTTTTTCATATCTGTCGGGAAAAGGGAACGGAGTATTTTTTTGGAGAGGCCGAAAAAGCTGTGCGCTGCTATAATACTGCGTTTTTCCCTCGTTATCGATTTCTGCGTCTTCTAATCCCGCTAAAATATCGGCATTAAAGTAGTTGGCAATGGCTGCAATCCAGTAGGCATTGCTGACATAAGTTGAACCATCCTGTTTAGAGCTGAGAGGAAATTGGGGAGGCGGCAGATATTTTTGCACCTCCTCTCCCAATTCTTCGGAAAAAATTTTGACGACATCTTTCAAGGGATAAACAAAAGAGTAGGTGCCAAACGGAACGACAAATTCAGGAAGGACAATGAGATCAATAGATTTGTGGCGATAGGGTTTTAGGATTTTTATGATTTCTGTCCATTCGTTCATTACGTAATGGACCATAACATCGTGGTTGAAGCCTAAAGTCTCTTCGACCGGAAAGGCTGTCTGGACAAGTAAAGCGGTAAGGGAAGGGGGCGGGCTTTGTTTCATCGCATTTTCATGGACTTTTATGTGAATGGCCCCATAGAGGTAAGGGAAAGCTGCCAGGAAGGCCCATAGCAGGAAATAATATTTTTTTTTAAACCGGTCTGACTGAATAAGAACCGGCAGTAAAGCCAAATTTGTCAAAAAGACCCAAAATGACAATCCGTAAATGCCAAAAAGGGAGGCCATTTGTAAAGAATAGAGATTGCCTGTCAAGCTCAACCCCACCGGATTAAAAGAGAATCCGGATAAAACAAAAAGCCTTGAAAATTCGAAAACCGTCCATAAAAGGGCAATGAAAACCCCATACAAAGGATTTTTGAGTTTTTGAGGATAGAGCAGGATCCCAATAATGCCAAACTGAAAACCGATCATGATTGAAAGGAATAGATAGACAGAAATAATATACCAATAGGGATGAGAGACAAACCAAAAAAGCTGCACCAGTTGAACGGCAAAGAACCATGCAGTTGCCAGACAAAAACGTTGAAATGCCGAAGTAGCGCAAGTGAGCACTTTCCAGAATAAAGCATAGCCTAAAATTGCAGATAAACCAGGCAGCCAGGAACCCCATGCCGGCTGGCCGAAGGCAACCACAATAAAGCTGATGAGGATATACGATAGCGCAGGAAAAGAAAATAGTTTGTTTTCCCGGTCAGTCGGGGGCGTTTGCAAAATAGTCAATGCTTTTTACGTTTAATGATAGGTTATGCAGGAGGTCTATTTTGTTGGTCGGGAGAAGTTTGTGGCTTGCAACCGTTGCACGAGAATTTTCCTCCGCCAAAACAAATGACGTAAATTAATCCCCCAAAAATGGCTAAATTTTTAAAAAACATGATCTCATTGATCGCTCTTGCAGCCCCCTCTTGAGTCCAAAAAGCATGGAAGATCAAGGTGGTGGGGATCAAAAATGCGAGCAGAACAAAGGCAGCCCATCTGATTTTAAAGCCAATGATCAGGAAAACTCCTCCGATTAATTCTATGGCAGCCGCGCCAAAAAGAAATAACGGGACCATGGTAAATCCGTTTGCGACCATGTATTTCGCAGTATCATCATAATTCATTAGCTTACTGATCCCCGCAGTAATAAAAATCGCTGCAATCGATACACGGGCAATAAATAAAAGCAAAGATGTCAATATTTTCATTTAATCTCCTTATAGGTTCTTATGAATCACTTATATGGAAATGAACAAAAAAGTTAAAGGATTTTGCATGATATACCCATTTAAATTGAAAATTCGTGCCCGTGCCCATGCCCATGCCCGTGCCCGTGCCCGTGCCCGTGCCCGTGCCCGTGCCCGTGCCCGCATATGTTTATCTTTTCCGAATTTTATTCCCTGTTCGAAATTTGCGAGTAAAAGAATTCGGAAATGATTAATAAATTCGGGCACGGGCACGGGCACGGGCACGGGCACGAAATTTGCGAGTAAAAGAATTCGGAAATGATTAATAAATTCGGGCAGGGGCACGGGCAGGGGCACGGGCACGCTCACGGGCACGAAAACAAAGTTGTTTGTGTATAATGACACTTTATGCTAAAATTGCCTGTAATTTATGGCACATTCATTTAGACATCATCATATCCTGATGATCATGGAAGGTTATGATCATCAGTCCTTGCCCTTAGACCGTTTCGTCGGAAATTATTTTCGCCAGCATAAATCCCTTGGGTCGAAAGATCGCAGTGAAATTGCTGAAACAGTCTATGCGATGATTCGCTTTCGCGGGCTATTAGATGAAATTTGTAAAATTTGCGGCTTTCCCTCCACCTGGGAACAAAAGCTTAAAGCCTTTTGCGATGAGAGTTTTTCCTCTTACAAAGAAAGCAGCTGTATCCCTCCTCATATCAGAGTGAGTTTTCCAAAGATTTTATTCGATCATCTGTCGGATTGTTTTGGGGAAGGCAAGGCAATAGATATTTGTAAAGTCAGCAATTCTGCCGCCCCGACAACGGCGCGTGTCAATACGATGAAGACGAGCAGAGACAGCTTGATTTTGCGTCTCGCGCATGAATTTCATGTGACGCCCTGTACATTTGCTCCTGATGGAATTGTGTTTTCAAAACGGATCAGCTTTTCCCAAATGCCGGAGTTTAGGGAAGGGTTATTTGAAATCCAGGACGAAGGCAGTCAGCTGATCGGGGGGCTTGTTGAAGCAAAACCGGGACAGCTTGTCATGGACTATTGTGCGGGAGCTGGCGGCAAAACGCTTTGCTTTGCACCCCGAATGCAAAATAGAGGGCAAATTTATCTTCACGATATCCGTAAGTGGGCTTTAGACGACTGTAAAAAACGGTTGCGCAGGGCCGGCATCCAAAATGCCCAGATCGTGTTGCCAGACCAAGTGGATAAATTGAAGAAACTCAAAAAACAGTTCGACTGGGTTTTAGTCGATGCCCCTTGCACAGGCACCGGCACACTGCGCCGAAATCCCGATATGAAATGGAAAATTAACGAAGAGATGCTGGTAAGGCTGGTAGGTCAGCAACGAATGATTTTTGAAAAAGCCTTAAGTTTCATGAAACCGGATGGACATATTGTTTATGCCACATGCAGCCTGCTGAAAATGGAAAATCGCGATCAGGTGGACCACTTTATAAAAACTTATGATCTGGAACTTGTCCGCGATTTTGAGTCTATTCCTATATTAAATGGAATGGATGGATTTTTTGGCGCTGTCTTAAGAAGAAAATCTGGAATAAAAACACCCCCTCATGCTATACACTTGATCTGAACTCAAAATAGAGCTCAAGTGTTTATCGCATCAATTTTCAACTTTAATGAGGGCAAATATGTCAACAATAGGACAGAGAATATGGCAAAGAGGTTCTGCGTTCGCCTCTGAATGTGTAGATAAAGCAGCGATTACTTTAGACTGTACTGATTTAAGGCGGAAAGTTTTTAGCATCGCATCAAAAAGCGTTAAGCTTGTTAACTCGTTCAGACCGTGGGATAACAAGGTCCTCTCTTGTTTTGCACAATTTCAAACATTCTGTGCACCGGTTGAGGAATTTTCATCTATTACGAGAACTGTGAAAGAGTTAAAGGACCGAAGAAATAATCCATCAATGGTGAAAAGAGCCATACATGTCTCTTTGTTGTTTAGTCATACATTGCAATGTTCCGATGCCCTCGATAAAGTAGGCTTGATCAAGCTCGGAGCTTATAAGACAGCAACTTTTATGGGAAAGTTTCCTTATTTTAAAATATTTACGACGGTTCCTAAAGTAATCCACTCTTTATATGAATGCTGGGAACATAGAGGAGTGCTTAACTCTGATCGTACATTTACTGAGAGATTTGATAAGTTTATTATCCCTCTTATTACTGCAATTGCTTCAACAGCCCTTTTCTTTATTGCTACATGCGGCGGCACAAGCGTTTTCCTTGCGCGAACAGCCATTGCTTTGTCAACAACGATGTTAGGGTTTGAGATATTTAAATTTTCAAGGAAATTAAATTCGATGTACCATTCTCATGCAGGTAGATTGGCGTGATCGTGCGTGCTTGATCTTGGGTCTTAATCCCGATCTCGATCTTGGTCTTAATCTTTCTCTCAACACTTGTTGATTACTGAGATCAAGATCAAGATTAAGATTAAGATCAAGATCAAGATTAAGATCAAGATTAAGATCAAGTTAGTAATTGACCTGCATCAGGAATAACCCATGCGGGGGGGCAGCTTGTCCGCTGCATTTACGGTCTTTTTGTTGTAACATCAGGGCGATGGTGTCAACGGATTCTTTCTTTAAAGCAACCTCCAGCAAAGTTCCCGTGATGTTACGTACCATTTTATATAAAAATCGATCCCCCTCAAATTCCAGCCTTATGCTTCGCTTGTGTTCGACAACATCGAGCCGTTTTATTGTGCATACGGGATTTTTTGCTGCGGAACCCTTATAGGCTTCATTGGCGAAGGAAGTAAAATCATGAGTTCCAACAAAACAGGCAGCGCCGCATTTTAATAAGGCGATATCCAACTTTTCAGGGACATGCAAGCTATAAAAACGTTTAAAAGGATCTTGTACAGGCCCGCAAGTTAAATGATAATGATAGATTTTTCCAATTGCACTGTACCTGGCATGGAATGTATGGGGTACCTCGCTGACTTCAAGAACGCGAATGTCCCGCGGAAGTGTGGCATTTAAAGAATATTTAAAACGGTGAATGTCAATGGGTTTCTCTGTATGAAAATGAGCTGCCTGACCATATGCATGGACTCCTGCATCGGTGCGCCCGGAACCTGTGACGGTGACATCTTCGCGGAGGATAATGGCAATTTTTTTTTGCAATAGTTCCTGAACCGTAGTGCCATTTGGCTGTATTTGCCAACCGCTATAATTGGTTCCTTCATAAGCAAGGATCAGTTTAAAACAAAACATACATGTCATATTTTTAAGGTCAGGAGTAAAAGTTCGGGTGGGGAGAATAACCGGAATGGCAAAACGCCGCCGAGCCCCCGGTTAATGTACATCCACTTTTGATCGACTTTCAAAAGACCTTTTTTAAATTGAGGGTTTTCTAAAAGAGTTAATTTTTTCCATATCAGAGGCAAATTAATTTGTCCTCCATGGGTATGGCCGCATAGTATGATATCACCTGGAAAATTTTTGAGCAAGGGCGTTCCATCCGGGTTATGCATTAAAATAATTCCAGGATCCATAGACCTGCCCTCAAAAGCCTTATTTGGATCGCAGCGCCCAAGGGAATATTCTCCAAGCCCAGTGAGATTTAAGTAGCCATCTTTGATTGGAATCGTTGTAGTTTGATTGTGTAACACTGTAATTGATGTTTCGGTTAACAGGTCGATTAATTCCTGATTCAATGGGAGCATTTTGGCTTGAGCCGTTGTATGGCCTGTCAGAGTCAATGAGCAAAACAATCTTCCAAAGGCCCTCAATAATGAAGATTTATTTTGCGATTGGATGACATCATAATCGCCGTGCTGATTGACGGAAACATATCCGTGATAATCATGATTGCCGAGCACGGCGTAACAGCCGTAAGGAGCATAAAATTGTTGTAAGAAATTTTTTAACCTGTTGCGGTCTTCCACAATCCCGTGACAGATAAAGTCACCGGTAAAAACGATGATATCGGGTGCAAGCTCGCCAGATTTTTTAATGATCCGATTAGCAAACGCCCTGGAAAAATGGCGATGAAAATGCAGATCGCTGATTTGCAGGATCTTTAATCCATTCAACGATTTTTGCACGTTTGGCAATATAATATCGAGCTTTGTTGTCGTTAACAGTTTAGGCTCAATAAACCGGGGCCAAATCCCGATGATCGAACAGGCAGAGAGAATGTTTAGTTTTAAGTTGGTGAACATAAAGAGCTGTTTTACTTTTACAATTGCCTTAAATTGTCTACTTTAGTCTCTTTATTGACAAGTTTTTTAAATAAAATATGGATTAAAAATTACGTGCCCGTGAGCGTGCCCGTGCCCTTGCCCGCATCTATTTATCTTTTCCGAGCTATATTTCCTGTTTGAAATTTGCAGGAATAAAAGAACTCAGAACTAATCAAGAAATTCGGGCAAGGGCACGGGCACGCTCACGGGCACGTAAACTTTTCTTTAGTTACGAGTGGTATAGCGTAATGTTATCTGCTGGCATGCGCATGCGCAGGTTCCAGATCTGAAAGATGTTTTGCGATTTTGCTTGTCATTTGAAACATGTCAATTGTGTTATGAGAACCCAAAACAGCCGATAGTTTTTCATCGGGCTTAATGTTGCGTTTGTTGTCAGTAGCTTGAAGTTTATGTTGCTTGATATATGCCCAAAGTTTTTTCGTTACTTCGGTTCTTGCCATTGGACCTTTGCCGACAATCGCCGCTAATTTGTCACTTACTTGCACAGGTTTCATAAAAGCTGAATTTTTTTTGCCTGAGGTCATGGATTTCTCCTTGTATAATTGTTGTATAAAAACTGCTAAAATTTTGCGGCTAAAAATACGTTAATTCACCATATGGCATGTTGTGTACGCTTTTTAGCCATGTGCAGCATATACTGTATGCTGATATTTGGAGGTTAAAAAATAGGAAATTACGCAAATTTAAATTTTTTATAGCCCCATATAGTCACATCTAGTATTGTATCCTGTTTTAACTCTGTTGAATATTATAGTCAAAGCAAATTTCTGCAATTGTGTAAACTTTAGCCATTTTTACATCCCATGCAGTTTGTTATGAAATGCTTAGACATAATCCAAATGGAAATTGTACATTGGAATGAAGAGGTAACAAATGTCAGAACAATTCATTTTCTTACAGGCTTTATGTGAAGAAATAAAGCAAATCAGCGATTGGAATGAAAAGATAAATGCTCTGAAGCGTTACCGGGTCCTTGTGGACCATACATCGCTTGAGTTGCTGGATCATTACTCAAAATGCAGCCCGCAAGAGAAATATGCCATTTTGTCCGTTTTTGCCATTGGCCAGGCCCCCATAGTGTTTCAAGATATCCATTTGGTACAAAACATCAATCAATCTCTTCAAGAGCTTACCGGCCGCTTAGTCGATATCGAGAAATTTTATGATTTTATGGGAGGGATTATCGGCTATCATCTCATGGTCCTTACGTTGATCCAGGCTTCAAAAGAGCCCCTTAGTAAAATAGATCTGGCACAACATAAGACCCCGGAAGGACCGGACCTTTCGTCAGATACCCCGGAAACAAGAAGGATGGTGCGATGGGGGATTGAATCTTTGGGGTTGATGTCCGAAGTCTATCCGATTGGAGGTGCAGGCGATCGTTTAGGACTTGTCGATGAGGTCAGCGGTCAGGCTTTGCCAGCCGCAGAGCTTGTATTTTGCGGGTGGACCCTTTTAGAATGGCTGATCCGGGATTTACAGGGGAGGGAATTCCTTTACCACCAACTTTTTGGCAAACAATTGCATACTCCGGTCCTCATGATGACCTCTCAAGAAAAAAACAATCGCCAACATATAGAGCGTTTATTGGAGAAACACCAGTGGTTTCATCGCCATAAGGCTAATTTTACAATTTTTGAACAGATCCGGGTCCCTGCATTGACGATGGAAGGAAACTGGGCGATGGGAGGGCCTTTACAGCCTATATTGAAACCGGGAGGACATGGTGCTATTTGGAAAGCAGCCGCTGATGCAGGAGTTTTTGATCGTTTAAAAAAATCGAGCCATCAAAAGATGTTAGTGAGACAAATTAATAACCCTATTGCGGGAATTGATAAGGGGTTGCTGGCATTGATCGGGATCGGATGTCATGAAAATAAGGCTTTTGGATTTGCTTCGTGCGAACGGTTGGTCAATGCCCCGGAGGGAATGAATGTTCTTAGAGAAAAAATAAACAGACAAAAGAATGCAGGCAGGGAAGAGGTCAATTACGGCTACTGCATCACGAATATCGAATACACCGATTTTAAAGCCTATGGGATTGAAGATGCGCCAAAAGAGCCTGGCTGTCCCTATTCGCAATACCCTGCCAACACCAATATCTTATTTGTCGATCTGCCTTCTTTAGAATCAGCCTTGCAATTATGTCAGCTGCCTGGGTTATTGATCAATATGAAGAGCCAATTTCCCTGCTATATAGGGGAAACCCGGGTTGAATTACAGCCGATAGCCCGTTTGGAATCATCGATGCAAAATATTGCAGATTATATTGTCGATGAATTTCCAAAAGCTTTGTCTTGCGGTCAATTTGATCGCTTGCGCACATTTTTAACCTATAATGAACGCAAAAAAACGCTTTCCGTTGTAAAGCAGTTATACGATAAGGATAAATCGATGTTGTTGACTCCGGAAGGCTGCTTTTATGAGCTGATGCAAAATTATCTCGATTTATTCTGGGAATGCGGAATAGAAACCAGCGGCAGGCAAGAGGAGAGTGATTATTTGCTCAATGGTCCTGATTTCGTGGCTCTTTTTCATCCGGCTTTGGGGGGACTGTATTCTATTATTCGGCAAAAAATACGCAAAGGGCGCATTGCTCTCGGATCTGAATGGATTTTAGAAATTGCAGAAGTGGAAATTGTCAATTTGGACCTTGCGGGAAGTTTGCTTGTGCAGGCAGATTCTGTTACGGGAGACAAAGGAATTTACGATACGATGAGAGCTGGAAAATGTACGCTCATCGATGTAAAAATTATAAACGCCGGAGTGAAACATTTAGGCGTGCATGATGTATGGCGGCGTAAAGTAGAGAGACTGGAGGCTGTGTCGATCGTGCTGCACGGCAATGGAGAATTTTTCGCCGAAAATGTCGTTCTTTCTGGAAATTGGAACTTTGAAGTGCATGATGGCGAGCGATTGGTCGTCTCCATGGAGAATGGCCGGATCACCTCCCGGACAGAAAAAATCGATACGCCCACCTGGAGATGGAATTACTCTTTTGATGCTTCAGATCGCATTGTACTGAAGAAAATTTGAAGAATATATATACCTTGGGACAAGGAATTGTTTTCGTGCCCGTGAGCGTGCCCGTGCCCTTGCCCGAATTTATTAATCATTTCGAATTTCATTTCTTTCTTCAAATTGGAGGATAAAGAATGCGGAAAAGATAAATAGATGCGGGCATGGGCACGGGCACGCTCACGGGCACGAGAACAATTCTTTTTTCACAATATAAAACACAAACAACTTTTGAAAGTTGTTTGTGTAAACAGTCAAATTAACGACCAAATAAAAAGCCCCATGAGAAGGAAAACGAATTGCGCGGCATAGCAACAGGTCTTGTATAAACCTGTTCTACATATGTTGTCGGAATGACCGCAGTTGCATAAACCGGTTGTGCAACTACCGGGTACGCCGCAGGATAGTATACAACCGGTTGCATGACAACTGGTTGTGGCTGCATGATCACTGGTTGCCGGACAACAGTTCTCTGGACAATTTGCGGTTGCGGTGCAAAGTGGTTGAATTGGAATTGGACACGCGAGCGGTTGCAATGTCTTGCCTCTACCACGGGGCATTGAATAAATAGTACACAAATAATCAATGCAAAAATTGAAAAGAAATAATTCTTATTCATAAAAAACCTCACGAAAACTCAACTTTAAAATATATGCTTATAGTTAAATAACTATGCAGTCAATTATATTTATATGTTTATTTTTTTGCAAATTATTTTAGTGAATTTGTGTTGCTTGTATATAGCAATTTTTTTGATAAAAATGACTTTGAATGATTTTTGTGAAAAAGGTGTTGCATTAAAGAT
>Ga0207128_1031_pt1 | contig 36382 bp, 34 predicted proteins | sample Alteio_BWMinHeat_18_FD_153522 | JGI IMG/M metagenome (GOLD analysis project Ga0207128, IMG submission 153522) | Enriched cells from forest soil in Barre Woods Harvard Forest LTER site, Petersham, Massachusetts, United States -... | ecosystem: Environmental > Terrestrial > Soil > Temperate forest >... | reverse complement strand
TTAAACATAAAAACCCTTGTATTTAACTTTATTTTTTGCTGTAATCTTTTATAATTTATATTACCAAAAGGTTTCAAATGACCTCAGTTACCAATCAATCATCTCCATTAATTGATCAATTATCGAACCGGTTTAATGACGAAAATTACGCTGCACTCACCGAAAAAGAGATGACCTCCCCTCACTGTCTCTCCAAACCGGTCTATATTGTGGGTAATAGAAGAACATGCCCGGCCCTTTTGAAAAAAATAGCTCATGCGGCCAAAATTACCCTTGGAACAGTATTGATTGTTCCTGCCATTTACTGGACTGTGAAGTCAGGAGTAGAAATTGCCTTATTGCCCATTTCGTCGCGTGTCTTAAAATGGGTCGCTGCCGATGTCAGAGATTATTTACCAAAAACACGCTCGCAAAAAGTCATTCTTGCAGTAAGCAAGCTGGCAAAAGTCGCTTTTGCTACAGCTGGGTGTGTTTATCTGGGCTTGGACGCCTGTATCGTTGGAGCTTGCGGATTTGCAGTGTATACCGCTATAAAAAAATTGATTATCGATGAAAAATTAAAGAAAATCTCCACTTTTTTCAAAAGAAAGTATCGGGCAAGCATCAAATCAGCCCCAAAACATATGCGGTTCACTGTAAGGGTGAAGGGCCAGGATATCGATGTGTATGTTTCGATGGGCAACGACCAGATCAAGGCAGGGCAAAGATGGATTTTGGCAACCAATGGCAACTTACACGCTGCAGAACAGGCAGTGATCCTCGACAAGGTCTTCAACCCCAACTCTCCCACCTTATTGACTCATTTACAAAAAGACTTAAAGGCGAATATAATTTCGTTTAACTATGGCGGATGTTTAGGCAGCAAAGGCTCTGTATCTGCAAAAAAAACAAAGAAAGTCTATCGGGCCATCATGCAGATGCTCGAAGATAATAAAGGTTTAGTCGCCGGTTCAATCGTCATGTATGGCCATTCGATAGGAGGGCTATGCAAGCCATTGGCTTAAAAGGTTATGATTTCTCAACTCCTGGCCGTAAAAAGATTAACTATGTTGCAGTAAAAGACCGCACATTCGATCACTCAGAGCCACAGGTAGCGGGAATGTTTAAAAAACATGGAAAAAAAATGAACCGTCTTCTTAAACATTTCAGATTGCATGTCGATGTGGCTCAAAACGTACAATATTTAGCCAGTCAAAATATTCCTCAATGCATCATTAACGCATCAGGGGACGCTGTGATTAACTCCCCATTAAGTGCAAAGTGTCCTGCAAGATCGGGTAATTTGGCTGTCTTTGAGAATACCATTTGTGGTTTCGCACGTAAAAATCCCGAAACCGGCGAGGTCTTTCCACCAAACCAGCACATGGAAAGCCCCGTTGATTCAGATAAAGATGAAATTGTCGCCACTATTGAAAGACAATTGCACTTCCAGGACACGGTGAGATTATTGGATTAGATATACCGAACGTGATTCAAAAATTGGTTTTTGAGGCGTTCCGCTTTGCATCAAAATTTTTGTCTTCACTCGTGCCTTGGCCCTTGGCAATGGTCCCTCGCTCCAGACGAAAAATTTTGAGCAGCCTCCTTGTCAAAATCCCAACTTTTGAACCACCTTCGGTATATACCAATGCGGCGAATTTTTAATAAATTTTGCTTCATAGCATAAAACATCTTCTGATCGTTTAACCCTATCGATATCCCCTTGACCTAAGCAAAACAAACTGGAACCAGAACCGCATAAAAGGACATGCGTAAAGCCATGTTCCAATAATTTTTTCTTGATTCGCAGCAATTCTGGGGCCACTTTAAATGCAGAATGCTCCAGATCATTAAAGTAAAGAGGTTTTCCCTCATAAAAGGAACGAAGCGCTGATTCCGTATCCCGGGATGGCAATGTTGCCAGATCCAGATGACTATATACAACAGGGGTGGAAAGGCCAAATTTTGGTTTGATAATGGTTAATTTGCCATTTTCCAATGGCGTGACATCCCGAATGATCTCCCCTCTTCCGGTGCAGTATGCAGTCCCTCCCGAAAAGAAAAAGGGAACATCAGACCCTAATTCTGCTCCCCATTGACGTAAACTTTGCAAAGAGGCAGGTTCCCCAAATAGCTGATTCAATGCCCAAAGTGTTGTCGCTGCATTGCTGCTTCCCCCGCCAAGTCCAGCTTCCTGGGGGATTTTTTTTTCTATATGAGCAGAAATTGGATCTTGAAGTCCGGTTTTTTCGCGGAAGAGCAAAATTGCCTTCATGACCAAATTTCGATGATCGGCGGGCAAGGCCGGATCGGAAGACGAGAGGTGGTCTTTTGCACTCAAGGAAATATGCAGAGTGTCGCACAAGTCAATCGTTTGAAATAAAGAGGCAAGCTCGTGATAGCCGTCACCTCGTTTATGCAAAATAGCCAAAAAGAGGTTCACTTTTGCGGGGGACAGTAAAATCATATAGACGCTTTCAATACTTCAAACAGATTAAACACAAAGACACGAAGATGCTAAGGCACAAAGAAATCTGGCTCATTCTTTGTATCTTAGTGCCTTCGTGTCTTTGTGTTGAATTTTCTTTTGCCTATTCAGCTTTTTCTTCTGGCGCTTTTGCTTCTTCTACAGGCTCTTTAGGAATGAGAAACTTTGGATCCTCGGGAATCACCTCTAACATAACAGAAGTTGTTACCCCTTCCTTCAATTTAAGGTGGATCTCATGAGAACCTAATTTCTTAATCGGATGCTTCAATGCCACATCGGATTTTTCGATGGTGATGTTTGCCTGCGCTAAAAGCAAATGAACAATATCGTGCGCAGAAACAGAGCCGTACATATGCCCTTCGTGATCTACCTTTACCACTGTTGAAACAGCCACACCAGTTAAGGCTGATGCAACAGCTTCTGCTTCTTTTTTCTCGATGATTGCTCTTTCTCTTCTTTCTTTTTGAAGACGCTCCTGCATACGCAAAGTTTGCTTAGTAGCGATAATAGCAAGTCCTTGCGGTAATAAAAAATTACGCGCATAGCCAGGTTTTACATTAACGACTTCACCGCTTCGTCCAAGACTCGCCACATCCTTAATTAACAGCAATTGATTTGCCATAATACTTACTCCTCGATAATTCTTATACTTCAGCAACGAATGGCAACAAGGCCACATGACGTGCACGTTTAATAGCCGTTACTAACAATTTCTGAAAATGAGCCGAAACTCCCGTAATACGACGTGGCAAAATCTTGCCGCGATCGGTAATAAATTGACTTAAAGTATTAATGTCTTTGTAATCAATTGTTTTTATTCCCGATGCCACAAATGGACATTGTTTGCGTCTTTTACTGCGAAAATCGATAGGGCTTTCGGTCTTTGGTTTATGAGGTCTTTTATTTAACATATTATTCCTGCTCCTCTAAAGCTTTAAATTCAATTTTATCCATCACAGCGTCTGCGCGCAGTGTCATAAAACGAATCAGGTTCTCATTCAAGTGATATTCCTGCCAAAGTTCTTTAATGCCCTCCGGGCCTAAATTGAAATAGATCAGATAATAAATTCCTTCTCTATGTCCATCGATCTCATAGGCCAATCGCCTGCGGCCCTGATCGTGAATTTTCAGGATCTCTCCATTACGCGAGGTGATCCCTGCGCGAATTTTTTCTAAGGCTTTATTTCGGGCATCTTCACTCAATGCGGCACTGACAACATACATGCCTTCATAGAGGTTTGATTTTGGTCCACTCATATTCATTCTCCACTAAAATTTTTCATATATAATAGCATATACACCCACACATTGGATTCCCAATTTTTCAATGCATTTCGGTATATTGACTCATCACTTTAATGAGGGGTTCTGTTATCAACATTTTTAATACTTTAACTCCTCGCTTGATGGCCTCTTCAATTTGAGGTGTTTCCTCCTGTGTAAAATCGCTCAAAACATAATCAGCAAGCGATTCATGTTCTGCATTGCTGCCGATTCCCATTTTCAGCCGGACATAGTCTTCTGTGCCCAAATGGAGCGAAAGACTTTTTAACCCATTATGTCCGCCGGAAGACCCGCCTTCCCGCAATCGAAGGCCCCCAAGTTTTAATGCCGCATCATCAGACACAACGACAACCTGGGATGGCTCCATCTTCAAATAATCCACATACTTTCGTACTGCTCTTCCACTTTCGTTCATGTAGGTCAGTGGAAGCAATAAATGGATGCCTCTATGAGGCGCCTCAGGCCAATTTCCTTTTGCCAGGGCAGCCTGAAATGGTTTACTCTCACGAAACGTCATTCCTAACTGTCTGGCAAGCTCCTCTACAACCATGAAACCCAAATTATGCCTTGTCGATGCATAATTTATCCCCGGATTGCCAAGTCCGACACATACAAATGGATGCACGTCATTTACCTTTTAGCAATGACAACTATCACTTGTTTTGGATCGTTTAATAATTTGATTGTATTTGGGATAGTTACATCCGATAATCGCTTTGTGTCGTAAAGCTTCAAGTCCCTTACATCGACTTGGAATAATGCAGGAATATCTTTGGGTAAGCAACGTACACGCGCTGTCCGAATCACCTGACGTAAAACTCCCCCCAATTTAATCCCCGCGCAGTCGGCAGCTCCGACAAATTCGATAGGCACTTTCACTCTAACGGCAACATCATCGCACAGTTCCTCAAAATCGAGATGGACGACAGCATATGTCGTTGGCTGATATTGAATTTCCTTAATGATCGCTTTTCTTTGTTTTCCCTTGTCATCGACCAATGTAAAAATTGTAGTCGAAAGACGTCCCGGTAAAACGGAACGCAATAGGGCGGTAAATTCAGGTCCATTTACGACAAGAGTGTCTACGGCCTTCCCTTGCACATACAGAACGGCGGGAATATTGCCTTCGTAGCGAATTTTTTTTGTTTCGCTTTTCTTTAATAACGCTCGTCTTTGCACATTTAATTTCATCGATCCTCCAACAATTATCAGTCTATTGGGTGAGCTATACCGAAATACGGGACACACACCCTAAATTAAAAAATAAATCAAACTAAAGAGGATCTTTCGTGAGGATACAGCGAATTGCTTGTGCGAGGGAGGAGGCGACAGAAACAATGGTGATTTGCGAACATAGCGAGGCCTGTTCGTCCACGGGTACTGTGTTTCCAACTAATAGTGCTTCGATTGGGCTGTTCGCTATCTTTTTCAGGGAATCTCCAACGAGCAACCCATGAGTCACGACAGCAACAATTCGATTAGCACCCTTCTCACGGCAAGCTTTCGCTGCTGACACCAGGGTTCCTGCTGTGGAACACATATCGTCAGCGAGAAGAACATCTTTTCCTTCTACATCCCCGATCAAAGCAGCGGCTTCGACATCATAAGCATTAATGCGCAGCTTATCGATGATTGCGATATCAGTATCCAGATATCTCGCATAAGCGCGCGCTCGTTTGACACTGCCAGCGTCGGGGGCGACAACGACCAGTCGATGCAAGTGCATCTTTTTGATCGTCTCAATAAATGATGACCAGTCAATGATATTATCGACCGGTATATCAAAAAAACCTTCCAGCTGACCCGCATGCAGATCGACGGTCAATATATGATCTGCTCCGGCACAAGTCAGCATGTCAGCCACTAATTTAGCTGTGATAGGAACCCGGGGGATAGCCCTGCGGTCCTGACGACAATAGCCAAAGTAGGGAATCACGGCGGTAATGGTCCGTGCTGAAGCTCTTTTTAAAGCATCGATGATGATCAGTAATTCCATTAGATAGTGATTAGGGTCTTTCGCTATTGTCTGTACGACAAAGATATCATACCCGCGCACACTTTCCATGATTTCGAGAGAGGTCTCTCCATCGGGAAACGATCCAATGTTAATTTTTCCTAAAGTTAATCCCAGGCAATCAGCAATCTCGCCAGCCAACTTTGGGTGGGATGAACCAGAAAAAATTTTAGCATTTAATAATGCATCCAGCACAACTTACCAATTTTACATTGGGGTGGAAGGATTCGAACCTCCGCATGGCGGTACCAAAAACCGCTGCCTTACCGCTTGGCGACACCCCATTAATTCTTCAAATGGCACCAATAAAGACGTATGTTATAAGAGATTCGAATTTATTTGCAAGCAAATTTAGCAAAATTCATGATAAATCATGTAATATACAGAATCAAAATGAAGACTTGGTTTACGTGCCCGTGAGCGCATGCTCTTACCCATAAGTCGCAAATATCTGTCTGCAACGTAAGATAAACGCAGAGATGCAGAGGCGCAAAGGCGCGGAGGCAAGAGAGAAAATTCAAAATTAAATCCTGTTTTCCTCAGCGTCTCAGCGTCTCCGTGCCTCTGCGTTGAATTGTTAATTAGACTTATGGGTAATAGGATGCGCTCACGGGCACGGGCACGAAACTACCCTACAGTTAAAAAGGAATGGGCATATGCAAAAAATAAGAGAACACTGGAGTTCGCACTTAGGGTTTATTTTAGCTGCGGCAGGTTCGGCAATCGGGCTTGGCACTTTGTGGAAATTCCCCTATATTGCCGGAGAAAATGGCGGCGGGATTTTTGTCTTCATTTATCTTTTATGCACCCTTTTTGTCGGCATTCCCGTTTTTATAGCGGAATTAGTTTTGGGACGATGTGCGCAAAGAGGGGCTGTAGGGACCTTTGCCAAACTAAGCAATAATTCCGGGACATGGAAATTTGCCGGCTGGCTTAGCGTCCTTTCCTCATTTCTCATCATGTCATATTATAGCGTCATCGGCGGATGGGGCCTCAATTATATTCTGATGTCCCTGATGCAAAGTTATAAGAATATGGATTCACAAAAGATCGCTCACTTATTTGACGCTCTGTATTCTTCTGCCGATATCAATCTTTTTTGGCATTTCCTGTTTACCGGTATTGTCATTCTCCTTGTACTTCCAGGGGTTAGGCAAGGGGTGGAGTACTGGAGTAAATTCATGATGAGCGGGCTTTTTATTTTACTCTTTGCCCTTTTTATCTATGCTCTCTTGACAATGGATGGATTTTCCGAAGCTATCTCCTTTTTATTTGCGCCAAATCCGGCTAAATTTAAACCCTCAGGGGCTCTTGAAGCCCTTGGATTATCTCTTTTTACGTTAAGCCTTGGACAAGGAATCATGTTGACATACGGCAGCTATATGCGTAAAACAGAAGATATTCCCAAAACAGGGCTCATCATCGGTGCGATGATCGTGAGTGTAGCCCTTTTGGCGGGCCTCACCATTTTTTCCATTATTTTTACATTTGACTTTTCCCCGGAACAAGGGCGTGGGTTGATCTTTAAAACACTGCCCCTCTTATTTACGAAATTACCAGGAAGTTTGCTCATTTCAACCATATTCTTCGTTTTGTTAGTTTTTGCAGCATTAACGTCAGCTATAGCTTTTATTGAGGTCATTGCGGCAAATATGATGGATTTATATGGATGGACGCGGCCTAAAGCTGTGTGGACTACAGGACTTATGTGTTTCCTCTTTGGAATTCCAAGCGCTTTGTCCGGCTCCGGCCTGCTTTTTGCAAACTGGCCGCTTATCTTTGGAACGACTTTTTTTGCTACGGTCGATGACCTTGTTTCCACTTGGCTTCTTCCCATCGCAGCTTTGATGATCTCGATTTATACCGGCTGGTTTTTTGATCCTGTTCTTCAATCCGAAGAATTTACATCGGGAACATCTCTAAAGAATTGGTTTCCCGTTTGGGCTTTTTTTATCCGTTGGGTATCGCCTGCAGCCATTATTCTCATAATCTTACAGCAAAGCGGACTGATTCATTTCTAGCCATATACAGAACAATGATTTCCGTGCCCGTGAGCGTGCCCGTGCCCGTGCCCGAATTTTTGATCATTTCCGAAATCTATTTCCTGATTTGCGTGCCCGTGAGCGTGCCCGTGCCCGAATTTTTGATCATTCGAAATCTATTTCCTGCTTGAGGGTTAAAAATACGGAAAAGATAAATTAGATGCGGGCACGGGCACGGGCACGCTCACGGGCACGAAAACCAATTCTTCATTCATTATGTGTATAAAGTTAACCAGCCATTGGCTGTCCATTGTTGAAACCAGCCTTGCAATTGACTGAAATCCCCATCAAAGAACTGCTCCCCTTTCGTCTCCATCCATTCAGATGCGGCATCGATGGTTATCCCCGATTGGAAAAGGCGCAGCAAATGATACTCGCCGGCTGAAACTTCTTTCCAGCAAATCAGATGCATCTCATCAGGGTACAGCACAAAATAGTGCTCCTTATCTCTGATAACCTCAGGAAAGGGATGGGTCATCCAATGATCATAGGAATGACGATGCAGAGTCTCTCTAAACTTAAAAAAATCCCCTCCCATCGCAAAAAGCTGAACATAGGGTTGCACATAAAGTTTTTGAGACAATATCTCTTCGCATTTTTCAGGATTTGATGAAAGTTCTGAAGATAGGGGCTTTTGCCCTTTCACCACACTTGCAAAACTAAATCCATAATCTATCCTTGCCGATTCGATCATAAGCTCTTTATCCCGGCAATGATACTCTTCCTCAATCCATTTGGGCAAACGGCTGCCGGTAAGTGCTAAGGACCAATGATCCGGGGGATATTTCAAAAGATAGGGGACCCCTATTGTTTCATTAAAGGCATCATGTCCCAATAAATAGACAAACACCGGAAAAGATTCTTGTAATACCTTTAGAAGCCTCCACCAGTATTGTTGATTGTAAATCTGTATCCGCTCCATAGGTTTTAGCGTCAAACTCGGCACGATGAATTGCTTTGACTCCTCTTCCACCGATTGACCGGAAGGGGCAACCGGATCAATATCATGTCCATTTTTAAGGGGCCTTGCAATGATTTTTCCAAACCATGTTTGAACGCATTTTAGCTCTTCTGGCGCCTTTGGTTGTGCTAATTTCATTGGATAGAGCCCTGAAGTGTTTTTTGGAATTGTTTTGCTTTAAGAGCTTCTTCCCAGGTATGTTGAAAACTTAAAAAATTATCATCCCATTCCAATAATGTGGAGACACCCCCGGTACGTGGATACACCTCTGCATAGATTTTCCACACTTCATCGCACACATAATCGTCGTGGGTGTCCAAAAGATGAGTGTTATAATTTTTGTGACCGGCCAAATGAATTTGCAATACCCGGTTCATGGGAATATTATCGCAGTATTCTTGCGGATTAAATCCGTGATTGCGGCTCGAAACATAAATATTATTCACGTCGAGCATCATAAAAATATCTGCTTTCTCAACTACAGAAGAATAAAACTCCCATTCGGGCATTTCATCTTTTTTAAAAGCCACATAAGAAGAGAGGTTTTCCAATGCAAACGGAAGTTCGAGATAATCCTGAACTATGCGCGCACGCTCCGATACATAATTAACCACTTGTTTTGTATAAGGCAAAGGGAGAAGATCATGATAATGGGCCCCTTCAAGCCTTCCCCAGCATAAATGGTCAGAAACCCAGGGGGTAGAGGTAATTTTTGTCAGGGCTTTTAATTTCTTAAGATAGGTAAAATCGAGCGGGTCGGGACTGCCTATTGCCAATGAGACACCATGCTGCACAACAGGATAATGCTCTAAAATACGATACAAATTTTCAAGGGACCCTCCCCCTTCCATCATAAAATTCTCACTAATGATCTCAAACCAGTCGATATCCGGTTTATCCCGAAAAATGTCTTCATAGTGAGGATGGCGCAATCCAATCCCTATCCCCAAATTGGGGATCGATTTACGTCTTGTTTCAAGGGTGATGTTCATCTGCTATTTTCTTGGGATTTATTTGCCGATAATTTTCTTTAAAGATGAAGGAAGCCTGCTATACAAGCATTTGATGTATAGCAGGCTGCATTAACAACTATTTCTACCAACGTCCTGGTTCCTGATCAGCAGGAGGGCTCATTTGGTTATCTGGTTTGTTTTGCATTTGCATTTGATTGTTTGCCTTGTTTTGCATTTGCATTTGTTTTTGATTTTGGTTATATGCTCCTTGAGGCTTTGCCGGATTCGTTCCATTCCAGTTCATATTGCCTTGGGCATTCTTTTGCTTCATAGTGCTATTATCGGCAGTTTCCCATTGAGTATATGGCTCATTTTGACTTGGACGATAATTTTTTCTTTGTTCATCGGCAACGCTGCGGCAGCCACCGGCAACGTAGTTTTGTTGTGAGACGTTTCTGCAGCTTTCGGCAACATAATTTCGTTGCGCATTGCAACTTTCAGCAACGTAATTTCGTTGCGCATTGCAGCTTTCTGCAACATAATTTTTTCCAGATTGTCCGGATGCCGGCTTCCCGCTTTCCGGCATTTGCCCTGATTGATCACTCTGACGGTTCATATTGGTTGAACTAGGCGATGCTCTATAAGCCGTAGATTTATTACCGCAGCCGTTCCCGCACTTAGCTGCTAAGACAGTAGGCTGAGCAGATGATGGGCTCACCTGATCGGCCGCGGCCTGTCCTGACAACATAGCCCCGCTTGCAATTCCCAGTAATGCAATTTTTTTCATATCATTTTTTTTTAATTTTTTCATAGCTCTTAATCTCCTTATTTTTTTTTCCAATAACAGATATCACCTTAAAAAGGTTATTATCATAATTTGAGATATTGATTCAAGTTTTTTATATCGAAGGTGATTCAAAAGTTGGGATTTTGACAAGGAGGCTGTAGAATAAACAGACATTAAAACCTCCTTGCGAGTACTGTCCCCAAAAAAAAAGAGAGGTTTTTGTAAAACCTCTCTTTCTATCTTCACTTAAGAAATTATCTTAAGTTTTGATTAGTTCACGATTGTGCTTTCTTGTTGCGTAATCGGCGTTTTTGCAGATTCTGAAGTGACCTCTACAACAACACGTGCATCTCCGGAGGACTTAGCTTTAGCATCAACACGATATTTCAGTGTCTGACGAGGAGCTAAGCTCTTATACGGAGCAAATGTTACCGTTTGTCCGGAAACTTTTCCTTCGGAATCACCAGTTCCACTTACAGGGACAAGCTCTGCAGGAACGCGCACTGTAACGACAACATCTTTATCTGCTTCAGAACCTTGGTTAACAACAGAAATGTTGTAACTTGTTTGTTCCCCGATGCAGACTGGGTTTTCTGTATTTGTCACACAGAGGTTAAGAGCCGGGCGCCCTTTCCAGCGTGTTGTATACTCAGCGCAAGCATTGCATCCTTGACAATCTGTCACACCGACACGGTTAGTAAAGCAACCGGGAACGCATGTTGTCAAAGTGATGGTAAAGTTCGCTTTTTCACCAGGTTTTAGTTCTTTCAACTTCCACACAGCCTGGTTACCATTAATTGTCGCTCCATTTGCAGCAACAATTGAGGTAGAGTTTGGAGCATTATCAGTCACAACTACCTGGGTCAATGGCTTATCGCCGGTATTTGTTACAGTGATCTGATAGTCAGCATTTTTACCAATTTGCTGTTCTTTAGGCCCAACTTTTGTCAGCTCTACGCACTCTTTGCACACATTTGTGCACCATTGGCAGCTGACTGAATCTGCGTTGCAGGCAGTAACAACAACTGTGTTGCATTGTTTGCCCCGTTTTACTGCTGTAGCTGTAATATTGACTTGTTTGACCTGGCAAGGCTCGAGATTGCCGATTTGATATACCAAAGTGCGAAGCCCGCTGCAATGGTTTACTCCGTCTGGCAATGTATCTGTTACAGTTACAGCTTCAGCTGCACAGCTTCCGTGGTTGGCAACAGTTATTGTGTAATTGATGCAATCACCAGGGCAAACTTCGCATGGACCACATTTTTCACAGGAAAGAATAGGCTTTGCGCAAAGAAGTGAACAGAATCTGACGGGAGTTGCCGTTGCACAGAAACATGCACATTGATCGCCCTCGCATTCGCATCTTACCCAAACTTGAGCAGGGATGACTTCACATTTGGACATATGTCCAATATTCCATGTGAGTTTACGTCCGTCAACTTTGGCTTCCGGCTCGCTGCGAACATAAGAAACCCCTTCAGGAAGGGTTGTTGTGACAACGACATCGCAAACATCATCGCAAGCTTTTATTTCAAATGAAAGCGGATACTGCTCACCCAGCATGCACATTCCCGGATTTTTAGCATAAACAGCTATTCCATCGCGGCAATTTAACTCATTGCTCGAAGGATAGCGGCATCTAACCTGAGGTTTGCAAAATGGATCTTTTGGACACATCGGCTCAGGGCAGCAGACTGGAGGGCATGCAGGAGCACATGCCGGTGCGCATGCAGGAGCACACGGAGGCGGGCATTTGGGAGGACATACAGGTGCGCACGCTGGCGGGCATTTGGGAGGACATGCGGGTGCGCACGCTGGCGGACAAACCGGAGAACATACTGGCGGAGGAGGGCAATACATTTTTGCCGGTTCACAAGATGGCGGACATGGCTGTTCGCATACAGGCTGATCATCACAGCATCTATTGCCGGAACAACCGACCTGTGCGAAGGCCATGGCACAAAGAAAAAATAACGAGGCAAAAATTCCCAGCTTTTTCTTCATTTTTTAAACTCCTTTTTAAAGTTAATTTCTTGTTTTGACTTAGGTTAATTTTTTTTTATTTTTTGGTTGCGGATATCGTCAAGGTACACATACATCATCCCGGCAACCAAGATCTACATCAACACTATCTTCAACATTCAAATAATTGTAATGATACTCTACGCAAGGATCGCAAGATTCATGATATCGCGGATTGCAGCCTGGCCGGACATAACACCATCTAATCGGTTTATGTGGATGGAAATCACAGCAATTACTTCCTGACATGCAAGAACAACTCGACAGCACAGACAATCCGGAGAAAATTAAAATATATTTTATCGTTTTCATTTCGGTTTTTCGTTTCCTGTACATAACATAAACCATAGGAAGATCACCGACCTTCCTATGGTTTATTTTTCTTTCCAATTCTATCACCTTAACCCTTAAGACTTGTAGTCGGGCTATTTAAGATGATGAATCTATCCTAGTAGCAGCATGGTGCTGGTGGGCAGCATTGTGCAGGTGGCGGGCAGCATACTGGAGCTGGTGGTGGGCAGCACATTGGTGGTTTTGGACAGCATACTGGTCTTGGGCAGCATACAGGCTTTGGCTGACAGCAAGGATCGCGATCGCAGCAGCAGCTGGAAAGCATCATAGCAGCAGAACAAATTACGGCTAAGGATGCCAAAATTTTTGATAATTTCATAGGAAACTCCCTTTTTAAAGTGATTAATTTTTAAGCGACTAATAACCTGAATTTTGGTCTTTTTTTCCTGATAAGCCAGCTACAGCGTAGCAAAGCTTTAAAAGGACATAAAAACCCAAATTTCGGGTTAATAATCCCCTGTCTTAGATCTATTTCCACGAAAAGACATAAAAATACATCATAACCTGAGATTATTTTTCCAACCGCGCAAGTATTTTGCTCCAGTTGCATACCCTTTTTTAATACTCTCTAGCAAATAATTACTCCAGAAAAATTTTAACGTTTATTGAATTTTTTAAAAAAAATTTTCTGAAGTGATTGATTTATAGAATGTTGGAAATTCGTGTTTCCTAAAAAAAATTATAGGAAGAGTATGCATAAAACCTGTTTTCATAGGATGGTTGACAGCATGATTAATAATGTGTCATAATGAAATCTCCGCATCATTCTTTACCATTGGATTTAAAGTGCATAAGACCCCTTTGCAAATTTATAAGCTCAATTTACTCATCCTGTTCTTGGGGCTGCTCCCTTTAAACAGCATTCAAGGTAATGTCCCTTGCGAAATATTCGATCCAAATAGCCAACAAACGGTTTTGGACAGATCATTAAAACAACCGAATCAGTTCTCTCTTGCACCTGAAATTTACAGGCTGCACAGATTTAGAAAAGGCGGTACCAGACAGCACGGCACCTTATGTGGTGTGCGGGCAGGTTATGATTTCATCAAACGCTACAATTTTTCTTTTGGGATTCAAGCATTTTATGGAAGAGGGACTTTAAGAGGAAAAACAAGTCAGAACCTCTCTAGCCGCTCTCATTGGAGCGATGAACAGATTGAAGCGTACGCCGGATATACCTTCCAGACAAAAACCCCTCTTTGCTTCTCCTTCACTCCTTTTGGGGGATATGGATATTTTCGCGAAATCAATCAATTCATTTCGCCCTCTCCAGTAAAATTTAGATCTACAACGCAGTTTGATTACTTTTTATATGGTTTTTTATCGAGCGCAAATGTTACCCCATGCACAAAAATAGGAGTTAACGCTCGCTTTAGAACACCCTGGGACCAAAAGTGTAAAGTAAGTAAAGATCCTGAAAATGAAGATACGACACAACGTATCGGAGACAGCTTTCAATTTCGAATTGAACTCCCCGTACGTTATCACACACCCTGGGGCTGCAATCATTTCGAAATAGGGATCATGCCATTTTATGAACAGCGCCTCTATGAAGGGCGCATTGGCTACCCGGAGAATTATCTAAGAACTAAAATTATTATTTACGGGATTGATCTGCAGTTGGTTTTTCAATTTTAAACTCGAATAACATCTCTCATTGCCGCTTGGAGATCGGGATTTGCGATAATCTCCTCGATAAAGGGACGAAAGCGATATGTCCAATTTCGATCGGAAATGGTCCCCGGAATGTTGATCCGTTCATCATCGATATTTTCCCATGTCATCCCAGGAATTAGGGCCAAATACTCCTGAAGCAAATTAATATGAAACAAGCTGCCAGAATGGTGGCTTTCATAGATAATTTTTTCACGCAAATCTCTCTTTAGTTCAGGAGTATAGGTCCATCCATGCCATGCGGCATAGTCCATTGCTTCATTTGTCTGGTTTTTCCACCACTCGGCAAGGGTTTCAGAATCATGCGTAGATACAGTTGTCATGCTCTCCGGGGGATAGTTTTTCGGGTCGATATATTGTTTATCCGTATTCCAGGAACGTTCCCAGCGCACTACCTTTGTCCCGCAAATCCCTAACGACCTTAGACACGTTCTTACCTCAGGCGGGATTGTCCCAAGATCTTCGCCAATTGGCAACATCCCGCTAGCGTCAAGCATAACCTGCATCAGTTGTTTTCCGTGCGGGATCCACTCATCCTGATTTTCCGGAATATAATGACCCAATTGCGGAGCCAAAGCAAGAGGTATTGCCCAAATCCGAAAAAAACCTACTATATGATCAAGCCTGTAAAGATGATAACAAGTAGAAGCTGTGTGCAGCCTCTCGCACCACCATTGATAAGACTTAATGGCCATCTGTTCCCAGGAATAAAGGGGAAACCCCCATTTTTGCCCCTCTTTCGCATACATGTCTGGCGGGGCTCCTGCAGAAAACTCCAATAAAAACAGCTGACGATACCTCCAGACATCGCTACTATCGCGATTAATCAAAATGGGAATATCGCCTTTAATATAAACCCCATGTGCATCAGCAGATTGCTTGACCGACTCCAATTGATGAAAACAAAGGTATTGGAGCAGAATCTGGTAATCCATCTCTTTTACCACTTGATCTGATAGCTCAGACTCTAAGGATTGCGGAAAATCTCTTAATATGGGAAACCATTCTTCCCAAGGTTTCCAATTTTGCAACACTTTAAATGACTTATATCTTGCATAATCAAAAAGCCAAAAGGCAGCTTTATTCTTAAAACTCTGATAATCAGCCTTCTCTTTAAGTTGATCTCCATATTTTGCATTGTACTGCCGCAAAAAAGAATCTTTAAAAGCATAAACTTCCGGATAATTAATCTTTTTACGTTGATTTAAAGATGAACAATTTGGAACTTCAGGAGAAAACGGAAGTTGATGTAACCCTAAATGAATGGGATTTAAAGCAAAAGCCGACAGTGCATTATATGGACTGCTTTCCCTTCCAGTATCATTTAATGGAAGCAACTGAATCACATCAAAACCAATAGAACGTACCCAGGGAATTAACGGCAAAAGATCTGGGTATTCCCCTATACCGCAACTTAAAAAAGACTTTAAAGAAAATAGCGGCAAGACGATGCCATGATGATGCTTAATTCCTATCCGTTGCCAATGTTGACCTGCAGCACTTTTTTTTATGTTATGAATGATTGAAGTCTCAATCATTTTAGGCAGCTCCGCGTGGATCTGTTTTTTTTATGATTCGACTTACATTTTGTTGATTAAAACCTTTAAAACCCTCGCGACGTTGCAGATTTTCTAAATGGCTCCCGATAGCGCCCTCTTTATAAAACTTTTCAGCCTGAGAGTCAGAAAGTTTTTGAGATTCAAGAAGGTGCTGAATTCTATTTGGGTCTACCTTCCAGATCTCCCCCTTAGTAAACGCTTGTTTGAGGTATGACAAAGAGCTAAAGGGATCCATCATGACAATCCCCTCTTCCCGTAAATCTTTTCTCAGCTCATCGAACATGAACTGGGCCTCCAGATGATGCATCCCTCCTTGTAAAATGGAATCGCCATGAAGAGCACACCACAAGCCCACCGTTCCGAGATGTTGATTTTCCTTAAGCGGTGAGTGGGAAAAGTCTATTTCTACTTCTGTTGGGGACAGATCGACATCGAGAAACAAGACCAAATGACACACCGGATTTTCCATCACCTGCGCACCCCAACCGGCTTCTTCACCGGCATAAAAACGCTCGCGACACTCAAATCCAAGAATTTCAAATAAACGAACTAATTTAGTAAAATGCCCTCTTGAAGAGCGAAATGTATGGTGATCGTGATTAGACCAGCCAAGTCCCAACCGGTCCTGACGGTTTTTTTGAATTTGCCCTGCATGATTACGCGATTGCCAATAAGCTCGTTCGCATTCAAGAACCAGGCAGGCGGCTAAATTCACCCCCAGCAACGCGACAATTTTCGAAGCGGTTTCAATTGCGAGGTCGAGAGCTTCGCATTCATCTTCAAGATCCCTGGGCCTTGTTTGCCATTTTTCTTTTGCCAATAAGTATTGTTCAGGAGATGAAGGGTGAGTTATCGTCGGGACAATTGAGGTTGTCCCTCTTCTTTCAATTACCCAGAATAAAGCGTCATTTTCACTCGAAATAAGAGATCGTCGATAATGGCTGAAGGGCGATCCTTCGATCTGCCTTGACAATCTGTGGACCATCAAAAAATCGGCAATCGAATCGACAAGCATTGCAGCTCCGACCTCACTGCCACTTCCATCGAAAACGACAATGCGGGGAAGCTGGGCCCTTGGGTGATGGAAGACGCGGCAGATATCGAAGCTGTTTTGCAATACATACCCCGATTCTCTAAGGTTATCCATTAGCTTTGGGGCTTCGTGGACCGAAACAAAATCCAGCCAATCAAAAAGCCTGGTGCTCGTCATTTTAGACAAGTCGTTTTCAAGAGCAGTTACGAAAGAATTGCGCTCTTTCACCATTTTTAATATCGAAAGAACAAGCAATTCGGCTTTTGGATGACATGACCATTCAAAGGCTGAAATTGTAGACATATTTAATCCTTAATGAAACTGCATTTTCGAAAAAGATTTCCCAAGTTGCTTATCTTTGGCTGTTTTTTTCTTTATCTTGCTGCTTTTAGTTTTTGTTTTGATTAGATTAACTGAAGGACTTAGCGGAAGGCTGGCTTCGGGATTGACCGATTTTATTTTTCTGACTGATTGTATGATTTTTTTTTGAACACGTTTCAAATGATGAATGGCATCTTTCATAAAACCCTCCTTCAATTTAATTCTTTGTCCATCTCCACTTATAATTGTAATCCAGTCAAACGACATATGCAATAATTATTTTTTAACACTTGAATAAAGAGAATAGAACAGGTATAGTGCGGCACGTATACCGAAGGTAGTTCAAAAATTGGGATTTTGACACCAATTTTTGAATCACGTTCGGTATATAATAAATTCAACACAAAGGCACGAAGTCTCGAAGAAACAAAGAAATTTTTCTGTCAGACCCTTCCCTCTTAGTGTCTTGGTGACTTTGTGCCTTTGTGTTGAATTAAAGTCTATACTTATGGGTAATGGCATGCGTGTCAATGACCGTACACGAATTTTTTTTATCGGGCAGGGGCACGGGCACGCTCACGGGCACGAACATTTTTTTTGGGCACGTAACCAAAGAGGTCATTAATGAATCGGATTGCCAGGTTTGCCGAATATGCAATAGACAATATTCCCATTGAAACAACACTTTGCTTAGCCGTTGCCCTTATTTCGCACATTTTCTTTCGCTCCATCGCAAAATGGGTGGTTCCCGTCGCTGTTGTGTGCTGGGGCACCCAGCTTGTCATTAATTCCAACTACTGGCATAATCAGCCCTTAATGATCGAAATGCAGAAAACAATTTATCACTGGAAAAAACAAACTGCCATTACCAGATTGATTTTTTGTATTTCGTGCGCTGCATTGATAGTCTTCATGGCTCTTTCAAAACCGCTGGCATGCACACTTGCCTGCCTGATGGGTATCAGCTGGATCATTTACAAATCCAGCCGGCCGGGAAGTCTATTGCCGAGGAGAAACATAAACGGTTAAATTTGAGATTATTAAGTGGAAATACTGTCATTAGCTTTAACTTTTTTTATCGTAGCCAACCCCATTGGAAATTCCCCGACAATTTTAAGTCTTCTGAGACACTATCCCTTCGAGCGACAAAGAATAATTATGTTCCGCGAATCGGTTATTTCGCTTCTTATAGCACTTTTTTTTCTATTTTTTGGAGAGATGTTCTTAAATGCCCTGCATATTAGCCGCTACTCACTTGTGCTGACAGGCGGTATTGTCTTATTCTTGCTCGCTTTAAAAATGATTTTTCACTCCTCAGGACCTGCAGAAGCGGATCAGACTAAACAAGAGCCATTTATTGTTCCAATCGCAACTCCTATGATATCAGGGGCTGGACTGATGACGGTGATCATGGTCAACGCAGCCGCAGAACACAATAATATAAAGATTTTCTTCGCAATCTTGATAGCCTGGATAGGAGTCACGGGCGTACTTGTCACGTCGCCTTATATACAAAAATTGATAGGGAGAAATGGAATGGCTGCATTGGAACAAATCATGGGAATGATTTTAGGACTGATATCGATGAATATGATTGTAGATGCATTAAGATTATTCGTCCAAACACAGTGAATAAAAGGAATGTACTATGGACCTTTTTAGCCTGACAATTATTTTATTTTTAATTATGGATCCGATAGGAAATATCTCCTCATTTTTGAAACTGCTGCACGAACTACCCCAAAGACAAAGAAATAAAATCATTCTTCGCGAAATGACGATTGCTTTAATTGCAATGATCATCTTCAATTTCATTGGGGAAGCCATTTTTAATGTATTAAAAATTTCTGAAATCACCCTGCGATTGACATCTGGTGTCATTTTATTCCTCGTTGGGATTAAAATTCTCTTTCCTGCCATTGACAGTCCCCGCGCCAACCTTTCCCTTGAAGAAGGAGAGCCTTTTGTCACCCCTCTTGCAATTCCTTTAGTCGCCGGACCTTCTTTATTAGGCATTATTATGCTCTTTTCCCATTTAGAAACCAATTATTTCATCGTTCCTGCAGCAATCGTAATTGCCTGGACTTTATCCCTTATGATTTTGCTTTCCGGAAAGCATCTGCAGCGGATATTGACAGATAATGGATTAAAGGCCGCCGAACGCCTTATGGGAATGGTTTTAATATTAATCGCCATTCAAACAACTTTTGACGGGCTTCACCATTTCATCTTGAGCTGTCGTTGAATATTGTCCTAAAAGTAGCCTACGATGGCAGCAGCTATCTGGGATGGCAAAAAACAAAAATGGGACAGAGCATAGAAGAAACGTTGAGCCAAGCCTTATCGCAAATCCTGAACGAAGAAATTTTCTTACAAGCTGCGAGCCGCACAGATGCGGGAGTCCATGCCGCCGGACAGATCGTAAATTTTTTTACTGTTAAGCCAATTGCCTCTCCTCCCGATTTTAAAATACAGGTCACTTGTCTACTCCCTGAAGACATTACAGTTACAGAATGCTCCATCGCCCCAGATGATTTTCACCCAAGCCTTGACGCCTCCTGGAAAGAGTACATTTATGAACTTTGTTACGGGGATGTGCAGCTCCCTTTTACCCGCAATTATTCGTGGCATTTTCCCTATCCTCTCCATCTTGCTGAAATGCAGGCGGCAGCCCGTCTTCTCCTTGGCACCCACAACTTTCGAAGCTTTTGCAATGTAAGAAAACCGGAAGGTTATTCTTGTTATGAACGGTCACTTTATCAATTAAATATTATCGATCTTGGCAGCAATAGATTGCGTTTTGAAATTCGGGGAAATCATTTTTTATATAAAATGGTGCGAAATCTCGTAGGGACCTTGGTCTATGTCGGTTGCGGAAAAATGAAAAAGGAACAAATTCCCGGTCTGTTAGCAGGAAAACAAAGAAATCTCGCAGGGGTAACTGCACCGGCATGCGGTCTTACTTTACATCGGATACATTATGGGCACTTCGTGAATGAAGAATTGTTTTCGTGCCCGTGAGTGTGCCCGTAAGAAAACAAAATTTTTTCAAACGTTCGCTATAATATATTCAACACAAAGGCACGAAGTCTCAAAGAAACAAAGAAATTTTGCCGTCAGCCACTTTCCTCTTAGTGTCTTGGTGACTTTGTGCCTTTGTGTTGAATTAAAGTCTATGCTTATGGGTTAATAGCATGCGGGCAGGGACACGAAATCCTTAAATATCGTCAGTCTCGCTCGGATTGACAAATGGCAAAGGCCGTCGCATATTCCTTGCAATGACTGATCGTGACCATCACCTGGAGATTTTTTTGCTCCACCAAAGATTTTAAAGCACCAAAAAACATGACCTGGGGTGCTCCTGCCGAGTTATTCATAATTTCTATGTCCAGCCATGAAATTCCCCCACGAAATCCGGTTCCCAAAGCTTTGACAATAGCTTCTTTAGCTGCAAATCTCCCGCTAAAATGCCTGTGACTTTCGCGAAATTGCAGGCAATAGGATTGCTCCGCTAATGTAAACACGCGATTGAGAAAATGAGGCGCATGGCGCAATATGGCATGTTTAATCCGCTCAATTTCAATAATATCTGTTCCAATTCCTTCTATTGTCATTGTGAGGAATAATTCTTAATTAAATTATCGATCTCTTTATTATTCGCTAAATTTGGCATACTACCTAGGATATTTCCATCTGCACAGATTTGCGTATCGTTAACGTTACAAAAAATGATACGTCCGGAGGATGTTTGTTTCACAGAAAGAACCTGAGCACGAACAGAATCGCCAATGAATTCAGCACCCCCGTTAACGACGACCATTGTCCCATCTTCGAGATATCCAACTCCTTGTCGCGGATCTTTTCCGAATCTTTGAATTTTAATGTTGATGTGTTCGCCAAGATGAGCCAGTGGTTTAAATGCATTAGACAGTACATATATATTAACAATACGAACGCCCTCGATCTTTATCTGGGAAACCCGATTGGGATCAGAAAGCAATATAGCCGCGTGTAAAAGCTTGGCAAGCTCAATGTTCTTTTGACTCAAATCAATCAATTCCGGAAAATCGGTTTCTGAGTAGCGTAATTCAAGATGGGACATCCCTTCGAGTTTTTTGATCATCTCCAGACAGCGACGGGCCTTGCCGCGTTCCACTTCGTCCGCACTTTCAGACTTTTCAGCCAATTCTTTTGTAAGGAACCTGGGCAAAATAAGCTGTGAATCTAAAAGGCCGCAAGCAGCCAGATCGACAAGCCTCGAATCAGACAAAATGGATTGATCGATAATGAGATCTTTTTTTTGTTCCCCATTTGGTTTTAAACTGATGAAAGGTATACTGAAATAAAATTCTTCAGAAGCAGCAGAGGTCATTACTACTCCAACATAGGAAGTAACCAGAAACAATCCGATTCGCAAAAAAGCTAGTGTCTCAGGAGGTAAGTGCATTTGAATGGGAATGGCAGCGGCCTCAATTATGGAGAGAAGGACCTGCCCCATTAAATAACCGAAAAAAAGACCTAAAATTACAGTGTTAAAAGATCTTAAATTAAAACGTTTAAAAAACTGTACTACGTTTATTACAGCATAACCGAAAACAAGCCCCCCTAATGCACCGATAATTGCCTGTAAATATCCCTGGTCTTCAGTTTTCTGGGAAAGAGCAAACATAGCTGAAAACAAGACACATAAGACGAGAAAAAAAATTCTAACAAATATAAATGAAGCATGCATGATTATACCTATTATTAGCCCCTGTGCGTAAATTATACACGCAAGAGGTCTATTGTGTTTATACCGAAATGATTTCCAATGGATACATATATACAAGATTTTCTTGCTTTTTGTCAACAGACCTCTTTCGCCAGACCAAGTGCCGGACATTAAAACAATTTATTGAAACACAGAGATACAGAGGGCACAGAGAATTTCTTTTTTGCTGAAAGGTAAAAAAGAAATAGCCTGTTTTTCGCTTCCGCGGAAAATAAGGATATGCAATAGCTTGTCTCTGTGTTCTCCGTGCCTCTGTGTTTAAAATATTTGTTTTAATGTCCGGTCACCTGTTTCTCCAGACTAGGGCAGGAAGTTAGGGCACTAGGACGTGTCTTCAATTGCAAATTTTTTAGAAAAGTTAGGCATTGCCTTAAAATCATATTTTATGTACAATCTGGCTTACCATGTCTTTTAAAGAAAAACTTAACACAATTCTATCATCCGGCGAGTTCCATCAGTTGGCTCAGTTCCGCGAACCCGACGTCTGGTCCCAAATGGACCCTCACGAAAGGGAATTATTAAGCCTTTTATTTTTAAAACAAGGCGAGCATCAGCTATGCCAAAAAAATAAACTTGCCTTAAGCAGTTTTGAACTTTCTACGCAAATTTCTCCGGCAAATCCTCTCATTCTCCATATGCAGGCCCAAACTCTTCTTAAGTTCGGAACAGAACTGAAGCATTTTCTCGCCGCAAAGAAGAAATGTAAAATGCTCCTCTCTAAGAAAACAGGTGTATTGCCCAAATCACAATTCTTTTTAATTTATCACGATTTAGCAAGTATATTAATAAAAATAGGGTCAATTAGGCAAAAAACCGACGATTTTTATCAGGCAGATAAAATTTTTAAAAAATTAGAACACGAGGCCCCCCCGGATCAACATTTTTCCATTCTATGGGATTGGGCTCTTTGCTGGATATTCATTGGAAAGCTATCAGGTGAACTCTCCGATATGTCCTGCGGTATTCAAAAATTCCAACAGGCAAAAAATATTGGTTGCAACGACATTCGATTTTATTGTGATCATGGCCTTGCCTTAATCGAATATTTTAAACTGGTAAATAACCCGGCTCTTCTGATCCAGGCAACGGATAGCTTCAAACGCACGGTTGAAATTGACCCCGGCTTTCCAAAAGGTTGGTTATACTTGGGCATTGTTTTTAAAAAACGTTATTATTTTTCCGAAGACCTCGCTGATTTCGATGAAGCAGACACCTGCTTTACCACGATCACAAAATTATGCGCCGATGATAGTTTTCTATGGCTGCAATGGGGACTGCTTTATTTGAAAAAGGGAAAATTGCTTGGCTGTACCGACATCATTACCCTTAGTATAGAAAAATTTCAAAAAGCGAAAGAACTGCATCAACTGCATGCCACATTAGAGTGTTTACTTGAACATCAGGATGAGAATACCGATGGCAAAGTCTCCCAAAAAACGTCAAGAGTAAAGAAAAAATCGGAAGAATCTAATACCAACAGCCAGGATGACATTAAAAAGTTGCTTTATCTCTCATGGGGCGAAGCTGAGCTACTGTTAGGGGTCGAATGCAATGACTACAATCTTATAACTAAAGCCAACAAGAAATTTAAACTTGTCATAACAAACCTTTGTACAGACCCCTATGCCTGGTATATGTACGCCAAAAGTTATGTAGAAATTGGGTCTTATTTCAACTCCGCCGATTATTTTACCTCTGCAATTGAGGCTTTCCAGAAAGGGTTGGAACTCGATCCTATAAATATAAACCTGTTGCAGGGATTGGCATCGACATTTCTTGCAATGGGAACTCTTGTGCAAAATCCAAAAATGTTTGTCCGGGCTATCATCAAATATACGACAATTGTAAAAAATCATCAATACATCACACCAGATATTCTTGGAGAGTGGGGAGTCGCCTTATTCAGGTTAGCAGAACATACCGGCGATGAAAAACAATTTCAAATTGCGGTAAATAAACTTCTTGAAGCCATTCAAGGGTGTCAAGTTAAGTCTGCCAATAAATCCAGACAGCCGGAATGGTCCTACTACTGCGGACGTGCGTTTATGTGCCTTGGAGATTTAACTGAAGATCCTGTCCACTATGAACATGCTGCCCGTATATTCATCGAAGCATTGCTGACAGATGGATCCTTATTAAACGTACGATATCATTTGGCAGGTACCCTGTTGGCATTGGGTGAACTTCGACACTGCACAGAATATCTGTATGCTGCAATAGAGCATTTTGAAATTCTCGTTGCGGAAGATCCTGAAGATGATGCATCATGGGATGGGTTTGGGCTGGCCATTGTCAACATCGTCCAAATTCTACGATCCTCTACAATTGAGGCTAATGACTTTACCATGATCGAAGAGGCCGAATACAAATTTATGCAGGCCATAGCCCTTGGTAATCACAGGGCTATCTATCACCTGGCCTGTACTCAGGCCATGAAAAAGAATTTCACCTCGTGCATCCACTATCTAAAGTATGCACAAGAAAAGCAAGCGCTGCCCCCCATTGGTGATGTTATGTGCGACGAGTGGCTGATCAATATCCATGACGAACCCGTTTTCCGGGAATTCCTTCTTCAGCTGATCGACAGGCATTCTGATTTGGTTTAAGAGCCTGTTCAAAATCTTTCTAATTTTTAAATATTCTACCACAGAGCCCACAGAACACACAGAGGGGTGTGTTTTTACTCCAGGGCACAGGAAATTAGAACGAATTTTTGAATTTCTCTCGAACAAGAAAACTCTAAACAAGTCTTGATCTTAATCTTGATCATGATCATAATCTTGCTTTTCTTCAATTTTTCTCTAGTGCGCTGCTTGCCTAGATGTTCTTGTGGCCAAGAAGAAGGTTGATGGAGAAAAAGTAAAAATAAGCAAATTACAACTGTATCAGATTGTTTCGATGTTGATTGGATTGATCCAACTAGAGAGCGAAATGTGTGAAGAGCTAGATTAAGATCATGATCAAGATCGAGATCAGGATTGGCTTAGAGCCCTCTTGGTTGAGAGAAATTCAAAAATTCGTTCTAATTTCCTGTGCCCTAGTTTTCACTCTGTGTGTTCTGTGGGCTCTGTGGTAGTTTTAATGATGAATGCACGACGAACCCGTTTTCCGGGAATTCCTTCTTCAGCTGATCGACAGGCATTCTGATTTGGTTTAAGAACCTTACAACCCAAAGGGATATTCAAACATGCACATGATGGCATTGACATTTTGCGGACAATTCTTGGCAAAACAACGGTAGCTATAGGACAGTTCTACATTCAAGCCGATATCAAAAAGATAACGATAGCTTAAGCCTAAATCGATTGACTGATGATGGATATTTCCATATCCCCGAAAGTGACCGGGATGCAAAGATTTTGGGCCAAATCCCCATAGACCATTGAGAAAAAGCTGGAATTGATGATTATTCCACCAGTTATGGCTCCAAACTGTTTGACTGCGCAGCCATGGATAGCCGATATCAGCTACGCCGCAACCGAGCATACAAAAAAAACGCGAAACCCAAAATTCACTGATACTTTTTTCCTTGCCGAAACTTAAGTGGACCTCGCCTTGAATCCCTCCATGATAGTATGCAGAGAGATTTCTTAAACCAGGCTTAAAAACTTGCGAAACCGTTATTCCGGTCGAGAAGGAAACCGGATCCCCCAGTATGTCGTTAAACCACTTTTTCCTACCCGTCAATAAAATGGCGTTCCATCCAATTGTCTTCCCTTTTGCTTTTCCGCCAATAAAATCTAGTTCTACCGCATAATTTTCTTCGGGTACCCCGCTAACGCCTAGTTCATAAAAAGTATCGCAAGAAGACCGATGAAAACTGCCATCTTTGACGGCAATGGAATCATAGATATCTGCCGAAAAGGCGCCATGGACATGAACCTCATATAAAGACCCGTACCAGGGATCATATTCTATTGCAATCAGAGTATTGCCAAGTATACACAGAAAAAGAAAACAGGTGATTACATATTGCATCAGACCTCTATTTTACAAATCCTTTTGCGGACAATTCTCGTTCCGCTTCGATTGCAGCCATGCAGCCAGATCCGGCAGCAGTCACTGCCTGGCGATAAACATGATCCTGAGCATCTCCTGCTGCATATACCAAACTGACCGAAGTCTGCGATGTCCCGGGTACCACTTTGATATATTGATTATCGTGCAATTCGATCTGCCCTTTGAGAAATTTAGTGTTTGGAGTGTGTCCGACAGCAAAAAAGACTCCGCCTGCGGGATGTGTTGTTTCCACTTTCGTTTTTACATTTTTAATGACCACTTCGCGAACAAGGGTATCACCAGTCACTCTGACCATTTCGCTATCCCATAAAATCTTTATTTTTGGATGATTTAATGCTCTTTGCTGCATAATTTTTGAGGCCCTCAAGGCGTCTCTTCGATGTACCATGTATACGATATTTGCAAATTTCGTCAAAAATGTCGCCTCCTCGACAGCTGAGTCCCCCCCTCCAATGACAAAAAGATCGCGGCCCCGGAAAATAGGCATTGCCCCATCGCAAACAGCGCAGGCAGTGACTCCCTTTTGCCAAAATTCATTATCCCTTGTACCTGGAATGTCCAGGCGATTAGCGGTGGCCCCTGTGCTGATAATCACGGACAGAGCTTCATGGGCATGATTTTTTCCTTTAATCACAAAGGGATGTACAGAAAAATCGACTTCCTCAACATCGTCTTGCAGCATAACCGTACCAAAACGAATGGCCTGTTTTCTAAAATTGTCTACTAACTCAGGTCCGCTGATCCCTTCGGGAAAACCTGGATAATTTTCCACATCAGTGGTCGTCATTAACTGTCCGCCGCTCGGACCGCTAAAAAATCCTTCGTAAAGTATAGGCTTTAGATTAGCTCTTGCGGCATAAATGGCCGCTGTATAGCCGGCAGGTCCGGATCCGATAATGACTAAGTTTGCTTTTTCTCGTGGATTTGCTTGTTCTGGTGGGGCCATTTTTGTTCTCACTTATGTTTAGTTTTAAAACCAAAATTCTACCTGAAAAAATAGGAAACGTACAAGAAAAAAGAACCATCTTGACTTTGCCATGAAAATAATATATAATGCTTTCTATTAATTATGAGATTATATGAATAATAGTTCCATTATCGATTCCATTAACTATTCAAATAAACCTCTTATTCTTTCCATGGCAGATCATTGTTTATCGCCTTTAAGGATTGTCTGTAATAAGCAGGTTATTGACCCGGAAAGGACTACAAAGGGGAAGACCTATCATATCGGACTAAGAGTGATTGCCGCTTTAGCGATGGTGCTAGCTTTCCCTGTAACTTTGCCTGTCACCTTAGCTGCCTTAGCGATAAAGTGGTGGAAAAAAGAAGAATGGCAATCGGCGCTTAAGCGTAACTCCAAATCTATGGAGCCAAAACCCAAAAGTCAAGAGGAAGCAACCCCTAAAGGAACTCAAAAAGGCACTTCCCTTCCCGATAAGCCGGAAGAATTTGCAGAATGTATTGAGAAAGAATTAACCTGTTGTAAACATTTAGACCCGAAATTGTCTGCCCCCACTCCCGGATCCTGGAGAGCCTTTGGTAAAGAACATAATGAAAAGAATCAACTCTTTGGAGATTATACTGCTCGCATAACAGAAAATTGTGCTGCGCAATCTACAGATTGGCCGGATCATCGTCCTCTTCATATTCAAAAACTGGGAAGCTTTAGCGATACCGATTTAAAAATCATTGGAATCACATGTGATTATCTGCAAATTTTTCATAATGTTTCCATTAATTTAAGTAATACTAATTTGACAATGGAACAATTAAAAGATACCTTTTTGGAAAAGCTCGAGACCGATAAAAAAAATTGTCGAACACAGGAAGAAGCAGAGAAGGCAAAAAATCGGCATAACTACTACACCCAATTCCTAATGAAGGATTCTTTCCCAAGAGAAGACGGACAATATGGAGCAGATGTGGCCTGTGAATTAATGCGTAATGTCCTTTTACCTGAAGTAGAAAATGATTCGGAGAAAAATGGACAAATATTGGCATTTACAAACAAAGATCTGTTCACAAGACAGCTAAGAAATTTTGTTTTTGGTTGCGGTTCTTCAGATACGGGAATTTGGTCAAATTGCCGATTCGGGGACCCAACCTTAGGTACTAAAGCTTTTCAAACATGCCTCTTGAGGATGATGAAGATTACCACTCATGAATTTGGTCATATGCGCGGTCTTCCCCATTGCACTGATTATGAATGCAATATAGGAGGCTACATGAACTTAACCGAATTGGATGATCGCCCCCTCCTTTTTTGCCTCCAGGATATGGCAAAAATTTGTTATCTGACTCATACCAGCTTATTAGAGCAACATCAAAAAATACTGAATTTCTTCCAGAAGTTTAATACAACATATCAATTGGAGTGTGATTTCTCGAAAGAAATTCAGGTTTTAAAAAATCGCATTTCTGTCTTAAGTTCGTGCGCGTTCACTGGTAGCTAATTTCTTAATTTATCCCGATTAAGATGACATTTAATGAAAATTCTGGTATAAGGAAGCTCTTACCCTCAAAACTGGAAAGAGCTATATGCAACCGCAAAAATCCCATGTAAAAACATTGACAGCACACTGTATCAATTGCTTTTTTATTGCCGTTGGGGCTTTCTTTGCGGCATTTTCCATCGCTTACTTTCTGACGCCAAACAAGCTCATTGACGGCGGCGTCGTTGGATTGGCCATGATTTTAGCAAGAGTCTTCGGACAAAGCTATCTGCCTGTCTCCTTTCTTTTACTGACGCTTCCCTTTCTGATCCTGGCCTACCGCTTTATTGGAAAGATATTTCTCATGCATATGTTATTTGCCGTTGTTGTCTTCGAAGCCTCGCTCACCTACTTTAATCATTTCCTGCATACCGGGTTTCAGGGTGAAGTGCTGGAGGTTGTCGTCATTGGAGGAGCAATTTTGGGCGTTGGATGCGGCCTGATCATCCGATATGGGGGCTGCATCGATGGCACTGAGATTTTAGGAATAATCATCAACCGAAAGCTTGGATTTACTGTAGGGCAGGTTGTTCTTGCGTGCAACATTATTGTCTTTGGTACCGCGGGTTTAGTGTTTCAGGATTGGCATCCCCCCCTTCTTTCACTGATCATGTATGCTGTCGTAATTAAAATTATGGATGCTGTCATTGTTGGACTGGATGAAACAAAATCGGTGATCATTATTTCCTCCCATTCTAAGAAAATCGCCGAGGAAATCATTTATAAACTGGGACTTGGGTTGACGATCATGTATGGCAGAGGGGGATTTTCCGGCGAAGCGCGCGAGATTCTCTATGTTATTGCTGAAAGGCTCCAACTTTCTGAACTTAAAGAGCTCGTTCACCGGGAAGATCCCTTAGCCTTTATCGCTATAGAAAACTTGCATGAAGTCGCCAATGGCAATCAGGAAATCAGAAAGTCGACCAACGGTAAAAAGCGGATGAATATATTGTTCTCCCATCTTTTGAAAAACAAATGACTGACCTAGAATTCTCACTTGCTGAATTGCGTGCGAAAGCAATCGAACTTGGGTTTGATGACATCGGAATCACCTCGGCACTCATTCCCGAAGAAGACAAACGCGCATACGAAACATGGATCGCCAATGGATATGCAGGCGACATGACCTATATGCAAAATAACATGCGCTGCAATCCGCAATCCTTGCTTGAGAACGCCGTCTCAGCGATTATTTTCGTCTCATCCTATAAACAGCCATCTGAAACTTATCCAGAAGAAAGCGGCATGATTGCCTCTTATGCCAGAGGCAAAGATTATCATAACGTTCATCGCAAACGCTTAAAAAAATTCATTGCATGGATGGAGGAAAAATCGGGTCAAACCAATATTGCCAAAGGATTTAGCGACTCGGCCCCCCTTCTTGAAAAAGCTTTAGCTGTGAAGGCTGGCCTCGGGTGGTTTGGGAAAAACACGCTGCTGATCCATCGCCGTTTTGGCACCTTTACACTCCTTTCCGGCCTTCTCACTACCCTTACATTGCCATTTACAGATTCCTCCCTGGAGATCCGCCTGCCAAGGTGCGGAAGCTGCACCCGCTGTCTCGATGCTTGTCCAACAGGGGCTTTTGCTAATCCCTATGAGCTCGATGCAACAAAATGTCTTTCTTATCATCTGATCGAATCGAAAAAAGAAATTCCGGAGGAGATCAGAAAAAAAAATCCCGGTTACCTCTTCGGTTGCGATATCTGTCAAAATGTGTGTCCGCATAATGTGCGGCCAAAACCTTCCAAAACGGAAGAATTTCAACCATCAGCCGGAATGGGCCACTATCTTGACATTAATATGATCAATGAAATAATGAAACATCCGGAGAGTTTATATGGGACTTCGCTCCAAAGAAAAAAGGCTTCCGGAATTTTTGCCAATTATCTTTCCTTAAATTTTGTCCGGGGGAATAAACTTGTTCGAGGGAATAAAAATGACTGATATCAATCCTGAACTTGAATCGCAAATGCCAAGCGCCGATGCCTGGCGCGTTTTTCGCATCATCTCTGAGTTTGTCGATGGTTTTGAAAATATGACAAATATCGGCCCGTCTGTTTCCATATTTGGTTCTGCAAGGCTTCCGCCGGCTTCTGTCTACTATAACCTTGCCATCGATGTCTCCCAACATATAGCAAGACGAGGATTTGCCATCATTACCGGCGGGGGGCCAGGGATCATGGAAGCTGCCAATAAGGGAGCCCAGTCAGTCTCAGGACATTCGTGCGGGCTTAGCATCGATCTTCCCATGGAATCTGCATCCAACCAGTTCATCGATCCAAAGTACAATCTGCACTTCAGGTACTTTTTTGTACGAAAGGTCATGTTCATCCGTTACGCCCAAGGATATGTCTTTCTTCCCGGCGGTGTTGGGACCCTCGATGAATTATTTGAAGCGCTGACATTGATCCAGACAAAAAAAATCCTTCCCTTCCCCATTTATATGATGGGCAAATCGCATTGGGAGGGACTGATGGATTGGATGAAGGAGTCATTGCTTAAATCAGGGTGCATATCCGAAGAAGATATCGAACGCATTCATATCACTGATGACCCCGAAGAAGTCGCCAATGGGATTGAACGCCATTACCAGCGTCATCGCACTAAACGCAATTTCTAGCGGAATTAAGTGTTATAAATATCTATGATAATATTAATTTTTGTGATATAATCAAAACAAATTAACTAATTATTACAAAGCAATATAATCATGCGCGTTTTTAAAGATCCATCAGATGCTGCAAGCCATGGTTGGACACCGACTACACAATTTTCTGTGCAATCGGAGGTCAAAGATCCCAAAAGAAAATACAAGGCAACCGCTCATCATCAGATGGGACGCTTGCAGTATGTTTTTCAAGCATTGTTTGTCAAAGTCATTTCTTTTATCACCCGTGGGGCCGCCCTCAAAAACAAAAAAATTGCCCACTGGAACGAAGAGATCCACAAAAAAGAGATCATTTCCGAAATATACTGTGCAGCAATAGGGGAAAATACACCGACTAAAGGCTTTAGCAAAGACGATACCGCCCTTGACCTGAGTCAAAAAACGACACCGACACCCTCACAGAGAGAAACCTCTAAACCAACTTCTGAGTCGCAAACTCCACCTCTCGTGCCCGCTCAACCAGAAATGCCAAAGAAAGTTGACATCTCCCAAGAAGCCATGAAGAAAGTGCTCGATCCAATCTGGGAATTGGTCCAAAAAAAACAATACAAGGAAGCCTACGATCTCATTGCGGAACAACAAAAGGTTTATTCTTCCTCTAATGAAGTGAATAGACTCTTGAACTCAGTGAAAGCATATATTACAGCAAAAGAGAATTGCGAACGGGCTATTCTTTTGACCAGTCAAAAACAATTTAATGAAGCTTTTCAACTCATCAAAAAAGTACTCGATGAACGAGATCCTGCATCTGCCAAAAAAGAAGATGTACAAAAATTCATACATGAAGCCGTTTTGGCTTTAATTGCAGAAGGGCAATTAGAATTAGCTCTTCAATTGGCATCTGAATTGCCTGTAAGCAAGTTTAAAGATGAAATACTAAAAAACGCTTTTTACCGGGCAATTAAGGCCAACACGCCTCAAACTGTTGCTGCAATACTGGATGAAACATTTTTCTCTAAAGAGTTAGAAAAGACCTTGACAGAGGAAGCTCATCAAAAACTGCCTAAACCTGAGCCTTCTCCTAAGCCAACTGCTCTTCCTCCTAAGCCAAAGCCTGAACCAGCTTCTTCTTCAGTGCCGCCTCCACCTCCTAAGCCTTCTCCTAAACCCACTAGTCCTCCTTCTCCAACCCCTCAGTCTTTTTTTGTACCTCCAGTCTTTTCTGTGCCGCTTCCTCCTGCGAAACTGATTTACTCGATGTCCTCGGGGACAACAACTCCGAGCTTATTCTTAATTAAACAGCTTACCGCCAGCCACATTGAGGGACAATTGATGGATCAGGCGCAACCTGGCACACAAATCAATGGGTTTGATCAATTTTGGGAATTACTCCAGCAAAAAAAATATTCTGAAGCAAGAGAAATGAGCGAACAACTTTCTGACCTTGGGGCTCGCTCTGTTTTCCAGGAATTTATCGCCATAAACGAACACTATGATCGCGTTCTCCAATTGATCACTCAAGCAAAATTTGAGGACGCTCTCTCCATAATGGGTAAATTTACGACAAAAGAACAATTATCATGGCGTGATCAGGAAGCTTTTCAAGCGTTAATCAAGGCTGATCAACTGGAGCTTGCAGTACCATTGATCAGACAATCGCCTGCGAGTGCATTAAAAGATAAATCGGTAAAGATAGCTCTTGAAAAAGCAATCGATAAAAGATTGCTCAAAACGGCAATTGCGATGATCAATGAACCTTTCCATCATTCACCTTTAAAAGATGATATGTTAAAAGATGCTTTTCTTAGAGCGATCAATAACCACTTTGTAGAAGTCCTCAATCTGATACTTACTCAGCCTATAGATAAACCGAGAAAGGAAAACATGTTAGAAAAGGGTCTTGATGCTGCGATCGAGAAAAAATTTAGCGAGGCAGTAGTTGCCATAATTGCCCAACCCTTTGATGCCATCAAAAGAAATATCATGTTAACAAAAGCTCTCAAAAAAGCCATGGGTCTCCAATTCAATGAAGCTGTTGTTGCTATATTTAAGCAGTCTTTTGATATGGGATATGAAAGGAATGCGGTATTAAAAGAAGCCCTTGAAATGGCCATAGATATTAAAAATGATGAGACCTTGAACTTTATTCTCGGTCAACCATTTGGTGCAAATAGTGCTCTTTCCCCTCTTGCAGGATCAAAAAACGACATATTAGCTAGTGTACTTAACCAGGCAATCGATAAAAAATTTGGGGCCGGGGTCATTGCTATCCTTAAACAACCTTTTGATGTTGCACCTGCAGCCCTCAAGTCCATGTCCACGTCCATGCTCACTATAACAGTCGATAAAAACAACGTCCTAAAAGAAGCCTTCAACAAGTTGACGCGGCAACAAGCGTCCTGGCCCCCTGCAGATTATTATCAAGTAATGGCTGTTTTTCTGGGGCAACCCTTTACAAATGATGCGGACAGGATTGCAGCAGTAGGACAATTTGCCAAATCGCTTGGGCTTTCTGTATCACCTTCAGAAAGCGATAATCGCCAAGCCGTAAAAGCACATCTATTATCATTAGGTTACAGCCAGGCTGCAGAACAAATCGGCTCGTACAAACCTTAATACAGTTTCAAAACATCCAAAAAAAAAGAAGAACCGCTTCCGCGGTTCTTCTTTTTCCCTTGTTACCCGTAGCTGCAGCAGCATTCGCTAATGCTCGGCTGCTTTGCTACGGGCTACAAAAAGAGATCCAGCTAACGCTGGATTCTGCAGTATCTAAGACCTGCATAATCATAACCGCAATCTTCGCTTTACCCGTAACTGCAGCTGTCCTCGCTAATGCTCGGCAGCTTTGCTACGGGTAACAAAAGAAAAAGGACTAACCGCGGAGCGGTTCTTCTTTTTGTAGCCCGTAGCAAAGCTGCCCGAGCTTTAGCGAGGACAGCTGCAGTTACGGGACGTTAGCGTAGACTGCTGTAGCTACGGGTGGCTACGGGTAACTACGGGTAGCTACAGATCAATGCGTGAGAGCATGAAGGATAGCCAGCATTAATAATGCCACGATATTTGTGATCTTGATCATGGGGTTGATCGCAGGGCCGGCTGTATCTTTGTATGGATCGCCGACGGTATCGCCGGTAACGGCAGCATGGTGAGCATCTGACCCTTTTCCACCGTGACTTCCCTCTTCGATCAATTTTTTAGCATTGTCCCAAGCTCCGCCTCCCGATGTCATAGACAGTCCCACAAACAGCCCTGTCACAACGACACCAAGCAGCATAGAACCGACAGCCACAAATGCCTGGGACTGCCCGACAAAGAAATTGATCAGCAAATAAAGAACGATGGGGGCTAAAACAGGAAGCAAAGAAGGAAGGATCATCTCTTTAATCGCGGCTTTAGTTAAGAGATCAACTGCTTTTGCGTAATTAGGACGTCCAGTTCCTTCCATAATTCCGGGAATCTCTTTGAACTGGCGACGAACTTCCACAACGACGGAACCTGCAGCCCGGCCAACGGCCATCATGCTCATTGCTCCAAACAAATAGGGCAAAGCTCCGCCAATAAACAATCCGATGACAACATAAGCGTTCTCTAAAGAAAAGTCACACTGGCTGGCACCAAAATAATGGCGCAAGTCCTCAATAAATGCGGAGAAAAGAACTAAGGAAGCAAAGCCGGCTGAGCCGATCGCATACCCTTTTGTAACAGCCTTAGTGGTATTACCAACAGCATCTAATGCATCTGTCGTCTTGCGGACTGCAGCTGGCATATTGGACATCTCTGCAATACCACCGGCATTGTCGGTCACTGGACCGTAAGCATCCAACGCGATGATCATGCCGGCCAAAGCCAGCATAGATGTAGCAGCAATGGCGATCCCAAAAAGATGTGCATTAGTGTAGGCAACAAGGATGCCAATGCAAATAACAATCACCGGTAGCGCCGTAGCCTCCATGGAAACAGCCAGCCCCTGGATAATATTCGTTCCATGACCGGTTGTCGATGCCTGAGCAATGCTTATTACAGGACGATGCCTTGTCAAAGTATAGTATTCTGTAATCCACATCAATAAACCAGTGACAACCAGGCCGGTTAAACAGCACCAAAGTAAATTGACGCCGGTGAAGGCAACTTTATTGACAACAAAAGTTTCATCGAACCCCAGCATCGATTTGGTGACAAAGACGATGGCAATGGCAGATAGCACAGCTGTCACAAGGAATCCCTTATAAAGGGCTTTCATAATGTTCTGAGATTTACCCAGACGAACAAAAAATGTCCCAATAATTGATGCAAGCACACATACAGCGCAAATCACCAACGGATAGAGCATCATGATGCCAAGCACTCTTCCGGTAAAATAAATACCGGCCATCACCATGGTACCGACAATTGTCACAACGTATGTTTCGAAAAGGTCAGCCGCCATCCCTGCACAATCGCCGACATTATCGCCGACATTATCTGCTATCACAGCCGGATTTCGAGGATCGTCCTCTGGAATACCCGCTTCTATTTTGCCGACGAGATCTGCACCGACATCGGCACCTTTAGTAAAAATACCGCCACCCAATCTTGCAAAGATCGATATTAAAGAAGCGCCAAACCCAAGCGCCACTAAAGCTTCCATTTGCGTGCGGATATCAAGTCCTTGTTTTGTTAAAAACAGATAGTAGCCGGTCAACCCAAGAATGCCAAGACCGACGACCAGGAGACCGGTAATTGCCCCTGCTTTAAATGCCACATTTAGTGCGGACTGTAACCCGAGTCTTGCCGACTCACTGGTACGCACATTGGCTCTTACGGAGACATTCATGCCGATATAGCCTGCTAATCCTGATAGAACAGCACCGATCAAAAATCCAATACCGACATATTTGCCAAGCAACGATGTTAATAAAGCACAGATGACAACACCAACAACGGTAATTACCTGATACTGGCGATTCAAATAAGCTCTTGCCCCTTCTTGAATTGCCTGCGCAATTTTTTGCATTTGTTCAGATCCTTGGCTCATCGA
>Ga0207128_1024_pt2 | contig 37179 bp, 30 predicted proteins | sample Alteio_BWMinHeat_18_FD_153522 | JGI IMG/M metagenome (GOLD analysis project Ga0207128, IMG submission 153522) | Enriched cells from forest soil in Barre Woods Harvard Forest LTER site, Petersham, Massachusetts, United States -... | ecosystem: Environmental > Terrestrial > Soil > Temperate forest >... | reverse complement strand
TTCTTCAATCCGCGGCTTCACGAAACCAGCATTGGCCGGGTGGACAACGCCGTCGCCGCCCTGGGTCAAGTGCTTGGTGGGAATGCGACCCAAGGCCCGGTGCTCTCGGGATGGTTGGTTTTTGCAGGGTCCGCTTGCGCTCATGAGTACCGTGACCGTGCCGTGATCGGCCTTACCGCGGCTTTGGCTCCGACGAACCCCAACCCGCTGTTTGCCGCGGCTTTAACCTACTACGGCTCACCTCGGCCTCAGTTCATCCCGCTGTCGGAGGTCAAGGATCAGTTTGCGGAGAAGCTGCAAGAAGACTTAGCCAAGAAGCTGGTCCAGATCGATCTGGGAGAGCTGCAAAATAAACTTCGACAGGAAAGCAGAGAAACACCGGACACACTCTTGATGTCGCAGGCGGTGAACCGCCGCGAGTTGATTGCCGCCACAATGGGGCAAGTTCTGGGCGGCGCCGGCACGGGTGCACCCCTTGCGCTGACCACGGCTACGACGCTGGGCCCGCCCGCCATCACCAACTATGTGCAAGCCCGCGCCCGGGAGGCGGTGGTGTCGGCTTTGGCGGGGTCCAACCCATCTCCTATCCTTGCCTCGGGTCTGGCGCCCTTGCAAAAAATTCGCAAGACTATCGACGAAGCCGTGAAACGCTACGGACTCGAACACGGCTCGACGCGCAAGCCGGAGGACCGGGACAGTATCGCCGAAGATCCGGGCTTGAAGGCGTTCAAGGAAGCTTACTTGCATGACCCGCAGAATCGCGATCCGCAAGCAAAGAATTTCGCCGGTCAATTGTTCCAAAACCCTGTCGCCTATTCGCCGCAATCCTGGCCGCTGGGAAGAGGCGAGACGGATCAGGGGCCGTCGTTCCTTTACTGGAAGACGAACGACAAACCCGCCTATGTCCCGCCTTTCGCGGAAGTCCAGGACAAGGTGAAGGACTGGTGGCAGTTGGACAAAGCCCGCGAGCTGGCCAAGAAGGAAGCCGAGGAACTGAAGGCCAAAGCCCAAGGACAGCCCGACGCCGAGCGCTGGCTCAAGGACGGCACCAAACATTCCGAGCCGATGTTTCTCCTGGACGAAGTGGCAGGCTTCGTCAAAGGGCGGACTCCTTTTGCCGCCGGACCGTCCAACTCGTACCAGCGCTATGTCATTCCGCGCGAAAAGATCGAATATCCTCCAGAGGGTTTGGAGAACGAATTGGTGAAGATGAACGAAGTCGGCCAGGTGATCGTCCAGAGCGATCGACCCAAGGCGACCTATTATGTGTTCGCCTTGACCAAACGCTCCCCGCCGTCGGAATACGCCCTCTACAGCGAATATAAGGGCGGCCCGGACAGTCTCCTCGGCGCCATGGACCAGGTAAGCGGTTACCAGGCGGAATATCGCAAAGGCATCATAGACCAGCTCCGGCAAGAGGCCCACTTGAATATCAACGAAGCCAACCGCGAACAAGTAGACGAAAAAAACCGCTCTGACGATTCTTGATCCCGACGAAACAGAGTTTCGGGAATTGGGTTCCCAAACAGGAGTTTGGGAACCAGGGGCGGGGACCTTAGCGCTTATCATTTCGCGCCTACCTCACCGAATGCATCGTCTACTGGCCGATGATTACGCTCCATGCGCTCCGGATCGATTCCGGCAGGCCGTAAAGAACCAGAGCGGTGATGAGCAAGCAGGTGGTCCAGCCGGTAACGAGCAAGAACCAGCCGTTGCGGTGGCTGCCCATCCACTTCTTGAAACTGGTGAAATGCAAGAGCGGGATCATGGCAAAGGGTAATTGCAGGGCCAGCACCACTTGACTTAGGACCAACAGATCCGTGACGCTGCCTTCCCCGCGAAAACCAATGATAAGCACGGCGGGAATGATGGCCATGAGTCGCGTGAGGAGCCGTCGCACCCACGGCCGGATGCGCCAGTGCATGAACCCTTCCATGACCACCTGGCCGGCCAAGGTGCCGGTAATCGTGCTACTCTGACCGCTGGCAAAGAGCGCCACGGCGAACAGGGTACTGGCCAGGGCCGTGCCCAGGAGCGGCGCCAGGGTGAGGTAAGCGACCCGAATCCAATCGGTGTCTTTCGTAAAAGTCAGCACTTCGCCGTCGCCGAGGGTGACGCTTTCCCGGCCGTTGAAAACCATCGCGGCCAGCACCAGGATGGCGGCATTCACGAAAAAGGCCACCGAAAGAGCCAGGACCGTATCAATGGTGTTGAATTTGATCGCTCGGCGGATGGCGGGCTCGTCGCTCCGTAATTTTCGGGAATGAACCAAGGCGGAATGGAGATAGAGGTTGTGGGGCATCACGGTGGCGCCAATGATGGCGATGGCGACCACGATCATCCCTTGCTCGCGGAACCCGGGGGACAAGAGCGACTGTCCCATTTCCAAGAAACTGGGCTGAGTTTGCGGCAGGACAAAAATCTCGATGAGATAACAACCCCCGATCGTGGCCACGAGAACCAGAATGAGAGCTTCGATGAACCGCATCCCTAGCCCTTGCATGGCCAGCAACAAGAGCACGTCGAAGGCGGTAATAAGGACTGCCCAAAAGAGGGGAATGTGGAACAGAAGGTTGATAGCCACGGCGCTGCCCAGCACCTCCGCCAGATCGCAGGCGCCGATGGCGATCTCGCAGAAGATCCACAACGGCCAGCGCGTCCACGGCCAATAGAAATCACGGCACGCTTGCGCCAGATCCTTGCCCGTGACCACGCCCAGGCGGGCGGCGATCACCTGCATAATTATTGCCATGAGACTGGACAGGGCCACCACCCACAACAGTCCGTAACGATACGATGCTCCTGCTTGGAGGTCGCTCCCCCAGTTGCCGGGGTCCATGTAGCCGACGCTGACGAGGAAAGCCGGTCCTGCGAAGGCGCGCAATTGCCGCCAGAAGCCGGCGCTGGCCGGCGGCAACGACACGGTTGCGTTCAGCCCTTCCAAGGAACGAGGGCCTGCATCGCCGTTGGCGGAAGCGTGGTTCTGAGTTTTCGGGCTCGGCGCAGGTTCGACCATACTGATTGCATTCATTTTCGACATCGTCCGATGGTCTGCCCGACGGCCCCACCGCGGGCATTGCAAATAGTCGCCGTCCAAGATTATCGAGTGGTCCCCGTCGCCGATGGCGGGGCTCTAGGCGCGGCAAGGATGTGATTTAGTCTAGACTAATTATCGTCAGAAGGCAAGGCTATGATAACCAGCAGCTGACGGTCAGGAATCCATTTTGCGGAATCTTCCCGAAGTCCTGGCTGGCCAATTTTCAGCCTCGCAGTTGCTTTACTGCACTAATGACTCGGGTGCCTTTAAGAAGCAAAGAATCATTAAGTCCTTGGATAGTTGGACTTAGGAAGATCCAGCCGATGATAACGTGGGATGTGTGCATAGAAAGACTAGCCTGTATGAGATGCGGTGACTGCATAATCACGGCTGATTGCGAAGATTTTTCTTGCCATTTGAACTGCAGGTTGTTACAAAGTTCCCTTTGTCAAAACGGCTCTCGTCCAATGGGGGGCGCGGGCTGCATGGAAGGTGCCCAGTTTCAACCTATGGAGGAAATCGGATGTACACCTCAGGTCTGCTAGTCGCCCTTGTTGGGTTGTTTCCTTCGTCCATTCGTCAGGAGCCAAGTTGGCTGGAAGACTATTCGCAAGCTTGCCGGCAATGCCAGAAAGCCGAGAAGCCTTTGATAGTCTTTATCGGCTCGGGAACGAAGGGCTGGAATCGCTTAAGCCGGGACGGCCAGCTCAGTGTGGAGGCCAAGGAGTTCCTGTCGAAAAGCTACGTTTGCCTGTATTTAGACGCCACTCGAGAAGCCGGCCAAGAGTTGGCCACCTCTTTCGAAATGCCCAACCGTCTGGGAGTTGTCATCAGCGATTCGAAGGGGCAGGTGCAGGCCTTCCGCCACGAAGGGGACCTGCGCGCCCCGGACTTGATGCACTATCTGCGTCGCTATGCTGATCCTCAGCGTATCGTCGCTTCCACGGAATCGAATCCTTCCGACCAGGCGCCGCCCAGGGTTTCCCGCTATGCAGAGCCAGCCTACGTAGCGCCGAGTTACGTTACACCTTCCTACTCCTCATACAGAACTGGCAGGAGTTGCTGACGGTAGCCACTTCCAGCGCCGGTACGGCGCTTAGAAACAGGAGGCAGGAATCAGGGATCAGGAGTCGGGAGTCAGCTGTGCTGTGCCCGACTTCTGATTCCTGATACCCCGAGTCCCGATCCCTCAATTCAAGACCTCCGAAGAGCATGACTATGCAATGGGCGACTGGCTTAGGGAGAGGTCGGAAATATGCTGTCGAATGGGGTCTAAGAGCTGCTCGTCCTCCATGTCCCAAATCGCTCCTGCGGCGGGCTCGACGGCAAGATACGAAAGGTTAGCGATCAGCTGGCCAAAACGAACGTCGGGTGTCAACTCACTAAGTTGCTCCAGCAGGCGTAGCATCTCTTTTCGCACGGGACTAATCATGGGATGAAATCTCCAATCTTGGGAAGATGGCCAACGGGATAGCGGAACGGGCCGACCACCTCAACGCGGACCAAAGTTCCCGGTGAAAGCTTGGCGATGCGCGTTGCCCGGGTGACACCATTGTAAATCTCCAAGGCACCGTCCGACCCTTCGAATACAGATGACCGGCATTCCCGCCGTCGAAGAACCAAACCGAGCGATCTGACGATGTAGTTTGACGGGATCGCAACCGGATGCCCGGGAAGGAGGGCACGCAGTTCCTTCGGATCCACGTCCAAGAACCGGGATCCTCCTGCCTGATGAGAGTCCAGTTGAGTGTGTCGGTCGTTGACCACAATGGGGTGACCGGTTCTAATGACGTGCTAGGGAAATCGGGGCCCTTGGTGGCTTGTTGGTTGCTCTATAAATGGAACAGGAGGGAACAGAGAGAACGGAGAATTCAGAAATCTGTTTTCAGGGCCATCACTTGTCTTCTCCGAATGGCTGGGGGCGCGGAACGGTGCATGGGGCTTTTCAACTGGTTCCGAAGGCGGAAAGCAAGAGCGACGCTTCTGGAGCAAGAGCGCGGCGGAGAGAGCGCCGTTTCGGAGGTCGCCGACACAAAGGGCGATGGTTCCTCCAGCAGCGCCCATGAGCGTGGGATGACCTACCTGAAACGTGGCGAGTACACTCAGGCAATTGCGGAGTTCAGCGAAGCCATCGCGCTCGATCCGGAGGCGCCAAACGCCTACGTCGGTCGGGCGCTGGCGTACCGCTCCCTCGGTGACGAGGTGGCCGCGGTCCGCGACGAGGAGGCGGCGCGGAAGTTAGGCGGGCCGGAGCAATCGGGCTGGGATCGGCTGGTGAACCGGGCCAATCGCCGGTGGCGGAGTGACCTGCGCGACCCCGCCTGGCGCCGTAGCGACCCTCTCTCCCGTAACGCAGTCCTCCTCCGTCATTGGAGTTGGCAGATTTTCAACGGCGGGCTGCCCCAGTGGGTCGCCAACGGCTACGGCGAGTGGGCTGACGATCTGGCCTGTGCGGCCGAGGAAGTGGGGACGAATTCCGCCCGAGAGATGGCTGCGATCGTGCGGGACGTAGCCCGGGTCCTTAACAAATGGCCGACAGCCCGCGAGGCGATGTTTCGTATCGTCACGACCCAGGCCGAAGCGACCGATCAAGAAACGGAAATCTTCGAGGCGCTGTCCCAGTGCGAGGAGCGGTACCATCGGGTCGCGAATCCATTCGAAGCGGACTTGGAGGCTTGGCTAGAAAGGCGGGCAGGGAGTGCGCGGTGACCTGAAGACTCCGCCGACCCTACCCATTAACCTCGAAAGCCGACTTCATCCAGGTGTTCGAGTAAATCGGCAGGGTCCTGATAGACGCGATAGGCGCCGGCTCGTTCCAGTTCCTCCTGACCATAGCCGCCTGACAACAGCCCGACGCCAAGGGCTCGGGCGCGCCGGGCGGCCAGCATGTCCCAAACGCTATCACCGACCACCACCGCGTCGCTGATAGCCACGCCCAAGCGCCGGGCAGCCTCCAAGAAGAGGTCCGGATCAGGCTTGGCGTGTTGTACCTGGTCCCGAGTAATTACGGGCAAATCGGCGGGCAAGTCCAGCTTCGCCAAGGCCGGACGGGCGCTTTCACTCCGGCCACTGGTGGCGATCGCCCACGGCACCCCCGCCTGCGACAAACGCGCCAGCAGCTCCCGGGCGCCTGAGAGGGGGCCGACTTGGCTCACTAGCCGCACGTAGGCCTCGATATGCAAGCGCCCAATGCGGGCCACCTCCTCGGCCGTCAAAGAGCGGCCGGTCTCCCGCAAGAGGGCATTGACGAGCAGTCCGCCGCTCATGCCGATGCGGCGGTGGATGCGCCAGACCGACAGCTCGATCCCGGCCGCTTCCAACGCTTCCCGCCAAGCGAGCACATGCTGGTAGACGCTGTCCACCAATGTGCCATCGAGATCGAACAAGAAGGCTGGACCCGTTTTGCGTTGGTCTTTGGTTAGTTGATCCTGGGCGGCGGTACTTGACGCCGAGTGGTCCATGAGGATTCTTCCTTTTCCGCTCGTGGAGCGACGTTGTCTATTCTAGCCGAAGGCAGGGGCGATCTGTCTCATTCTTGAAGGAGTGCGGAATTTCGTCCTTTTGTAGGGATTACCACTAGCCGAGGTTCGAAACAATTCTCCGGGGGAACGGAGATATAAGCAAACTAAGAACTTCACGGAGTCTCCGCACTGAATCTTCGCTTAGTCGTCGAACGGGCTTCAATTCTGTTTAGTCACGATCCTGACGCCCTCCGGGTCCACTTGTAGCCGCATGCCTCGAATGCTCGATCCTTTCTCTTCTTCGTATTAAACGCAATACACTTGATGATTCGGCAACTCCACCATGGTGGGACTCTCATCGCTTAGGCTGGACCTCCTTCGACGATGCTCGGTAGTTTATGGGAACAGCGAAAAGCGGCTCAAACCCTGGCGCTCACGAATGCAAAAGGCTCACCGCAACTATTTGTCGCAGTGAGCCTCGAGGAGTGGAGGATAGGGGATTTGAACCCCTGACCTCTTGAATGCCATTCAAGCGCTCTCCCAGCTGAGCTAATCCCCCAGAGGCCGGGTCATCCCAGCTCGGATATTTTAACGGGTTCGCCCCTTGGCTGCAACATCGGTGGGGGTGACCAGAGTTTGAAACAAAAAGGTGACTGTCATTCATCGCCGCCCTCGCGCCAACCGGTCTGGTCGAGGCGGCGGAATTCGGCGTCGATGTCGGCGCCTTCGTAAAACCACAATCGGCCTTTTAAGTGGCGCGTTTCAAGCGAAGGACAATCGGGAAACTTTGGATCGGAATGTAGGCAGGGGCATTCGGCGTTTCCCCAGGCTCGATCGCAAGGCTCCCAGGCGGTGATGATCCAGCGCCTACCGTCGGTCGAGCGGCAGGCGACATAAGGCTTGGAAAAGACCTTGTTGTCGTTAGTCTGTTGCTCGAAGCCGGCCGCTCCTTTGAGCATGACGCAGTTTTGCACACGCAGGTCGGTCAGCCGTTCCTTGGTCCCGTTGGTCAGGGACAATTCCATGTGAACAGCCTCACTTGTAGAGGCGATCTTGGCGCCGAAGGAGATGCCATTAGGAAGTTTGCGTTCGATATCGAGAGAGCCGTCTTTGCGCCGATTCCATTCGAGGGGCTCCAGGTCGACGCCTTGTTTGCTCCAGATCGTGGAAACGTGTGTGTGAGCGAGATAGGTGAGCCCCAGGTTGGACCAGATGGCTTCGGGCACGTCGACGACGACGTAGCTTTTGTCGTCCCAGGGAGTGAAGGCGCTCACTTTGGTCTCGCGCTGGGGCCGAACGGCGCCATCCAGAAAGCCGATCCGCGGATGCCGGCCGCCGGGATAGGGAAGAAGCAAAAGGGGCGCGTCGACGGGCCGCTTGGGCTTTTGGGCCGCGTCGATATGGAACTTCTCTTGGGTGGCTTGGATTTCGTGCGCCGTCATTCCCGTGGCGACGGAAATCTCGGCATTGGAAAAACGGTGGTACCAGACCATGTTTTGCAACCAGTAACGCAGCTCAGAATCAGTTGGCGGCTTGCGGAAGTTAGCGACAGGTTTGGAGGATTGATCGCGGTCGTCCGATTTGGCCGGGGCACCGACTTTTTGTGCAACCTCCCGCTTTGCCGTCCAGAAGAGCGCATTGGCCAGCATTCGCTTGAAATTGTCGTCGGCAAAATCTTTTTGATGGCCCAAGGAAGTGTAGAAAACTCGGCCGCCATGGCGGAGCCGGGTCCAGGCTACCGGCTCGGAGTGGCCGGGAATAGCGCCGGTGAGCAGAACTTCCGTATCGTTGGCCAGGCCGCTGTTCTTGTAAAGGCTGCCGGCCGACGGAAACGGTTTCAAGCCCGCCAGGATGGGATGGTTCTTGGCCCGGGTTTCGATGTACACCTCGACGGGAGGGCCGGCGCCGTAATGACCTTGGTAGTTGCCGCCCAACACTTCTTTGTCCAGCGCCAGCCAGTTTTGAAAAGCGTGACTGGCCGTGCGGACGCCGACAATCGGCTTGCCGGATTGGCAGTACTTTTTGATCTTCTCCAGTTGCTGGCCGGAAATGGTCAGTCGGCGGGTGAAGAGCAGCATGACGTCGCAGGTATCCAAGTTGTTCAAGCCGGGAAGATCGTCGTCCATTTTGCGAAAAGCGCGTGAGCATTTCACTTTATAGTTTTTCTCCAGAAATTCTTGAAAAGCGGTCAGAGAAGCATCGGAATCATATTCGAGCGCGCCGGAGACCAGGCACACTTTCAAAGTCCGCAAGACCACGGGACGCTGCCCCTGGGCTTGAGTCGTCGAGTCGCCGGAACTGGGGCTATCCGCTTGGAGATAACTGAACAGGTCGCGGATTTGTTGGTCGTCGAGGGGATCCATGATGCTTTCAGGCATGAGCGAAACCGGGGACGGCTCCAGCGATTCGATCTTGTCCTGGGCCAGAACAGTGCGTTCGGTTTTGGCATCCACCAGCGTAATGGCCTTGGGCGATCGGTCGACGATGAGGCCGGTCAGCATACGGCCGTCGTTGGTCGTGACGGTATGAGCCGCGTACTCCGGCCGGATGATAGCGCTCGGGTCGACGATGCTGGTGACCAAGAATGAGCGATTCTTGCGGTCGACGGTTGTCAGATCAGGACCGATCTTGTTGCCTTCGCCGAATAGGGTGTGACAGGTAGCGCAGTGCTTTTGAAAAAGTTCTTTACCGGAGGCGGGATGGCCCGGATTTTGGCCGAGCAAGTGCAGCACGCTGTTGATGCGGGCCACTCTGGCTCCGGGCGGCGGAGCGCCAACTTGGCCCCAATGCTTGGCCACTAACTTTTTGATTTCACGCTGGTCGTACTGGATAGCTCGGCGGAGCTGATCGAGTGGAACATCGGCAGGGGGAATCCGTCCCGCATCCACGGTCTGAAGAAAAGCCAGAGCGGAACCCGGCCGGCTAAATAGGAACGTCTGTGCCCGGGTGCGGAGGTCTCCCGTTAGACTCGGATAGAGTAAAAGCACCTGATTCACAATTTCAGGATCGGGAAAAGCTTGCAGGGCGCTCAACGCTGCCAGCCGCATAGCGTTCGACTTGGATTTCGCCAACAATTCTTGCAGGGCTGGCAAGCACTCGGGTTTGCCGATTTGGCCCAAGGCTTCGATTAAGTGGATGCGTTCCGGTTCGTTTATGCTGGAATCGACAATCAGGTGCAGCGCACGCTCATAGGCCTGCGGGCTGCCCAATCTCAGAGCGCAGCGCACAAGCAGCGGAGTGGGTTGCTTGCTCCACAACTCGGCCAATGGTTTTTCCAACTCCGTGGGGACCGCTTTCAGTTGTCGTCCCTCGAGCGCCTTTTCCATGCCTTGGAGAAGAAGATCCGCGGACCCTGGCGCCTGAGACAACAGCCAAGCACAAGCGGAGTAGCCGGCCTCGGTCCCTTCGGCCAGGTAACGGCGAGCCAAGCGCTCCGCGATGTGGCGTTCGACCAAAGGCAATTTCCACGCTTCAGGCGAATCCAGCAATTTCAAAACCTGGTCTCGATCTGATATTGCTTTGTCTTCTATAGCCCACCAAAGCAGCAGGGGAATGTGAAGATCATCGACATCCTCGCTTCGGCGAAGAAGTTCGCGAACGATAGTCAGTCCCTGGTTCGCCAGCAATCTTTTGGAAGTGCTTGCCAGCTGGCTGCGCACGGACGGATTTTGCTCGGTTCGGGCGAGATGCACGAGAGCGGCAAGAATTGTAGACGAGACCTCAGCCTTGCAGGAGTGAGCGCGACGGTCGGCCAGGAAACGGATAGTCCAGACGCGGACATCGACCAATGGATGATGAAGCAACTCAGCGGCCGCTATTTCATCGAAGCCGCCACTTACGTAGAGTGCCCACAACGCTTCCAGCGCCAAATGATCTTTATGCTCGCGGACCATCTTGTGGAGCGCGGGGATAACGGCCGGATCGCGCCTTTCGGCCAGAATCCGATTCGCTTCGCGGCGATACCAATCATTGGGATGACTCAAAAGGCCGATAATTTCTTGGCTGGGCAGTTTGTTCAAATCCAGCGTGCTCTCCCCAACTTTTGTCTTCCAACCGTTCGATGGCTTGGCCCCCGAGTTGCCGACATATTGCACCTTGTAAACTCGGCCGCGGGTGCGATCCCAGTTATTGACCGGATCGACGTGGTTGGCGCGCTTGTCGCACCAGTCGGCAATGTAGAGAGCGCCGCCCGGCCCAACGAGACAATCCACGGGGCGAAAACAATTGTCGTTGCCAATCAAGAAATCACCGCCGAAGTGGGCGGTGAAGCTGGAGCCTTTCGGTTTCAGCGCGTGCCAGTAGACGGCATTAGCCAGGAGGTTGCCGGCGATATAAGTGTTGTCGAACGACTTGGGAAAAGTGCCGCCCTGGTAGAGAACGCCGCCGCAAGTGACGTGGCCGCCTTTGAATCCCTTGTAAGGCACATGCTCGAAATAACCGAAGGTATACGGATTATGCAGCGGGCCGTGCTTCGCGAATCCTTTGATGTAATAGCCGCCTTGAACCTGGTGCAGCATGGTCGAGGGGCCCCAATTGGTGCCGGCGATCACGTTGCCGTGCTGGTCGAAATCGAGACCCCAGGTGTTGCCGCCCCCTTCGGCAAACAGCTCGAATTCGTGAGTGATCGGATGGTAGCGCCAGATGCCCTGCTGGAATTCCAGGCCGCGAATGTGAGCGGTGCACGTGCTTCCTTGAGCCCCATAAAGCCAACCGTCCGCCCCCCATTGAATGGAGTTGGCGACGGCATGAGCATCCTCCATGCCGAAACCCGTGACCAGCACTTCCGGATCGCTGTCGGGAACGTCATCGCCGTTGCGATCGGGATAAAAGAGGAGATAGGGCGCCTGCAGAACAAACACTCCGCCGTAACCCAGGGCCAACCCGGATGCCAGATTCAAGTCGCTGACAAAATCCTTGTTTTTGCGATACCTGCCATTCTCATCGGGATCATAGAAGATCGTGATACGGTCGGCGCCCTTGGGACCCTTCGGAGGAGGCTCGGGAACCCGGTCGTAAGTAGTTCGCAAGTATTGATCGACTTTGATCGACTTCAGACCATTGGGATTGGGATATTGCAAATATTGGATAACCCACATGCGTCCTCGACCATCGAATGTGATGGTCACCGGCTTGCGCACTTCCGGCTCGGAGGCAACCAGTTGGACCTGGAAGCCGCGGGGAACTTTCATGTGCTGGACTGCTTCTTGGGGGGAATAACCCTGGGCGATGACCGAACTTGTAGAGCAACCCCAGCAAAGCAACGCGAGAACCAAGATTTGGCAGCGGCGAGTCATATAAGGTGATTCCGAGGAAGAACTTAATTTGATCATAAGGCGCGGCTTTTAACAAGCAACGCCGACAGGAATCGTTCATGCTGTGCGTTTTATCCAATGTTCATTCAATGAGGCGAGCGGGGTTGCGTCAGCGCCCCGAGTCGATGGGTTCGGATTTTCTCGGGCGCTGACGCAACCCCGCTCGCCAACATTCAATTGATTTGACCATTGGCCATTGTCCGTTATGCTGACGTTGTCTTTGCGTTTGGCGGGTAACCAACGAGCACAAGAAAGGTAGCCGAGAGAATGGCACTGAACGCGAGCAAAGGAATTGCCCGAGGTCAATGGATGGCGTTGGCAGCCGCTCTTTTGGGCTGGATGTTTGACGGCTTCGAGATGGGGATTTTTCCCTTGGTGGCGCGGCCGGCGCTCATCGATGTCTTAGGAATATCGGAGGAGGCACATCTCGCGGCAACTTCAAGTGATCTTCAAACCAAGGCAGAAGCGGTTAAAAGAGTCGATGCGCGCGTCGGTCAATGGATGGGGCGAATCACGGCGGCTTTCTTGCTAGGAGCTGCCTTCGGTGGTTGGTTTTTTGGTTGGCTCGGTGACCGTGTGGGCCGCGTGCGAGCCATGGTCTTCAGCGTGCTGACCTACGCGACGTTCACCGGCTTGTGCGGGTTGGCCCAATCGCCTTGGCAGCTGGCGGGCTTGCGGTTTCTTTCCGCCCTGGGAATGGGCGGGGAGTGGTCTCTGGGCGTGGCTTTGGTCATGGAGTGCTGGCCGGGACAGGCAAGGCCGGTTTTGGCCGGTCTCATTGGTGCGGCAGGGAATTTAGGATATGTGCTCACCGCCGTTCCGGTAATGGCCATCGAGGCGTCCGGATTGCCGATGAGCGCCGGTGGTTGGCGCTGGGTTCTGGGAATTTGCGTGCTTCCAGCTTTGCTGACATTCCTTCTTCGCATGTATGTACCTGAGTCCGAGAAGTGGCTTGTCGCCGTGGGGTCCGCTCCGCGCGCGCGGTTTGGAGAAATCTTCTCTCCCACGCTTCGGAGACGGACGATCTTGGGCGCCATACTCGGCGGGATCGCTCTTATTGGCACTTGGGGATCGGTGCAGTGGATTCCGCTCTGGGTGAATAAGGAAACCGGTAGCCAGCAAATGGGGAATTACGCCCAGATCTGTTCCGCCACTGGAGCTATCATCGGAACGTTCTTGGGAGCGGTGATCGGCCATCGAGTCGGTCGCCGCTCGACGTATTTCACCCTATGCTTGGGATCACTGCTCATCTGCGCTTACTTATTTCGGATGCATGGTTCCTATGATTGGACGTTTTTGGCCGTTGTCGTGCTGGTGGGAGGTTTTACAGCTTCCTTTTACGGTTGGCTTCCGCTGTATTTACCCGAGCTGTTTCCCACTCGTCTTCGCGCCACCGGGCAAGGCTTCAGCTTTAATTCTGGCCGGATCATAGCGGCCGGCGGGGCACTCAGCATGGGATTTCTCATGAGTGAAAAAGTCTTCGCTGGAAGTTACGCGAAGGCGGGCGCCACGATTACGTTAATTTATCTTGCTGGCATGGCGGTCATTTGGTTCGCTCCGGAGACGCGCGGGCAGCTGCTGCCGGAGTAGCGAGGTTCCGCAAGCCCCGTTCTCTACTCAACCGCGCTTAGTCCCAGTTTTGTGAGCAACCCGGTTTCCAAGGTTCCGTCGGTGATGTGAAACATGCCGGGGAATTTCAACTCCCACGGTTGGTTGGCGCCGGGAACGTATTGGCGGGCGTTGCTCTCGATGGCAGCCACACCAGGGACATGGGCGGCCAGGCCGGCGGAGTGCAACAGCGAAGCGCCCGGGCAGCTCAGGTCCTGGACGCACAGGAACATTTGGTATTTTTGGGCAGCGGCCGCCATGAGCAGCGCCTGGGTTTGTCCCTTGCATGCCTTCAGAGCGGCGCCGGTGTAACCCATTTGCCGGGCCAATTCCAGGCTTTCTAGATCAATCAAGGATTCGTCGATAACCACTGGCCGAAGCTTGGCTGCCTCGTGCATGCGGTTTTCCGGATGGGCTTTTAAGTCCCGCGCCGTCGGCTGCTCGATATACTGAATGCGCTCGAAGCCGGCCGGCGTTGCGCTCCGCACTCGATTCATGAACGCCAACAAATAGGCGACATTGCTACACCTTTCGTTGAAGTCGAGCGAATAGTGCCATTTATCCACGCCCCGCTGTCTTTGGGTCTCGCTCGCCACGCGATCGACACAGACGACCCGCTCGACATCCCATTCGAGATTATCACCGTTCAGTTTGATCTTGAGATGCGTCAGGCCGTTGAATCGGATCCACTCCGGCAGGGTTTCGGGCAAGCCGTCGTTGATTCGCCTCGGGATGTCGCCTTCCTCAATTGGATCGAGCGCACCAATTAAATGATAAAGCGGCATCCGTCGCTTCGGCTCTTTGAGGAGATAGCGATCCAGATACTCTCCTTTGAACTCAGGACCGAGATAGAAGGAGAGATCACGGGTCATGAAATCGTGGCTGTAAGTGTGATAGCAATTCAGTCCATGTAACTTGCCATAGGCATCGTGCACGGCGGCGTCGAAGGCGCTGGCGACCACCAAGGTGCAAAGTTTTGGAATCGGTTCCGGGAGATCGAGTTGGCGAGAAACTTCGTCGGCGGCCTTTAGATATGCGGGCTCTAACGTCCATGCCAGGTCGATAGGATGTCCTGATTCTTGGCATTTGGCCGTGATCCGGGCAACGCGCTCCGTCAAGCCTTTCATGGCGCGAAGCGTGTCCTCGTAGCCGAGCACTTTAGAAGGAAAGGACCAAACGTTCCCCAGCGGCATCGAGCCAAAGCCCTGCACCGTTCGGCCCGTGGCTCCTTCGATGACAGAATGCACGTTGAGGAGCGTGACGCGATCAATGGCGACCCCGCCGAATTTGAGCGGCGCGCGGTAATGAAAGTCTTCGTAATCAAAGGAAACGTCGCGGATGCGAATGTCAGTTGTTTTTGCAGTCATAACAGGCTTCTTAGAAGGATAAAGGCAACGCGGTTGATTTTATTCAAAAACCGGATGACGGCTGGCCAGGGAACTATTGGCCTGGATAGGATGGAATGGAATAGAGAATTAAGGAGGTGTACTTATGCAGACCAAGGGAGCCAAGCCCATGGGGCGATTTGCTGTCAGAGTCGAATTAGCCAATTACGACGATCTCGTAGCGGCGCGCCGAGGTCACTTGGATCCCAAAACAATTCGGAGATCGAGAATCAAGGGAGTGGTTGATCCAGGCGCTACTTGCCTTGTTCTGCCTCTAGCAGTTGTCAAAAAACTAGGTTTGCCGATAACCCGTCAAGTGCAAGTACATTACGGCGATGGCGGACAGCTACGCGAGAAACTGCTGTAGCTTACTTGGAACTAATGGGTCGGAGCGGAGTTTTTACTGCCTCCATCGAACCTGATCGACGCACCGCGCTCATTGGCGCATTCGTTTTAGAAGACCTGGATTATCTGGTTGACTGCCTGCATCAGCGCCTGGTCCCAGAGATCCACGTTTTGTGGTAAACGAAATTGAATAACCGGAGGAAACCATGTCACAGTCAATCAATCGTCGAACATTTCACAAAAAGGCGGCCGTGATGGGCGCCTTGGCGGCTCTGCCTTCCACTCGTCTGATGGCCCTGCACAGCAACGACCCGGTGCGCCTGGGCGTGATCGGCGTGGGGAATCGCGGAGATCAGCTTCTGGATGCTTTTCTCGTGCACAAGGATTGTGAAATCGCCGCTTTGTGCGATGTCTATGAGCCTTATTTGGATGCGGCTCAGAAGAAAGTTGGCGGCAAGTCGACGCTCTACCACGATTTCCGAAAGTTGATCGAACAAAAGGATCTGGACGCGGTGGTGATCGCCACGCCAGACCATTGGCACGCCCTTCAGTTTGTGGCCGCTTGCCGAGCGGGCAAGGATGTTTACGTGGAAAAACCCCTGAGTTTGACAATTTCTGAAGGACAAAAAATGGTCGCAGTCGCTCAGGAGACAGGCCGAATCACGCAGGTCGGGCTACACCGCCGCTCGAGTTCTTTCATTCATGAAGCAGTCCGGCAGATTCGCGACGGCGCCATCGGCAAAGTTACCGTGGCCAAGTGCTATCACCTTCGTAATGAGTCGACGCAAGGAATCGGCAGTCCTCCGGACGGCGATCCACCGGCTGGTCTGGATTGGGATCTTTGGCTTGGGCCGGCGCCTAAAGTTCCTTTCAATCCGAATCGCTGCCTGTATAAATTCCGCTGGTTTTGGGATTACTCCGGGGGCCAGCTCACCAATTTTGGCGCCCACTACTTAGATGTCATTCAGTGGGCGCTGGGTCAGGACGCGCCTCAAGCCGTTTTCGCGGCCGGGGGCAAGTATGCGGTCGCGGATAACCGCGAAATTCCCGACACGATGGAGGTGATCTGGGAGTATCCCGGCGCGCTCGTGATCTTTTCTCAATTCAATGCCAGTCAATCGCCTGGCAATATCAAAGGCTGCGAACTGGAATTTCGCGGCACCAAGGGCACGATGCTGATCAACGAAGGCAGCGGCTTCGAGATCATTGCCGAATCCACGCGAACGCGGGAGCTGCCGGCTTTGAGCCCGCTCAACCGTAAGGAGAATGCCCTGCAATCCCAATCCGCGCGAAAAGCGCGCGAGCCTGTGGTCGTTCGCGGCCGGGCGGAGACGGCCGACCATACCCGCAACTTCCTTGATTGCGTCAAGAGTCGAAAGTCCACGAACTGTCCCGTGGACGTGGGACATCGATCCACGTCGGCCACCCTCGTGGCCAAGATCGCCTTGCGCCTGGGCCGGCATTTGACGTGGGATGGGAAGGCAGAAAAGTTCAGCCACGACGAGGAAGCCAATCGCCTGTTGGCCTACGAGTACCGCTCCCCTTGGCAGTTGGCGTGAAACGGTACTCCGCCCTTGGGGCTGATCTCATTTCAAAAAAAAGCGAGATGGCCAACTCCAGATTAGAGTTGGCCATCTCGCTTTAGATCATGCGCCGGCGAATTGCTATCGGGTCAACCAGGGAAGCAGACCGCTGTAGCGAGGCGGCGGCGCGGCCATCGGTTGAGCTTCGCCCAGGCTGGGGCCTTCGGCCTGCCGGGCCGTAGAAGTAAAAGCGTTGGAGAAAACACCCGCCAGCGTATGGTTGCTGGCTGGCGCATTTAATTGGCCGCCATTGATTTGAGCGCCAATGGGGGTCGGAGTCATCGTCACCTGGCGGGCATCCTGAATCACCTGGGACATCGTGCGAGCGTGAACGGGCTGTTTGTCGTAGACCGCCGGTTGAAACACGCCGGGCGCTTTGGCGATGGGCCTTTCCGGCGGAGGCTCGGATCTCTCGGGGGCAGGAGCAGCCGTTTCGCTATAGCAGGAAAGGCAGTGCTGCAAAGCCATGAGCGCCGCGGCCTTTACGCGCTCCGACGTTTCAACCGGAGCGTCATCCTTGAAGGCGCCGGCTACGGTCTGCTTGTCCTTATCAACTCCGTAAACACTCAGGGTCAGGGCCGTGATCGTCACCTTGGTGCAGCAGCAGCCGTTGCCCAGGGCCATAGCTGCCTCCCAGCGCACGCATTCGTTGGGATCTTTTCGCAGAGCCAGGATCAGAGCCGGCTCGGCGATGTCACCCCAGTAATGGCAATCGACAGTGCCGAGATAGCGGACGGCAGCCCGGCGTTCCTTGGCCTCGGCTTCACTCTTGGCGATTTTAGCGGCGGCAACCTGCGCATCGCTGGGCGCGTCGGGTCCTCCCTTGGCCGCCTTGGCCAGCGTGTCGTCCTGGAGAACCTTAGGGCAGCACTGCGGGAGCAAACCGCCGCTCATGGCGCCTGCCGGCTTCAACATGTTGCCCATCATTAAGCCGATATTCGACTTACACAGCCTTACTTTGAATTCTCGTAAGCAGGTTTTATTGATGCCGAAGAAATTCCAGATGTTGCCGCCCCCCGCGGGCGCGGCCGCGGGGGTTGGTACAGCAATTGGGGTCGGTCCAACAGGGGGCGTTCCAGTCGGATCCTGCGCCCATAGGACCGATGTCATCCCTACCATGGCCGCCACGCTCAGGCTCATCTTCCGTATCTTCATGACTTGTCCCTTTGGGTCCCAGCTTTGTTGAGGCCACCAACGCGCCTTCGAATCGCCCGCTATCAGCCTGGCGAGTAATTCGGCAGTCAAAGCGGGGTATCTTGAGGAATATGAGTCTTTTACCGATTTCAACGATTCTCCGGTCTGCATCTAGTTACAAGACGGGATCGAAGCCACGGAGGTTGTATAAACTGAGCAATCACCGTCCCTTGCCGCAGGTTAGATAAGGTTCTCGGCAAACCTATAACCGGCAAAACGATTTCATTCGGCATAATTGTTAGATTGCTCAAGGTTTCCCCAGTCGTCAGACGATAGGCAATTAGACTTCGGTTGCCTGGGGCAGCCCCGACTCGGACTGGAGTTAAGGAGATACGGGCATGATGGCAAAGTCATTGATAAGGATCAGCGGCCAATGGGGATGGCGAGCCGGGATCGCCGCCGTGCTGACGGCGGCGTTAACCCTGGCGGCGCAAGCTCAGACAACGCCGTCCCCCAGTCAGGGTGTGTTGGGGGTCTGGACTGACAACGGATCTAAAGCCACTTCCGGAGCGGCTAGCAGTACCGAACCGTTGCCCGGCTTGGCCGGCAATGCCGCCCCCGTCACCGATCCTCATGTGGAACAAGCGGGATGCGCCAGCTGCGGCCGAGGCTTGCTGGGAGGACCCGGCGACTTCTACATGGGACAAGGCAGCACGGACCCTTGTGCGGGCGGCTGCGTACCCGGCCGGCGTCGCTGTGACTGCTGTTTCGATCAATCAACCTATGTCGGCCGCATCTTGGGCGGCTTATACGATTGCATTTGTTGTCCCGATCCCTGCTATGAGCCGCATTGGGTGGCGGCCGCCGACGTCGCTTTCTTTCAAGATTCCGCTCGCCCCGTAACGCAGATGCGCCTGCGCTGGGACACCGGCTGGGACATGCTCGCCCCCGACCGAGCCGAGTATTTCTGGGCCAGGGAAAAAGGCCCTCTCGGACCAAATGCGGTTGCCCGCTTCCTCAACTATCGTGAACTGACTATGTACACGGAAGGGGCCATTGACAAAATCGGCGTCTTTGTGGAGCAGACGTATCGCGAAGTTGGCCTTCACGCCTCTCCCATTTCACCAACAGGGGATGCGACGTTCTCCGGCTTCGGCGATTTGAATATCGGCACGAAGACGCTTCTCTTGGATTGCGATCTCATGCAGTTTGCCTTTCAGTTTAAGACATTTATCCCGGTCGGCAGCGCCGGCAAAGGCTTGGGCACCGGCCACGTCTCGCTCGAGCCCGCTTTCTTGACGACCTTACACCTCGCGCCCGACACCTACCTTCAGATGGAGGCGGCCTATTGGATCCCGGTGGGCGGTGATTCCTTGTACCAGGGCAATGTCTTCCATTCCCACATCGCTGTCAACCAAGTGTTATGGCGGCTGTGCCGGGATGTCGTCCTGGTCGGCACGATGGAATTCAATGAGTGGTCCATTATCAACGGCAATTTCACCGACCCTGGCACCGGCAATCCGGTGCGAGCTCGAGACACGATCTTCAGCCTGGGACCCGGCGCCCGCTTCGTGATATGCGACCGGATCGACTTGGGCGCCGGCACGGCCTTCGCAGTCACGGGCGACCGCTGGGCCGAAGAGATGGTTCGAGCGGAATTTCGCTGGCGCTTCTAGTGCGCGGGCTCGAAAAAGCAAACGACAACTAATTCTGGCGATCGACAAGCCCCGTCTCAGGCGGGGCTTTTTGCTTTCCGCAGTCACATCTTTTCCTTCTATTCAGATCTTTGCCTTTGTTAATTGTTCCGAACATTCCTTCACATCCCTATTGACACAAATGACTTTATATAGCAAAGTGTTCTCGACTACCCGAGCAAAAGGAGCCGGTTATGCAACGGCCGTGGGTTCCTCAAGAGATGTCTTTGCCGCCGCGCCTTGATCCCGAATTACGGTCTGGCTGTGTTCGGCCGCGATATGCTTTGCTCATCAACCCGTTTTATCCCAAAGATCCTCACGCAAGCTTTGGCAAGCACGTTCTCACTCCCACGCTTGCCTTAACGAGCATCGCCGGCGCTACCCCTACGAACTGGGAAGTGACTTACTGGGACGAGAACCTTCTCCAAGGACCTCCTCCTTGGGAGCCGTTTCCTCAGGTGGTTGGCATTACCGTGCATCTCACCTTTGCCCAACGAGCCTATGCCTTGGCGAAGTGGTATCGATGTCGAGGAGCTCGGGTGGTCTTGGGTGGGCTTCACGTCCTGTCTTGTCCCGATGAAGCCGCTCCTCATGCGGACGCTTTGGCGATCGGTGAAGGGGTCCAGCTTTGGCCGCGAATCCTCCAGGATGTCGAGGCGGATAATCTGCAAAAGGTTTACCAGGCCACTTACCATCGGCCCTATCGGGAGGACCCCGCGCCGCGCCGAAACCTCCTACCCTCTGAAAGTTTCTTAACGACTGCGAGTCTCATTGCCACCCGCGGGTGCCATAACCGGTGCGGCTTTTGTTACCTGGCTACGGACGGCTTGAAAATGCCATATCAGATGCGTGATGTCGATCAAGTCGCACAAGAATTCCAAGCGACCGGCCAGCCGTATGGTGTATTCACCGATAACAATCTTGGCTCCCGGCCGGACTATCTTCGCCAGCTATGCAAGGCTCTTCGGCCATTGGAAAAGATTTGGAGTGCTGCCGTCACCATCGATGTCACCGATGATCCTTCTTTAGTGCGGGAAATGGCGCTGGCCGGATGCACGGGGGTCTTCGTCGGATTGGAATCGCTCGAGAACGAGAACTTAACGGACGCGCGTAAGCGCACCCCGCGGCCGGCGGATTATGCGCGGCGAGTGGCGATCCTTCACGACTACGGCATTCAGGTCAACGGCAGTTTTGTTTTAGGGTTCGATCATGACCGCAAGACCGTGTTCGAGAAGACTGCGGCCTGGGTCGAGGAGAACCGATTGGAATGCGCGACTTTTCACATCCTGACGCCGTATCCGGGCACGCCGCTGTTCAAGCAGTTGGAAACGGAGAACCGTCTTCTTCACAAGAACTGGATGCTCTATGACACCGGCCACGTGGTCTTTAGGCCCCGGCACATGACTCCGGAGGAACTGGCGGAAGGCTATGCCTGGTGTTATCGCCGGCTGTTTTCCCATCGATCCATCTGGAGACGTCGGCCCGCCGATCCACGAGCGGTGTTGTCTTATCTAGCCATGTCTTATCTCTACAAGCGCTCCAACCGTCTTTGGCATTTCTTAATCCAGAAACGGCTCACGGCCCGAGTTTGGCGGCCTTTAGTAGAGCTGACGCGCCGGCGGCACCTGGTCCTCCGCAAACGTTTGGCCAATCCCGCATTGCCTTTAACTGCCTCGAGGGTAGTTCCTGCCGGCGTTTGATAGTCCATGTCTGTTATTGATTGTCGTTCACTCGGCTATGAGCATATTGCACGCTACGCCCAGCCTCTCGGGGCATAGGTTAAGCCGCCGTAGGGAAAGACTGACACCGTCGCCGATTGGCCAACGGTCTTTTCAGCCTCCGCTATCATGGCCGGCAGCGAGGGAAACCGCCGCAAGGCTCCGAGTTTTCGAAATGTCGTGCGTTGGAGGTTCTCGCTAAAGCACCAGAGCTCATTTCGTTCCAGCATCCGCAGGCCGAACTGATCGAGAAATTGTTGTTCCAAGGGCTCGTGCAAGACCGCCCAACGGGTAAAACTGGGGAGCCACTTGGGACCCATGGCATGCAGCAGCATCCGTAATGTTCGATAAGGCAAGGTCAAAAAGGGAGTGGAAAGGTCGCCCAAACCACGTTGGCAATACAAAAGACCGAGAATCAGGCCGCCTGGCCGAGTTGCTTCCAGGACATTGCCCAGGCACTTCAGTCCCTGACGCAAATCCGCATCAAAAGGACGAGAGTTGGTGATAACCACGTCGGCCGGCTCATCTATCATGACGGCACTGCTTCGCCGCACGAAATCGGCGCCGGCTCGAAACGCCTTGACAGGATCGCCGCAAAAGAACCGGACAATCTCTGCATCGTGATTGAGAACCGCATTCACCAGAAATAGCTCTTTTTGGAGCAGGCCGGCGCCTTCTTCCAGATCGAGCCGCACCGGAGAATGTTGGGCGCCTGCCCCGACATAGTTGAAGCGGTTTGCCAACATCCCTTGGAGATGGTTTCGGCCGATGGTCTCCTTTCCGGCACAGCCCGGCAGGATCATCTTCAAACCGCCGGAAAAGCCAAGCAGGAGATGCGGCTCCATGAGTCCGAGAACCACGCTCAGATCAAATTGCGTCAACAGCCGATTGAGACTGACTGGCGTCCCCCGGCGGGTGACGCCCAGGCGGATCAAATGGGCAGGATTAAAGCAGTTGTGATTGTGCCAACGGTGAGCGGCAAGATTTTCCTTACCGACTTTGGACTCCGCTTCCGCCGGCGCCATAGGGCGATGCACGCCCAACGCGAAAAGGATTTCAATGTCAGGAGCGCCGGTGTTAAGCCAAGCAGCGGCTTGCTGATTGCGTAAAAGCCCAAACCTGCAAGCGATCCGATCAAACTCAACCTTAGCCGGTTTGGTGCTCTTTCATGGGCAGGGTGGTACCTATTCTTAGGAACATGCCTTCTCCAATGATCGATTGGCCAAGCTAAACGTGATGCGTTCTTCGCTATTTCGTAGCGGCATAGTAGTTGCTCTGAATTAGACAGTGGAAATGAGAACTGCGAACCAAAAAAGAAAGGAATTCCATATGCATCCCACAAGCAAGCCGTTAAATCCTCGGAACGAAAACATGCCTGGTACGCTCGGCCAGCCGGAAACCGAAAGAAAAACGTCTCCGTCGGACCTGGGGGCTCGTGCCGGTGAAAAGGCCGAAGAGTTAGCGTCGGCTGCCGGTCAAAAGGCCGCTTCCGTTGGGGAAAAGGCCAAAGAAATGGCCCGCGATGCCAGCAGTAAAGCCGGGGATCTCGCCAAGAATGTCGGACACAAAGCTGAAGAGGCGGTTTCATCCGTCGGCGGGCAAATGAAGTCGCTAGCCGGCACGATTCGGGAAAAAGCCCCGCATGAAGGCGTCGTTGGCTCGACGGCCTCGGCGGTGGCAAACACTCTGGATTCCAGCGGCGCTTATTTGCAGGAGCATAACTTGGAGGGTATGGCCGAAGACATGACCAATCTGATTCGGCGCTATCCCATTCAGTCGCTCCTCGTGGGCATCGGCGTCGGGTTCCTCATTGCCAAGGCCACACGGAGTTAGATCCGATGATCGATCAAACGGTAGAAAATGGTCCGAGGCTTTCCGAGCCTTCACTTTCCTCCCTGGTGGGGGGCATCATCAGCGATTTCCAAGTGCTGATGAAGCAAGAAGTGGCTCTGGCTCGACGTGAACTAGCCGATGAGCTTCGCAAAGCCAAGCAAGCGGCGATCTCTTTGGCAATCGGTGTCGGCGTGCTGACCATCGGCGCCCTGCTCTTGATTTTCATGTTGGTCTTTTTGCTGAACTGGGCAGTGCCGGCAATCCCGCTGTGGGGGGCATTTGGGATTGTTGGCGGACTGCTCGTCATCCTGGGCGGGGCGCTATTGGTCAGCGCCAAGAATAAGGCTGAAGATATTCACGTCGTGCCGGAGCGGACTGCTGAAACCATGAAGGAGAACGTGAAATGGATAAAGAATCCGACCTAATGAATGAAGAACCGGATGAAATCCGCGACCAAATCGAGGATACTCGCTCCGCCTTGACGGCGAAGTTAGAAACCTTGGAGCAAGGCGTCAAGGAGACCGTATCCGAAGCCAAGGCGGCGGTCACCGACACCATCGAGAACGTCAAAGAGACGGTGAAAGGGACAGTCGAAACTGTCAAGGAAAGCCTGGACATTCGGTCCTACGTTCAGGAGCACCCCTGGCCGATGATGGCCGGCTCCGTCGTTTTCGGTTGGGCCTTGGGATATATGTTTCCGCGCTCGACCAACGGCGATAAAATCAGCCGCATGGCTTCGAACGGCACGCCAATGGAAGCCAGGAGCCGATTCGAATCGACCGTTGAAGACAAGGTGCCGCCGTCGCATAACGGGCATAAAAACGGCGCGAGTTCCTTAATTGAAAAGTTTCGGCCGGAGATTAATGAACTCGAAGGCATCGCGATTGGAGCAATAGGCGCCTTGGTTCGCGATCTTATTAAGCAGTCCGCGGCCGAGCCTCTGGCCGAGCGGCTGGAGGATGTTGCCAACCGGGTAACCGAGAAATTGGGCGGGCGCGTTATGCACGAGCCTTTACTTGACCAATCCCGTTCTTGATTGCCATTGTTGGTTGCCATTAGAGAAAAGGATCAACGAAGATCCATTTCGCATTGTCTCCCTGTCCTTGCCTCTACGCAGCCATCCCTCTTATATCGTCGAGAGGCAGTCCATCCGTGGCGGACTGCCGGCACTCCCCGCCCATTCGTTGCAATCAACAAGCCCCGCTTCTAGCGGGGCTTTTTATTTATGAGTTTTGTGGTTTGGGACGCCCGCCTAATGTAGAATGGGTCGTAATCCGGCGGAAGAAAAACGAGCCTGCACATGGCGGAAGAATTCACGACGCAACGGGTCCTGGCACTTCGCAAGCTGACGCGAGCGATGGCCGATTTGCTGCGCGGCCAAGCCAAGGATTACCTGGCCACGCTGGGGCCGCTCTTTCGTCCCCGTTCTATTCTTGGTGGCTACACGGAAAGCAATCCGAAAGAGACAATCCCCGGCGCCGAAAAAGCTTTCAAGGAGTTGCAAGCTCTGCACGAGGCGGTCGCGGCCGGCAAGCCGTTCGGCCTTCCCAAGGAGCTGAATCCGCCCATCGAGCTTACCAGCTCTACCCTGGAAGTGACGCCATTCGAATATTCTCATCCGGCTCAGCCCGAGAGCGGCGCCGCCAAGACCGTGGCCATTACCGGTCCCTTACGCTGGGTATTGAGTTACGCCGGCTTTCCCCCGCGCCGCTTCAAAGAGCTGCTGGCCGAACGCAACCGCAATAGCCAGCAGGTGCAAGAATTCCTCTTGCACTATCTGGTCTTACATGTCGTGATTGCTCGACAGCCGGGCCTCAAAAAGTTGTTCGAAGCACTTCACTTCCCTCTTTCGAGCGGCAAGTTGCCGGAACTCGGCGAGCTGCCCATCGCTTTCTTGTCTGGGCCGGTCAGCACCATTCGACCTCCTGACAATGTGATCATTGAAAGCACCGAGCTGTCGGGTGCCGATGCCTTTGAGGAAGTGATTAACCTCGAGGACGTCGTCAAGCTGCGAAATCCTTTTAAAGATCAACTCGAAGAACTGGTCAAAGCTCACGGCCAAACTCTGCCCTCGGGATGAGCCCGGCCTGGGGCCTACCGCGGGAACTTCTTGCTCGGATTTGGCAGAAATGTCTGACTGAGTAGATTAATACCTGCGACAAATTGCCGGCGGCTTATGGGCCGAAATCTCAGATTTAGAATTCCAAAAACTGGTTGCCCTGCCGCAGCATTAGGACGCTGATCACACCAAAAAGTGTGAGCAGGGTGGCATGCCCTGAGTCTTCGAAGGGCGTGGAGTCTTTGCAAACTCTGCACGCCCTTCGTAAAGCCTCAGAGGAGTGCCACCCAACGATCAGTTACACTCCAGTTTCGGCAACAATTCTTCCCGACTTGACTGCCGCCACGAGGGCTTGGTAATCCTGTTCCGTCTGATCGGCGTAAGCTTTAGCGAATTGAGCGAGAGCGTCATCAAAGGCCTCGGCTTTTCCGAGGTAGCCGGCGATCAAGCAGGCATCGCCGCTCCGCGCGTGGGCTCGAGCCAGCGCCCAACCGCATAACTCGGCGTAATCGCAAAAGTCATCGGGCGACATTCTCTCGATCTCGGCCGCTCCCTTCATGTCGCGCAAAATCCGAAAGTAACAATTATGCTCGCCGAGGCTGGCCCAGCCCAAGAAGATGTCGCTGGCCGCTTGCATGATACGCTGCCCGCAGACGACCCGATGGCCGTGGTTACGATAGGGACTGTGCCCAATGTAGGGTTCCAGCACCGATTCTTGCGCTTGCTTCACTTGCAGGAGGAGCGGATCGTCGTGATGGCTCGAATCCAACAACACCACGAAGCATCGGGTGCCGACGCTTCCAATCCCGACCACCTTGAGCGCGAAATCCAAGAAGCGGTAGCGCTCTACAAGCTGGCGCCGGTCATCCTGCAAGGAGGCTAAGTATCCCCGGAACAGAGCCCGCAACGACTCGCCCAAGCTGTCGTCATGAATATGAGTCAGGATGGGCGGGTGTTCCACGAGCTGAAATCGGCCATCGACGACAGTTGCGATCCTGGTCAAGGCTTGAAGGGTGTTGTTCTGCCGGGCCCTATTCAACTGTCGGGCCAGGTCTTTCCGGCCACTTTGACGAAAGATGGCCAAGGCGCTCTCGGCATCGACTCGGGAATACCACACGTCCAGCACGGACATGTCACGGTATTCCCGCATCCGGCGGCGATAGAAGCGCCCGCAGCTTCGGGCCGCCTCTTCACAATCCGACTCCCGAAATCCATTGCGACGGCCGGCCACGTAAAAACTCGTCGCCAGGCGCTTCAGGTCCCATTCCCAGGGGCCTGGCAGGGTTTCGTCAAAATCATTGATGTCGAACAGCAAATGCCGCTCCGGACTGGCGTAGACCCCGAAATTGCGCAGATGGGCGTCGCCGCAGAGCTGGGCCCGAAAGCCGGTCACCGGCGTCGTCGCCAAATCGGCGGCCATGACGATGGCAGCGCCCCGCAAGAAGGCGAACGGCGAATCCAGCATCCGCCCATAGCGGATCGGCACCAGGTGCGTTAACCGGGTTTGGTTGGACTGGGTCAGCAAATCAATGGGATCGGCTCGATTCGCGGGAGGCTTCCACTCCGCATGGCTGGAGCGCGGAACTTGTTGGCGGCGAGCCTTTCCCGTGGCCAGGCGTTCGGCCGGGGCTGGCCAGGGAGCAGCAAACGGCCGCGGCTCGCGCTTTTCGCAGGTAATCTGATTCGGCGCGTTCAAGACATCGCTTCCATTAGGCCTCGGGGAAAACCTCCCTAAATAGTATGATATTTCGACCGGTTTTTGGAGAGGAACGGTCCCCGTCGCCACCGTGATTGGAAACGTTCAACGTGGAACGAGAGGGTTAGATTGAAGAGGCTAACAGTATTTGCCGGGCCCATGGGTGGCAATTGATGGTCAACGATTTCCCAGGCAAAAACCGACAATGAGGCCAGCCGCGGCGAAAATGATGGGAGTAACGGTTTCGCCCAGAATGCTGAAAGGAGGGACCTGGGCGCGCTCGGCCGCGTAACCGACAAGGCCGAAGAACGCGCACATAAACACGGCAAAGAAGAGCTGTTTCATGATCGCCCGTGCCCTAGATGGCTTTTCCCCCGCGCCTCAACCCACTTCGTCCCTGGCATGGGAGAGCCCCAAGACAACAATAAACCATTTCGGCCAGGAAATCAAACCAACCCAACCAGTTTGTTCGCTGATTCGCTGTTGAAGCGCCAGGAGGAATCCATCAATTTAAGCCACATTGCCGATCTCCATGCGGGAAATCCAGCAACGATGTCGTGCTAAGAAGTTGAGTCCCATTTAGGCGGCGGCAAGGATGAACACCAGGGTCAACATCCCATTGTTGATTCCGTGAGCCACCATGCAGGGAATAAGCGCGCCGCGCCACTCTCTTAACAGCGCGAATCCGAGAGCCAGAGCCATCAGGCCCGGCAGGGCGATCAACCCTTGCGGGTGAATGACGGCGAAAACAAAGCTGACGGCCAAGCCGCTCAGAAGCACGCTGACCGTGAATCCAAGCCGATTGCTGAATTCGCGCAGGTGCCTGTAAAGAACGCCTCGAAACATCGTTTCCTCGACGATCGGGGCGAGGACGGCGGCCAGGACCGCCGCCTGCACCCAAAGCCACCAGTTACCAGTCGCGAAAATGTTCACGATCGGATGAGAAGGTTGGCCAGTCGGTCCGAAGTTGTTTTCGGGATGAGGGCCGAGCGGTCCGCCGCGAGCAGCCAATATCGCCGCCATGATAATAACTGCGACTCCCAATAAAGGCAGCGTCATGGCGTACCCACCGACGCCGATGAGAGGCTCCAGCCCCGGCCAACGTCCGCGAGTGAGACCGACGTCCTGGCGCACTTGACGCCAGGGCACGCCCCGAAGCACGGGCCAAACCAAGACGGACAGGCTTGCCAACATGGCCGATCCTTGCACGAGCAATTGAGATTTGCCCGCGGGGATGAAGCTAGTCGCCAGACTCAACAACGGATATAGGGCTAACCAGATCGCAAAAGTTTCGGCATACAAACCGCCGTATGGCAGACCGCAACGAAGCCCCGCGCGCACCTGTCCAGTGTAGAAAAAAACGATCAGGAAGATGAGACCGAATAGCCCGCCTAGAGCCGCCATCAACCCGAGAACCAACAATGCCAGCAGACCGATGGCCGTGAGCATCGCAGGCTGCAGCACTTTGGCGCGGGCTTCCTCATCTCCTCCCTCCGGGGCTAAGGCCAAGTCGCCGAACCAACCCAGGTCTCGGTGCAAGGCTTCGCGCTCGTCTGATTGCAGCGACGGAGCGTCGAATCGTCCTTGAGAGTAATCGGCATAAAGACGCTTCAGCGTCTCCTTCAGCGATTCATGCTTTGCACTCGTCTCTATCCCCTGCTCGGCGAGCTGAGAATCCAGGTCCTTCAAAAGCTCCTCCGCCTTTGCCGGACCGCTGATTTCTCCCGCCAGGATGATCGCCCGCAAGCGCCGGCTGATCGGTCCGGTATTCATCAAAAGGGTTTGAGGCTCGAACGCGCTTTTGCTGGCGAATTGGGCCGCTCCAACCAAGTAACGGGCTTGCAACTGCATGGTGAGCAGATCCGCCTGGTCGCTCTTCGTATTCGCTCGCTCCTCGGAAAGATGCGTCTGCCTTACGTAAAGACCCACCACGAGTGCGATGATGGCAATCCAAGCCAGGATGGGATGCCCTTTCGGAGGCGCTTTCACATGATCGGTGGTTTCGTCTTCCGGGACTGCGACGACTTCTTCCATATGGTGACCAACAGGACAGGGAGTTCTCGTGGTGATGACAAGTGTATTGTATTTGACTCTGCGCTGTGATGCATCAAGTCTTAGCGGGCGACCGTCTGGAAACCGCCCCGGTCTCGGCTCTGCAAGAAATGGCTCGATTCTGAATGAAATGTGAAAGCGATGGCAATAATCAAGAAAAAAAACAGAAAGGCAGAAAATGTTTGAGTCTTCTGTCTTCCTGCTTGCAAACGAAGAACGTTGCTCCGAGCGCTTACGCGACCGGGCTCGCCGCGTTACTGTTCGCTATTCGCTTTGAGCATCACGTATGCGGAGCCGCCCGTCGGGGTTTTCACCTGGAGCAAGATGCCCTTGTCCAGGGATTCCTTGGCGACGGCTTCCTTGGCCTCGGAGGCCGAGGCGACCGGGTTCTTCTCCACCTTGGCGATGACCATGCCGCGCCGCAGGCCGGCCGTAGCGGCCGAGCTGCCCGGCTCCACCTTGGTGATCAAGGCGCCCTTCTGCGACTCCTTATAACCGTACTGCTCGGCTTGCTCGGGAGTCAAATCGGTTACTTCCACGCCGATCTTTTCCAGCGGAACGTTGTCCGCATCCTTGGGAGTGCGCCGGTAACGAGGGGCACTCACGGTGGTGCCAAATTCCTCAGGCTGTTCCTCGATCGTGACCTGCAGCGATTTGGGTTTCCCGTCCCGGACCACCGAGAGCTGGGTGGCTTTGTGCAACGGCAATGCGGCCACCATCTCTTGGAGATCCCGGCTGGTGGTAATCGGCTTGCCGTCAATCGTGACGATGACATCGCCTTCCTTGAGCCCAGCTTTGGAAGCAGGCGAATTGTCGTACACTTGGCCTACAACCACGCCCTCTGAGCCCTGAACCCCCAGGCGAGACGCGACCTCGGGATCGAGGTTCTTGATGGCCACGCCCAAGTAGCCGCGGTGTACGATGCCCCCCGCCAAGAGCTGGGACATCACGTTCCTGGCCATGTTGCTGGGGATGGCGAGCCCGACGCCCTGAAAGCCCCCGGTGCGACTGCGGATGGCCGAGTTGATGCCGATGACTTTTCCTTCCAGGTTGATCAGCGGACCGCCGCTATTGCCGGGGTTGATGGCTGCGTCGGTCTGCAGGAAATCCTCGTACATGTTGACGTTGAGTCCGTTTCGGCCCTTGGCGCTAATGATTCCAGCTGTCACGGTGCCGGTGAGGCCAAAGGGCGCGCCAACGGCGAGGACCCGGTCGCCGATCTCCATGGCGGCACTGTCGCCCAGCTGCAGACTCGGCAGCTTCTTGCCTTTAGGATCGATCCGGACGATGGCCAAGTCGGTTTTGCGGTCGCCGTGGATGTCCTTGGAGGTAAAGGTCGTCTTGCCGTCTTGCAGAGTGATTTCGACGGAGTCGGCGCCCGCCACCACGTGATAATTCGTCAGGATAACGCCCTTGGAATCGACGATGAACCCCGAACCGAAGCCGCCGACGGGGGCTTCTTCCGGCATTTCGAATGGCTGTTGCTGGAACTCCTCAAAAAACCGGCGAAATTCCTCGGGAACTTGATCGTTGAAAGGCGAGCGCCGCCGATCCTGCCCTTTTTCCGCCGTGGGCTTGGCCTTGGGCTTCACTCGACTTTCGATGCTGACCACGGCCGGCAGCACTTGTTTGACGATATTTCGATACGATGTCAATTCCTGCGGGGCCGTTGCGGCTTGGTCATTTTGACCATGAAGAACCGGGCCGGCGATAAAGCCACCGGCTAAGCCGCCCAGCATCAGACAGACCAGAGCGAAAGACCATCGTGCCATTGTTGGAAATCCTCCTTATCAAGTAGACCCCCGGCCTGACGCGCGAACCCATTCGCCTGCGTCAAAGGCTCCAGGAGGCGGTTATCAGATATCGTTAGCGGGAACTCTTCCCTTCCCGGCGCGGCGTGAGCTGCTTGGAAGCCGCGACTACGAAGAAGCGAATGTCTGTTCGCTGCCATCACTCCTTATATCTATGATACGCATCGGCTCTTCGTTGGAGCGCGCTTCTCACCTAATTTTTTCGTTTTCGAAGCTGACTGCTATGATGGCACGAAGGCCTGATTTTGGTCAAGATTGGATCGCCGGATCGTACGTCGGGCTTCCAGCCTGACATTCGCGTAATTTATCAAGGGATGCAAACCTAAACGGTCAGGCTGGAAGCCTGACCTACCTCTAGCAGAGCCGGCGTTGACAAGCTCCATATCCAGTGCTAACGTCAAGGCTATCCGCGTTCGCAAGAACCGATGAGGTTATGCCCCAGGAATTAACGACGAGTAATGAGGCCGAGGTTCTGGAGGAATGCCAGAAAACCATCGGCTATCAATTCCGCCAACCCGAGTTGTTGCGCGCCGCCTTGACGCACGCCTCGGGGGCCAACACTCGCCTGGCATCCAATGAGCGATTGGAGTTCCTGGGCGATGCCGTTTTGGGTTTGGTGACCTGCGAACAGCTCTTTCAGCGCTTTCCCGAGTATCAAGAAGGCGATCTCACCAAGATCAAGTCGGTGGTCGTCAGCCGGCGCACCTGCGCTCGCATCAGCCGCCTTTTGAACTTGGGCGATTTTCTGTTTCTCGGCAAAGGCATGATTATCCATTCCGTGGTGCCGGCCAGTCTGCTGGCGGATGTATATGAGTCCTTAGTGGCGGCGATCTATTTGGACGGCGGCTTGGAGGCGGCCAGCCGGTTCATCCTCAAGTATCTGGGACCGGAGATCGATCACGTCGTCGAGGAATCTCACGGAGGCAATTTCAAATCGTTGCTGCAGCAAGTCTCTCAGCGCGAGTTGGGCGCCACTCCCCTTTACAAGCTCTTGGACGAAAAGGGTCCCGACCATAGCAAGTGCTTCAAGATCTCGGCGGTCATCGGCCGGCATCACTATCCGGCTGCCTGGGGCCGCAACAAAAAGGAAGCCGAGCAAAAAGCCGCCATGAACGCCCTGGCCAAAATCAACGGCGAACCAATTCCTTACGAAACGGATTAAGAGTTCCGTGCCCTGTGTGTGCGTGTGCAAAACTCGCAAGCGCAATGCAATCTATTTTCCCCAGGGCTTGCTGCTCGCCACTCACTTACTCACCACTCACCAGCAAGCCATGATGCCTTCTTATCCGATCTACTGTTACCGGGAGGGGTGTGGCAAGCTGGCGGTCTACAAGATCGCGGCCCGCTGGAGCGATGGCGTCACGGAAGAGTTGAAGACGTATGCGCTATCTTGCGAGAATTGTCTGCCCGACTGGTTTCGTCATAGCCAGGAAAAGCAAAAGGCCTGCCGCTTGGCCGCACGCGAGAGTTTGGAATCCCCAGGTATCTACCTTCTCCAGCACGGTCATCGAGACCAGCAACTGAAACGGCTGAAGGATCTGGAAGAAAAATTGGCGAGCGGCTAAGCGGACAATCAGAAAATAATCTGGGTGAGCCCGACGCGCTGGCAAGGACTGCCCTTGCTAGCGCGTCGGCTGGCCCCAACCCAGAGGCCCGATTGACAGCCCCTTGCCAGCGTTCCGTCCACCTCATATCACGGCCCCATCCAGCGAGGCTTACCAGCGGGAGAACGGGGTGAAGAAGGTTGCCATTTTTTGGCCGGGCGATTACCGCGACAAACCGAATGAATGGGCCCGGCCACAAGTCGGCGAAACCACCAAACAATTACAGCAAGCCCTCAAGAAGCTGGGGCGACAGCCCTATGTCATCAACGGCTTTCTAACCAAACCGCACGAGGCGATTGAACACCTCGGCCCGATCGACGATCCGATGATCGGGGTCTTCGCTCACTGGACCTACGGCCCGCACACGTGCGACGGCGTGGCCGGCAAGGATAACCCATTGCTTTTGGCCAGCAATTTCTCCGGCCAATGGCCCGGCCTGGTGGCCTTACTCAATACCGGGGCCTGCCTGGAAAGCATCCATCGTCCTTTTTCGCGCATCTGGACTTCGGCTGCCGACTGGACCAAAGACAAGACTTTTATGGAGCGGCTGGACGACTGGTGCACTACCGGCAAAATCTGCTACCCCGAACACGAATTGCAATACGCGGCGCCGGTGACTCCGGAACAACAATCGCTCGCGACCGAAGTGGTCGCGGGAATTCGCCAGAAGCGCATTCTGGCTCTGATGCTCGGCGATACGTCGATGGGGATGATCAATGGTTATTTCGGCCCGCGCTTGCTGGCCCGGCACGGCTTCGCCGAGCACAAAGTTGACCAGGCTTGGCTTCCTGGCCGTGTGCGCGAGATTAAGGCGGATCGAATTGATGCCGCTTTTCAGTTCGTTCGGCAAAAAGGAGTGCAGTTTCATTGGCGCGAGAAGGACGCGGAGGATTTCACGGAGGACTCCACGCGGGCGCAGCTGGCCATGTATCTAGCGGCACTCGACTTATTGGATGAATTCAAGGCCGATTGCCTCGGCTGGCAATATCAGCTCGGCCTGCTGCCGGTGCTGCCGCCCAGCGATTTTTCTGAGGGCTTGCTCAATTCCATCTGCCGGCCGGAATCTAACGGCGATCTGGTCATTACCAGCACGGAAGCCGACCAGGGCAACCTGATCCCCATGGAAATTATGAAGCGGTTGCTTTTGAAAAAGAAGCTGCACCAGGCGGTCATGTTTCACGACGTGCGCTGGGCCGGGGAGCGCAAAGGTCGTTGGCTGTGGGTCTTGCTGAACTCCGGCAGTTGCGGCGCTTATGCCTTCAATCACAATCCAGATACCCTCAAAGGCGTCCATAGTTATCGGCAACCCGCGGGTTATTTCCCGATTCCTGGCGGCACGTTTGCCGGCGAGAGCTTGCCGGGAAAAATGACCTGGGCGCGCTGCTACATCAAGAACAGTGAGCTGTGGATGGATGTCGGTCGCGGCGAAGTCGTCAAGCTGCCGCCCAAAGTCCGCGACGCCTGGTGGGAGGGGACGACTCGCCAGTGGCCTTTTATGGCCGCCGATTTGGGCTGTTCGATGGAGACGGTGATGGCCCACTACCTCAGCAACCACATCGCCGTCGCCTACGGCGACATATTCGGGGAAATGGTCGCCGCCAGCTTGATGCTGGGGTTCAAGGTGCGGGTCTTGACGGATTGGCTGGGCAAGAAATGATTTCAAGATGCGGAGTGTTGCAGCCAACGGGCTGCCGGGTCCTGACGATAGTAGCTCCGAAGAATCCCATAAAGCTCGGGATGTTCTCGTTTCATTTCCACAGGCTGCTCGAAAAAGCACTCGCTGGCAACCGCGAAGAATTCGACTTCATTCATCGAGCCATAATGGTCCAAGAGACTCGGTCGGCCCTCCTTGGATTGCTCAACCAAACGCTCGTATTCCGTCTTCATGATCGAGTGCCATTTTTCTTGGAGCTTGGGGTTGGGAAGCCACGGCGTCCCATCGGCGGGGCCGCCTTGCATGTCCAGCTGATGAGCGAATTCATGAATGACCAGGTTGCCGGCAGTTCCCGAAGTGTTTAGTTGATTCACAATATCTTCCCAGGACAAGATGACCGGTCCGCGATGCCATGCCACTCCCAGCACCGGCATGGTTTCTTCTTTCAAGAAATCTGTGCCATGCGGGTCTTTCGGCACTCGGAATCCCTCCGGATAGACGAGGATGGTTTTCACGCGCGGAAAGTAGTTCTTTCGCATTCCTAACGTCAGCAAGCAAGCTTGCCCCGCGATGGTCACCTTCATCTCATCGGTGATTTCTAAACCCCGACAGCCTTCCCAATGTTTTTCGGCGATGAAAACCTGAACCGCGTTACGCAACTTCGCCTTTTCCTTTCCGAAAAGAAGCGAATAGTGCGGGACATTGTTGCGGAGAAATTCCAGCCATTCGTTGGGGAACGGTTGCGAGAGGATTTTCCTTCTCCGTTGATCGTCGATCCAAAACAGCAGAGGCTCCAGCCAGGCAAAGAATCGGGGCGACCAACTGGTGAGACCCCTCAATCCGGCGTAGAGCCTTGGCAAAAGAAAAAACGCCGTCAGGAGAAATGCTCCGACCAGGCCCAGAACAATGACGACGGCCTCAACTTGTGGATTCATGGATCAGAACGTGCAACAAAAACCGAAAGATGAAGAAATCCTTTATATCTCTTGCGTCTTTGTGTCCTTGGAATCTTAATCCAATCTCAACACCCACCAGGCCAGTCCGACAAAACCGGCGCCAAAGAGGATCAGGACCCCGCACGCCTGCGCGACCAGGACCAGATTTGGCTCGGGCCTGAGCAGTAGTTGCGAGTAGGCGTCCATGGCCCAGGCATGAGGAGTAAAGCGGCTCAGGAGTTTCATGCGCTCCGGCATCAGCTCCGGGTCTCCCATCAAGCAGCCACTGATTCCGGCCAAAACCAGGACGAGCAAAGTTCCGTAGATGGCCACCTGGGCCTCGGTCCGGGCCATGCTAGCGACCAGCAGCGATAGGCCCATGGCGGCAGTCGAGGTGGTCACCACGACTGCTGCCAGCCAAAACGGCTGATGGCCTAACTTCATGTCGAAGACCAGCTTGCCGGCCGCCAGCAAGAAAAACCCTTGGCCCAATGACAGCAAGAAGCACGGCACCATCTTGCCCAGCAAGATCTCCGTCCGGGACAGCGGCGCGGCACGCAGGCGCTTGAGCGTGCCCTGCCGCCGCTCCGATACGAACAGCCAACCTACCGTCAAGACCAGAAAGAAGGCGAACATAACCGTATAAGAGGGAACCAGACTCTGATAGCGCAGATCGCCGCGATTGAGAAAACTCGGCCCTTCTTCATCAGTGGCCGGATTCTGGCTGAGCGCACTTTTCCCGGAGTCTTTGCCCCCTGCTCGGGCGGCGGACTTGGGTTGCGTCAGCGTTTCCCAGGTTTTGCCGGTCAGGTTGTACTTGGCAAACAATCCTTGCAGGGCGTTTTGCAACCCCGCGCCCAGGGCGGTTTTTTGCTCTTTCTTTATCAATGGGCTGTTCAAGAAGGATTTCACCATGCTGGGGACTTGTTCCTCTTTTGCCAGCAAATCCAGAAAGGCCGGGTCGCCGACTTTCTCGAAGGCTCGGCCGATCATCCAGGGCAGAATGATGCGCAGCAGCGTCACCTGGGCCGCCTGCTCGATAATGGCGGCGGCCGTGCCTTGAGTCTCATCCCGCAACAATTCCGCATCCAGTAATGCCAAGTTCACGCCGCTGCGATTGAAGGGATTGATGCCGTCTTGGAGGAAAGAGCACTGAGATACCTTTCTGCTGAAGTCCGGGCCGAACACCAATACGGCCGCCCGCTTGCGCGCATCGATTTTTTGCCGGCCCTGGTCCAACGAAAGAATCTCCACCTCGATGTCCGGGGCGGTTTGCTTGAGATCCTGGATGAACATCTTGGACCACTTTTCCGGTGGAAAACCGGCGGACTGGAGATACTCTCCTTTATCGAGGTCGACGATCGAGATGCGGAGCTGATCTTTCCCTAAGGCCACTCCCAGGACGAGAATAAACAACACCGGCATGGCCAACAAAATCACAACCGCTCGTCGGTCCCCCAGAAGCAAGCGCAAATCTTTCTTGGCCAGCGTCCAAATTACCATCAATCTTCACCTTCCTTGCTCCCACGTTCTGAGAGGGAACCAGTTGGTTGAATCTCCTAATCCCGGAGGGCGCTTCCGGTCAAGCCGAGAAAGACTCGTTCGAGATTTGGCTCCTCGGTTTCCAGGCTGAGCACCTCCAACTTCAAGTCGGCAAGGATCGCCAAGAGCTGTGCCAAGGCCGGCTTGACGTCGCGGCAGACGATCTCCAGAGGCCGGCTGTCGGCCTCCACGAGCCGGCTTTCCGGAATTTGCCCCAACCGCGACCGTAAGACGGAGGTCACCGCCGGCACTCGAAAACGAATCAGGCCATCTTGCTTCCGCAGAAGTTGGGGCACCTCGTCGCAGGCGATCAGTAGGCCGTGGTCGAGGATGCCGACACGAGGGCACAGGGCTTGGACTTCCTCCATGTAATGGCTGGTGTACACGACTGTGGTGCCGGCGCGATTCAGGCGGCGAATCTCCTCGAAGATGTGATTGCGCGATTGCGGATCGACGCCGGTGGTCGGCTCATCCATGAGCAGCAGGCGCGGTTGATGGACCATGGCAGCGCCGAGGTTCAACCTCCTTTTCATGCCCCCGGAAAAAGTCGCCACGCGCCGGTCGGCACGATCGTCCAGGCCGACCGCGATCAGGACTTCCCGTACCCGCCGCTCCAGCTCGGCGCCCTTCATGCCGTAAAGCCGTCCGAAAAAGCCCAGGTTTTCCCGGCCGCTCAGCTCGTCATACAAGGCCAGCTCCTGAGGAACGATGCCGAT
>Ga0207128_1027_pt1 | contig 37336 bp, 29 predicted proteins | sample Alteio_BWMinHeat_18_FD_153522 | JGI IMG/M metagenome (GOLD analysis project Ga0207128, IMG submission 153522) | Enriched cells from forest soil in Barre Woods Harvard Forest LTER site, Petersham, Massachusetts, United States -... | ecosystem: Environmental > Terrestrial > Soil > Temperate forest >... | reverse complement strand
TGGCAACAGGGCTCGAGGGTCAGGTATAAAATCGCCCCGCGAGCTGACTCGCCCGCTTGACGCAGGGCGTTGACCTCCGCATGGGCTTGGCCATAACGCTCATGCCATCCCTCCCCCACGACGCGATCCTCTCGAACAATGACTGCTCCGACCAAGGGATTTGGCTCGACGTAGCCGCGGCCCTTCTCGGCCAAATCGAGCGCGCGTTCCATCCAGATTTCATCTCGACGGTCCATGAATCCACTTTACACAAAGAGAAACCACGAAACACGCGAAGCACCCGAAAAAGAACGAACCTTTTCATAATGGTCTTGTCTTGTTTTGAGTTTTTCGCGAGTTCCGGGGTCTCTTTCTTCTCTTGCCAACTGCGACAAGACCATTTAATACTGAAGGGGTCGTTTCCCCGGCGAATTCTAAACGGAAAGGCCAAGAATTGTGACTCCCAGCGTTGCCGTGGTTGGCGCCACCGGGGTGGTGGGTGAAGTGATGCGTCAGGTGTTGGCCGAGCGCGAATTCCCAATCCGCTCGATCAAGTTCCTCGCCTCCGAGCGCAGCGCCGGCAAGACGTTCGACTTTCGTGGCAAGAGTTACCAAGTAGAGCCGCTTCGGCCGGAGGCCTTTGCCGGAGTCGATCTGGTCCTGTCCAGTACGCCGGCTTCCATCAGCCGAGATTTCAGCCCCGTCGCTGCCCGAGCGGGCGCCGTCGTCGTAGACAATTCGAGCGCCTGGCGCATGGATCCGGATGTTCCTCTGGTCGTGCCGGAAGTGAATGCGGAAGCGCTGCGGAGGATTCCCAAGGGGATCGTGGCCAATCCCAATTGTTCGACGATCCAGATGGTCGTCGCCTTGAAGCCCTTGCACGACCTGGCACGGATCAAGCGCGTAGTGGTGTCCACCTACCAGGCTTCCTCGGGCAAAGGCGCCAAGGCGCTGTTCGAGCTGGACGCGCAACTGGCAGCCGTGGGCAAAGGAGAGCCGCTTCCTGCGGCCAAGGTCCACGCCGATCGATTGGCGGGAAACGTCCTGCCCCACGACTGGAAAGCCGGCGAGGACGGATACTCCGAGGAAGAATGGAAGATGATCCGCGAGACGCGGAAAATCATGGGCGACGACACGATCCAAATATCGCCGACGACCGCCCGCGTTCCGGTTCGGATCGGGCATTCGGAGGCCATCAACCTCGAGTTTCATAACCCGATAACAGTCGATCAGGCGAGAGCCGCTCTGCGGCGGGCGCCGGGGATTATTCTGGTGGACGATCCGGCCAAAGGAGAAGTGCCGCTCGCGCTGAACGCTGCCGGCCGGGACGAAGTGTTTGTCGGCCGGGTCCGCCGCGATCCCACCGTGCCTCACGGACTCAATCTCTGGGTGGTCGCGGACAATCTTCGCAAAGGGGCGGCCAGTAACGCCGTGCAAATCGCCGAAGTCCTGGTCCAGCGCAACTGGCTGCCCGGCTCGAAGTAGCCCATGCGCAACCTCAAGTTGACCCTGAGCTACGATGGCACCGACTTCTTCGGCTGGCAAACACAACCGGGGTTTCGAACCGTTCAGGAAACCTTGGAAGCCGCCATCGCGGCGCTCACCGGTGAACGGGTCCATGCCAATGCCAGCGGACGAACGGACACCGGCGTTCATGCGGTCGGCCAAATCGTCAACTTTTACACAACATCCCAGCATTCCCCCGACGTACTCATTCGAGCGTTGAATGCTCATTTGCCGGCCGATGTCGTGGTTCGCGAGGCAGCGGACGTGCCGGAAGCGTTTGATGCCAACCGCGATGCCAAACGCAAGCTCTATCGGTACGTGATCCACGATGGCGCGACGCCCGATCCATTCCTGCGCCGGTATTGCCATCAGAGCCGGCACGCGCTCGATGCCGATGCCATGGGGCGTGCCGCCGAATGCATGCGTGGGCGACACGATTTTCGCAGCTTCGAAACGGATTGGCCCAACCGCATGTCCAGCGTGCGGACGATCACCCAGTTATCGGTGAGCCGCTTCGGAAACTGGATTTGGCTGGACGTGGAAGCGGACGGATTCCTGTACAATATGGTGAGAGCCATCGCCGGCACGCTCGAAAACGTCGGCCGAGGGTATTGGCCGGAAGCGAAAGTGGCCGAGATCCTCGAAGCCGGGGACCGCCGCCAAGCCGGACCAACGGCGCCGGCTCAAGGCCTGTTCTTGATGCGCGTCACCTATGACCGACCTGCCACATCCCCTGCCGGACCGCCTTGAGATTCGACCGCTCGCGAAACCTCCGGTTGCGACGATTCGCGTGCCGGGCTCAAAAAGCATCACCAATCGGGCGCTTATCATGGGCGCGCTCTCCGATCCGGTGCAAGGCTGCAAGCTGGTAGGCGCCCTGGAGAGCGAGGACACCGAGCTCATGGTTGCAGGGTTACGCGAATTGGGTTTTTCGGTACGAACAGACTGGGAGGAATCCCAAATCCATATCAAGCGCGGAAATCATGCGCCGGTGATCCCGGCCTCACAGGCCGATTTATTTGTCGGCAATTCGGGAACCTCGATGCGCTTCCTGACCGCTCTGGTAAGCCTCGGCCAGGGAACTTATCGCCTCAATGGAGTGTCGCGGATGCGCGAGCGGCCCATGGGCGACCTGTTATCCGCGCTTGGGCAGCTGGGAGTGAAGGCCGCCAGCGAACGAGGAGATGGGTATCCTCCGATTGTCGTGCACGCGGACGGCTTGAAGGGCGGTCATGTTGAAGTTTCAGGTGAAGTGAGCAGCCAATTTTTGAGCGGGCTCCTCCTGGTGGCTCCTCTTGCTGTCAAGGAGATCAGGATCCGGGCAAAGGGAGTCCTCGTGTCCAGACCATACGTGGAAATGACTATGGAGATGATGCGCGACTTTGGCGTGCAGGTGGAACAAGAGGGAAAAACCCGTTTCTTTGTACCAGGCAATCAATGCTATCAATCACGCCGCTATCAGATAGAACCTGATGCTTCCGCAGCTGGTTACTTTTTTGCGGCCGCTGCGATTACAGGGGGCCAAGTAGGCGTGCTCTCTTTCAATCGTTGCCGCCTTCAGGGAGATGCGCGTTTCGTCGACATTCTACAGCAAATCGGCTGCGACGTCTTATCATCGGATGAACGCAATGAATTCACCGTTGTTGGCGGCCTTCTATCCGGTGTTGATGTGGACATGAATGACATGAGTGATTGTGTCATGACCCTGGCGGCCGTCGCCTGCTTTGCAGAAGGACCGACGACAATTCGCAACGTCGCTCATATCCGTCACAAAGAAACCGATCGGTTAACGGCTCTGGCCAACGAGCTTCGCAAGGTCGGGGTAGAAGTCGAAGAATTCGCCGACGGCCTCAAGATCACTCCCCGGCCTCTTCACGGCGCGGAAATCGAGACCTACAACGATCACCGCATGGCCATGAGCATGGCCCTGATCGGCCTGAAAGTTCCCGGCATCGTGATCCGCAATCCGGGGTGCGTGGCCAAGACGTATCCGCGGTTTTTTGAGGACTTGGAACTACTCAGGGATGAGAGGTCAGCAAAGGACATAAAGGACTCAAGGGACATAAAGGAGAGGAAACAATGATGCATGTTTCTGGAAGAGCTTTTTTACTGTTTTCTGCTTTGTTCACTTTGGGTGGTCAAGCTCCCCCTCAGCTCGATGCGGAAAAAGATTCTCCCTATCAGTTGCAGATTGTCGCACGGGTAGCCGATCATCCTCCGTTCACGGCGGCGTTCAAGGAGCAGGTCAAACGCGAGCTGCGCGACGGCTTGCAAGCCTCCTTCGCCGATCTGGTTCGAGTGGAGGTCGTGGACGCGCATCCGCTATTGAAGGAGATCGAGACCAAAGGACTACAGGCGGCCTTGGAAGGTTGGAAAGAACTCGGCCCTCAGAAGACTCATTTCGTGCTGATCGATTTTAAAAACGGCCAGTATGAAATCCAGGCCGGACAGCATGACGGATTGACGGGCCTAGCCAGCCCCGTGGCGCGGCTGGCCCGGACGCCGGACCGCCAATTCGTGGCTCGGACGGCCGCCTTGATGATCGACCGCGACTTCGGCCTGGTGGGGACTCTAGAGGGCAACGGGCGCGGGCCGGAAGTGAAGGTCACGCTCAAAGCGGGGTCCTTGGGAATTCCCATGGAAAAATGGCTGAAGAAGGAGGACGTATTTGCCATCTCCCAGATCAAAAAGGTCGGCGGCAGCCAGCGCTCGTTCCGAGTGCCGTGGGCGTTGTTAAAGGTAATCGAAGAGCCCAAGGACGGCGTGTGCCGGTGCCAGCTCTTCAATCGATTCAAGGATCCGTTGGAAAAAGGCCCGGGCGTGCTCGGTTATCGCTGCATCAAGCTCGGCACGATCACCGCGCCCTTGCATTTTCGCTTGGTAAATGCCAAGGACATGATGGCGCTCGCCGGCCAGGCGGTGGCTGTCAGCGCCGGCGAATTCTCCGCGAAGCCCAAAGAAGAACGATCCACTCAGGCGGACGGCTCGATTCATACCCGCGACGCTTTTCAAAACATCGCCTTTGTGCGTGTGCTTGATGCCGGCGGCGAGACGCGGGCGCAGATTCCGGTGGAGATCCTGGACGATCGCACGGTGATTTGTCCCTATAGCGTGACCCCCCAAGCCGAGGCGCAAGGGCAGTTCGAGCTGACCCGGACGCGGTTGTTTCGTCGACTTTACGAAAGTCATTTGGTCGTGGCCGAATTGATCCAGGAGCTGAACCGGCTGATCGAGGATCATAAAGGCAAGGAAGCGCTGGACACGTCGCAGCGCGGTCTCAAGGCGATGGACTCCGACATTGCCAGCTATGCCGAGGAATTGGCGAGCCTCAAGAAGATCGCTCAAGAATTGCCGAAAGGCGCTCAAACGTCTCGCCTGGATCTGTCCGAAGGAGAACAACGTCTGGCCGAGCTCAAAACCCGGCGGCAGGAGCTAACGGGCTTCTCCGAAAGCCTCAACAAGGCTTTACAAGAGGCCAATAGCCCCGAGAAACAACAATTGAAGGCTAAGGTCCAGCAAGCCCAGCTTTTGGAAAATGACGGCGAATTCGAAAAGGCCATTCAACTTTACGAGAGCCTCGCCCAAAAAGATGGCGAGCAGTCCGCCGTCGCTAGCCATCTGAAGAAGCTCAAGGAGCGCTGGCAGGCCAAAGATGATAATCACCGCCGCGCTCGCAATTTCATTTACGGCCCTTGGCCCAACTATAGAACTTCAGCGGACATGAAAGCGCATATGGAAGAAGCGCGCAACGCCTTTCAGGTTTGCCGGGCAGCCGGCGACAAGCTTTCGCCGGTGAAACTGCTCAAGGCCAACATTGCCCATACGGCCCAGCTGAACAAGGAATCAGAAGGCCTCGAGCCGGAAAAGAACGAGGATGATCGCGCCAAATTTCAAACCATCGCGGATGTGGCCGATGACTTGAAGAAACTGACCGAAGGGATCAACGCATTTCTCAACGAGTCGAAATGAGTAGATGGCCTCGCCACAAAAAGACGCAATGAGGTAAGAACAGGAGGCAACAGAGAAACAGTGGAACACTTGATTTCTCTGTTTCCTCTGTTGCCTCCTGTTCGATCTTCTTGGCGGCTTAGCGGCTTTGCGCGAGATCTTTATTCATTCAATCACTTCCCGATTTTCTGCCTTCATGGTCGGGTTCCTGCGCGAGCGGGGACGGCTGAGCGCCGATCCGAAATGGGGTCTTGCACAGGAGGCAAACGATTTCGTGATCGCGGTCCCGATCCTCGACCAGCATGAACTTGCGGCATTTCGGATTGGGACATTGAACGGCGAAGACCATAGCACTATCTCACATTGCGAGGTCACTGGATATTCAGGCTCTCGACCCATGCCGATTCTTGGGCGAGCTCGGATTCGGACAGCCCCGAAGTGCGGTGAATTTCAGCGCGCGCCATGACGCCGCTGGTCATGTCGAGAGCCATGACGTCGACGAGGCCGTTGGCCGCGCAGCCGCAACGGACTTGAATCGGTGAATGCCGGGGAAGATCGGGGGGCAGGTCGTCGATCCAGCATTCCCCAATGCTGATGCAGGCTTCGGCCTGGTGGGCGTCTCCCTGGAGGACGCGCACGCGCACGCGCTGCTGGTTGGCGGCCACAGTCCGATAAACACGACTGCCGGCCGCCGGCAATTGGGTGTTCTTGGGAATCAGGATGTCGTTCATCCGCTCCTCATGGCGTTTCACCTCGATTCCCAAGCTGTGCGAATTGACGTTGATCTCGATGACCTGACCGAGCATGTCGCGCACATGATCTTCCAACTCCAAGCCTTCTTCCAGGCTACGGGACCCGACGATGCCGGCATGAATGGCGGCGCCATGCGCGACGACTTCGCTCACGGCCAGACTGCGATCCGGGGCCTTGCCGCTCAGTTCCTCGAGCATTCGCGCGGTCATCGGCATGTGCGAGGATCCCCCCACCATCAGAACCCGGTCCACGCCGGTCCAATCAATGGCGGTCTGCCTCATTAATTCCTGGGTCGTCAGACGGGTGCGGGTCAACAAATCGCGTGTCAAGGACTCAAATTCGAGGCGGCTCAGGGGCACCGACAACATTTGGCCGGCATGGGAGCTGGTAATGGTGGTCTGGGTCAGTTTGCTCAGGGTGCGCTTGGCCCGCTCGGCCGCGGCATGCAAGGCCGCTTTGGATCGGGCATCTTGCCGCGGATCGCTCCCCCGCGCTTCTCCAAAACTTTCCGCCACGTAATCGACGATACGGTCGTCCCAATCCTGTCCCCCCAAATGCACATCCCCTTCGATGGCCACCGTCTCAAAACGTCGCTGGGACAGGCGGACCAGCGTGACGTCGAAAGTCCCACCGCCCAGGTCATAGACTAATACGGTTTGCTGCCGATCAGGAAGGGCGTGTTCCGGTGCGATTTCCTTGACCCCGGGTCGGGGCTGGAAGGAATAGGCCAAAGCGGCCGCGGTCGGCTCGTCGAGAATGTCCAAGACATCCAAGCCGGCAATGCGACCCGCATCTTTGGTGGCCTTGCGGCGCGTGTCGTCGAAATAGGCCGGAACGGTGATGACGGCCTTGGCCACCGGCCCAATGCGCAGCTCCGCGTCTTGGACCAGCTTGCGGAGAATAATGGCACTTAAGGTTTCGGGACGAAACTCGCGGCCGGAGACAAGCCGGCCGTAGCTGGGATATCCCATCCGTCGCTTGATCAGCGTGGCGACCTTGTCCGGCTGCTCCAAACTGACATCCAGGGCCGCCCCGCCGACAACGGCCGATCCACCGTCGATGTAAACCGCGCTGGGCGTGAGCATTTCGCCTTCGCGATTCGGAAGGGTGACCGCGCTGCCGCGTTCGTCCAGAGTTGCGATTGCCGAAAAGGTGGTACCGAGATCGATGCCAACCAGGTTCCCTGCTTTCGCCATACTCGCCGTCCAGGAGATGTGAATATCGAGGATTGAAGAACGAGGATTGAGGAATCGCCCTAGACCGATTTTCTACCGTTCGGGCTGGAATCTCAACCCCTCTTAACGCTTAACCCGGAGCCAGCGGCGACGGTTGGCGATTTGCAGTCGAACCGTCGCCGCCGGCTCCGGGTTAAACGACCTGATGGACTCTTGGGTTAGCCCTTCTTGTTGGTGGGCCTGACTAGAATGAAGCCGCCATTAGGCCCGGGGACAGCCCCTTTGACGAGCAGGAGATGATTGTCGGCATCGATCTTGACGACGCGTAAGTTGCGGGCGGTGGTGCGAGTAGCACCGTAGCGTCCAGCGGCTTTGTGGCCGAGCTTAGGCCGGCCGCTGCCTCGATTGCTGGCATGGGAGCCGATGCTGCCTGGCGACCGGTGGTGCTTCTTGACGCCGTGGCTGGCCGGCAAGCCGGCGAAGTTGTGCCGTTTCATCGACCCGGCGGTACCACGCCCTTTGCTGGTGCCGATGACGTCTACCGCTTGGATGTCCTTGAACACGTCGGCGGCGGTAAGGATGGCGCCGACCTTGGCCTCGGGAGGTTGGGCTAAGCGGAACTCGCGAATAAAGCGCTGCGGCTCGGAGTTCGACTTGGCCGGCAGGGTGACTCCCGCGGTCGTTCGGGCCTGCCGCCGCTTGGAGACTAACTCGGCGGAGACGTGTCCCCGTTCCGGCCGCGTTGCCTTGCGCCGCTGCTTATCCAGAAAACCCAATTGCAAGGCGTCATAGCCGTCGCGCTGCTGGTCCCGTACCTGAAGAACCGGACATGGACCGACGCGCAACACCGTAACCGGCGCCAACTTGCCTTGATCATCGTAAATCTGCGTCATCCCAACCTTCAAGCCCAGCAACCCCAGAACCATGGCTGTGACCTTTCGGAAAAGCACCGGCCCGCTCTGAACCGGACCGGCCAGCAGAATGTCAAGTCAATACCGCGTACCCTGATCGGTCGCGACCCGGGTCCAAGAAAGAAATGTTATTATGCACAGAAATGGATTGGTTTCCAGCCCCCTTCGCAAGGAATGGCTGATACAATCTTCTGCGAAGGAGTGACGCATGCCGACTTACAATCCAAAAACCATCGAGCCGCGCTGGCAAAAATACTGGGAAGAGAACAAGACATTCCGCACGCCGGACCGGTCGGATAAGCCCAAATTCTACATCCTCGACATGTTCCCTTACCCCAGCGGGGCCGGGCTGCACGTCGGTCATCCGGAAGGTTACACCGCCACTGACATATTAACCCGCTATAAGCGGATGCGGGGATTCAACGTCATGCATCCGATGGGCTGGGACGCCTTCGGTCTTCCGGCCGAGCAATACGCCATTGAGACCGGGACTCACCCCCAGGCGACGATCCAGCAGAATATTAATGAGTTCCGCCGGCAAATTAAGATGCTCGGTTTCAGCTATGACTGGGACCGAGAGATCGCCACGACCGATCCCAAATATTTCAAGTGGACGCAGTGGATCTTCTTGCAGCTCTACGATACGTGGTACGACCGGGGGCAAAAACGTGGCCGGCCTATTGCCGAGTTGCCGATTCCTTCGGAGATTCGAGCGAGGGGAGAGTCCGCCGTCCGGACTTACCAGGACAGCCAACGCTTAGCCTACCAAGTGGAAGCACCGGTCAACTGGTGCCCCGCTCTGGGAACCGTCCTGGCGAATGAAGAAGTCATCGACGGGAAATCGGAGCGGGGCGGACACCCGGTCGTGCGAATGCCGCTTCGTCAGTGGATGCTGCGCATCACTGCCTACGCCGAGCGGCTCCTGGAAGATCTGGGGGTGGTCGATTGGCCAGAGCCCATCAAGGAGATGCAGCGCAACTGGATTGGGCGCAGCGAAGGGGCGGAAGTGGATTTCGCCGTTGCCCAAGCTTCCTCGCCTTCTCACTCTGCGCCTTCCTCCCCCATTCGCATTTTCACCACTCGGCCCGACACACTGTTCGGCGCGACCTTTATGGTCTTAGCCCCGGAGCATCCCTTGGTGGAAATTATCACGACCTCGGATAACCGAGCAGCCGTCAATGCTTACAAGGCCGAGGCGGCTCGCAAAAGCGACCTGGAGCGGACCGAGATCGCAAAAAAGAAAACCGGGGTGTTTACGGGTGGTTTCGCCGTAAACCCGGTCAATGGCGAATCGATCCCGATTTGGATCGCCGATTACGTGCTCCTCAGCTACGGGACGGGGGCGATAATGGCCGTACCGGCCCACGATCAACGCGATCTGGAGTTCGCCAAGCAATTCAAAATCCCCGTCCGCGTCGTCGTGCAGCCGCCTGAGGAGTGGTTCCAAACGACGAATGTGTTTAAAGTCGTCCAGGACATGGCTCGGGCGATGGATGTAGGTTTTGAAGAAGGCCCCGGCAAAGAGTCCGGCGTTGGACCCGGCCCGGACACCACTCTTTCAATTCAGGCTACCTGGATCAGTTCTCGCGCCAGCCGGGTCTGGGAAAAATATCACGGCGATCCGTTGCGGATTACGGAGTCGATTTATCAAGCCGAGCCGACGCTGTTTGACGAAGCGTTCGTGGGCGAGGGCCACGCTGCCAATTCGGGGGATTTTACCGGACAGCATACGACTGAGTTCAAATCGAACATCATCGCTTGGCTGGAGAAGCGCGGCCTGGGCACGCGAAAGATCAATTACAAACTTCGGGATTGGTTGTTCAGTCGCCAGCGGTATTGGGGAGAGCCGTTTCCGCTCTTGCACGAAGTGGACACGGCCGGCAAGCCGACGGGCGCTGTCGCGCCATTGTCCGCCCAGGAACTGCCGCTCACCTTGCCGGAATTGGCGGATTACAAGCCCTCGGGCAGGGCGGAGCCACCTTTGGAGAAGGCGCAATCGTGGCTTTGGGTGGAACGCGCCGGCCGTCGCTACAAGCGCGAAACTAATACCATGCCGCAGTGGGCAGGCTCCTGCTGGTACTACTTGCGCTTTCTCGATCCCAATAACGAAAAATCGCTCTGTGACGCTGCCAAAGAACGGTATTGGATGCCGGTGGATCTGTACGTGGGCGGGGCCGAGCACGCGGTTCTGCACCTGCTCTATGCCCGCTTTTGGCACAAGGTGCTTTTTGACCGAGGGCACGTCCATACTCCGGAGCCGTTTCAGAAATTGGTTAATCAGGGAATGATCCTGGGAGAAATGGAGTTCACCGGTTACCGCAAAAACGGCGAATGGATCCCGTCCACCAATGTTGATGAGGCCGATTCGGCGCGGGGCAGCCAGTATCAGCTGGTCAAGCTCGATGAAGATCAGGTGGAGAAGCGGGGGGATTCATTCGTCCTAAAACAGGATCCGGCGATTCGGGTGGACGCGCGCGCCTACAAAATGTCCAAGAGCCGGGGAAATGTCATCAATCCCGACCAAGTAGTGAATGAATATGGCGCCGATAGCATGCGCCTTTACGAGATGTTCATGGGCCCCTTGGAGTCGACCAAACCGTGGAGCATGCGGGGGGTCGAGGGCGTCCACCGCTTCCTTTCCCGAGTCTGGCGGCTGCTGATTGACGATCGGGCCGATGAAATGAAGCTGTCCGATACAGTGCAAGACCTCGAGCCGGATCGCGAGACCCTGCGCCTGCTGCACGTCACGATTAAGAAAGTCACAGAGGATTTGGAGGAAATGCGCTTCAATACCGCCATCGCCGGCATGATGGAATTCTCCAATCATCTGACAGGACTGAAAGTTCGGCCGCGCAAGCTACTAGAATCGCTGGTGCTCATTCTCAGTCCCTTTGCTCCTCACTTGGCGGAGGAATTGTGGTCCACCCTGGGACATAACCCGACCCTGGCCTACGAGCCGTGGCCCAGTTTCGATGACGCTTTAACTAAAAGCGACGAAGTGGAAATCCCCATCCAGGTCAACGGCAAACTTCGCGCGCGGAAAACTGTCCGCGCCGATATTGATGACGAAAGCTTGAAACAATTGGCTCTCGCTGACGAGCGCGTCCGCGCTTTCATCGAAGGGAAGCAGATCAAGAAAGTGATTGTCGTGCCGAAGAAGCTCGTCAATATTGTTGTCGGTTGATTACGGCAGGGGCCGGATGCCCGCTCCGACCGCTAATAGGGAAAGGATTTTTCCCTAATCGGTAAAGTTTTCCTCGCTTATCCTGCCAAATGCAGACGGCGGCAAAGGAGGCAAAACAAAAGCTCGCGCAATTACCGATAGTCGTAATATCCGGCAGGAAAGGAAGTCCAAGTTCCGGAAATGCTTGGAACGAACTGAGTTTCAACGAAGAAACACGGACGGTTCTATGCGGCGGTTCTTTTTTGCAGCCAGTATCAGCCTGTGGCTTGCCGTTCTAACAAATGCGGCCTGGAGCGCTCCGGCTCCACTATCCCACCTAGAACTCCCGGCATCCTTATCTCGTCGCTAACTACTTTCCTGCTTTTTTCGCTGCCAGCGCTTTGGCCACCTGATCGGCCGGCAAGGTGTTGAGCACATCACTTTTTTCCAGCCAGCCCCGGCGGGCCACGTCTACGCCATAACCGATATGTGCTATCTCTTGAGTCGCATGAGCGTCCGGGTTAATGACCAATCCGACCCCAAGCGACTTGGCGCGCTTACAGGCCAACCAGTCGATGTCCAGACGAAACGGGTGTGCATTAATCTCAATCCGGGTGCCATGCTTGGCGGCGGCTTTCATGACGGCTTCCATGTCCACCTTGTACGGTTCGCGGCGCAGTACCAGCCGGCCGGTACCGTGGCCAAGCATGGTCACGCGCGGGTGGCTTACCGCTCGAACGATACGAGCTGTCATCTCCTCCAACGTTTGATTGAAATGGGTGTGGATGCTGGCCACTACGTAGTCGAAGCTCACCAACACATCGTCGGGATAATCCAATTGACCGTCCGGCAGGATGTCGCATTCCGTGCCTTTGAAAATGGTGAAATCGCTCATGCGGGAATTCAATTGGTCAATCTCCGCCTGCTGCTGGTGGACGCGCTCCGGAGTAAGCCCGTTGGCCATCTTGAGGGATTGGGAATGATCCGCGATTCCAAGATACTGCAATCCTAGCTTGCGCGCCGCCATCGCCATTTCTTCCAGTGACGCGGACCCGTCGCTCCAATTCGTATGACAATGAAACGTTCCCAGAATGTCCTGTTTTTCGATGAGCTTCGGAAGGCGATGCGCGACGGCGGCCTCGACTTCTCCCGTGTTCTCTCGGAGCTCCGGAGGAACATAGTCCATGTCCAAGGCACGGTAGATGTCCCCTTCGTCTCGGCAGCGAACTGGCCCTTTGGCGCCCACCAGTTCATATTCATTGAGTTTGAGGCCATAGCTCTGTGCCCGGCCTCGAATCGCCACGTTGTGTTCTTTGCTGCCCGTAAAGTAATTCAAGGCAAATGGAAATTGATCGTCGTCGACGACGCGCAGATCGGCATTGATGACAAACCGGCGTCCATCGACGACTCCTTTATCAATGACGATGCTGGATTTTGTGTCCCCCTGACCGATGACCTGGCTCACGCCGGGTAGACTGACGAAGCACTTCATGACCGGCCTTGCGTCTTTCGAGCTGGCGAGAATGTCGATGTCTCGAATGATTTCCTTGCGGCGGCGAAGACTGCCACAAACCTCCAAGCGAATAATGCCAGCGCAACCCCGCAGACCTTCGAGCAACGAATTGGCAACGGCTTCCGCTTGATCCAGCCGAACTCGGTCGCCGGCTTGGCCCAAGAAAGCGATCCCTTCGAGGATCTTCTGCTGCGTCTTGGCGCCGAAGCCTTTCAGACTGGCCACTCGGCCTTCCTCACAGGCCTGCTTAAGCTTGACGAGATCGTCAATTCCCAACTGATCGAAGAGGGCCTTGACCTTCTTGGGGCCGATAGCTGGTATCCGCAGCATCTCGACGAGGCCTGTGGGGATTTTGCTTTTGAGGTCGTCGTAGAAAGCCAGCCGGCCGGAGATGACCAGAGCGGTGATTTTCTCTTGCAGCGTTTCGCCGATGCCGCGAATCTCAGTGAGTTTTCCGGCGGCTACTAATTCGCTCAAGCGACCTTCCATCTGTTGAATGGCTCGAGCGGCATTGCGATAAGCCTGACAGCGAAAGGGATTCTCCCCCTGCAACTCCAAGAGGGTGGCAATTTCGTCGAGAATCGCGGCGACTTGATCGTTGTCCATAAAAAACACCACAAATGCTTAACAGGTAGGCAACAGAGCAAACAGAGGAAGAAATCGCCTCTCCGTTTTCTCTGTTGCCTCCTGTTAGGCTATTTCTTGTGGTGAATAGCCTAGGCGGCTTCCGCGAAATCGACCAGCCGCGACGGATGCAGCATGACTTCCAGCGCGGTGACCAGCCGATCAGGTCCGCGGCCATCGATCAACATTCGCCCGCACCTGGCCATGGCCTGCCTTTCGGATGGATCCATCAACAGGTTCTGCACCGCTTGCCGCAGCATGGACGGGGTCACGGCCTCATGCCTACCAAGAAAAACTGCCGCTCCTTCGTCTTCCAGCCGTTGGGCCGTGGGCCAGTTCAGCTCGGATTGGACTACGATCAACTGCGGGACCCCGACACAGGCGAGTTCCAAGGAAAGAGAACTTCCACTCGTAATAGCCACATGGCAGCGACCGATGCGTGAGGCGATGTCAGGTCCCTCGGTCGCCAATTCCAGCCGATCGGGCTGAGCTGCCGCCAACTCCTGGAGCCGGGCGACGTCCGGGTTTTGTGGCCTGCTTGCTATGTCCACACGATCCAGTTTAGCGATGTTCATGAGGATGCGCGTGATCTCGGCGGTTTGATGGTGGGGGTCGTGATCTCCCAAAGCCACAAGCGCACGAAAAGGTCCCGCTGGCTCTTGAGCCCGGATTGGCCGCATACGCCGGATTTCCGGTCGCACCAGAGCATAGCGCTCCCCTAAGAGCAATTGAGTGCCAGGCATGAACTCATAGGCATCCCGCCCTAAACCCAGCATCGGGTTGATCACCAGCTGAGAAGGAAAACATGTGGCCGCTTGATGATCCAGCGAGACGACCAGGGTTCCAGTAGAGGCCAATTCCGTGAGGTATTCCTTGGACACATCAAGGGCATCAACGACAACCGCGGCCGGATTGAGCCGGCGAACTTCTTGGATTGTTTCATCCAGGTCCTCGGGACTGCCGGCGGGTCCATCCGCCTCCAGCCAATCGTTGCCGGAGCGCTTGATGTTCAATCCCAAACAACCCGGCTCCAGCTGAGACAGGAAGTAGGTAGGCCGGCGGCGGCGCTGCAGCGCTGCCGCGAAGGTCAGGCACCGGGTGAGACGCTCCCACCCCATTTTGATCGTGCCGTCCACTCGAAAAAGAATTGGGTCGCGGTTCATGGGTCTGTTCCGTTTTGAAATGTGACGGGAAAGGTAAAACCAAGCATGGAATCAGCGGCACGATGACACGATCAGTTGGCGATCTTCATCGGACCGCTTTCCATTTCTTGGTACAGCGAACGGGCCTTGGCGAGATCGCAAGGAAAGTCCACTTCCACGCGCTGGTGATCGTTACTGAGATGGAAAGCCAATTCCCAGCGGCGGTGATGGGCGCACAGAACATCCGCCAGGTAGCCTTGGATGCCGTGCTGCCAGGCATAACGTTCAAACGTATCGAAGAACTGCCGGCTGCCTTCGGCGCTGAAACGAACAGTCCCGGTGAATTCACCCAGGACCGTTCCCTTCAAGACGGTCTTGGTGATGGTTTGCAAAGCCCCGTGACGGTTGACGTAGATCTTCATGTCCTCATCGTCGCATGGCTTCAACTCGACATCGACCAACACGTCGGCCGTGGGTTGATCGTTCAGAAAGGTTTGCAATCGTGACAAGCCGAAGAAGTGATCGCCGGTCGTAAACAGAAACGGCACGCCCGCCAGCAGAGGGCGCGCTAGCCAAATGCTGCCGAGGATTCCATAATGTTCGAAGAAGGGATTGAGGATGCAGCTGGCGCGTTGGTGACAATGAGTTCGGACCGCGAGGGCATCGAAGCCGACAACAACGTAGATTTCGTCGACGCCGGCTCGTTGGAACTGGTTCAGGATATTTCCGAGCAGGGTGTCTCCGCCCAGATCCAGGAGCGTCTTGTTCTGACGATCGCCCAGATCCTGAAGGCGGGCGCTGAGCCCCGCGGCGGCAATGAGTCCCTTCATCCTCTTCTCCTGAAGGCTTTCCGTAGCCTTGGCCCAACGGTTCCGGCCGTCGGACCGCCGGAATATTACTGCAAAGCCTCTTTGCAAGAAAAGGCCAATTTTGCGGGGCGTAGTGGAGCCTGAAAACAACATTAAGATCCGCCTGATGGCTTGCTTGCACCACCCCGACTTCGGCTGCTTGTTCAATACAACCAACGTTCCACGTGGAACACCTTTGCGGACTTTGCCCGACATGATCACAAAGGGACTTGAGCACGAAAGCACCATTGTCCGGGTTGGACGAAGGCTGTTAGAATGCCTCCTTCTTTCAGACAAACTTCTTTTGCTCCCAGCAGGAGCCAGGAGCCTTTATGGAAAAACGCCGATTGGGACGCGGCCTGGACGCTTTATTAGGATCCAGCGGAGACGGCACGCTGCAAAGGTCCGAGCAAACTCAGGTGGCCATCGACCAAATCGAACAAAACCCGTTTCAACCTCGCAAAGCTTTTGACGAAGAGGAACTGACATCGCTCCGCGAAAGTATCCGCACGCACGGTTTACTTCAGCCCCTCGTCGTACGGCCCGTGGCGGATCATTTCCAGCTGATTGCGGGGGAGCGACGCTTGCGAGCCGCCGCCGCCGCCGGGCTCACCGAGGTGCCGGTTCACATCGTCGATTTCAACGACCAGCAAATCCTGGAAGCGGCCTTAGTCGAAAACATCCAGCGCGCGGATTTGAATCCCATCGAAAAAGCGCAAGGCTTTAAGGACTATTTGAAACGCTTCAGCATGACCCAGGAACAGCTGGCGACTCGTCTCGGGCTCGATCGGACTACCATCAGCAACCTGGTCAATCTCCTTGACTTGCCCCTGGAGGTTCAAGAGGCGGTTCGCCTCCAGCAGATTTCCCTTGGCCACGCCAAGGTGCTAAAAGGACTTACTGGATCCGACCGGCAGGTTTCGATTTGCAGAGAGATCATTGGTCGAGGGCTATCGGTTCGGGCGACGGAAACTCTGATCAAGGAGCAAAAGCAGGAACCGACTTCCGCGCCTGTTAAAAAGGGGTTGGAGAAAACCAGTCATATTGAAGCGTTGGAAACCGAGCTTCAGCAGGCCTTGGCGACGCGAGTAGAGATTCGTGTACGCGGCAAGGACCAAGGACAGATCGTCTTGCACTTCGAAACGAATGATGATTTCGAAAGACTTCTGGCGGTCATCCGAGTTGGCGAACGAGGTCCGTCATGACCTCGATGGCAGCGAAGGGGTTGAAGAAAGCTGGCGCCTGCACCACAATACTAAAGGCCTGATTGCCGATCCTCGTTTCTCAATCCTCGATCCTCGGTTTTCTTTTCGGGGCGTAGCTCAGTTTGGCTAGAGCGCATGGTTTGGGACCATGAAGTCGCAGGTTCGAATCCTGTCGCCCCGATTTAGCTCCCGCGAAACCTTAGGAACCAGGAACGCCTCACTCGATGAATAAGGTCTTGCGCGACATTTGGGTATTGGGCATTCATTCGGTTCGGCCGACAGACGAAGAGTTTCGAGAGGCGATTGAAACCCAGTGGGGTTCAAATCTCTCCAAAAAGGAAATGACCGCCGCGCGGCGGAACGTTCAGGAGCATTTCGACGGGCTGTATTTAATTGAGGTTCAACTCCAGCCCGCGGAGGCAGAACTTGATTGGGGCGAAATCACTCAGCCGCAAAAAAATGTGGCGAAGTCAAACTGGCAGGTGCCATACGACGAAAACAGAATTGATCCGTCCACTGGTCGGTGGGTTTTCTTTCTTCATTCTGTCGATTTGAATAAGCCTCTGTCAACACCCATAGGCGAGCGTCCTCTTCCAAAGCCGACCTCGCTGCCGTCACATTTGAAATCGATTCCTTATGAGGTTCCGTAGTACCTTATCCTTTATGGATTCACCGCCAGCTGTAAGAGGACGACCAGCAGCAGCCCCACGCTGATAATTCCGTTCACATGAAAGAACGCCTGGTTCACGCGCGTCAGATCATCCGGCCGCACGAGCCAGTGTTCATAGGCCAGCAAGACCGCGACGCACCCGACCCCCACCAAATAAATCCAACCTAGATGAGGCGAGACGGCCCATAAACAAACCAGCAGTCCCAGCATGACCAGGTGGCAGAGTAAGGCAACCCAAAGGCTACCCTGCACTCCAATTCGAGACGGAATGCTGAATAATCCGGCCAGCCTGTCAAAATCAATGTCCTGACAAGCATAGAGAATGTCGAAGCCCGCCACCCAAAAAAGAACCGCCGAGCCCAGCACCAGCGGGGTCGCCAGACCGTTCAAGCCGCGGATCGCGATCCACGCAGCTACGGGCGCCAGCATGAGTGATACGCCCAGCCAAAAATGGGATAGGACCGTGAAGCGCTTGGTGTAGGAGTAAATGAAAATAAATCCCAAGACAGGCACGGCAAGAAGCGCGGGCCAGGCGTTGTCACGAAGCAGAAAAATGAAGGTGGAGGCGACGAAGCCAGCACCGCAAATCATAGCAAAGAGTGCGACGTTCGCCGTGCTCAATTGGCCAACCGGCAAATGACGCTGTGCGGTTCTTGGATTGGCGGCATCAATTCCGCGATCGGTGAGCCGGTTGAAGGCCATGGCGGCGCTGCGGGCAAAAACCATGCAAGCCACGATTCCGCTCAGCTCGATCCAAGAGAATTCGTTTTTTCCCTTCCAGGCCAGGGCCGCACTCAAGAGCGCAAAGGGCAGGGCAAAAAGGGTATGGCTGAAGCGGATCATCTCCAGCAGCATGCGAATTCGATGCACCATGAATCCACCCGTCAGCCACAGCCCAAGCACCGGGAAAGATCGAAACCATCCTCGACGCCGTCCATCGTTTGAAATTCTCCGGTACGAATGAGGCCCTCGATAGTGTAGGACAAAAGCGAGCCGACGCCTGGCAGGTTTCGAACGCCTTTCCGCCCCTCGTTTTCAAGAAGTACCGTAATGGCGGTAGGCAGTCCCAGAATTGTTTCCGCGGCCTTCCGATACGCCTTCACTCGATACAGGCTGGCCCGACGAGATTCCAAGAAGTGGGCGTAATCGGTTAGCTGGCGGGCAATTTCTCGGTTGCTCATGGTTACCCCCTAGCGCAATGATGCTTTCAGTTTGATGTCTCTATTTTATACGTATGTACACTTATAAGGCAAGAGCCCTCTTTCACCTGTTTATCTCCATAACTTGCTCAATTGCCCTTGCCCCCTTCACACTTTGGGGCAACAATAGTCCATTGCGTAGATTGTCAAAGGTGCATCGAAGTGGAGTTGGTAGAATGAGGATCCTAGTTGGCATTGGGGCTATCCGTCTACCGGAGCCGGCCGGATGAGGGCTTCGGTGCGCTCCCCGCGCGCCTGGCGCGAGGGAGGCAGCACAAAGTGGGATCTAATCCCACTTTTTTTGTTTTTTGGGTTTCGTCAAAGAATCGAGATTTTTGTCAGGAAAAGGACCAACCATGAACGGCGCCGATTTGTTGCGTATTGTGGATCTGATGCACCGGGAAAAGAACATTTCCAAGGAAGTCATTTTCGAAGGCATCGAAGCCGCCGTGCAGCTTGCGACGGAAAAACAATACGGCGAGGACGAAGACATCCAAGTCAGCATCAACCGCGATTCCGGCGAGATCCATGCCAAGAAAGGAGAGCAGGTGATCGACCCCGAGCTGCTCGGTCGGATCGCCGCTCAAAGCGCCAAGCAGGTGATGATTCAGAAAATTCGCGAGGCGGAGTGTAACGCCACCTTCGACGAATACATCGCCATGAAGGGGGACTTGGTGCATGGCGCGGTCCAACGATTCGAAGGCGGCGCCGCCACGGTGAGTTTGGGGAAATCGGAGGCCATTCTTCCCCGGGGCGAACAGATTCCTGGCGAAACCCATCATGTCGGCGAGCGCGTCAAGGCTGTGGTACTCGACGTTCGCAAGGTCGGGCAACGGGTCAAAATCATTCTTTCCCGAACGCACCCGGACTTTGTGCGCCGTTTGTTTGAGAACGAAATTCCCGAGATTGCCGATCGAACCATCGAAATCAAGGCGCTGGCACGGGAAGCAGGTTATCGCGCCAAGATCGCCGTTTCCAGCATCGATCTCAAGGTGGACTGCGTGGGCGCATGTGTCGGGGTCCGCGGCAGCCGCATCAAGAACATTGTCGACGAGTTGGGGGGCGAGCGCATTGATATCGTTCGTTGGAACGACTCCCTCCAGGTGATGATTCCCAATGCTCTGCAGCCGGCTCAAATTGAAGAGGTTTTCTTATATCCACGGCTGGGAAGGGCAATTGTCCTGGTCAAGGAAGATCAGTTGTCGCTGGCCATCGGACGACGAGGCCAAAATGTGCGGCTGGCATCCAAGTTAGTCGGCTGGGACATCGAGATCATGACTCACGATGAGCTCAACGAAGGCATCGAACGCGCGGAAAACTGGTTCCGGCAAATTCCGGCAGTGACCGACGAATTGGTGGAGGCATTCATTGAGGAAGGATTTCTTTCATATGACGACCTGACGTTCTTAGAGCCGGCGCAAATGGCGGAATTGGCGGGACTTAGTGAGGAGCAGGCGACCAATTTGATCGCGTTTGCGGAAGCGGCGGCGGAAAGGGTGGAGCAAGATAATCGAGCCGCTAAGGCAGCCGAGGGGGAAACGGGTGCAACCGCGACCCCGGCGGAAGGCCATCGCTCAACCCCCAGCTCCCGAGCCGCTGAGTTATTCCCCGATCAAGAGTCGGCCAAAACAGAAGCTGCCAAGCCCACTCTCGAAAGCCTTTTTGGACCTGAACCGACCTCTAAGCAGGAAGAAAGCCTGAGTGCTGCCCAAGTGTTTGGTGAAACTTCAGGGTCCAATACCGAAGAAATCAAAAAGGATGAAGGAGAGGGGGATTAGCGATTTTGCGCCGAGTTTGGCAAAATTCTCTGGGCGCGAAACGCAAAACGAGCAAAGCGCCTGGCAGACGGACGGGGTGGGGTCAGAACTAAGATCAGATTCCCTTTTCAAGGGCAGCAAAACCGGTAAAATAGCGAACACCGGTTTCGGGAGAGTATCTGTCGTTTTGCCGGATGGCCAATTGGAGTCATCCTTGGAGGAGCCGCGATTTGCAAAGAGAGAAAGTTCGAATCTATGCCCTGGCCAAAGAACTGAATGTCGAAAGTAAAGATCTGCTGGATCTTTGCCGTCAGGCGGGATTCGATGTCAAGAACCAGCTGAGCGTCTTAGATCCGGAACAACGCGATGCCGTCGAGGTCATGATCCGAAAGGGCGGCGGGATAGCAGTGGCTGCGCCCCCCAAGCCGGTCGTTTCTGCCATCCCCACGATCCCCACTCCGGTGCCGGTCCTGCCAACGCGGACCGTTCGCCGAGAGGCCGAGCCGGCCAAGCCGGCGGTTCCTCCTTCTCCAGCGGCGGCTCCGGTAACACCGGTCTCCGAGCCCCAAACTAAGCTTCCACCTGCGGCGGCAGCCAAAGGCCCCGAGTCCATCCCCGCTAAGCTGGAAACCCCGATGAAAAGCGAAACGGCTCGTCTGGCCGAAACTGCGGGCCGCGTGCCGGATCTTTCCAATAAACCCCCTGGAGCCGGCACCGGAAGAGTCCCAGACTTGAGTCAACCCCGAGGCGACGCAGGAACCCGCCCTCAACGCAAGCGCGATATCCCTCGGCCGATGGGCGCTCGACTCGCCACCCCTCCTCCCCTAAAGCAAAAGCCGCTTAAGGATACCAGGAAACCCCAGGAGCCGGCGGCCCAAAAGCCCATTGCACGACCGCCGATGGAAGCTATCCGGGGAGGCAATCTCAACATCCAGGATTTGCTGAATAAGACCAATTTGACAGAGGCGATTCCCGCTTCAATCGAGGCGGAGGATGACGAGGGCGGTGAGGGAAAGGGCAAAGTTCGGCCCGGAGGCGTCGCCGGCCGCGATAAACGCCACCAACAGCGCAACGAACGAGCCAAGCAGCGCAAAGACCGCACCGAGGCCGACCGCGGCGGACGCGTTCTTCTCCTCGCCGAAGAAGATCGTCCGCAGCGAACCAAGGACCGGCTGCGAAAAGTCAAGCAAAAACAAAGAGGAGGCCCGACCCAACCGCGAAAAGGCAAAGTCCCCATTTACCTGCCCATTACGGTCCGCTCCCTCTCGGAGTCCATCGGAGTTCGGTGGGGCGATTTAGTCTTCCGCCTAAAGGATCGCGGCGCCGACGCTAACATTACCATCAACTCCATCCTGGATCCGGTCCTGGCGGAAACCGTTGCCCTGGAAATGAGCTGTGAGCTGGACATCAAGAGGCATTTGAACGTGGAGGATTCCCTGACAAACAGCTCGCAAGAAGAGGACGACCCCGCCGACTTGGTGCTGCGTGCTCCTGTCGTCACCGTCATGGGCCACGTCGACCATGGTAAGACATCTCTGCTGGATCGAATCCGGCGGAGCAATATTGTGGCCACGGAAGCGGGCGGCATTACCCAAGTCATCCGGGCCTGGCGCGTGGATCACAACGGCCGATCCATAACTTTCTTGGACACCCCGGGCCACGAGGCCTTTACCAAGATGCGCGCCCGCGGCGCCCAAGTGACGGATATCGCCGTGATCGTGGTGGCCGCCGACGACGGTGTCATGCCTCAAACCGAAGAAGCCATCAGTCATGCCCGCGCAGCGGGCGTTCCCATCGTGGTGGCAATTAACAAGGTGGATTTGCCGAGCGCCAATATCAACAAGACACGCCAGCAGCTTTACAGTCTGGAGTTGATTCCTGACAACATGGGCGGGGACATCCCCTTCGTGGAGACTAGCGCCGCTACCGGCAAGGGCATCGACGATCTCCTGGAACAAATTTTGGTGGTAGGCGAGACTCTACTGCAATTGAAAGCGAACCCGAAACGACCGGGTCAAGGCACCTGCTTAGAGGCCATGTTGACGGAAGGGGAAGGAGTCCGGGCCACCTTGCTGGTTCAAAATGGCACACTGCGTAAGGGCGAGATCATCGTCTGCGGCGCCACCAGCGGGCGAGCCCGCGCTATGTACGATGATTTAGGCCGACCTATTCAGGAGGCCGGACCCAGCGTTCCCGTCCAAATCACCGGGCTGGATGAAGTGCCCAATGCCGACGACCGGTTCCATGTGGTTCCGGAACTGACCGTGGCTCGTGAAATTGCCGACCAACGGCTGGAACGATTGCAGGAAGCATCGCTATTCAAGAGGGCGCCGGCAAGCCTGGAAACGCTCAGCCAATTCAAGATCGCCGAGTTGAAGGTCATCCTTAAGGCCGATTTCCGCGGATCCATCGAGGCCATTCGTAAGGAGTTGGAGAAGCTCCAACACGAGGAAGTGCGCGTCCACGTCTTGGAGGCTGCAATTGGGGCCATCACGGAAAACGACATTTGGCTCGCTTTGACTTCGCCGGAAAACACCATCATCGTGGGATTCAACGTCGTTCCCGACGACCGCGCCCGATCCTTGGCGGAGGAAAAAGGCGTGCAAATTCGCCTGTATGACATTATCTACAAGCTCACCGAGGATGTGCGAGCGGCTTTGGAAGGCAAGCTCAAGCCACGCGAAGAAGTGGTCCACCTAGGACGGGCTGTGGTTCGTGAGACCTTCAAGGTCAGCCGGGCGGGTACAGTGGCCGGCTGTTACGTGACTCAAGGCGTGATCGAACGGTCTGCTAAAGTTCGCCTGATTCGGGACGGGATCGTGATTTATCCTCCCGCCGAACGCACCGCAGGACTGGATTCTCTGCGCCGATTCAAGGAGGACGTTCGCGAGGTTCGGGAAGGCTTCGAGTGTGGCCTGAAGGTCGCCGGTTATGACGACGTCAAAGTCGGTGACGTCATTGAAGCTTTCCGCATCGACCAGGTGCAACGGACACTGTGATTTATGATTGAATTGCGCCGTCGAACAAGACGGCATCGGTCCCGTGACGAGCAAGGAGCGGACTGGCGGTCATGATCGTCAGCTCAATCCGTGTGCGGTTGCTGGTTCGTGAAGCCAAAAGTCTTAAAGACAAACGCCGTGTCGTTCGAAGCATCAAGGACCGCTTGCGAAATGCCTTCAACGTTTCGGTAGCAGAAATCGACTCCCAGGATCACCGCCAATTAGCCGTCCTGGGCATTGCCATGGTGGGAAGCGACTCACGGGAACTGACCAGCGCCTTGGACTTGATCGTCGACGCCCTACGCGGCCATCCCGTGGCGGAACTATTGGATTACCAAAGAGAGCTTTGAAATCGCAAGGAAGAGTGAGTCGTGAGTGAGGGACAGGGGGTGTCTCTTATATTTAGAGAGACGATCTGCCGCAACATGATTAAATGAAAAGACTTGTGCCACGAATCGATCGTCTCTCCGTTGACAAACGTGGCAAGTACCCGGTGCTCAGTACCCATTACTCCCTACTTCCTCACCACTCACCTTTTTGAGAGTTATGAAAGCCCACCGGTTGGAACGCGTGGCCGAAGTTGTTCGCGAAGTCGCCAGCGAGACGATCCTCTTTGAGCTTCGCGACCCTCGTGTGAAGGGAGTCACCGTCACGCGCGCGGAAGTTTCCGGCGATTTGCAACATGCCAAGGTTTACGTCTCCGTCATGGGTTCAGAAGCCGAGCAGAAGCTGTGCCTTCACGGCCTCCAGCATGCAGCCGGTTTTGTCCAGTCCAAATTGGCGAATCGATTGAAGACCCGATTTACCCCGGTCATCCATTTTATCCTGGACCAAGGAGTCAAAAACAGCATTGAAATATCCAGGCTAATCAACGAAGCTTTGGGGCAGTCCGCAGGCAGCGCCGGGACGGATTCGCGCACCGAGTCGAAGGAGGACTCGGAAGGTTCCTGACCGATGAAATTGATAATCGATTGATCGATCCAGCACACATAGGCAAGGAGGAGGGGCGAAAACCCATGGATGTTGACCAGGAAGCGACTATGCCTACCACCACTAATAAACAACGGCTGTTGACCCTCCTATTTACCGCTCTCAAGAAACGTTACCAACCCCCGGAGCCGGAACCGCGACCGGTTTTGGAGCAATTGCTTTATGCGGTTTGCCGGGAAGGCACGACCCGGGAACGAGCCGACCGGGCGTTCTTGGGCCTTCGCCAACGGTTTTATGACTGGAATGAAATCCGCGTCAGCTCTTCGCGCGAAATTGAAAGTGCGATCGTCGATCTTCCCAACTCGGAAGTTCGAGCCCAGCGCTTGCTCAGCCTGCTTCAGGAAGTTTTTGAAACCACCTTTTCCTTCGACTTGGAATCCTTGCACAAGAAGGGTCTCAAGCAGGCCGCCAAGCAATTGGCCCGTTATCAAGCCGCCAACGACTTTTCGGTTTCATGGGTTCTACAAAATAGCCTGGATGGTCATTCCGTCCCTTTAGACGAGCTGACCTTGCGCCTTCTTCGCCGGTTGGGGCTTATTGAGACCGACCAGGAAGAGCCGGAAGTTATTCGAGCCAGTTTAGAGCACTTGGTACCAAAAGCCAGGGCTCCCCTGTTCGGCGAATTGCTAAGCGCCTTGGCCGAAGAGCTTTGTCTCGAAGACGAACCGAATTGCAGCGACTGTCCATTAGCGGCCGAATGCCCGACGGGCTTAGATAACCACCGGACCGTATCTGCGAGCCGCGCCGGCCGGCCCAAGCCACGCTGACCATATCCGCCGAGCAATTCTCGGCCTCAAATGCATTCTTAGACATTGCCGCAGTCTGGCGTCCCCGGAGGCACGGCATACGTGTTCCAATCCTTTCAAATCGCTTGGTCTTCTTTTCTCACAATTCCGCTCCTCGGCGCTGCTCCAAACGTGCAGGAACTTCCAGGCAACCAACTCAAGACGATCTCAGCGCAGTCCCCAGCCAATCGCCAGAAAGAGGATCGCCGACAGGCGCGCGCTCTTTACGGCGCCGCTTTGCTAAATGCCCGGAACAAGCGCTTGCTGGAAGCTGTTTGCCAGCTGGAGCAAGCCCGGAAGCTCGATCCGACGGCGGCTCCCGTGGCCCGGGCCTTGATTCCCCTTTACTTGTCCTTGGGCCGCACTGAGGATGCCCTATCTTACTGCCGAAGAACTCTGGACCTAGATCCGGACGATTTTGAAACCTGGTATTCCTACGCGCGTCAACTGAAGGACCTAGCCAAGACGAAGGAAGCCACCGAGGCGATGGCGCGGGCTGTCTCCTGTCCGTCGTTGAAGGACCGGCCCCATGAGCTGGCCCAAATCACTTTTGACTTGGGTGTCCTTTGTGAGGAGTCCTCGAATCTCCCCAAGGCTCTGGCGGCATTTCGGCGGGCTGAAACGTCTCTTCTGGAGCACCGCCAAACCCTTATCGATTCCGGCCAAGTCACCGACAAACAACTTCACGCCGAGCTGGCCCGAACCTTGGAAAGGAAGGCTCACGTATGCGCCAAGCTGAAAAAGTTCAACCAAGCCGCAAGAGCGTATGAAGAGGCTCGAACGATTTTCAGGGATGATCTGAACGACTTATTTCATTCCGCTCGTCTCAACCTTGAATTGGCTAAAGCCTACCGCTCGGCCGGCCGCCAGGAAAAGAGCTTGGCGGTCCTCGATGAATATTTAAGGACCCAGCCACCCGAGGCCGAGCCCTATCGATTGCGAATCGCCATCCTGATCGATCTTGGACGGGAGGGGGAAATCATCCCGTCCCTGAAGACCTACGCCGATCAGGATAACCGCAACGTGGCGTTGCATTTGCTCCTGGCGGAACTGTACTCCCAAAAGTCGACTGATTGGAACAAAGCCCAAGAAGAATACAACGCCCTCCTCCGAGAAAACCCTAATGCGGAAGCCTATCATGGCTTATTCGAGATTCTAAGCAAGAAGGGTAGAGTGGAGGAAGTCCTGAGCACGCTCGACCAGGCAGTGGCTGGGGCCAATCCCACGGACAAGTCGCACGCCAACCCGTCGGAAGCTGCCAAGGCCCGAACCATAATGATGGTCATTGGCCAGGATCCTGAGTTGATTGGCCGACTCATCCCGCTAGGGGTTGCGCGAACTCGCGGATCGCATGGCCTGGATTTGGTAACACGTCAATTCCTGGCCCTATTGGCAGCTCGAACGAAGCAACTGCCGGCCGCAGAAAGCCTTTATCGAAGCTGTTTGGAAGAACCTCGCGACCTTCCCAGTTTCTTGCCTCAAGAGCAGGAGATTTATTCTGGCCTGCTTCGTGTCCTGCGGCTCCAAGGAAAACATCAAGAAGTCATCGAAACTTGCAAGCGAGGGCTTACCAAGATCCAAGCGGCTAACCGCCTACTCCTCTACGGCTATCTGGCCGAAACTTATAGTTTTCTTGGCCAGGAGGAGGAGGCCCTGAATGAGGCAGACCAGGCCCTTCAGCTGGCGGACGAAAAAAGTCGGCTCGATTGTCAAATAAGGCGTGCTCGTATTCTGGCGGAGGCAAATCAACGTACTAATGCGATCCACGAATGTCAGCCGTTGCTCAAAGATGACGCCAAACCGGAAGATGTTCACGCCATCCGTCTGACTCTGTACGGAATTTACTCCACCGCTCATCAAAACGACAAAGCAGAAGAACAGCTTCGCCGTATCCTCCAGGATTTGCCCGATGACGCTGGCGCCCACAATGATCTGGGCTACTTGATGGCCGACCAGGGAAAGAATTTACCGGAGGCTGAGGAGCTTATTCGCCGGGCCATCGAGTTGGATCGGCAGCAGAAGCATCAAGATGCCAATGCGGGATCAGACGACGATCAAGACAACGCCGCTTTTGTTGACAGTTTGGGTTGGGTCCTGTTTCGTCGCGGCCGGGTCCAGGAGGCTCTGCACGAGCTTTTGCGAGCCACAACGTTGCCGGAAGGGGACGATCCCGTTATCTGGGACCATCTCGGTGACGTCTATCTTCTCCAGGGCGAGTCAGCCAAAGCTCGCGATTCCTGGTCCAAGGCGATTTCGCTCTATGAAAAAGAAAGACGCCGCAAACTGGACGATCAATACAAAGAGTTAAAGCACAAACTGAAACAATTGGAGAATCCGTGAATTTGGCGCCTCGCCCGTTGCCGAAACACTGCCGGCATGGTTTGATATAGTAGGAGTGAGTGGTGAGTAAGTGAGTGGTGAGTGGTCGCAAAAGCGATGTTCTAGCACTCACCGATTGAATACTCACTCTTCTCAACAGGAGGAGCCATGTCAGGACATTCCCACTGGGCCACGATCAAGCATAAAAAAGGGGCCATCGACGCCAAGCGCGGGAAGCACTTTAGCAAGCTAAGCCGGGCCATCATCATCGCCGCCCGTCACGGCGGCGGCGATCCGGAAATGAATCTGAAGCTTCGCTACGCCATCGATAAGGCCCGGCAAGCCAGCATGCCCAAGGACAACATCGAGCGGGCTATCAAGCGCGGCACCGGCGAAATGGAAGGCATTACGCTGGAAGAAATCACTTATGAAGGTTTCGGTCCAGGCGGCGTGGCCGTTCTTGTCGACGTCCTGACCGACAACCGCAATCGCACCACCGGCGAGATCCGAAAAATCTTCGAACGGACCGGCGGCAAGATGGGCGCCGCCGGCACCGTCGGATACCTCTTCGAAAGAAAAGGACTTTTCAGCGTTGATGCCGCCAGCACCGATGAGGATACCTTAATGGGCATCGCCCTGGACGCCGGCGCCGAGGATCTGAAGCACGCCGGCACTACTTTCGACGTCACCTGCGAACCGAATGTCTTCAATCAGGTTCAGGAAGCTCTCAAGAAAAACAGCCTGACTCCGGTGGTGGCCGAATTAACCCAGCTCCCCAAGGCTCCCGTTGATGTGGGCGCCGAGGCCGGCAGGAAAGTCCTCCGCCTCATGGAAGCCCTGGATGACAACGACGACGTGCAAAACGTCTATTCCAACGTGAACATTTCCGAAGCCATGGTGGCTGAGGTAGGTAAAGAGTGAAAAGTAATCAGTGAAAAGTAATCAGTGATCAGTGATATGGACCCACTGATCACTTTTCACTGATTACTGATCACTGATTTGCCGCCACCAATCCCGCCACAAAGTGCACCAAATCTCCCTGCTCGCGGGCAACGTCCGCCAAGGCCCGGTAATTCTTGGTCAGCTGACACAACTCCACAATACTGGGACACCCCAATGGTCGACTATTCACCGATGCCAGGTGCCGGCGCGCCACGGCCAAGGCTTCCTCCGGACGCTCTAAGCGCAAAAGCAAGTTGACCAGCACTTCAGCCGGTCGCGTGCCCTCGTTTTCCGGGTCGGCCTTGTCCACTTTGGCCTCAAAGTGGGCGATTGCCTCCTCAACATTATCTCCAGCAAGCGCCGACAAATAAACCGCATAGTCCTGATATTGCTTCTCAAACGGCGGCTCACCGGCGCCGAGAAATCGTGGCGACAGCCGTTTACCGTATTCGCACAGCTCCCGAGCCATTGACAGTTCCTCGCCGACTGGCAAGAAGATGCTCATCTGAACTACGGCGCCCAGGTGCGAAATGTCGATGTGATAAAAATCATCCGCGAACAGCCAGTCGCGGCCTGCTATTAGCTCTTTCACGCTGGGTACGTCGGGTGCCGAACCATCGTGGCGAGCGATTTCCGCTTTTAACCGTTGGCACAGCTCTCCGTGCAGGGCGCGCACCAGCTTGCGAATACAGTAATCGCGAACTCCTCCCGGCATGCCCATTTCCTGACTGCTAACCATGGTGATCGCGCTACAAATGCCAAAGCGCTCCAAAAGCAGATCAAACCCTCTTTGCGGGTTGACGCCTTGGTGGAAAGCAATGTCGACCAATTGTTGCACGTCGTCGTCTTCCCTTGGCTGATACTTGTCTAAGGCACCCTTAACGGCTTCATTTTCGCCCAGCATGCGAAAATAAGCCCAGGCGCGGGGAATGTCGCCTTGCTCCAGGTAAAGCTGGCCCACCTCCCGCCCGGCGAGACGAATCGCTTCCTCGTAGGGTTCGTGGCTTTCTTCCGGAAGCTCTTGGGCTGAGCCCGTGGGGATCGGCGAGACGCCCAGCTCAAAACGCTTCTTGAGCAGCAAGGCGTAAAAGAGGCTGGCGTAATCCTTCTTTTCTCGAAGGACTTGACAGAGCTGCTCAATGGCCGCGTCAGTGCCGTGGTCCGCCATTGTGCTCGCCAAATTATCGAAAACTGCTGAATCCATATGTTGGCGACTCATTTCCGATCCTTTCTTGTCCCCACGCTTATCGTAGCACCGCCACGGTGTCAGGGCGAGCTTCTCTACCCAAATCAGCGCCTCTTCTGGACAGCGGGCCAAGTAGAAATTAGTCTGAATGAAGATCCGACAATCCCTGAGACTTTGAAATCGCAACATGAGTGAGAAACTGGTAACCGTGGCCAGATTTGCCACGCCCTTTGAAGCGCGAGTTGCCAAAAATCGGCTGGAAGCGGAAGGGATTCCGGCTTTCTTGGGAGATGAGGAAAGCGTGGGCAATCTTTGGCACCTGGGAATGGCCCTGGGAGGCGTCAAGCTCCTGGTTCCCGATGACCACATCCAAAAGGCGATGGAGCTCTTGACAACCTTGCCCGAAGAGGAGATGTCGGAGGCGGACGGTGATTCAGACAAGGCGGAAGCAGATTCCGAAGCGATCCAAGAGGCTTGGATCTGTCCTCAATGCGGAAATCGTGTAACCGCCGATCAGGGTTTCTGCATATCTTGCGGTTCAGCCGGAGACGAGCCTGATGAAGCGACGCTCAACACCCCAAAGAACAACTCGGGAGATTCAGCCGCTCCGGAAGATGGCTCCGATTTGCCGATTCCTCTGTTGGGAGATGACATTGCCTTTCGCGCCTTGAAGGCGGCGACCTTTAGCTTGCTGTTCTTTCCTTTTGCGTTCTATTCCTGCTGGCTGCTGTTTCGACTGGTCATTTTTCCAGGACACTTAAGCGCGCAAGGCACTCGCAACATGCTGGTTGCCCTGGTGCTTGATTTCGTCGTTCTGATTGTTTTCTTTACCGTCTTTTCTTTCTACTGGCGATGAGTCCCATTGACTCCCCTTTCAGTAAACATTAAACCTTTACCCAGTACTCACATTTTCCCTCTTTCCAGACCCGTTGGCATGTCAGGAATGGTTCTTGAACGGCAAGGAGGCGGTTCATGGTGGAAACCACGAGCCTCTCGCCAAGGTGGCGTGATGGAATGGTCGTTGCATTGGGCTTCTTGGCGCTGAGCTTTGTCTTTTGTTACCCGGCCGGATTATCGAGCACCGATTGCATCCTCAGCGGCGACGCATTGGCTTCCTACTTTCCCTATCTGTTGCGCTCCTTTCGCCCGGCTTCTCCACAGGTTGCTGGGCCCTGGGACCCAACCATATTGACCGGCTTGCCGGAGAGCCATAGTCCCTTTGGTGTTTACTATCTGCCGACCATCCTTCTTTATGCCTTGTTCCCTCCCGCTCAGGCGCTGTCACTCGGTCTGGTGTTCCACCATGCTTGGGCCGGTCTGGGGACGTATCTGCTTATTCGGACCTGCCGGCTGAGCCGTACAGCGGCCTGGCTAGCGGGAATCGCATTCGCCTTCGGCGGGTTCATGGTTTTCCATCGCGGACACGTTCCCATTCATTACTCGGCCGCTTGGCTTCCTTGGATCCTTTGGGGGTTTGAGCGGTTTCGGATTAGCGGATCGATGTTCTGGATCGTGGCAACCGGCACGCTGATGGCTGTTCAAGCCTTGGGGTCGTTGATGCAGATGATCGTCCTGGGAGGATTTGCTTGGATCACCTTCTTGGCTTACTACGGAATTGCCGGGCCGGGCGGGAATTGCGGACGACGCCGATTTGTCTTTGGAGGTCTGGCGGCTTGCCTTCTGGGCGCCATCGGCAGCCTGCCGCAGACCTTACCGATGCTAGAGGTGTCTCATTGGAGCGGATACGGGGAATTCAATCCAGACTTTTTCAACAGCGGCTACCTCAAGTTTCGCTTCCTGGTTGGTCTGGCGGGGCCTTGGGTTCTTGGGGGAAAATTTGGCGCGACCCTGCCCACCGGGTATTGGGGTCTCACCGAACATGGAATCTTCTACGGCGTTCTCCCATTGATGTTGGCCCTGGTCGCCATTCTTTGGTTGGTGAGTGGTCGAGTAGTGAGTGGTGAGTGGTCGCAAGCGGGGGAACGTTTTCAACTTGTCCGGCAAGTTAAAAACTTGCCGCCGCCACTCAAGACTCCCCACTCCCCACTCAACACTCAACACTCACCAAGCCGAAAAGAAGCCGGTTTTTGGCTGGTCCTATTCTTTGAGAGTCTGATCCTGATGCTGGGCAAGACGCTGCCACTGCATTACGTTTTGTCATATTTGCCGATTTACCAGTATTTCCACATGCCGACACGGCATGTTTGGGTCATGGGACTGGCGCTGGCCTGGCTGGCAGCGTTGGGGATGGATCTTCTCCGAGGTTTGGATGCCGCGGCTCGAAATCGGTTGTTGATTCGATTAGGCTGGACTCTGGTTGGGTTGGCCGGATTGTATGTCGCTTTGGTACAAACGCAACCCTGGCTGGATCGACCCAGGTGGAGCTATCTAGGATTTTGGCTGCCCGCACTCTGCACTTTGTCCGCCTTCGTCATTTTGCTCTCGATCGCTCGAACCACGAAAGCCAGCGGGGTCTTCCTGATCGCCTCGGTTGCCCTGACCTTTGCGGATCTCGCGATAAATATTCATGACTACGAATTCTCGCCGGCTTCGGCGGAGTTTCTGACGAACCGCCAGGAATTTCCGGAAGTTGTTCGCTGGCTCAACGAGCGCGACCATACAAACCAGCCGCCCCGCTGTCTAATCCGCCGAGAAACGTGGCCCCTCGCCCGTAGGACAGGCGTCTCGCCTGTCGAGGCGCCGGTGCCCCTGGGCTTCGGCTCGGCCTGGGGACTATCTTCGCTAAATTACTACACTCAAAGCATGTCCCGCAGTCTATTGCGGATTCTGCAGCTGGATTTCTACGGCAATGCGGATTTCAGCGGACTCCTGGCGGAGGAACGAGGCTTATCCGCGGGCGCCGGACGATATATCTTGGCCCGCGGTGCCCTAAATCCCTTTGCTCCCGGCTTGGCCAGTCAGGTCGAGCAGCGCGACGGATGGATTTGGAAAACCGACGCCTGCAGCCCGGGGCACCCTTCTCCCTTTACCGCAACGAGCGAACCAGGTCGCGTTAGCGACCGCAGCGCCCTGGCCGCCTCCTTCGCTTGCGATCCCGGCCAAAGCTACTTAATTGAAGGCGTGCTGCCGTGCCAGAATCCGCGGGCCGTAACTTGTCGAGTCGTCCGCACACGTCGGAACTCCGCCGACACGCTCGGTGAAATAACGATGACCGACTGTGATTATCAATCGGATGGAATGCACTTCGCCTGTACGTTTGAAAGCGGCGCCATCAGTGGGGCCTATTGGATCACCCTGGTCAGTTCTCCCGTCTCGCCTGGAGGAAGAGGGCAGGGTGAGGGGGTCAGCCTACATGGACAGCCCATACCGATTCCCCGGGTGAATGTCTGGCACCTTACCCCGGGGTTTGCGGAAGTAACCCGTGGCGCCGATCCCCGTGAAATAATCCGAAAAATCCGGTCAGGGCTCGCTCAACCTTATCCCCTGCTGGCCCGATTTCCGGGTGATATCTGCGTTTACGAGAATCCTCAGGCCCGGTCGTTGGCCCACTTTGTTCGGGAAGTTCGCCCGGCTCATGACGATTTGGACGCCGCCGAGCGAATCACCGCCCCCGGTCCTCCGGTTCGAGATCTCGCCTATGTCATCGCCCCCAACGGTCGTTCCGCAGGTTGGGAACTATCGGAGCCTGTGCGCATGTCTGGGGGCGCCGCCCGTGTGCATTCCGAACGCCCCGACGATCTCCAGATCAGCACGTCTTCGGATGGCGAAGGATTCATGGTCCTGGCAATCACGCGCTGCATTGGCTGGTCGGCCAGCATCGACGGGCAGGGCGTGCCGATTCATGCGGTAGACGGCCCATTCATGGGCATTCGCGTGCCGGCAGGCGAGCACTTGGTTCATCTTAGGTTTCGTCCGGTCCTTATGTGGGCCGGAACATTCGCCGCCATCCTCTCGTTTGGCGGCGCCTGGATGGGAGTGATTCTCGGAGCCATCCTTCGCCACCGAAAGGCGCGCCGAGTTACCGCACCCCCGGGCGCCAGCTTAGCAAAGGCGGCTTAACTGCCGGCCGGCGTCGCTGACGTTCATTTCCAAGAGTGTGGCCGAGGTGTCGGGGGTTATTTCAGGCCACTCGTTTAGACTGCGGGAATTCCCAATTGTGAACGACTTCTTGCGCTAATAAATCTTGAGGAGACCGGCCAAGGCTCTTATACCATGCTTTCAATCGGCCGAGCCCTTCGGGCAAAGAGATAGTCGGCTGAAAACCGAGCAGGCTACGTGCTTTGCTGGTATCCGCGTAAAGCCGAAGCACATCTCCGGGCCGAGGGTTATCGTGAAGCAGCTGGCAATCCGATCGTCCTACGACGGCGGTCACGGCCTGAGCCAGATCATTGATGGCAATCTCCCGGCCATTGCCCAAATTAAATGTTTGGCCCACGGCCGCGTCGGACTGACCGGCGGCCAGGATTCCGGCGGCCGTGTCGCTGACAAAGGTAAAATCCCGCGTTTGCGAGCCGTCGCCGAAGATCACCATCGGCCGGCCCGCCAGGCCGTGCAGCATGAATTTCGGAATGACCTCGCCGGAATCGCCCTCGTGGTGACAGCGTGGTCCAAAGGCGTTGAAGGGACGAACGACCACAGTCGGATAGCCGTAGGTCATGTGGTAGGCGCGGGTGTAGCACTCCCCCGCCAGCTTGGACGCGCCATAAACAGTCATGGGGAAAGTCGGATGGTCCTCGGTCATGGGAACCCAGCGGGCGGTTCCATAAACTTCCGAGCTAGATACGTAGACAAATCGTCCAACATCCGCCTTTTTCGCCTCTTCCAACAAATGCAAGGTCGCTGTGGCATTCACCTCGTGATTTTCCAAGGGAGAATGAATCGAATGACGCACTCCCAGGCAAGCCAGATGAAAAAGAACCCTTGTCCCCTCCAAGAGTCCGGCCAACCCTTTGCGATCGCGAATATCGGCAACGACCAAGTCCACGCAATGAGGCAGCCCCTCCAGATTTTCGCGCCGACCGTTGATAAGGTTGTCGATCACCAACACTTGAAGGTCCTGATGGGCCAGTTGCCGGACCAATTCGGATCCGATAAAACCGGCGCCGCCGGTCACGACTACCTTTTGTTTCGGGCCCATCGCACGCCTTCCTTGTCATAAACTTCCGAAGTCTCATGCTGCTATAGAAGTGCTCGAAAACGATCGAACACCTTCTGCGACCTGCTCGATCGACGTGCTGGCAAGTTCGGGGTACAGGGGTAGGGACAACACCTCAGAGGCCGCTCTTTCCGAGTGTGGAAAATCCCCTTTGCGATATCCCAGGTCGGCATACGCTTTTTGCAGATGCACGGGAATCGGATAGTGAATCCCGGTTTGAATCCCACAGGTCTGTAGATAATTCTGCAACGCATCTCTGTGCCGAGAACGAACCGCATAAATATGGTAGACGTGTCGGGCATGGGGCATCGCTTTCGGCGGCTCGACGGCGGATCTGCTCAGGTGCACGTCGTAAAGGCCAGCATGCCTGCGGCGGGCTTCGGTCCATGCTTCCAGATGCCGCAACTTGACTCCGAGAATGGCCCCTTGAATTGCTTCCAGTCGATAGTTGTATCCCTTAAGAACGTGGTGATATTTTCGCTCTTGACCCCAATCCCGCAACATACGGATGGTCCGGGCAGAATTTTCATGACTGGTAACCACGATGCCGCCTTCTCCGTACGCTCCCAAATTTTTTCCAGGATAGAAACTGAAGCAGGCCACATCCCCGAGACTACCCACCCGCTTTCCGAAATGCTCGGCGCCGTGGGCCTGGCATGCATCCTCAATGACGGCCACGCCATGTCGCCGGGCAATCTCCGAGACCGCCGTCATGTCGGCCGGCTGGCCATACAGGTGAACGGGAATGATCGCTTTCGTGCGATGGCTGATCGCTCTCTCCAGTTGATTGGGGTCGAGCGTATACGATGCGGGGTCAATATCGACGAAAATGGTTCGAGCGCCGCTGTAGTGAATGGCGGCGACGGTGGCGACAAATGTGAATGGAACCGTAATAACCTCATCCCCCGGTCCGACTCCCAAAGCCAGCAGCGCCAAATGGAGGGCGCTGGTGCCGGAATTCACGGCCACGCCGTAACGAGCCCCGCAATACGCGGCAAAATCGTGTTCAAAAGCTTCAACCTGCTCTCCAAGCACAAAGTGCCCGCTGTCGAGAACGGCGGCGATCGCCTCCCCGATCTCGTCTTTGATAGTCCGATATTGAGCTTTCAGGTCCAAAAAGGGGATCACGCTGCCATCCTCCTGGCCTGGAGACTGACAAGAGTTCCCTGTCGAGACAAAGACTCCGCGGCCGCTTCCAAGATGCGAACGACCCGCAGGCCCGCTTCCCCGTCGGTAATGGGCTGCCGGCCCTGTTCGATGCACTGGATGAACTGGGCTACTTCCTGCTGCAAGGCCTCGTTCATTTCCAATTGTGGCGCCCACATGTCGCCGGCGCGATAATGGATCAACAGTCGGTAGACCTTTTCCAGGCTGTTGCCCACGGTGATCCCCTTGTCATAGACTTTGACTTTTTCACTCGGTTCCAGATCGTCGTAAACAATCATTTTTTTACTGCCGCCGACCAAAGTCCGCCGGATTTTCACCGGCGCCAGCCAATTAACGTGAATGTGGGCAATCAGGTTTTCGGGGAAGAACAAGGTCAAGTAGGCGATATTTTCCGGCTGTCCGGGCACATGACTCATTCCGGTAGCCGAAAGTGCGCTCGGCGTCAAACCGCCGAAGACATAATCGATGATCGCCAGGTCATGCACGGCCAGGTCCCACAACACGTTGACATCGTGCTGAAAGAGCCCCAGGTTGACGCGGACGGAATCGTAATAATAGATTTTGCCAAGATGATTGCCGGCCACAAGCTCGCGAATTTTCTGCACGGCGCTGGTGTAGACAAAAGTATGATCCACCATGAGAACTCTTTTGCGCCTCCGCGCCTCGTCGACGAGCCAGGCCGCCTGTGCGGTAGTCTCTGCTAAGGGCTTCTCCACAAAAACATGTTTGCCGGCCTCGAGAGCTTGCCGAGCCAGGTCGAAATGAGTCGATACGGGAGTAACGATGGCGATGGCGTCGATGGAATCGTCGTCCAAGAGATCATGATAATCCGTCGTGGTATGGACGGTCGGATACCGACTCTTCACCTTGGCGAGACGATCCGGCTGCAAATCGCTCACCGCGGCGATTTCGGAGCCTCCCGCTTCCGAGAAATTGCGGACCAAGTTCGGCCCCCAATAGCCATAGCCGATTAACCCAACACGGACCATCGCCTGCCTCCTCCCTCGCTAGTCAGTAGTCCGTAGTCAGTAGTCCGTAGCAAAGGCGCACTCTGCAGGCTACGAACTACTGAGTACTGGCTACTGACTACTTAGCTAGCCAACCGCTGCTCCGGAATGCGGTCTCGAACGTCTCCGATCACCCGAGCCGGCGACCCGACGACCAACGCAAAGGGCGGCACATCACGCGTGACGACCGAACCCGCGCCGACCATGGCATGCTCTCCAATCGTCAGACCGCAAAGGATGGTCGCGTTGGCCCCGATGCTGGCGCCCTGCTTGACCAAAGTCGGAATGATCTCCCAGTCGTTGCCACCCATCAAGCTACCATCGGCATTGACGGCGCGCGGGTGCTTATCGTTGGTAAAACAAACGTGCGGGCCAATGAACACACCGTCTTCGAGTGTGATTCCCTCGGGAATGAAGGCGAACGCCTGGATT